>VFQQ010003012.1_pt1 | contig 17331 bp, 30 predicted proteins | sample 3512341 | NCBI WGS metagenome assembly VFQQ01 (sample SAMN10412373, study PRJNA504923) | tailings metagenome | isolation source: Relicate 2 Philex TSF1 revegetated site | place: Philippines: Tuba, Benguet | collected 2017-08-29 | reverse complement strand
GGGCGGGCAGGCAAGAAGGAACGGCAGAGCGGGACTGGGCATGAATGATATTGGCAGTGCAGCGGTGCAGGCTGCTGGTGCCAGCTCTCTCCGCCTGTGCTGTCCCTTAGGAGCGCCCAGCCCGGCCTTGTATTCACGCAACAATCTGCATGCACATTCTGTAATTCAACAGCAGCCCCTCACCAGGTCCAGGTCTTCCCGGTGCACAATCTCCACCTCCTTCAGGCTGCCCTCAAACTTGCGGCGCAGCCAGCTGTCCACCTCCATCTCCAGGTCGTCCTGTGGAGTAGCATTGAAATGAAAAGCAGTGTAATGCTATGCGGTGTAGACTGGCGGCAGCAGTGTCTCGCAGCGCTCAGCAGCAGGCCTGGCGCACTGCAGACCAGCAGCACGGCGCAGGATCCACGCCTGACTGCAACCGACGCTGCCAGTTCCCGGTGCAGAACATGCTTGCCTTGATTTGCAGGTAGAAGTAGGGCGCATACTCCACCTGCGCCTTGAACATGGATCCATCCTGCGTGGCACACACCACAGCAAAGTATGGGTTGGTTGCAGATGTGTTGGATTCTGCCTAAATGCTGCCGTAATGCTGTCACGCCAGGTTTCCCAGCACAGGCTTGCTGCTGGTGCCGGTTCCGCTTCTTCATGCCATTCATAGAAGCCGCACCTGGCACATGAAGTAGCAGTTGACGCATGACAGCGCCTGCCCACTCTCCTTGTCCACCTTCACGCTCTGGGGTGGGTTGCAGGGTTGGGTTGCAGGGAAGGTGAACATGGGGTAGGCACTAAGCAGGGCCGGTGCATAAGGCGGCATGTGCGTCACCTGCCACACTGCCATGAGCCACGAGTGCAGCAGCATGGGTGGGACCGGCTTGCATTCCACGGGCGGCAGGCATGCCCAGCAGCGCAAGGAAATCCACAAGCTCCCCAGATGCTGCCCTGCCAGCTGCCTGCCTTGCTTCCAACCCTCGCAGCCTGGTCCGCACCTGGTTCAAGTTCATCAGCCAGCCCAGCTTGTCGGGGCCATCCGTGTGCAGCGGGAAGCCCAGGGCCGCCTCTGCTGCATGGTTGTCCTCCTGCACCTCCCGTGCTGCACAGGTGGCCGGGCATGGGAGCTAATTAGCTTGTGCGATGTTGGTGTCAAATCTGCCGTGCCGCCAAGATGCAACACATGAACTGCACGCACACAAGCTTGGTCGGCAGGCACCCCTCGTGCATGCCGAAATGCCGGCCCGCCGAGAGCATCGCAGCGCGCCTTCTGTGCTGGGGCCTGCGCCGCCTGATTCGTTGCGTTTGCCGATATAGTTGCCATTGTTCATGCCGCGGTTGAGCAGCCGCTTGCCGCGGCCGCGGCCGCCGCCACCGCTGCGGGCAGGGAGCGGGCGAGAGCAAGGAGTGTGGAGGGGCCGTCGAGTGCATTGCAGTGGTCTGCCTATACAAAATGAGGGGCACTCTGTCCAATCCGACCCGTCCGTTAACATCCCACAGGCCAGCAGAGCCAGAGCAGCAGCAGCCGGCGGACCCCTTGCAAGCTGGCGCAAGGCGGCCGGCAGCGGCGGCCGGGCGGCGGCAGCAGCGACTCACCCGTCGTGCGCATCGCGGGCGCGCAGCGAGCTTTTGCCCGCGCCGTGGATGCTGCCAAAGGCAGGGGCGCCCCGCTTCATCCCGCTCGAGCTGTGGCCGGCTGCGGAGGGTTCAATTCATCGGCCACCCTGGTGCGCTCGCTGTGGTTGGCAGGCGATGCTGTGCGCCGTGCACCGTGTGGCGGGGGCCTGGCAGAGCGAGCTCAAACCGAGGAAGGGCCAGATGGGGCCAGGAGCGGACGCCGGCGCTGCTACTATGTCTGGCAGGCTGCCAGAGACGATCGAAGGTGCCCACGGGTAGGCAGCTGGCCCCGGCGTGCCCCGCCACCTCAGCGGCGAATTGCGGCAACGCACCGGTGGCAATCTGAAGCCATGTGTGGCTGTTGGATGGCTGCACAGCTATCCGAACAATGATATGCATGGGCCAGAACGCAAGTGAGGGTATCACAGCTGTTTTGCAGCTGGACCGCCTCTGTGTCGGCACCGGCGCACACCGGCGACGCCCAACCACTGTGCAGTCTCGACGCTCGACCAAGTGCATTGGCCATGCAGCTGCTGGATGCCACTGCAAGACACAGAACGGTCTCGCCGTGCTTGACTGCTAGGCATCAGCCATCCCCTGTCAGGGGAGTGCTTTGCCCGCGACTCCATCGGCCCTGCCGCCCGCGCACTTGCGCCGCCGGTGCAGTTCCTCCCACGGACTTGAACGCCCTTCCTGGCGGTGCGTCTGCGATCACTGATGCATGACTGACAGGAATTACACGCCTGCGCTGCTCTGAGAGCAAGTCGAAGTTGCCTTCCCCATGCTCGCTGCCCATGCAGAGCAGCCGGAACTTTCCGCGGCAAGGAGACGCTGTGCACACATCACGGCGTTGTCGGGAGCAGCTGCAACCCCTAGCGCCGGTCAGAAGCAGCGCATCACACGCGTGCTAGTCCATCCAGTGCTTGGTGAGGCCTGCTGGGGCCCAGGGCGCATGTAGCAGTGCATCTGAGGGCCGGGAGCCGGTTGGAAAGCTCGCCGGCTGCCGCAGCAGCCGACAGCGGCCACCCGCCTGTGCGCATCGATGGCGTCGCCAGCAGGCTCCGGGACCTTCCCACCCGCCTCTGCACCGTCTTACGGCCTGGCAGCAGCACGCCGCCCAGCTGCCGTTGCGTCTGGCAGCGCCGCCGCCACTGCCGCTGCTCAACGCCCCTCCCTGCCGCAGGCCTGCACCGCTGCAGCGCTCTTTCACCATGCAGCCTGACGGCAGCCAGCACTGCATCCAGTTCTGGCGCACTGGCTCCTGCCAGTGGACGGGCCGCTGCCGTTTCCCGCACCAGTGCTATGTCTGCGGCAGCCAGTCGCATGGCACCGCGCAGCACTCGATGATGGGCGGCGGCCCTGGCCCCGGCGGCCCGCCCCCTTACGGCGGTGCCCCGCCCCCGCACCACGGCGGCTACGGCGGATACCCGCCCAGCGGAGGCTACGGCGGTCACGGCGGCTACGGCTACGACGGCGGGCACGGCGGGTGAGCAGTGTGGGGCTGGGAAAGCAGGCAGTTAGACAAGATGTGCAGATTGAATCGGTCTCTGCATGCTGCAGCCTGCAGTGCCTGCTCTCACCTTTCAACTGACACACTCCATCCACACCCCTGCTCTCCCCCTGCTGCTGCAGCTACGGCGGCCCTCCGAGCGGCGGCTACGGGCGCGACCCGTACGGCCACTCGCCCGCGGCCCCCGGCGGCGGCGTGGCCCCGCCCAGCGGCGCCCCCGCTGCCGGCGACTGGCAGTGCACCTCCTGCGGCTGGGGCAACTACCCGGAGCGCCAGTCGTGCCGCAAGTGCCACGCGCCGCGCCCCGCGCAGGCCAGCGCCGCCCTGGCCAGCGCCGGCGCGCTGATCAACGCGCCCGACGGCAAGCAGCACTGCATCCAGTTTTGGCGCACCGGCACGTGCCAGTGGGTGGGCCGCTGCCGCTTCCCGCACCAGTGCATGATGTGCGGGTCCACGGAGCACGGCACCGGCCAGCACGCCAGCATGGCAGTCGCCACCTCGGGCGGCGGCTCCGAGCGTGAGGGCCACGCCGCTGATGCTGGCGCCGACGCTGCGGGTGCTGGCACCGGTGCCTCGCCCTACGCTGAGGCCGCTGCTGCCGGCCTGGCCGCCGGTGCCGCTGCCGCCGCGTCGGGCCACCAGGCAGCTGCTGCGTCCGACGCTGATGCTGACCCTCTGGTGGCGGCTGAGGCAGCCGCCGCCGAGGCAGCGGCGGCTGCGCCCGCTGACGATGCGCCGGCGGCGGCAGACCCGCCGGCTGCCGCTGACCCCGAGGCTGCCGCCCCCAATGGCGATGCGCCGGTGGCGGCAGAGCAGGCGCGCGGGCGTAGTCCTGTGCGTGCTGCTGGAGAGCGCGACCGCAGCAGCAGCCCGGCTGAGAAGACGGGAGAGGAGAAGCCGGCGCGCAGCCGCAGCCGCAGCCCTGTCAAGCCCTCCGCTTAGGTGGGCGCACCGGCCTCTAAGCGGCCGAGCCAGCCCCAATTGTAGCGCACACCCAGGCAGGCAAGCCCCTGTGGCTGCCCTTGCCGTGCCTTGTCCCTCCGTGCCGCAGCCCAGCTGTTGGCAGCTGCTAGCTGGCGCCTGCCCAGTAGCCTCGTGATGCCTCTAACCCACCACCGCTGCTGGCCAGCTGCGTCTTATAATTGCTCAAAGCTCCCTGCTCCCCCATGCCGCTCCCAGAGCTGCTTGTGTCTGTGTCGGTGTGTTGCTGTCCCCACCTCTGTGCTCCTTTTTCCCCCGTTGTGTTGCAACCAACCTGGCAACCCGCCGGTCTGTCCTTCCACCTGCGTCCCTGCCACCGCCCTTACCATGCAGTGCCTGCGCTGCTCAATTGCTTGACCCAATTGTGTGACAGGATTTGACGGACAGAGCAGAAGGGAAAGGCAGTCATAGGAGTTGCGTCCCGATTCGAGAGCTCAGCTGCCTGTGTGCCTCTGCCGCCGCCTATCGAGCACAAACTCAAGCTGCCCTAGTGGTGTGACGCTCGCTGCACCGGTGCTGCTGCTGTCTGCTGCTGCAAGGTCTGGCAGCACTTCCTGGTGTTGGCCCCAGAAGCCGCTGCGCTTGATCACTCGCACGTCTCCCTGGCAGGCGACCTGCGTGCAGCAGTGCAGGGGCCAATGCGCCACTTTGTTGTGCAGCAGTGCAGCAGAGCTAAGCAGGCTGTGCAGCGTTAGTAAACCCACAGATCTGCCAGTCTGGCTGCCTGGATCTTGCCCTGCAATTTCAGCCGCTGTTCAGGCGGCCCAAACCACCTGGCAGGCCAGGCGCAGCCGCTGGTTGCCGGGCGGCGAGTGCGGCGGGAAATGCAGCCGCAGCCGCTCCGCTGCCGTCCACTGCTGTGGCTCCACAGGACCCTGCACCTCCACAGCGCAGGTGCCGCAGGTGCCCAGCCCCCGGCAGTTGATCAGTGCGGCGCGGCCGTTGTGCGGAGTCACACCTGCCTCCAGCATGGCGGTGCGCAGTGTGGCACCACGCTCAGCCTGCGGCAGGGCACAACAGTTGAGGTCGGCAACAAGGCATGTCCGCTGTCTGCCCGCTGCCTTCCCAATAGGTTGAGGCATGAAGCATGGCCACATCCCAATGGTGGATCGCCTGCACAGTCTGTCCTCGATACTCGATGGCCACCGCAGCTGGCTTGCCGCCGCCGCGGCCGCTGCTGTCGGCGGCGGGCGGTGCTGAGCCGTGCGCCTCAGCCCTGCAGCGCTGCAACCTGCTGCATGTGAATTGTGCTCTCAAATGCCCGATCTGAGCTGCGGGGCCGGCTGCACGCAGCGCTGGCGCACTTGCGAGAGCGCCCATCTCTCTACCACGCTGAGCGCTATTGAGTGCTGCTGAGCTGCTCAGTCGTGAGCTCAGGCGCAAGAAGGCTATCAAGCGAGAGAAGAGCATGCCCTGCTGTGACCAGCCGTCGTGACCTGCCGCGCTGTCAGTGGCAGCGGCCGCCAGCCTGCCTGCACTCCTTGCCAGCATGTCCGCAGACCGCTTTACATCAAGCGCTCCAGACATGACACCGCCAGTGCACTTGGCCTGCAGCATCATAAGCAGCACTCCTACCGCCGCTACAGCCGCCGCTGGCAGCTCAAAGAGCGCCAGAGGATGCGTCGCGCTGCGCCTCGCGCAGGATGACTGCCACCGAGGAGGGCGGCACTGCGCCCATCTCGGTCACCACCACCGACACCACGTCTGCAAAGGGGAAGGGGCGCGCTATGCATTTGTCAGGGTGCGCTGCAGCCTTTGATTGCAAAATGAGGCGGTTGACAAGCTGCTGTGCAGACAGCAGGCCCGCACGCTGCTGCAGCTGTTCAGGGGCGGTGAGAGAGTGCACCTGGGAAACAAACCAACATCATGATCCCACCACCAGGACGCACCCGCGGGCGTGAGGTCGTAGGCCAGGTTGAGCAGCTGCACCTTTGGCTCCTCCCGCCACCCCTCCAGCGCAGGCACGTCCGGCCGGTCCTGCACCTGCAGCAGGCGGAGGTGGGGAGGGGGATGTTGAGAAGGTACGTTGGCGTAAGCACCGCACCGCAGCGGCGAGAGTGGGAATTGCGTCGGCAAGCGCCCAAGTGTGCCTCTCGCTACTGTCGATCCAGTGCCCACCCTGCCTGCTGCTTTCCCAGCCACCCCACCCCACCCCACCCCTCCACCCCCTGCACCCCACCTTGGCCAGCTGCTCCTGGTCCATCAGCTCGTTGTGGGTGATGGCGTCCAGCTGCACGCGCTCGTGGAACTTGTAGCTCTCGCAGCACACCAGCACTGCGCAAGGGCAGGGGCAGGGGAAGGACGAAGACAAAAGCTGGCATGAGCGCTCAGTTGCCAAGCACAGCTGATGGGTTGCCGTCACGGTACATCAGGCACTGACGTCCTGTCAAAAATCAGTCTGCTAACTGCTCGGTCCCAAGGCAACAATTCACCCTGCTGCCGGGCAGCTGCAACAAATATTCTGGCTCAGCTGCAACCGCGCACCTGGTACGCGCTGCGCATGGGCCATCAGCGCCACAGCTGCAGTTCCCACACGGGACAGCACCGTGCCGTTGGACAGCACCGAGGCCGCGCCCAGGAACACCTGCAGTGCATGAGGGGGCAGTGTGGCTAAGCTGCAGCAGTGCAGACTGCAGGCATGGCGGACTGCGGCGGTTGGCAACCACCGGCAGATCTAGAGCCAGCAGTCGAGAGCGGCACGCCGCAGCGGCACCTGGGCAGTGTGCAACCGTACTGACAGCGTGCACAGTGCTGTTCCACCAGCTGCCCACCCATGCCACTGGGCTCCCTGCAACCCACAGAACCCGCAGACCGTAACTTCCGCAGGCCGGATTGGAACTCCGCCTCACCTTGTCCACCTCTGTGATTTGGTAGGACAGTGCGTTGAGGTGGCAGTACTCGCAGGTCACGCCGCCCTCCAGCAGTGCCGCCAGCATGCGCCGCCCCTCCAGCAGCGGCCGCGAGTCGACCACCACCACGTCAAACCGCTTGCCCGCCTGCGTGAATAGTGGGGTGAATGTGTGGTTGGCGGGTGCGGGGTGCAGCAAAACCCCTTCCTGCACCCCGCACAATCGCTGCAGGGTGCAGCAAAGCGAGTGCAGCTGCTTAGCGTGCAAGCTGGCAATCATGGCCAGCACTGGCAGGCTGTGCCAACTCTCGGCGGGCAGCAGCAGCGGCAGCCCCCACCTTGTGCGCCGCCAGCAGGGTGGCAGCCACCACGGAGGAGTAGGCGTATGTGAGGATGGTGTCGCCGTCCTGCAAGAGGGTGAGGAAGAGGCGGGCATGGGCAGGTACCGTGTTGCTGCCAGGCTCTCGATAGTCGGGTTATTTTCTGCAGCAAACTCCAGTTCCACAGCTGCTGCAGTTGAACGCAGCGGCTGCAGTGGTTGACAAAAGCCCGTCTGCGCAGTCGTGCGGCAGCATCAGGCGCACTGGCCAAGCAAGCATGGATGCAAAAGCCTGGCACACATTGTCATACTGCATTGCAAGCTTGGCTGATGCGCAGCCCCCGTTCGCCATCAGCCCACCTGGATCTTCTCGATGGCATACTTGACCAGCATGCGGTCGGCGAAGCGGATCTTTTGCTCCAGGTAGTCCTGCACCTTCTCAATCAGGATGTCCTTGGCCTGGCGGGGGTGAGGGGAAGGGGCAGGAGAGCAGGTGAGCAGCCAGGTGGGAGTGTGGATGCAGGGCGTGCAGCGCTTGTGGTGCCCAGCAGGCCTTATTGCTGCAGCGTGTAGGGCGCTTGGAAACTGGCCATGCCACAAGCAGTCCCGGCTTGAAACGATGCACCTCTGCTGCACCTCTGCTGCGCCCCTCAGCAACCCCCGCCCACGCACCGCCTGCTCGCTGGGCGGCGCATGCAGCTTCATCTTCTCCAGGCAGCTCTTGATGCTCTTGATGGCGTTGCCCATGGACACAGCCAGCGGGCGGCAGGCCACCTGCACGGTGGGGTAGTGGTGGAGCACAGTGCAGGGTGAGGGCAGCACCATGACAAGCTGGCTGGCGCAAATTGCTCCACCCACAGAGCCCGCTGGGCTGCTGGCCACGGCAACGAATTAATGTTGCCCAGGGCTGCACTGGAGCCTGCTGTGACCACGTGCTATGCCCCGCATCCTTCTCAATGCTGAGCGGCTTACCAGGAAGTTGATGATGTTGTTCAGCGCGGGCGAGAACTCCTTGGCAAACTCGCGGCCCGCCGGCGTGCGGAACTCCTGCAGCCAAGCACGTGAGGGTCGGCAGCTGAGCGCAGGCCGCCATGGCAGCTTCACAGGCAGCTGGCGCGGCACATCAGCTTTCCTTTCAACAATCGCTGCATAGCCAACGCAGGGAAGGTGCTGCCAGTCATGTCTTTGCGGAGCAGGCCCGCCAGCGGCGCTCCTTCCAAACAATGCATCCCTCTCCACCCACCCCCATTTTTTTAAACCCACCCCCACCTCCCGCCCTGCCCACCTGTATGCACTGAATGAACATCTGCAGCATGGCGATGCAGCGCGCGTTGCCGCCGCGCAGGCTGCCGTCAGCATCGCGCAGGCCCAGCTTGGCGGCCGCCAGCGGGACTGCGGGGCATGATTCGAGGGGGGGAAGGGTGCGGCTCTGATGAGCTACGAACTTGCAGAAACGATGTGCAGGCGGGGAGTGATCCGAATGGCCAGCTGGGCAGTTGATGGGACAGCCGGCTCATGATGACCACTATTCAGCAGGCTTGGCCCACCACCCTTCATCACACCACACCGCCACTGCAGCCTGCTCTCCCACCCCCCACCCTCACCCGGTGGGCCGCGCTGCGAGGCGCAGCTCTGCAGCGTGACGCCGCGCGGCTGCGGCAGGTGCGCAAACATTTCGGCGCTCTTGGAGCGGGGCTCAGCCGGGGCAGCTGCCTCGGCAGTCGTGCTGGGCTGCCGGCTGCCGCGGCCCGCCGCCGCTGCACGGCCGCCCTTGCCCTGCAGGGGGTGAGATTTGGGGGACGCAGAATGCGTTACCAATGCTCCATGCAGAGCGTAGGCTGCCTGCAGCCGGCCAGCAAAGACATATGTGCCTCCTCTGCAATGCAACTGGGATGCCCACCAGCCGGACAACCACATGCCCTTGACTCCCAAACAAACTCATTCACCCACCTGCTGCCCATCAGCCGCCTTGCCCGCCTCCTCCTTTGCGCTGCTGCCCTGGCGGCCAGGCCCGCCGCCCTGGCGCGCCAAGTTGGTCCCGCTGCCCTGCTTCTGCAGCTTGCCGCCGCCACCGCCGCCTGCTGCGCTGCCACCCTTGCCGCCACCACCTGCAGCCGCCGCCTTGGCTGCTCGCTGCGCCTCCTGCAGCGCCCGCCGCTCCGCCTTGGTCATCTCTTTCATGCTCTTCTTCTCGCCGCCTGCTGCCGCGCCAGCTGCCGCCTGCTGCGCCGGCTTGGGCTGCTGCTGCGGCTTGGCAGGCTGCTGCGGCTTGGTGGCGGCGCCACGAGGCGAGGCCTTGCCTGCCGCCTGCGCCGCCGAGGGCGCGCCTGCCTCGGGTGCATGCTGCTGCACCACACGCGGCGAGTCGTCTGCTGCCGAAGCAAACTGGCCACCCAGGTCTGCGGGCGCTGAGGTGCCCACAGGGGTGAGCGGCAGCGTGCGGCCGCCAGGAGGAGAGGCGCCCACAGGGGTGGCCTTTGTGGGCGTGCGCTCTGCAGGCAGGGGAGGCATGGGTGGTTGGGTGAGTCAGCTTTCCACTGTGCATTGTGGCGACTGAGCAGTGTGCTGCAGTCCATGGCTGTGGATGACGATTCAATGCGCGTGGGTCACCACTGCGTCAGCCTGCACCAGCTGTGCACCACAGCATCAGCCTGCGCCAGCTGTGCACCACAGCATCTACAGTGCCCTAGCACCTCTGCATCTCGCACCCTTGGCGAACGAGTCGGGGTCCAGGCCCTTGGACGAGTCGGTGCGGATGGGCGGCAGCTCAGCGGAGCCTGATGCACTGGGACCAGACGACACGCTGGGTGGAGTGGCAGGCGGGCCGCCGGCGCGGGCTGCCGGTGTGCCCTCCCCACCGCGGCTCTGGCCCTGTGTATGCATGGGTTGGTGGGACAGTGGCATGGGATCAGCAGCAGGCATCGCATTGGCAACACGACAGCTGTTGGGAGCATCCTTTCCATCGGTCCATGGTGCTGCCAGCTCATGCCAAGACATCTGCAATGCTTGCCTTCCTACTGCACAGCAGCTGCAGACGAAGCTGTACACCTCAGTCTCACCGCAAAGGCGGGCGGGATGATGACGGGGGAGGGGCTGCCCGTCACTGTGCTGGCGGCGCCGGCGTCAGCAAGGGAGGTGTCGCGAGGCGAGGGCGTGGCACCCTCCACTCGGAAGCCCACCACCTTGACGGGAGGCGACGTCTTGGCGTCCTGCTTCTTCATGGCTTAGCGAGCTGAAGCTCAAGCCACCTTGGGTGTGGAAACAAGGGAAGCAGCACCAGCGAGGTGTGAGCAGGCGGCGACGGCGGCGGCTGGGCGGCGGCAGCAAAGCGTGGAGCAGCCGATGGCAGGCGCCCAGCTGCCCTCAGACATGCAGCCGCGCCTACAGATTGGGGAGCTCAGCCAATCAACGCAGCGCTCACCGGGCGGGAGCCAAGCTGCTCAGGTGCGGCGAGGTGGTGGCCGGGGCAGCTACCGGTGGCTGCTGATGACTGTGATTGACTTTTGCCGTTGCTGAAGCACCAGCGAGCCGCCAGCAGGCGCCGCTGCCGCCAATGCAAGTTGTGGGCGACCGCTGGGGCACCCTGGCCGAGCGATGGCCGATCGCAGTGCCTTGCGATTGATCGCGGGATGCCGCTGGCAGCCGCACTGCCTGCTTGCATAGCCCTGCGCCGCCACCATGCAGAGCACTGGACCGCTGGGCTGGCTCAGCAGCCATGCCGCTGCGCCGCAACATCCCACGGCAGACCCTCAACATCCAAATTGTGTCTGCAGCAGCCCAGTCGCTGCGTCCGCGAAACCCCATCGATCCCCTGCGCCAAGAGCGCTGCAACACTGGTTTGGGGGCATTGCACTGCGATCCAGCATAATGGAGGTGGATGGAGAACGCCCAACAGGCCGCTCGGCTCGCTGGCTGGCCGTCCTGGGCGGGCCCCACCCTCCCCTTGACCAGGCGCCCGAGCTGGGGCCCCTAGCCGAGCTGGGCGAGTCTGTAGAGGTGCGGGGAAGCGCACGGCAGCACGGGGGCCTGCGGTCAGACCTCTGCCGCACCGCCGTGCAAGCGCTGCCGCTGCCGGATTCGCCGCCGCATCGATGGCACATTGCCAGGCATCACCACGTCTGTTTGCCCCCCAACCCGCATGCAGCTGCGTGTGCTGCGCTCCCCAGCGCTGGCGGACCTTGCGGCCGCTGTGTCGGAGTTCGCACCCACTGCGGTGTACGTGTATGGCGGCACGCCGGGGCGCAGCAGTGATGTGGAGCGGCAGGCTGTGGCGCCTCTGGGCCTGCTGCTGAACGACCAGGGTGAGGGGCGGCAGGAGGCTGCATGGAGTGTGCATGGTTGGCTGCCTCTGCGCTGCAGCTGCTGCTGTGAGCTTCAGCCACCCGCTGCCAAAGCAGGCCGTCTGACCAAGCTGCTGCGGCTGCTCGTATTCCGCCCCTTCCTTGCCGCAGGCGCCATCCAGGACGCGGCGGTGGACTCATTTGCTGCTGCATTGGCTGGGCTGGGCCTGGAGTTGCTGTTCCTGGACTTTGCGGTGAGGCCGCCATGCGCTCGGTTGTCTGAGGCAGCTGGCCAACGCCGTCGCTGCTCATTGTGGCGTTCCAATGCATTGCTGCGGTTGCAGGATGCTTGCAACTGCGCATGCGTTGCATTTGGCACACGAGCTGAGAACCTTGACACCGGCGTCTGCAGGGCTCGGCGTCAGTGGCCAGCGCACTGCAGCAGGCAGCCAGTGCAGCCAGTGGCGGTGAGCCCGCTGCTCACCACGTCATTGCCTGGCCTGCCAGCACCGAGCCACCGGCGCTCGCTGCTCTGGACTTTGCACACTGCCTCCTGGGCCTACTGCGCACGCCGGGCGTGTCTGTGCCCGAGGTGCGTGTGGGTCTGGGGCAGGCACAGTAGGATGTGGCAGCAGCTGGAGGATGGCAAGCTGAAGCCTCAAAATCCGGCTGCGCTCGCTGCTAACATGGGCTGTTGGCATGCTGCTTCCCAACTGCAGGCGTATGCCCTGGCTGCCCACATGACCAAGGCGCACGGCACTGAAGTGGGCTCAGCCCCGCCTGGCAATGGCACTGCCGAGCCATCAGTGCAGGAAGCAGCAGTGCCGCAGCTGCTGGCTCTAGCTGCAGCGGGCACTGCTGCTGATGCAGCGGCCAACGGTGTGCAGCCAGCAGCGCTCACAGTGCAGCAGCCCGCCCTGCCGGCCACTGCCAGCGTGCCAGCTCTGGAGATGGAGGGAGTGGATTTGTCCAAGGGCCTGGCTGCCGCTTTCCCCGGCTACTCAGACCTGCGACTGCTGGCACCCAACGCCGAGCTGCGCCTGCTGCAGGTGCGGGCAGTTAGCACATGGCTTCGTTGTGCTTGGATGCGCGTGCTGAGAGGCTCGAGCGCTGCGTGCCTGGCTTGCCCAGCTTCTCAGTCGCAGGCAGCGCAGAGGTTTGAACTCCTCCCAAGTTTCTGCGCCCCACTTGAGCAGGCGGGCATCTCTTCCATGGTCAACCCACACAACCTCAGGCACGTGGGGGAACCACATTGAGGCCAACATTGCCTGCAGCAGCCAGTCAGCAGAACTGCGTCGAAGCCTACAGCTGCCCTGCTGTGCATCCACCAAGTGGCCTTCGTTCCCCTCCCATCATTACGCAGGTTTTTCGGCGAGGCGCTGCGTGCGCTGCTGACCCTGGAGGTGCGGCAGCTGGAGGTGACTCAGCTGGTGCAGCTGGACCGCCCGCCAGCTCAGCTGCCGGGCGGCACATCAGCAGTGCGGTGCGAAGTGCGCACGCCCAGCGGCGCGGCGGCCACGGTCACACTGGGAGGCCCCGCAGGCCTGCTGAAGAACAAGGTGGGTTGGCATTTGGGGTGAGGCAGTGGCGCATTTCAAACGAGCTGTCTTGGATCAAGCGAGCTGTCTTGCAGCCATTGACAAGTCAGGTCGTGTATTTTGCTCACACATCTGTGTCTGAGGCATGCTGGGTGTCATTTTTGCAAATGAGGCACAGCACTGCATGTCTTCGCTGCTGCTGTAGACAACGGCGCCCCGCCGCTTCACCCAGCCACGCCTTCCTCCTGCCCCATGCTTTGCAGGCATTAGTGCAGCATGCGGTGCGGCTGGCCATGGCAGCCGACGCGCAGACGCTGCAGTTCAAGCTGCCGCCGCCCGGTGTGCCGCTGCCGCCCACGCACATGTCTCCTGGGGTGGCCAGCGGTGCACCGGTGGTGGAGGCACTGGCAGTGACCTCGCTGTGGACTGTGCAGCTGCTCAAGCTGCTGGCCCAGGTGAGCGGCTGGTGCGCTGCTGCCTGCAGTGGGATGGTTGGTGCACTGCATGCTTGGTGCGGTTGAATGTCTTGACACTGCGTTGACACCCAGGCCCCGCCGCCGTCCTTGCACAATTGCTGCCTGTGGACTGACCTGACCCTATCATTACCGTCCTGCAGGAGTCCGCGTATCGCGGCCTGGTGCTGCTGGGCGTTGCAGCAGTTGGCACGTCCCCGGTGGCGGCCTTTGGGCCAGGTGACGCAGGCCGCCTGACGGCAGTAGTCACGCAGAACGACCCTAGCAAAGCAAAGGCGGCCCCGCCAGCAGCCCTCCCCATTGCTGGGCCTGCAGCAGCGGCACGTGCGCCAGGTGCAGCGGCAGCGGCAGCAGCAGCAGCGGCAGGTCTACGGGCGATGGAGGGTGTGGAAGCTATGGCGGGTGGGCTGACTCCTGTAGGCAGCAATGCAGCAGCTGTGGCAGCAGCAGGTGGTGGGAGTAAGGCAGCTTCGCCCTCGGCCAGCCCTCCTGACTATCCCTCTGCGGCAGCCGCAGCAGCTGGCAGGCAGACCGCCAGCCCGGCAGCTCGGCAGCAGCCGCAATCGGCGTCCAAGCAGCAAGCAAACGCTGCAGCTGCGCCGGACCCACTGCCCTGGAAGTGAGCCTGTGGTGTGCGAGGCGCTAGCTGTACATAGTTCAGCACAGCTACCTGCTCTGCTTTGCTTCGCTGCCATTTGCATGCACACTGCCTGCTCAGCACCCCTTGTCTCTCTTTCCCTATCTCTGTGCAGGAGCAACCGGCCGCCGCTGCCGCAGTGCAGCGAGGTTGCGTTCATGTCGGACCTGATTGCCTTCCTCACTGAGCGCCAGGTGAACGCAGAGATTTGCATGCAGGAAGGCAGTCGCTGCTCTTGCGCATTTCAGAGCTCCGGCTGCTGTATTCTCACCCTGCAAGGTGCTGGAAACCTCTCTGCTCGGCTGACCAGCAATGGAGCAGCCTGTGCCTTGTGAATCACGCTGGGTCGCCCTGCTGCACCGCTTTGCAGGGCCGCCAAATCGACCCGCGCACCTTCCCTGAGGCCATCCTCAACGGCTCCAAGCTGGACCTCTTCCGCCTGTACAAGTGAGGCAGAGTGTTCAAGCTGCGCTGCGCCTAGGCCCGTGGGCATGTCAGCCTGACGCATTGGCAGCGAGCGGTGCATGGCAGCTTGGTAAGTGCTCGCATTTGTGTGAGTAACCAGAAGTGCTGAGTGGCTCATCGACAGCGCGCCTACGCCCGTCGACCTGCAGGGAGGTGTGCAGCCGCGGTGGCTTCAAGGTCGGCAACGGCATCAACTGGAAGGTGGGCTAGGCACATCCTTTTATTGGTTCAGCAACCGCCCTGCATTGGTTGACAAGCCGCTGGCAGCTGGAGCGGTTTTGCAGCCATGCCTGTGCTCAAACATGTTGCAGCTGCTGCTGCCGGCGCCCATGCCACGCTGCATTGTCATCACTTTGGTCAGCATCTGCGCCTTTCCAACCACTGCCCCTGCAGGGCCAGGTGTTCCCGCGCATGCGCAACTTCACTCCCAACCACCGCATGACGGGGGTGGGCAACGCGCTCAAGCGCCACTACCAGGTCTTCCTGCTGGAGTACGAGCAGGTGGGGGCAGCGGGGTGTGGGGAGTGGTACATTGCACGTTTCCCGCTGCCGCTGCTGCGGCGTGGTCACCGCTCAGCATTTGTCTGCGTGGTTTGTGCCCCGTCCATGCCAGCCTGCCCGGCATACTCCCTCCTGCACTGCGCGGAAAGCTGTGGCTTCCACTCACTGTGTGCGGCCACGTTTCCTCCTGCCCGCTGCGCAGGTGCACCCCGACGATATCACCGGCGACCGGTGCGGCATCTGCGGGCGCGGCGACGAGCACGCCAGCGATTGGATCTCCTGCGACGGCTGCGACGCCTGGGTGCACTTCTCGTGCGACCAGCGCATGTCACGCGGTGCGCAGCGGCGAGCGGGGCGCGGGGCGGCGGGTTTGTGTCTTACTGGTCCTCTGGAATAAGATGCAGGAGCAGCGCTGCTGTTGACAACTACACAGCCTGCTGCTTTGCCTGCATTGCTGCGCTCTCCAGCTCCCGTTTGCTCACCAGCTTACCCAAGCGTGGCCTGCCCCGCCCTGCATTCCATCCATTGTGCAGCCGGCACCTTCAAGGACTTTGCCAAGGGCAAGGGCCGCACATACCACTGCCCCCGCTGCATGGAGGTGCGAGGGGTAAATGGTCTGGCCTTGGGAATGTCTGAGGCTGCAGCTGGTTGTTGTTGCTGCCGTCACCCGCCTTGCAGGGGGATGGCGCCCCATCTCATGCCCGCACAGGACTTGAGCCCCTCCCCTACATCCTCGCCTGCTGCCAATTCCTTGCAGCTGCGGCAGCAGCGCAGCGTGCAGGAGCAGACGGCAGTGCAGGCGTCGCTGCTGGCGCAGGTGCTGGCGGCAACGAATCCGGCGGAGGACGGCGGGCTGGCGCCCATGCAGGAGTGAGGCGGCACTGCTGGCCCACGTGCTGGCGGAAACACAGTGACAGCAGCAGCAGCAGCGGCAGCAGCAGCAGAGCAGCAGGAGCCTGCTGCGGAGAGCGGGGCGATTCCCCCAGGTTGAGCGAGGCGGCACATTGGCTGCCGCTGGTGGCAGCGATGGCAACAGCAAACGTAGACCTTGCCTGCTAGAGCATCGTGTATGTCTTGCAACTTTGCCTGCATACAATGCAAAATTCAAGCAGGAAGCATCAGAGGGGCAGCATGCAGCGCCGACTCGGCCAAGGCGCCTCGGCAGCAGGCAGGGCATCAGCACCGCACACCGGCCTCTTGGACCGCTGGATGCACTCTGAGATCCCTGGATAGCTGCACAAACAGAGCGGCGTGGGCCCTGCAGCAGCGGGAGCGCAGGGGACCGAGTGCTGCTGGTCCTCGACCGTCAAAGCTTCCACAAACAGTCGCACCAGCATTGGCGCACCCTCACAAACAGCTGGGAGGGCGGCGGGAGCCCGCAAGCGGATCCTGACCGGCCCGAGCAGTGCCCTACCGACGTGAGTCGTCCAAAGCTGCCAAATGCGGTTTGTCAACACATGCGCGCCGTCGCTGTGCGCCCCGGAGAGCCGCCCGTGCAACCGGATCTGCTGCTGCCAGCCGCCGCCGCTGCCGCCGCCCTAGCCTCAGACGGGGTTGGTGGTTGGTACGCTGCACCGCCTGCCTGCGGAGCTTGTCACGCGCTCTTGCGTTGTCACCCGTACTGCTGCAGGGAGACCTAACATGCAGCAGCTGTTCACGCGACACCCGCTGTTGCTGCGCCGCCTGCGCCGCATGCTTCAGCTGGCCATCCCAACGGCGGTGGCGGCCGACACGGCCCGCAGCTGCTACGTGACTTACCAGCTGGCGCAGCAGCGATTCCAGGTGTGTGTGTCTTGATTTCACAGAGGAAGGGCAGCTTTAGTGGGACCTTACTTGCAGCAGTTATGCCAGTGCATTGCACCGGGTCTTTGCCGCCGCGCCTCGCTGCCGTCGCCTGCTCGCTGCTTGCTTGCAGCCGCTGCACGTGCAGCTGCAACTTATGTTGTACAGCATCGTGTGTATCAGTAGCCACTTGTCCTCCTCAACCTGCTCCCCGCAGGAGTGGGAGGCCGAGGACAACGAGGACACGCACCGCGAGGTGCGCCACTTGCTGGAGCGGGTGGTGAGCCGCTGCGCCAAGGCCGATGCAGACTTTTGGCCGCCCGGCGTGACGGCTGCTGCGCTTGGCAGCAGCAGCAGCAGCAGCAGCAGCAGCAGCAGCAGCAGCAGCAGCA
>VFQQ010003011.1_pt1 | contig 17335 bp, 25 predicted proteins | sample 3512341 | NCBI WGS metagenome assembly VFQQ01 (sample SAMN10412373, study PRJNA504923) | tailings metagenome | isolation source: Relicate 2 Philex TSF1 revegetated site | place: Philippines: Tuba, Benguet | collected 2017-08-29 | reverse complement strand
TAAGAGGGGCCGCAGCGGCTCATGTGGCGCACAGAGCTGGCACATCGAGCCGACTGCGTGCGGAGCGATGTGCCAAACATGCACATGTCTGGCACATGCATATGCCCCGCGTGCAAGTGCCACTCACGCTTTTGTACAGGCTGCCGATGTGGTCGGGGGCGGCGGTGATGGAGTCTGGAGTGTCCAGCACCCGCCCCAGCAGGTTGACTGCCTGCTGCACCAGAAACAGGTCTCCCACGTGCTGCAGGAAGCAGGCGGGATGGGAGATATCACAACAACCAGACCGCCCAACAGCTCCGCCGCTTGCAGCCGCCCCGGAACAGGCTCGCCGGCGCTTATCCTTCTCACCTTCATGATTTGCTTCTCAGACACAGGGATGTCCCCCGTCTGGGCCATTGAGACCGGCAGGCGAGACAGCTGGCGCCCAAGCGCACGCGTCCGCTCCTCCAGCAGGCTGCAGAGTTTGAGGAGAGGAGGGGGCGGTTGGGGTGTGCAGTGAGTGGCAGCTTGCGATTTGGGTGTGGGGTGGTGGAGACAAGGGAACTCATGCCCAGTGCGAATGCCCAAACAAGCAACGAGCCGAGTAGTTGCAGGCCCCACAGAGTGATTGTGTAGCTCACAAAATCAAAGGGAAGCAGCGAAATGACCGCACCTGAGCTTGGTGGACTGCGCCAGGGCAAAGGAAATGGCCAGCTTGACTTGGGGGTCGTCCGCAAACCTGCAGGGGGCAGAGTTGAATGAGTTAGGTTGTGGTCCTTACGGCAGCCATCGGATGGGCTGACCAATACAATGAACTTTGTGGAATCAGCGGCATGGGTGCCTCAAATGAGCAGGCGAAGCTGGCAAGCAGGCAGGCCTGCTTCTGCTGGCCAGCGAGCTACAGCAGCCGCCACACCAGGAGTAGGAGCACTGCACCACATACAGACGCTGGTGCATCAGCAGCAGCGCACCGGTAGTGCAGCGCGAGCAGATCGTTCTCGATGTGGTGCTTGGGAGCACTGGTGTACTGCACACACAAATAGCAGCAAAAGATCCCTCCTTCAGTGCACGACACAGCAAGTTGAGCGACAGCCTGTGCCATGCATGCCAGTGCATCCAGCCTGGCACGGTTTGCACAGCAACCCGAGAAAGGAAGGAGTGCACTTGCCGAGCAGGAGCGCCCACCTGCACCCGCATGCGGTCAGTCTCCCGCTGGTCTGCCGGCAGGGGCGCCACCATGCAGGTCTGGGCCACCTCCCGCAGGATGTACCTGCATATCGGACCCGGACGGGAACAATCAATCAGCAATTGACAAGCCTTTCAAGTTACGTGGCTGGGCCACCTCCCGCAGAATGTACCTGCATCGCAGAGCAGAGCACAAGAGAGTGGGCATCGGTGACGCTCAAGCGAGACTTGGGGCTTGCGCCAGCACAAACGCAAATGGCAGCACATGGCACTGGCAAACAGGGACAGCACTGGCGCAAATGGCGCAACCGCTCTCCAATGGCATCAATGCAGCTCGCTCTCAGTGCATCCCAGCTTCAGCAGCACCCACCCAGCCCAGCCATCTCACTGCTCAATCTCCTTGCTCAGCTGCCAGAACACCACCACACCAAAGTCGAAGTAGAAGACGGAGGATGTGCTGCAAGGGGAAGAGGAGGGCAATAGATCTGAAGGCACAGTGCTCCACAGCAGGCAGGGCTTGCACGCCGCTGCACCACATCGCGTTTTGATGCTCAGATGCTGCTGATTCATTGGCATGGATGGAAACAATGCGCACCTGCTGTCGCCCACTCGGTGAAAATCACTGATCAGCACCTCGGCGTACGCCTGCAGGCTGCCCTCTCTCCGCAGCACCGCGTCCTGCGGCAGCAACAAAGCGTGCACGAGTGCATGGCGGCAGCGATATCACAGGTTGTTGCCAACCTGCCGCCTCCCTGAACCTCATGCAGAGAGACTTGCACAGTCTAAACAATGGCGCCCACCTGCAGCGCGTATCGGTCAAAGGAGTCGGCCACAGCATGGCAGCGCACACGCTCCTGCACGCCTGGCCCCTGGTACCGCGGTGGCACCTGCAGGGCAACGGGTGGAGAGGGAAGCACAATAAGCACATCAGCAAACCGCAAGGATGGAAGGCAGGGCTGTGCACTAAGCATTGCAGACAAGAACTGGACCAAAGTGGGCACCAAAGGGGGCGGGAAAGTACCTGTGGCAGCTGATCCCCAACTCTGAGCAGGCTCCAGCCCACACCAGCCCACACCAACCCAGGCACCGCAAATCCATGCACCAACAAACAACCCACCTCTGCAGGCCCTGCCACGGCCGCTGCTTGCGACGTGGACGGCTCTTCGCTGTACTGCTGCTGTGCCACCCCCTCCTTGTTCAGCTCCCAACCGGGCCCCAGCGAGACGTGCCGACCCAGCGTGCGCCCGCTGACCGGCAGCTGCACCGGCGGCAGCTGCACGGCCGGCGGCAGGTGGCGCACTAGCGAGCCGCCGCTGCGCTGGCGCTGCGGGGCAGGCAGGGCAGGTGGAGACCGGCGGGGCGGGTTGGTGTGCGGCAGATTGCACCGAACTGCAATGAGGCAAGCCCCCAAACTAACATCAGCGCCCTTCCATTCCTTCCCCCTCCAGCCGGCCGCGCCTCACCCTAAGTTCCGTCGGCACCGATGAAGAGCGCCGCTCTCGCCCGCGCTCCTCATGCTGTGGCCTCGGCAGCTCAGCCTGCACGAGCACCTCCACCGAGGCTGGCCCCGCCGCCGTGTTCTGCCCGTTCATGGATGCTGCAGGGCAGGTGGATGCTGGTACGATGGATCACAGGGTTTGAGCTCGGCAAAGACTGTGCTGCTGCTGCTGCGGCGGCAGCTGGGGAGGTGCGCTTGCCCCGATGCTGGATGCCTGGGGGCGAACCCAGGCTGCCACGGGTGTTACTGACGTTGCCACGGCACCCCAAACAGTGCAATATGCGGCCCTCACCGCCGACCTCAGCCCTAGTAGCGCCGCAAGGCCCTAAGCAGCGGATCGAGCGATCCAACGATTGTGCAGAACATGCAAAGCTCGAGGAGTGCGGCAAAGCACTCGTTTGGGCCGGTCACGCCTCGGCATTTTTGCCATGCGCGCTGAGGGACGGGCAAACGGGCTGTGCACTGCACATCGCAACATCGACTCATCGTTGTTCGTATAGCACCTGCTTCAAGAGCCGCACAGCGAGCCAAGGAGACGGCGACTGCGGCGCCCGGCTTCTGAGCAGCCTTTCGGCGCTGTGTACAGTTGCAGAGCGGCCCAGTCTGCTGCCGGACGCACGGGAAGCCCCCGCAGGCCGCTAAAGAGCTGCATCAGCTATGGTGAAGCTCGTGAGGTGCGTTCCGGCGCTCGCAGCGACGCAGGGCGGCAATACAGCACCTCCGGACAGCGGGGGGGGGGGGGGGGGGGGGGGGGGGGGGGGGCAGGTTGCCGCCCTCCCCGCCCCTGCCACCGCCGCCGCTTGCCGCCGCTCTTTGGGGCTCCGCTCACTCCTCTGTGCCTCGCATTGCTGTGTGCTCCTGCAGGTTCCTGATGAAGCTCTCGAATGAGAAGGTGCAGATAGAGCTGAAGAACGGCACGGTCGTCTACGGCACCATCACGGGTGCGGCTGCGCATAGCGAACGTCCGCCGCCTGCCATCGGCCGCCGTGCCTGTTGCTGCCTAGCATGCAGTTTTATGCTGGCGCAGTCGTTCGCCTGTCTGAGCAGCAGCTGCTGCTGCTGTGCTGCTGCAGGCGTGGACGTGGCGATGAACACGCACCTCAAAACAGTGAAGCTGGTGCCCAAGGGGCAGAACCCCGTGAACGTGAAGCAGGTAGGGGCGCAGCCGTCTGTCTGGTTGTGCAGCCAGCAGCTTGGCAAAACTATTGGACTGTTGGATGCTGCTCTGGAGCTGCTGCTACTGCCGTCATACACAGGCGCTGCGGCGGCGCCTGCGCCCGGTCAGCCAGTCCCTCCGAACTGTTGCGACTGTGGCCGCCTCTTCCTTCCCAAACTGACCTTTACCCTGCTTGCTCTCCTCCGCAGATGTCGATCCGCGGCTCCAACATCCGCTACTACATCCTGCCCGACTCGCTCAACCTGGACACGCTGCTGGTGGACCTGGACGCACCCAAGACGCGGCCCAAGCGGTGCGTACTTCTGTTCAGGCCGCTCATGCTACTAGTGCATGGAATTCCAGCAGCAGCTTTTGGGGATGTTGGCGAGCGCTGCTGCTGCGTTGCGCCACATACGAACAGCATAATGGCTGCTGGGTGTCAGCGCCGCGAGCGGTTGCATTGCCTCCCATACCACAGTTGAAGGTTCGCTTGGCTCTGCAGCCCTGCTGACCCGCTATGCGCGCTCCCCTGCTCCTTGCCTGCCTGCAGGGAGCCGCGGCCAGCTGGGCGCGGCGGCCGCGGGCGCGGCAGGGGGCGCGGCAGGGGCCGCGGCCGCATGTGAGGCCTCTCACGCCTCGCACACCAGCCTTACCGTAACACAGCTGCCGCGCCTGGGTGCCCACACGCACCCATGGCACATTAGCCACACCAGCCACATGGCGGGCGGGAGGCAGGGTGCGGGCGGGCCGATGCCTCACTGCGGCCCATACCTGCATTGCACTCCCTGCGCCTGGACTGGTTCCTCCTCTGCCGCCGCTTCTGTTTGCTCGTTGCTGCTTTCTGTTCCTGACGCCCTCTCCCTCAATTGACCCACACTCCAGACCCAATGTTACACTGTGCCTTGGCAAGCAGGAGCAGGCAGGGCAGCTGAAAGGGCAGCCAGGCTGGGCAACAGTGGTGGTCAGCATGCATGTGCCACTCACTGCAACAATCCATGCAGGCAGCTGCGCACGCTGCACCTGCATGCGGTCGTCACTGCCCAGGCAGCTGTGTTGCCGCCCACTTTTGCAGCTCCCGCACACGCAGCATCGCCAGGCTGGCTCCAGCACCCGCCATCGTGGCTGCATCCTCTCGCGCCAGGGCAGCCGGCAGCAGCTCCCCAGCTGCCTCATCCAGGGCTGCCCCATGTGCCAACACAGCATCCAAATTCAGCTCATTCCGCAGCACCGCGCTGCCCGCCGTCTGCTTCACAATGGCTGCCGCCACCGGCCGCCAGCCGCCCGCTACGCTCGCTGCAACTCGGTCGCCGCACAGCGACAGGTAGCGCAGCGCGCGCCGCAGCACAGGCTGCACCCGGGAGAAAAAGAAGGGTGCCATGGCGTGCGGCAGGCGCTGCACCAACGCCTCTGGCGCCAGCGCAGCCAGCGTGCCTAAGCTAGCCAGCGCCGCCATGCTGCGGCACAGCACCGCCAGCTGTGCAGCCTCTGGGCTGGCGGACGGGGTGGCCCCGCTGGCAGCTGGGCAGGTGAGGGCTGCATGGAAGCCCAGGCAGCCTGCCATCACAGCCTGCAGCTCCTCTGGCTCCAACAAATCCACCAGCCCACTGGTCAGCACGAGCGCACACTGCCACTCCTGCGCTGCCGCCGCCGCCAACCCAGCGTTGCCGCCCCCGTCTGCTGCGCAGCTGCTGGATGGGAGCAGCAGCTCCAGCCCCTCAGCCTCCCCTGGCTGCTGCGCCTTTGCTGCCGCCACCACCCTGCCACTGCTGCTGCTGCTGCCTCCGCTTGCCCTGCTGCTCGATGCAGCGCCGCCTGCAGGCGCCTGCCCGCCAGCTGGCTGCGGCGGCAAGCTGCCGTTGGGGCCGTGCAGGCGGGTGCTCTGTGGCAGCAGCACATAGTAGGCCGCCGCTTCTGGCGAGCTCTTGATGTACAGGGCCGGGGTGGTGGGCAGGCCCAGCCGGCGGCAGCTCTCCACAGCCAGCAGGTACAGCTGAGGCACCTGTTATACAAGTAGGGGAGAGCAGCAGCGCAGCATGTCGTGAATGCTCAGCTGAATGCTGGCAGGTGTGCAGTTGGTCCGATAGAGACACCGTCACCAGGGCGCACCTGCTACCAAAGCGTTTTCCATGCCATACAAGGACATCAGTGTGCGAGCTGCCAACGCTTGTCCCGGGCACGGCATGCAAACCTCACAACCACCCACCTGGCTCTCTGCGAGCCGTAGCCCAAGGTCCAGCCCTCCCAAACAGGCGCCCAGGCCACCCTGCAGCACCCAGCACATCAGCTGCTCCACGCCTGGCACCGACACAGCAAGGTTGTGCACCTCTGCTGCCATGGGGTGCAGCAGCTGGGCCGGGCCAGCCGAGTCAAAGGTCCCGGCCAGCACCGGGCGAGCAGCGGAGCGCAGGTAAGCGCTGTGCCAGCTCGAAGCGCAGAACCGGCGCAGCGTGGGCAGCGCATCGGCTGCCTGCTGCGCTGTGTGCGTGCCGGCCTGGCGGCGAGACTGATACAGTACCAGTGGCACAGCTGCCGCTGCCGCCGAGCTGGGCGCTGCTATGCCAGCTGGCTGCACGACCAGAGCGCAGGGATTGCGGCCAGCGCTGCCTCCAGCATCGCCAGCCTCAGATGTCTCTTCCAGCATGCCAGCAGCCAGGCCAAACAGCGCCACCTCTCGGTCAGCTGCTGCATGCGCCTCCACACTGGCCTGCAGCTGCGCCGCCCGCTGCTGCACTGCCGGCCCATCCACGCCGCTCTGCAGCGCCAGATGGGCTGCCACAAAATCTGGCAGGGCCATGAAGGCGCGCTGGCCCCGGGCCACAGCGATGTCATGCAGCGCCTTGGCGCGGTACAGCGCACGAATCTGCTGCTGCAGCGCCGGCAGCGGCAGCACCCGTGCCGCGCCGCTAGTACTTGCAACAGGATCATCAGCTGCCTCCTCGGCATCCTCGCTGGTCGATACCGCACTGGCGCCGCTCTGTTCAGGCGCACACAGCACACTGCCGTCTGCGCTGGCGCTGCCCCCCAGCGCCGAGCACCCAGGGCTGCAGCTGGAAGTGCTGATGTTGCTGCCGCTGCTGCCACACCACAGAGCAGCCTCCCACAGCTCGCAGTGCTGCGTCTGCACCCCCGTGCTGGTCAGCCCCCGCACTGCCCACGACACCGCCTGGCCCTGCTGCGCTGCAACCATCTGACTGAGCGAGTAGATGGCGTCGCGGAGCTCGGCAGCCAGCCGCCGGCTCTGTGCGTCCAACTCGTCACGCTGCTGCCGCGTGGCAGCCAGGTCGGCCTGCGGGCATGGGCATGCAGAGGGCATGCAGTCAAGGAGGGACCCACATTGTGCACATTCACTCGCATCCAATGATTTCGTTTGCCCTTGCACTAGCCCTGGGATCTGTAGCTGCCCGTCGACAGACATGCAACCCGCCTCCCTAACCCACCTGAGTGGCAGCCAGGTGCGCCGCCAGCCGCCCGGCCAGGTCCTCGGCCCGCTGCCGCAGCTGCTGCTCCCGGCTGTGCAGCTCAGTGGCCGCCGCCGCTCGGGCAGCATGCTCAGCGCTGGTGCGCACCAAGCCCTCCAAGTGAGCCTCCATCTGGGCAATCTGGGCAGACAGCACCGATGGCTGCTGCTGTGACTGCGCCTGCTGCTCTGACCGCCGCTGCGGCTGCGGGCCCAGCAAACCTGGCTGGTGGGGCACCTCTGGCTGGGCCTCACTATGAGCAGGGAGGGTTTCTGCAGAGCTGCTCCCCTGCTGCTGGTCCACGGGAGCGGGTGGTGCAGTCAGGGCTGCAGGCTGCTTCAGCAGAGGCCCCGCTCGCTTGCTGCTGCCAGCAAGGGCAGTGCCCAGCTCTGGCTGTTCGGCAGGCTCCAGCCTTGGTGAGGTGAGCAGGCTCGCCGGCAGCCCCGCCAGGTCAGCAGCCAGTGCCTCCGCAACGCCAGCAGGCACGGCAGCCAGCTGTTTCGCCTCACTGCTGCTGGCCTGCATCTCCAGCAGCCATACTGCCACCTGCAGCTCGGTCTGCAGGCTCTGGATTGACAGCATGGCGGCTGCCACCGCCGCTGCAGATGCACTGCTGGCCTCTGGGCTGGCTGCCTGCACTGCCCGCGGGCTGCCGGCCGTGCTGCCTGCTGTGCCGCTGCTGTCGCTGCCACTGGCTGTGATCAGCGGGGCCAGCGGGTTGGAAGCTGATAGCGCGACGCTCAGCTGCAAGCCGAGGTGCCGGCACAGGGACAGCAGGCTACCCAGCTGGCCTGCCAGCTGCTCATACAGCCCCGCCGCATGGGCCGCCAGCCGGCCGTAGGCTGCCCCGTTTGCCACTGCATAGCGGTGCAGCGCCGCGCTGTGCTGCTGGGTGGCCTCGATGTGGGCGAGGAGCGAGACGTTACGGCCCTCTAGCTCAGCAATCACGATTGCCTGCTGCCGGTTCTCGTGCTCCAGCTGCTCGTTCCTGCATGGAAGGAGACTTATTCTAATGATTAGGGTGAATGCACTTCCCTGGGTGGAGGACGCGTATACTTTGCAAGGAGGTGCCACCAAGTCCTCATATCAGCTAGGCACCTGAAGACAAGCAGTGTGCAACCTTAGCAAACCGCCAGAGCATCAACGTGCCACCACCCACCTGACCCGCCGCTGCTCGTGTGCCGCTTCCTGGGCCGCCATAGCTGCAGCATGCTCCTCCCGCTGGCCTGCTGCCTCAGCAGCCGTGCCCTCTGCCTGCGCCGTTGCAGCTGCCGCCTCCTTCTTTGCTGCCGCAAGCTGGGCCGCCAGATCCGCGCTCTGCTCCTGCAGCCGCCGTGCCAGCATAGTCTGCTTGGCAAGGGAGCGTTCAACCTCTTGCTTGCCAGCGGACAGGGCGTCGGCCTCCGCCTGCACTGCCGCCTGCCGCGCTGCTGCCGCCTGCAGGTCTGCAGTCAAGCCCGCCACCTGGCGCTGCTGCCGCTCCACCTGCTGCTGCAGGCCTGCCGCTGCCTCCAGCTGCCCCGCCTGCTCCTGCACCGTTGCTTGCAGCAGATTGATGTGCTCCCTGCTGGCCGCGGCTGCCTTGTCCTGCTGCCGTGCCTTCCAACGGGCCGCTTCCACCTCCAGGCCTGCCGCAGCCAGACCCTCCTGCGCCTCTTCCAGCTGCTGCTTCCACCGCGCCTCAGCGTCCGCCAGCTCAGCAAGGGAGTCGTGCAGGCAGGCGTTCTCGTGCCGTGCTGCTGCGGCTGCTGCTTCCGCCGCCGCCTGCCCTGTTGCTGCCTGCTGTGATGCCGCACGTGCCGCATCCAGCCCACCCTCAACATGCACAATGCGGCTGCTGTACTCGTCAAGCTTGCCCAGCAGAGATGCCAGCTCGTCTTGTCGGCCCTGCAGCGCCGCCCGCTGCCGCATCCCAGCCGCCTGCTCCTCGGCCAGTGCCGCCTGCAGGCGGTGTGCCTGCTCCCGCTCCTGCAGAGGAGAATGGGCATGCAAGGGTGTAAGGAGAGCAGCGTTCACAGGCTGCCGAACAGGTTTTGTGGATCTGTTGCCGTCAATCTCGCGGTGAGCCCCATAATTACACCTTCTCATGCCCAGCATTGTCCGCAGAACACTTGCCTGCTGCAGCTCGGCCTTGAGCCCCGTTGCCTCCTCTTGCAGCGCCGCCTGCAGCTGCCGCGCAGCAGCGCACTCGGCCTGCAATCCAGTCCCCAGGGTCTCTGCCTGCTGCGCACGCTGCTCGGCAGCCGCCAGCGCTGACTGAAGCTGTGCATTTTCTGCTGCCAGAGACTGGCTGTCCTCTTGCAGTGCACGGTGCTGGCTGCTCAGCTCCGAGTGCGCCGCCGTCTTGTCCCTGCAGTTGGCAGGCAGCAGCGGCAAGCGCCAATTGGCGACTGAGGCCCGGGGCAGCAAACGCTGAGGTTCACACCTCTGGCTGCAGTTTCCCACTGTGTTGGCATCGACACATCGCACAGGCTGCCATCCTACTGCACTCTTCACCTCCCGTCGTTCGAACAAAAGCAAACTCACCAGAGCTGCTGGCTGAGCTCAGCCTGCTTCGCATTCGCCTCCTTGAGCCGCCCCTGCAGCCGCTCGCTGGCGGCCTCCAGCTGGCGGCAACGGTCCGCCTCGGCCGCCTGCGCCTTGCGTGCTGCGTCCAGCTGCTGCTCCAACTCCAAGAAGCGGGTGCGCAGCGACCTGCAGGCAGATCGGGCAGCTGTGGGGTGTGTAGGGGTGCAGCTGGACGCATTGCATGAAGCAAACTGGCATGAGCTGTGCAATGCGATCACACATGGATGAATCAGACGTGCTTTACAAAAGCGCTTGCCTGGCGGTGGCGGCGTCCCCTCGAAACGTGTCCAGCTGCTCCTGCATGCGCTGGCGTGCCGACTCTGCCGCTGCTGCAGCCTGCTCCTCCAGCAAAGCCACCTTGAGTGCAGCAGCCCGCTGTGCCTGCTCGTGCTGGACAGCTGCGTACCGGGCCTGTTGGGCAAGGCGGGCGGGGCAGGGGCGGCAGGGCAGCCGTGGTGGGCAGAAGAGGAAGGAGAGCAGGCACAGGCGGCTGAGCGACAGCAGGGCTGAAGTGCACAAGTGCAGCAGCAGTGCCAGGCCATGCCAGCATCTGAATGCAATGTGCATTGCTCGTCAATCCAGTGAGCTGTGAACCAGCGCACCTCCTCCAACTGCCGCTCCACCGCCTCCCGCTGCTGGCGCTGTGCCACCAGCTGCACCGCTGCGCGCTCGTGGGCCGCCGCTGCCTCAGCCGCCGCCACCGTCCTATAGGCGAGAGCCTCACGCAGGGCACCCAGGCGGGTGCTGAGCAGGTCCAGCTGCTGCGGCAGTGCGTCCTCGTCGGTATTGGGCACTGCCGGGCTGCCTGCTTCCTGCAGGGTGGCATCGGGGCCAGCACCCACATCGCCGTTCATGCCGCCGCTGCCGCCGCCACTATCCGCAGCAGCTGCTTCGCACAGCTGGAGGATGGCATCTGCCACGGCCGCCTTGTCTTGCTGCAGCTGCGCCACCTTGGCCCGGCTTTCCTCCAGCGCCCGCGCCAGCAGCTGCAGCTTGAGCTCTGGGTGCTTGACGGAGGCGTCCAGCAGCTGGGGCGCTGAGGAGCGTGCCCAAAAGTCTGGGCTTGCCCGCCCGCTGGCGGCGGCGGCGGCTGCAGTGCGGGAGGCCGGCCGTGCCGCCTTGATGCTGCCGCCCGCATCGTCCCCGAGGCTGCTGTCGATCCAGTCAAAGCGCTTGGAGGCGGCCCTCGGCAGCGCCGGCAGGGCGGTGGAGGACGAGATGCTGGGCGGTGGCGGCGCCGGCGCCGGCGGCTTGCTGCTGGCGGTGCGGGAGGCAGGCCGCTGCCCGGGCGTGGGGCTGGCGCGACGGCCCTTGGAGCTCATGCTTGCTCAGCTAACTGGCGCGGGAGGCCCACAAGGGGGCGGCCGCAGAGTCAACTCCCGCATCCATGCCGTCTCTGCTGCAATGGGAGATTGGTAGTGTATGGGCGCACTGAAATAAGGCGCCCGGTAAGCCAACGAGGCTGAGCGGCGGCATCGCGCCACCGCCGCCCTGCCTAGCGGGCGCAGGGAAGCAGGCGACAGTCATGTGCGGCCAGGCTGTCCTCCTGCCGGACTTGCCTGCAGCATGTTAGAGTGGTTGAACTGTTTTGTACTGCTGTGTGCTGGACTCTTCCATGGCCCGAATCATGATGAGCGACTGTATACATGGCAAGCGGGCATGCTGGCGGCGACATTGGCAGTGGAGCCCCACCTGCGTCCGGGGCCCCTCCTTTTACAATGTTACGAGCCCCCAGTAAACATTCAGCAGCAATACATCACCTTGACCAAGACCATGTACGGACATGCCAGTTGCAGTTGACGCTTGCCATGGCCGTGCCTCAACTTGGCGCCAGAAGCCTCGAGGTCCTGCCGTTAGCGACGCAACAAGCGCTGCCGCCATGCCCGCGCAGCTGCGGCAATAACTGCCAATCCCCGCCAACGCCTTCCAAACAATTAAGTGCATCGTGTCATGAACATGCATGCACTAATGGGTGGCAAAAAGGCTAGACAGGGCGCCCAAAGGCGGCGCCGCCCATGCGCCGGCGCCGCCCATGCCGGAACCTGGCCGCGCGCCCACCAGGTGGGCTGCGCCCCCTGCAGCGCAATTGTCGCGATCTCACTCCACCCACAATCGTTCTGCTGCTGTCCCGGGGCCCGTGGAGCCCCTCTGTCTCTCTCCGCGCCCATCGCCGACACCAATGGGGCGGCTGGGGGCCTCCGTGCTGCTGCTGGCGTCTCTGATCGCGGCTTCCAGCGCGATCGACACGGCCTCAGTCCCGCAGCGGCTCGCCGCCGGCCCGCTTGGGGACGGCGACGCTTGGAATGCGTCGGTAACAGTGTCGATGGCCGATCGGAAGCCCATATCGCCGCTGCTGTTCGGCATCTTCTTCGAGGAGGCGAGCAGAGCCACCTTGCCACTGCCGCCGGCTCGCCGCCGCCGCTGCCGCTCAAGTGCCGCTGTTGCGCCGCTCCCTGCACGCTTTCATGCGCCCCTTTTGCGCCCATGTCGCTGCAGATTGGGCACGCGGGCGATGGCGGGCTGTACGCTGAGCTCGTGCAAGACCGCAGGTGAGTGCCGCGGTTGGCGCTGCCACGCGCCGGTTTGCCGGCGGCATGAGCCATGTTGCAACGCCCTGCTCTACCACTGGGCTCGCCCTCATGCCTGCTCACAACTCCTCTGCATAGCTGCCATTCTCAAGCTGCACCCCCGCCACCCCACTCTCCCCTGCAGCTTTGATGCACTGGCGGCCGCCACCGGCTTCCTTGAATCCAGCGAGCGGCGGGCCCCGCTCGACTTTCCCGCCCTGCTCAAGGCGCACCGGCACCCCATGGAGCCCCTGCACGCGCCCTGGCGGGTAAGCACACATGAATTGGAACCAGTGGCCTGGACATGCCTCTCCATGGCAGCATGCATGCCTGGCTGTTGCGCTGGCGGCTTTTGAACAGGGCATGCTGCCTGGCTGCCATGCCTGTGTAGCTCCCGGCCATGCCATGCAGCACAGGCATGGACCGGCTTCCCATGCTCGCTGTCGAACCCTTCTCCATGCATTCTACATCATACACCCCCTGCCTTGTCCTGCAGAACCCCCAGGACAAGGTGTACCGCAGCATGAGCCGACCTGCCATGCCTTGCTGACCATTTGTTGTTGTACCCAATGGCATGTTGCATATCTCCCTGCCTTGTCCTGCAGAACCCCCAGGACAAGGTGTACCGCAGCAAGGCTGATTACCTGCAGGACCGGCGGTCCAACACCAACTACGACCCGCGGTAAGCAGCATATGTACACACCGCAGGTGCCAGAGGGGGCCGGCGTGCTGTGTGCTGTGCAGATGCCGGCGGCATGTGGTGGTGCCACCGCTGTCCGCCCCAATGCCAGTCAGGTTTTGAAGCAACTGACCGCTCTGCGCCATGCTCGCCCTCGATGCAGCTCATGCCTGCACCGTGCATGCCTCCCTCTGCCCCTCATCCACCCTCCCTGCCTCTCGACTCATTCTCTTTCAACTGCAGGAATGACATCATTGTGGCATGGCAGCCGCTGCCCGGCACCAATGCGGACCTGACTCGCGACGACCCGCTGAACAAGGGCAACCAGATCTCCGTGGTGCTGACCGCTGGTGCCCCAGGTATGTGTTCACATATTGGTTTGGCGCGCATTTTTGGCGTGCATTTTTGGTGTGCATGTTTCAGCCTGGCCAGCGCAACAGATCTCCATTGTGCTGACGGCTGGCGCGCCGGGTGAGTGGGAGGGCAAAGCATGCAAACTCCAGCTGCACAGAAGGTGCTGTGTTGGTGCGTCATGTGCCACATGTTGTGCGTCTTCCAGGAATGAATTCCAGCAGGCACTCCCTGGGCATTGCGACTTTCCCTTCTCCTGGCATGCCAACAAACTGCCTCCCCGCTGTGCGCCATGCGTCCCAAGCAGGCACGCCCTCGGGCATCGTCAACTTTGGCTACTGGGGCGTGGCGCTGCAGCGCGGCGAGAGCTACACCGTCTCCCTCTACCTGCGCAGCTCAGAGGTGGGTAACACAGTTGACATACGGTTGCGCACAGTAGCGAGAGCTACACTGTGTCTTTGTAGCTGCGCAGCTCAGAGGTAGGTGCAGTCCAGAGGTGGCTGGCCGCTGGGCTGGCGGGCCGTTGGGTCTGGTCATGCTTCCGCACGCACCTGTAGTGCGAGCCAAATGCCACCCTCTCACCGACCCACTGCAGAGCTCCTCCCGCAACGTGACTGTCTCGCTGGTCAGCGAGGACCTGGCCACAGCGTAAGCCTGGTGGCGGGGTTGCAGGGCGTCCAAGGGGCGGCATGGCAGCGCATTATGGGTGTGAGCAAAAAGTTGTGGCCTGCTCACATGTGCTCCTCGTGCTCCAGAGTCCTTTGCCCGGCATGCTGAACTGCACGCACTTTTCTCCTGCCGTTCCCTGCACTGCAGCTACGCCAACGTGAGTTTAGTCGGAGTGCCTTCGTCTGCATGCTGCGCATTGTGCTTACCTTGTATGTGTCTTGCCTTTCCTCCTGCAGCTACGCCAACGTGAGCTTCTTTGGCGTGGGCGGCAGCTGGCGCAAGTTCACCGGAGAGCTGACTGCCGCCGCCACTGGTGCGCTTACTCTTGCATGCATGGCTTTACAGCCTAGCTGGCCATGTTCGGCAACGCATGCTCAGCTCGCTGGGGCCAAGGTGGGCAATGACCTACCGTACACCAACAGGCTGCATTGGCAGCCATACCTACCGCTCTGTTCTCATGAGCATGCGATGGTCGCACTCACTCACCTGCCCCACCCTGTCCACCGTAGACACCAACGCCCGCCTGGCGGTCCTGTTTGACGGCCCCGGCACCATCCAGCTGGACATGGTCAGCCTGCTGCCCACAGGTGCGGGTAGTGCGCCCCTTGCGGCGGTGTCCTTTTCAAAGTGGCAGCATGCCTTGCAAGTTGCTAAGAGGCAGTCTTGCTGCAGTGTGCTGCTGCACGCAGTTTGCTGCGGCCCTGCTCTGATGATGCAGATCAGCACCTGTGTCCTACCCCCACTCCATGCTTTGCATGCTTTGCCTGCTACAGAAAACATGCGGCGGGGTGAAGGCCTGCGGAACCATTGCTCGCGAGTTTGGCCTCGCTCACAATGCATCATCCGCCTGCTCTGCAGACAACGCACGGCGGGGCGAGGACCTGAGAACTCCTACCTTAGCTGCCTGCCCAACAGCCCCACCTGCTTGCCTGCTGCAGAGAATGTGCGGCGGGGCGAGGGCCTGCGCAACCCCTGGCCCTTCCGAGCCGACCTGCTGGGTGCTTTGAAGGCTTTGGAACCTGCGTAAGTGGTGCTGTGTTGTTCTGTAAACCAGTAAACAGCTCTTCCGAGCCGACCTGCTGGGCGCTTTGAAGGCGCTGGCGCCCGCGTAAGCGATGCACTGTGCAGCACTACCTGGCGGCTGCTCCATTGAGGGAGACTGTCTGCCTGCTGCTATCAAAAAATCCGGCAAGCGGTTGAGTGCAATTGGCTACCCGGCACTCTCCCTCATTGCAGGTTCATGCGCTTCCCCGGTGGCTGCTACACTGAGGACGACTAGCTGGTTGTTGCTGGTTGAACACGCCTGCAATTCAATGTAGTACAAGTCGCTGTCCCGTCCTCCACCCTGCAGGTTCATGCGCTTCCCCGGCGGCTGCTACATCGAGGGCGACTGGCTGCGCAACGCGTTCCGATGGAAGGACAGCATCGGCGGCTGGGAGGAGCGGCCGGGCCACCTGAACGGTGAGTGGATGCAGAAGTGGATGCAGAAGTCAGCTGGGTGGTGCCCCGCCATACAGTGCTGTTGCGTGCTGTTCCATGCCTGCAGCAATGCACAGCGTTGAAGGAGCATGTTGCTGCCGCCACGCAGCCCCAAGCTCAGAGCCCTTCTTCTGAAGCGGCATGTTGCCATATGTGCTGCTCCTGCAGGTGTGTGGGGCTACTGGTCCACCGATGGCTTGGGCCTCTTTGAGTACATGCTGCTGGTGAGCTACTTTACCAATTGCTCGTGATTGAATAAAAAGCTTCCGTTGTCGGCTGGTTGGTTTTGTCTCTTTTTGAGTACATGCTGCTGGTGAGGCACTTCTCCCTTTGACATCACACAGGAAATGCCACGCACTTGATGCCGCATCTTATGCTCAATGGGTGTGCCATCTGAGAGGCAGCACTCTATTTGCTGGTGTCAATCGTGCTTTCACAATGTACCTGCGCTGTCCTTACTACCTCAGGTCGAGGAGCTGCAGACGGAGCGCATTTGTTTTGCTGCTTTGTGTTTTGTGCACAGTATTCAGTGATGTTCCTGGTGCAACCCGCAGGTGGAGGAGCTGCAGACGGAGCCCATCTGGGTGATCAACGACGGAGTGGCCCACGGAGACAGTGAGTTGGACCCCTTTACTTCCCTTGCTAACATTCCTGTGGTAGCGGCAGGTGCTAGCAGACGCAGGAGTGCTGTTGCCTTGCACACATGCGCTGGCGTGCTGTTACTGCTGCATGCTGCCCCCACGTTGGTTGCTGGTGCAGAAGCCCACCTGTCCTGATGCGTGCCGACTCACTGTGACCACCCACATCTTGAGCCGCATGTTCTCTGACTCTGCAGGCGTGCGCAGCGCAGACATCATGCCTTGGGTTGAGGAGGCGCTGGACTCCATTGAGTTCATCAGCGGGCCGGCCGACAGGTGCGTCATTCTTCTTTGTTCAATTTCTCTTTTCCCTGTTTGTTGAAAGGGCCGCGGAGGCGCTGGACTCGATCAATTCATCACCGGCCCGGCCGACAGAAGGCGTTGAATTTTACGCTGCGGCGGCAGTGTGCCATCATCTCGCTTTTCCTTTCATGCATCTTCCTGCATGCGGCAATGGGCCACCCCGAGCCTTGAGGATGCTGCTATGCATGACTACAGCTGCTTCCTCATCCACCCATCCCTTCTCACAAGTTCTCGCTCCACTTCCACTCCATCCGTGCAGCAAGTGGGGCTCGCTGCGCGCGGCCATGGGGCACCCCGAGCCCTGGAACCTGACCTGGATGGCCATTGGCAACGAGGTGGGAGCTAGTCACAATTCTCACGGCAGAGTTTGTTGTTGCTGTTCTGATGTGGAACCTCACCTGGATGGCCATCGGCAACGAGGTGGGTTTGCACGCTTGCAAAATGTGGCGGTCTGCACAAGCTTCAGCATTGCTGTGGTGTTTTGTTGCGAGCTTCGCGACTTGGCACCCAAAAATATGCTCTTGATCAAATACATGCTCTTTCTGGCTGCCACTTCACCGCAGGACTGCGGCAAGCCTTTCTACTTGAACAACTACCTCGCCTTCTTTGGAGCCATCCGCGCCAAGTACCCGCACATGGTGAGAGGCCCTGCTCGTTTGCTTCTAATGTGTGTTGTGAACTCCAATTCATTCGCATACCTGAACAGCCGGTGTGACTTTTGTTTGGAGCCATCCGCGCCGAGTACCCGCACCTGGTAAGGGACTCTGTCGCTTGCTTCTTATGAGTGTGTGCTGAAGCCGATGCA
>VFQQ010003009.1_pt1 | contig 17362 bp, 15 predicted proteins | sample 3512341 | NCBI WGS metagenome assembly VFQQ01 (sample SAMN10412373, study PRJNA504923) | tailings metagenome | isolation source: Relicate 2 Philex TSF1 revegetated site | place: Philippines: Tuba, Benguet | collected 2017-08-29 | reverse complement strand
GTACGGCCCGGTGGGATATACGCTTCAACGGCCTTGCCCTTGCCGAGGGTGACGTAGAGGGCACCTAGGACCGGCGCATAGATCAACCCGAAGACCGGCACCTTGCCGACGACCAGGCCGACATTGATTGTGAATTCACCACGCCGTTCCACGAATTCGCGCGTGCCGTCGAGCGGATCGACGAGGAAAAACGTCGTACCCCGCGGTGGGGCAACACCGAGCGCCATGCTCTCCTCGGCGACGACGGGAATGCCGCGTGCTGCGGTCCAAAGCCCATCCAGAAGAATGGCTTCGGCTTCGCGATCGGCGGCGGTGACGGGAGAGGAATCGGCTTTTTCCTCTACGGCAGTCCCGCTCTCGTAAAGTCGCATCTGAGCGGCGCCGGCTGCGAGGACCGACGGCAGTAAACGCTCGGCCAGCGCCGGGAAATCAAACGTCCGCATCGGACAGGGCCCCGATTCGCATTTTTTCTCTCGATTATGGATTCGACCTAACCCGGCGTGGCCGTCAAGGCTCAATCATCGCCCAAAATTCGGGGGCTTGTCGGCGGGCAGGCTGCCAGCCTTTGCAGATGAGCGGGTGGCGTGTATCAGAACAGATGTCGTAATTGCGACGCGTGATCTTTTTTGCGCGACACGAAACAATCGGGCGCGCGTGGCCGCAGATCTGGAACGAGGGCCTCCAGACGCGACAATGGAAGATCAATCATCCTCAGGGTGATGCGCGAGGCTTATTCAGAAGGCGGGCCGATGCCGCGACGTGCGGCGCCTGCCGATAGCAGATTGTTCGTCAGGGGGAATTTCCATGACCGAGGCTTCTCAGCGTGTCCATCCCACGGATCTCGAACTCGCCGCGTTGATCTCGAGCAAGATCTGCCATGACGTGATCGGCCCCGTCGGCGCCATCTACAATGGCCTCGAGATCCTGAGCGAGGATGACGACGCGGAAGCCAAAAACTACGCGATGAGCGTCATCCGCAACGTGACCGAGCAGGCCTCGGCGCGACTGCAATTCGCGCGTTTTGCCTTTGGGGCGGCCGGCTCGGCCGGTTCGCTGATCGATCTCGGAACCGCCGAGCAGATCTCCCGCGGTTTCATCGGGCAGGGCAAGCACAAGCTGGTCTGGCAAGGCCTTCCCGGACACATGACCAAAGACAAGGTCAAGCTGCTGCTCAACCTGATCGCCGTCGCGGTGACGGCCCTGCCGCGCGGCGGCGACATCGAAGTGCTGATGTCTGGCACCCTGGAGGCTCCGAACTTCGTGCTCCGCTGCCGGGGAACGGCCGCGCGGGCCCCTCAGCATCTGGGTGAGTTCATATCGGGCGAAGGCGTGCCGCCGCTCGATGCCATGACGATTCAAGCCTACTACACGTGGCGGCTGGCACAGTCGGCCGGGATGTCTCTGGCCATCGTGAAGGATGGGCCGGACATCCTGCTTTCCGCGCTCGGTTAAATCGATCCGTTCGCTGCTGTTTACTTTCAAAGCCCGTAACGATGCTCCGTCACGGCATTGCGAAAGCGTGCCTGACGATCAGGACGTTGCGCCGTCCGGCGCGTCTTTTTCCAGACCTCGTCCTCAACCAGTCGTTAACTCCTTTAAAGCACAAATGACTATAGGACCAACGCTCGAGTTGCGTATCGTTCGATCGCGCCGTGCCTCAGCGCCTCTCCTGCTATCTCCATTCGAGGATCGGAGTCTCGACGTCCATGAAGCGGTGCCTGATCGCAGATCAATCCGAGATCATCCGCAAGGTCGCCCGGCACTACCTCGAAAAGCTCTCTTTCGAGGTGCTGGAAGCGGATTCCGCCGATCCGGCGCTCGGCCTCTGCCGCGAAAAGACCATCGACGCCATCATTCTGGATGCACGCCTCCCCGGCAAGACAACGGTCGAATTTCTTTCCGCCCTGCGCTTCGCCGGAACCGCCCACCGACCACTGATCATCTACGCGACCACCGAGAACGACCCGTCCGACATCTCGCGCGCGTTCGCGGCGGGAGCCGACACCTACCTCATGAAACCGTTCGATCAAAACTCGCTCGTCGAGACGATCAGCAATACCGGGCTTGCGGCCTAACCTGCTACCGACCGCTCCCGGATCAAGCGTAAGCTTCCCAGCCCCTGCCGCATCGTGTACTTATCGCCAACCTCGTCGGGCGTCTCCCGCTGCGAGTTCCGGGCTTCCTGTGCCGCGCAGCTAAAGCGCGCGCCCTCACGCTGACGATCGAGACTTCCCTTGCTGCGCGTCGAGCATCTCAAAGTCGGTTCGCTTCCCGCCCTCTCGTTCTCGGTGTCGGACGGAGAGTGCCTTGCGGTGGAGGGCCCGTCAGGATCCGGAAAAACCCGAATCCTGCGCGCCATCGCCGATCTCGATCCGATCGATGCGCAACTGTTTCTCGATGGCGTCGAGCGCCGTGAAATGTCTGCTGCCGATTGGCGCAAGGCGGTGCGCTACGCGGCGGCCGAGCCTGGCTGGTGGTCCGATACACCGCGGGACAGTTTTCCGAATATCGCTTCGCACGAAGTGCGCGTCTCGCGGCTGCTCGCTGCGGTCGGACTGGACGAAGACGTTCTGGAGCGATCGATCACCATGCTGTCGACAGGCGAACGGCAACGGATTGCACTGGTGCGTGCGCTCGCGGACGAACCCAAGGTGCTGTTGCTCGACGAGCCAACCGGCGCACTCGATGTCGGCTCAGCGGCCCTTGTCGAGGAGTTGCTTCGTTTTCAACTTCTCGCCGGGCGGAGCATCCTGATCGCGAGCCATGATCCGGCGATGATCGGACGTCTCTCGCACGCCCGGCTTCAACTCGCCCCGACCGAGCGTCCGGCCCGATCCACGAGGATGCCGCCGCCATGAGCTACATTCCGCTCGAGTTTTCCGACCTCGCGCTCGCCGCCATCCTGCTGATTGCCAACGGGGCCGTCTCGATCTGGTATCAGCTCGGCCTCGAGCGCACGCTCGCCATTTCAGCCGTGCGCATGGTGGTGCAGCTTTCGATCGTGGCGCTGGCGCTCAAACTCATCTTCTCGCTCGACTCGCCGCTGTGGACGGTTCTGTTCGGCCTGTTCATGACCGCAGCCGCCGCCTACGAGGTGGTCTCGCGGCAGGAGCGGAGAGTTGCCGGGCCAATCGGGATCCTGCTCGGGACCGGAGCGCCGTTCTTCGCCGGCCTCGTCGCGACGATGTTCGCGGCCATCGCGGTGATCGGCCCGGATCCTTGGTATGCGCCGCGTTATGTGCTGCCGATCTTCGGTATGATGCTTGGCAACGCCCTCTCGGGCACGACGCTGGTGCTCGACTTCATGACCAACGCGGCCGTGCGCGAGCGCCCGGCCATCGAAGCGCGCCTCGCGCTCGGCGCCGGCCGCTTCGAAGCGTTCGACATCGTTCTCAGGCGCGCGCTCACAACCGGGCTCATGCCGATCCTGACCGCAATGGCGACCACCGGCGTCGTTTCGCTGCCCGGCATGATGACTGGGCAGATCCTGGCGGGCATCGATCCGGTTTCGGCGGCAAAGTATCAGGTGATGATCATGTTCCTGATCTCGGGCGCGACCGGTGTGGCGGTGTTGGCGGCGGGGCTCGGCTCGGTGCTTTTGCTCACCGATGAGCGCCACCGGCTGCGGATCGACCGGCTGGTCCAGCGCTAATGCTCTAAGCCTCAGCGGCCTAAAAATGTTTCGGGCGCCGTCCATCGCTGGAAGGCGCCCGATGAATGCATGTCCGCAGTCCGGAAAGCCGCGCTTAGGGCGACGGAGTTACGGGCGCGATCGGCGCGGAGGCCGACGCTTCCGCGGCCGGGCTGTTCGGAGCCGACGGGTTTTCGACAACCGGAGCCGGAACGGAAGCCGGGCGGTCGGCGATTGCGGCAGCGGCGCGCTCAGCGGCCAATGCGGCGCGTTCGGCAGCGGCAGCGGCACGCTCCGCAGCGGCAGCAGCGGCGCTTGCCTTGTGAGCCGCATCCGCGTCGGTGGCGGGCGGCGTCGGCGTGCTCACGTCTGCCTTGACGGGCTCAACCTTGACTGCCTCGGCGGAAGACGTGGCGGCGCTGGCGGCTTCGGCCGTTGCGGCGGCAGCAGGAGGAACCGGGATCGTACCAGTCTCGACCGGAGCGGCTGGTGCCGCGGTCGGTTCGGGCTTGGCTTCGGCAGCCTTTTCCTCGCTCGGCTTTTCAGCAGGCGTGGATTCTGTCGCTGCAGTCGTGGAAGACTTATCTTCCTTCTTTTCGACCTTCTCAGGCGACTTCGCGGCGGCTTCCTTCTTGGCAGGCGCCGACGACTTGTTGTTGGCCTTGGCGTCCTGCTGCTTCTGCGTCTCGGCGCCCCAGCACACTGTCGCGGAGGCGGTGCAGGTGTGCTCGTCGAACACGATCATGTTGAGGAAGAGCTCGCAGCTCACGTCCTTCTTGCCGACCGAGAACTTCTCGATGCCCTGCTCGGCCGCCCAAGTAGCAATGTGCTTGTCGAGCAGGTCCTTGGCGTCTCGCGTCGGGCCTTCCTTGCCGTAGTCGTTGACCGTGAAGCCCATGCGCTTGCAGCCCGCCATGGCGGGATGAGCGAAGGCGAGTGCACCGGTCAGAACGGTGGCCAGGGTGAACTTGGAAGCGAAACCCATCAAGTTTCTCCGTAACGGTCGAAAAACGTTTGGTCTTCATGCTGCTATAGCTGTGTCAGCCGACCATGCCTAGACCGGTTGGCAACATTATGCGCAGCTTTGACTAATTGCTCAAAAGGGTTAGCGGCCGCAGGTCCGGTCGGCCCATCCTGGTAAATTTCCCGCCAATATCAGGCGAGAACAAGGCCCATGTTCACATATCGCGGGGTGTCGCCCAGAACGCGCACCTAAGTAAAAAAACACCGCGTGCCCTTGCGGAGCGCGCGGTGTGCAATTTCGCCATGCCAGATTCGATCGAACCCGGCTGGACTGCTCAAAGCTTGCAGATCGTGGCCGAGCCACGGCAGGTCCAGCCCCAGGATCCGCCCTGCTTGCAGCTGTAGGTGCGCGGACCATACGTATAGCCCGGCAGGTTTGCAGCTGCGCCGACCTTATTGTTCGAGCCCATCCAAGCGGCCCAGGCGCCCCAATCGACTGCCTGAAGAAGCGCTTCGTCAACCTGTAGCTTCGCGTCTTGCTGGCTTCCCGCCTCGCCGATCGCACCCTTCTTGAAGCAGGTCTTGGCCTCGGCCACGCTGGCCGAGAAAGCGAGGCCCGCGACGGCCCCCAGCGCCATCATCGAACGCATAGCTTTGTGCATCGATTTTCTCCCTGGAATTTAGAACGCGGCAGTTCTTGCCCGTGGCAGAGAACCGGCCCGTAGCAGAACCCGGGGGACTCTGCCCCACTTGGCGCACGCTCACCATCCGTCATTCACAGGAAAGAGCGGGGAGACACCGTTTTTTGGTTTCTCGTTGCCTCGCGACAACTCACCTCAACCGGCTTGCTGCAAGTTCACGGCTTTTGGGCCTTTTCCGCGCGTGTCCGGCTCGGTGTCGAACGAAATGCGGGTCCCCTCGCCCAGGTGCGCAATGCCGGATCGCTCGATCGCGCTCACGTGCACGAAGACATCCTTGCCGCCGTCGTCCGGCGTGATGAAGCCGTAGCCCTTCTGATCGTTGTAGAACTTCACGGTTCCGCTTTGCCGCATTTCGCTTCTCCAGATGCCCGCATGACATCGGGGGAGACCGGCGAGAGAGCGGGCGAGCTCGCGCCGGCCATTCGGCGCGATCACCTTCGACGATTGCAAAACACCATCACGTTCAACAGCACGATCCTGCTTCGTCCACGTCAGTCTCGGCAAACACGCGGACCTCAAGTATTCCGAATGAGGCCGCCCGGCGCAACCCTTGGCGTGTCCGGAGGGAGCAGGAAATGCTGACGCTTCACGAGGAAGTTATGCGCTCGCCCACGAGCCAGGCGAGATGGCTTTCCGCACCCGTGCCGCGGGCCAGCGTGCGCGCGAGATAAGGAAGAAGAGCGCGCAGTTTCTCTTCGAGCGTAAAGGGCGGATTGAGAATAAGCAGGCCAGTGCCCGGCAACTCGCCCTCGGCGCGGGGTGTGCGCACGAACAATTCCGCCGAGAGAAGCTTGGGAATGCCGAGGGCCGCCGCGTCGCGTGCGAAGGCGCGTGTGATTTTGACGTCCTTGATCGGGTACCAGAGGATCACCGTTCCGGTCGCGAAACGGCGATGAGCAGCGGAGAGCGCCTCAACGAGGCGGCGAAATTCTCCCGGCTCCTCGAACGGCGGATCGATGAGAACGACGCCGCGCCTTTCTTTCGGCGGCAGCAACGCTTTCAGCGCCGTCCATCCGTCAATCGTCATCGTCTTGACGGAAGCATCCTTGGCGAACAGCTCCTTGAGGCTAGCGGCGTCCTCGGGATGGGCCTCGTTCACGACCAGCACATCACCCCGGCGCATCAGCCGACGCGCGACGAGCGGGCTACCCGGATAGCTGACGATTGCGTCGCGGCCGGCATTCTCCGCCCGCACGACTTCCAAATACGGCGCGAGGATCGCGGCGATCTCGGCTGGCGGGGTGTCGACGAGCAAGCGACCGATCCCGTCGCGCCATTCGCCTGTCTTCTGCGCCTCTTCACTCGCGAGATCATAAAGGCCGATGCCGGCGTGGGTATCGATGACGCGGAACGGCTGGTCCTTGAGCTTCAGGTGTTCGACGACGAGCGCGAGCACCGCGTGCTTCAGAACGTCAGCGAAGTTTCCGGCGTGATAGATGTGGCGATAGTTCATGGGTAGCCCAAAGCGATCCGGGAGACGCGCGGCCGCGTCTCCCGGTGCTTGGTAGCATAGTCCGAGGGTCGGTGTGGACCTTCCGGCTCAGCCGGTCGGATGAATATGAGAGGGGACGGCCGGCGGAGTTCCGGCGGCGCGAGGCTGCTCCCCGTAAGATCCGTATGACGCCGCCGTCGCAGGCTTTTCGAGTTGTGGGGCGATTTCGGCCGGATCCTTGACCCGACGCGAGCGGCCGTCAAAGGCAGCGCCCTGCTCGATCGACAGGAGGTGGCTGTGAATGTCGCCCTCGACCTCGGCACCGGCGTGCAGCACCACATGGGTGCCCATGATCGCGCCGTTGACGCGGCCGAACACGTCGACCGTCTCGGCGGCGATCGCACCCTGGATGATCGCTTCCTTGCCGACCTCGAGCTGGCGGCTGTGCAGGTCGGCTTGAATGTTGCCGAGCACCTTCAGCGAACCCTTGCAACGAATGGTAATGGTTTGTCCTTCGATCGACAGATCGTTGCCGATAACGGACTGCGTGGTCGCTCCTGCGGCCTCGACGGCGTACAAATGCTGCTTCTCGACGCCGTTGCCGCGATCCATCCGGCGCAGCTGCGGTGCGGGGGGCTCGGCCGGAACGGACTCGGGCTTGCGACTGAATACCATGCTCACTCTCCCTGACGCTAAACGTAATCCGCACATGGCCTTCATGCGGCCCGAGTTCGTCGAATTCATGTCAGAGGCGAGCGGAACATGAGATAATTGCGCTCGGCGCATTGTCAGGCGGACGACATGATGCAAGCGACAAGCCGGCACCGACATGCCCCCGTTCGAACATGCGACTACGAATTGGGCGAAGCGCGAATATTTCGTGCAACGACGATCGCGGCGAGGTCCTGGAGGCAGCAGCCCTCATGACGGCGACGGACGAAGATATGAGTGACGCGCGCGAAGCCATGGTGCGCGAGGTCGAGCAGCGCATGGTCGACATGGTGCCGTGGATCGGGCGGAGCGCGCTGTCTCCGCGGGTCATCGCTGCGCTGAGGGACGTGCCGCGACACCTGTTCGTGCCGCCCGAGCATCTGTCGGAAGCCTATCTCAACCGCCCCGCTGCGATCGGCTACCAGCAAACGATCTCGCAGCCGTTCATTGTCGCGCTGATGACCGATCTGCTCGATCTCGATCCCGACGACAAGGTGCTCGAGGTCGGGACGGGATCGGGCTACCAAACCGCCATCCTTTCCCGTCTCGTCGCACACGTGTTCACCATCGAGGTGTGTGCGCCTCTCGCCGCGCGATCGGGGCGTCTGCTTCAGCGGCTCGGATTCTCGAATATCGTTGCCCGGACCGGCGACGGTTATCTCGGCTGGCCGGAGGCCGCCCCGTTCGATGCCATTATCGTGACAGCCGCGCCGCCCGAGATCCCGGAACCGCTGATCGCGCAGCTCGCGCCCGGAGGCCGCCTGATCGTTCCTGTCGGCGGCGTCTCGCAGCAACTCATTCTTGTCGAAAAGAAGCGCGATCAATCGATCGTCTTGAGAGAAATCATTCCCGTGTGCTTTGTTCCGCTGACGCGACAAGACACGGCTTAGGATTAACGACTTAAGCCTTATTGCGGGTTCGATGGCGAGATTGCAGGTTCGGGGCCGGCGGAGCGAACATCGGCAGCTCTGTCTCGGCTGGCGGCGGGCGGTGACTAGGGAGACGACGGAATGGACGATCTCGACAGGTTCGAGCCGGGGATACAGACCTTCAGAGGCACGGTGCGTGCCTGGGCGACCAGCACGGCCGAACTGGTGACCGACAGCGGGCTTGTCGTGTTTCTCGATACGCGCGGGCAACCGCCGCTGCCGGCCGGAACGCGCATTCTCGTCGAAACGCGCAAGTATCGGCCTTGCCATTACGTGACGAAAGTGACGGCAGGCTGAGGCTGCTCGCCTGCTCTTCAGATGCGGGCGACGAAGCTATCCACAACGCGCTTCCTGCCCGCGTGATCAAACTCGATCGTCAGCTTATTGCCATCCACCTCGGTCACCGTACCGGGGCCGAATTTCTGGTGGCGTACGCGATTGCCGACACTGTAGCCGGCGCCTTCCGCCGATGACGACGCGATCAGCTGACCTTCGATGGTGATCGTCGGGCGCAGCGGGCGCATGCTGGCCTGGCGCTGCCGGTCTGCGTCACGCGTCCAATTGCTGTTTTGCGACTGCTCGTACGGCTTCGTTTTTTCGTAGGACTTGTTTTTTTCGTAGGATTGGGCCCGCTGCCAGCCGGGCGTGTCGTAGCTCGCGCCAAAGCGAGGGTTTGCATCGTCGAAACGGCTCTTGCCGTAAGGGTTGCGGCCGCTTTCGAACGGATTGCCGAAGTTCTGGTACGCCCCGCCGAATGGGCTCTTGGTTTCCTGGACCTCGGTATCGCCCTCGGGCAGGTCGTCAACAAACCGCGACGGGATCGCCGACTGATAGAGACCACGCGTGCGGCGGTTCTGAGCAAACGAGACCTTAGCATGACGGCGCGCGCGGGTGATGCCCACATAGGCCAGCCGGCGCTCTTCCTCGAGGCCCTTCTCGCCGCTTTCATCGAGCGAGCGCTGATGCGGAAACAGTCCCTCCTCCCAGCCGGGCAGGAACACGGTGTCGAACTCGAGCCCCTTGGCGGCGTGAAGCGTCATCAGGCTGACGCGGTCGCCATCGTCACCCTGCTCGGCGTCCATCACCAGCGTGACGTGCTCAAGGAAGGATTCGAGCGTTTCGAATTCGTGCATGAAGCGCACGAGCTCTTTCAGGTTTTCGAGGCGTGACTGCGCCTGGGGGCTTTTGTCGGCCTGCCAATGGGCGGTGTAGCCGCTTTCATCGAGCACCAACTCCGCAAGCTCGGTGTGCTTCATGGTGTCGACCATGCCGCGCCAGCGCTCGAACAGGCGCACGAGATCCGACAGGGACTTGCGGGCTTTTCCGGGAAGCTCTTCGGTCTCGATGATCTCGCGGGCGGCGCGATAGAGCGGAACGGCGCGGGCGCGGGCCAGCGCATGGATACGCTCCACGCTGCTGTCGCCCAATCCGCGCTTCGGTACGTTGACGATGCGCTCGAACTTCAAATCATTGGCGGGGTTGTGCACCACCTCCAAGTAGGCGAGTGCGTCCTTCACTTCCGCGCGCTCATAGAAGCGCGGGCCGCCGATGACGCGATACGGCACGCCCGTGGTGACGAAGCGGTCTTCGAAGGCGCGCATTTGAAACGAGGCGCGAACGAGGATCGCGATCTGGTTCAGCTTGTGGCCGTCCTTGCGCAACTCCTCGATGTCGCGCGTGATGGCGCGGGCCTCTTCCTCGTCGTCCCAGACGCCCATGACGGCGACCTTGTCGCCCTTCTCGCCATCGGTGAAGAGCGTCTTGCCGAGACGACCCTTGTTGCGCGCAATGAGGCCCGAGGCGGCCGAAAGAATGTGGCCGGTCGAGCGATAGTTGCGCTCCAGCCGGATGATCCGGGCGCCGGGGAAGTCCTTCTCGAAGCGGAGGATGTTGTCGACCTCGGCGCCGCGCCAGCCGTAGATGGACTGATCGTCGTCGCCCACGCAGCAGACGTTGTCGGAGCCCTTAGCGAGCAGACGCAGCCACATGTACTGCGCGACGTTGGTGTCCTGGTACTCGTCCACCAGGATGTAGCGGAAACGGCGGTGGTAGTCGGCGAGCACATCGGGATTTTCAAGAAACAGGCGCAGCGTCTCGAGCAGCAGATCGCCGAAGTCGGCTGCGTTCAGCTCCTTCAGGCGCTTCTGGTAAGCCGCATAGAGATGTGCACCCTTGCCGCCGGCAAACCCAAACGCTTCACCGGCCGGCACCTTCGAGGGCGTCAAACCGCGGTTCTTCCAGCTGTCGATGAGGCCAGCAAGCTGCCGGGCCGGCCAGCGGTCCTTGTCCAACCCCTCGGCCTCGATGACCTGCTTCAGAAGCCTAAGCTGATCATCCGTATCGAGGATCGTGAAGCCGGATTTGAGATCGACCAGCTCGGCGTGGCGGCGCAGGATTTTGACGCCGATCGAATGGAACGTGCCGAGCCACGGCATCGCCTCGACCGCGCCGCCGACCAGCCCGCCGATGCGGTGCTTCATTTCGCGCGCGGCTTTGTTGGTGAAGGTGACGGCGAGGATCTGATGACCCATGGCGCGGCCGGTGGCCAGGATGTGAGCGATGCGGGTCGTCAGCACACGGGTTTTTCCGGTGCCCGCGCCTGCCAGAACCAGAACCGGGCCATCCAGAGCCTCGACCGCGGCCCGCTGCTCGACGTTCAGCCCGTTGAGATACGGAGGCACGGCCGCCGCCCGCGCGCGCTCGGAAATCGACCGGCGCTCTCGCGTGGCCTCGGGCGCCAAGGGAAGGTCGAACGGCGGAAGGTCGCTGTCGTCGTCTTCGCGATGTTTGTCGTCGTGCGGCATATCTCTCGTCGTAAGCTTCGCGATCTCGTTCGCAGATCTTGGGGGCTGCCAGCAGGCGAGCCGGGTTGGATCCTATAGCACGTGGGCGGGCGCTTCTTTCACGACGGCCAGACTTCATGAGACCAAGCGACCGATGCTCCCTGGATCGGAAACGCGGCCCGAATCAAATTCGTAGGCTCAAATTCGTAGGCCATGGCTTTCGCCCCGGAGCGTGTCCTGAGCATGGCCCGAAGCCATTGCCCGGCATCGTGTCAAATAGGCCCAGACAAAAAATATAGGACGTTCCGGGCTTTCCACGAGTGAGACACGCTGTCGAATGCGATCGGCCTCCCCGATACCATCCCCGCGCGCCTTCCCGGCGGCCCGGGCCTGATGACCTTCTTCCTGCCGTTTCTACGGCGCGCCGTGCCGCCTACGAACAGAAAACGACCTAGAGGTAGGATACTCCCCAGGAAAATGCCCCAATTGGGGGTCACACTTGCCATCAGTGTTAGGCTATGCTGGCACATGCTTCGGTCTTCGCGCGATGCGAAGGCCTTGTTCTGGATCGGCTCCCTTGGCTGCTGCTACCCGGCAGCGGCTGCTCGAAGGGGGCTGTTTCCATGCGTTCACGCGAAGAACGAAGGGCCTGCGGCCAGCCCACAGGCGTGAAATGGTTTTGAGCTGATAAAACGCTGATGAACAACGCCCTCCTCTATCTCGGCGGAATTCTGATCACGGCCCTGGCTGTCCTGTTCGCAGTCCCCCGCTTCGTCGATTGGAACAGCTACCGCGGGATTTTCGAAGAAGAGGCCTCCCGTATCCTCGGGCGCGAAGTTCGGGTCGGCGGCGCCGTCAACGTGCGACTGCTGCCCGCCCCCTACGTGAGCTTCGAACGGCTCCGGATCGCGGATGTCGGCGACGAGGGCGGAAATTCCATCATCCGGGTCGAAAGCTTCACGATGTGGCTTTCGGTTCCCCCGCTTCTCCGGGGTGTGCTCGAAGCGCACAAGGTCGAGCTTCGCCGTCCCATCATCAATCTCGCCACTAACGCGTCCGGCAGCGGAAACTGGAAGAGCCTTGCCATTTCTCCGGGTGCCTTCCGCTTTGCGCCGAAAGAGGTCGCGCTGCAGTCGGTGCGGATCAGCGACGGCGCGATCGTCGTCAGCGGACCGGCGCGCACCGAACTCGCCCGGTTCGACGCGATCAACGGCGAATTCACCGCCGAAGCGCTCGAAGGGCCGTTCAAGTTCAACGGCGATGTCGCCTGGGACGGCGCGCCGCGCAACCTTCGGCTCTCGACCGCCAAGATCGACAGCAACGGCGACTTGCGGTTCAAGGCTGCCATCAACGTCGTGGGGACCTCAAACACCTACGTGCTGGACGCCCGCCTCAGCGACATAAAAAACACGCCGAAGCTCGACGGCGATCTCACGGCGAAGCTGGTTCTGAACCCGGCTAAGAAAGGGGGGGCGAGCCCTGCAGCCTTGCCGGAACTCTCGCCCGCGCCGGTTCAAGATGCTTCGCCCGCTCTGCCGCCTGCCGAGCCGTCATCGTCTGAAGAAACCGTCGCGCAGCCGGCCGCACCGGCCCCTCTGCCTGTCGCATCCGCCCCGCCGGATGGCTTCGAACTCAAAGCAAAGGTCATCGGAACCACGCTCGGCGTGGAACTGAAAGACATTGCGGTTTCGCTGGAAGCGGGCGCGACGCCCCAGCTCATCACCGGGCAGGCCAAGGTCGGCTGGGCCGATAAAATGCAGCTCGACGTCGAACTCGCCTCGCGCTGGCTCGACCTCGACCGGATCGCTCATACGACCGATGCGCGGGTGCCGCTGGAAGCGGGACGCGGGTATTTCGAAGCGCTGGCGTCCGTGCTGCCCGCGGAAGCCGATACCAACGCGCGCCTCGATTTCGACCAGTTGACCCTCGGCGGCGAGCCGATCGGCAACGTGCACCTCGCTGCGTCGCGCTCGGGCGGGCCGCTCGAACTCAAAGGCGTGCGCGCCGATCTTCCGGGCGGGGCGCGCCTCGAACTCGATGGCATCCTGACGCCCACCGGCAAAGTGCCCCGGCTCGACGGCTCGCTTTTCATCTCGGGCCGGAGCCTCTCCCGATTCCTTGCGTGGGGGCTTGGCGATGCCGGCTTCGGACAAGGTCGCAGCGACGGGGCGTTCTCGCTCGACGGAAAATTCGCGCTCGGCGACGGCACGCTTGCGCTCACGGACGCTGCTGCTGAATTCGCCGGAACGCCGCTGGCCGGCGAGCTCAAGCTCGATCTCGGCGAACGCAAGAAGCTTGCGATGACCGTAGAGGGGCCGCGCGTCGACGTCGCGCAATTCGGGTCTGGCCTCGTCGGCCTCGATGTGCTGCAAAACCTATTGTTCGGCGGCACGCCTTCCGCCACCGCGGACGATGCATCGCAAGCTCCCGCCAAAACCGCCTTGTTCGATCCTGCAGCCGGCGACCTTTCGCTCGATTTCAAAGTGGCGGAGCTGGTGGATGGAAACCGCACGCTCACCAACGTCGACACCAACATCCGGCTCGACCGCGGGACGCTGACCATCCCGCGTCTCAAGTTCTCGACGCCGGAAGGCCTCTCCGTCGAAGCCGACGGCGAGGCCAAGGATGTGCCGGCGCGGCCCAAGGGCACGATCCAAGGCTTGATCTCGGCGCCTAACGCTGCGGCCGTGCGTGCGCTCCTGACCCTGATCGACGGAGACGGCGCGGCCGCCACGGATCTCGACCGCTTCTCCCGGCTCGCCCCGCTGCGCCTTGCGGGCTCGCTCGAACTCGGCGGCGGCGGCGCCAACGCGAGCGCACTGGCTTTCGACGGCACGCTGAAGGGCGGGCGCGTTTCGGCATCGGTTCGTCTGGATGGCGGCCGCAGCCAATGGCGCAGCGCGCCTCTCGACGTTCAGGCGACCTTCGACAATCCGGACATCGCAGGGCTGGTGGCAGCGCTGTTCGACGCCCGCATCAAGACCGATGCTGCGGAGGCTCCCAAAGGCGGACGCGCCGTCATCAAGGCAACCGGCGTTCCCGCCAGTGGTCTCCTTTCCTTCGCTGACGTAACGGCCGAGGGCTTGGCGCTCGGCTATCGCGGACGCGTCAGCCTGCCGGAAGCCGGCAACACCCAACTCGACGGAGATCTCTCCGTCACGACCAGCGACGCGCGCGTGGCACTCGCGCTCGCCGGGCTCTCAACCGGTGATGGCGCGGCGGGAGTTCCGCTCGGCGGAAAGATCCGTGTGCGCCGTGAGGGACCTTCGCTCAAACTCGCAAGCGATGCGCTGACGCTCGGCGACAGCACGATTTCCGGCGAGGTCGGCATTGCGAGCCGAGACGACGGCCGCAAAACCATCGATGCGACGCTCAGCGCGAACAAGGCGTCGTTCGCGTCCCTGCTTTCGCCCATTCTGGGCAGGGCCGACGCTGAAGGGCTCGACGGCACGATCACGCCGCCGGTCCCGCAGCAGGCGACGCGCCTTCCCACCGGACGCGCAAACGTGCGCCAGCCTTCCGAAGCAGCACCGTCTCCCGAGATCATCTGGCCGGAGCAGGCCTTCGATCTGTCCCTGCTCGATCGCCTCGACGGCAAGGTTGACCTTACGATCCGCGCGCTCGCACTCGAGCCCGGGCTCACTGTCGGCAATGCGCGTCTCAAAGCCGAGCTTCAACCGGCTGCGATCAAGATCGCGAGCCTCGAGGGTGAGGCGGTCGGCGGGCGCCTCACCTCTCAGCTCGACCTCACGAAGGCACCTGCGGGTATCGGGCTCACCGGCACACTCAAGATCGACATCGCGAACACCCCGGCCGCAGCAGCCGCCGACGCCTCGGCGTCTCCCGGCGACGCCGTGGCCTTCAACGTCGCCTTTTCGAGCCGGGCCTTAAGCCCGGCCGCGGTGCTTTCCGCGCTTACAGGCAAAGGCGAGCTGACGATCGGCGACGCCACGCTCAACGGCAACTCTCCGGCCGCAGTCTCCGCCATCGCACGCGCCGCGCTCACCGGACAGGGCCCGAGCGGCGGAGCCGGACTGGTGGACGCCATCAAAGGTGCGCTCAAGCAAGGCGAAGTGAAGCTCGGCAAGATCACCATTCCGGTCGAGATCAGCGACGGCGCGCTTAAGCTGGAAAAAGTGCGGGTGGAAATGGGCGAGGGGCGCTCGACGTTCGTCACCGCGGTGGAACTCGCGACGATGAAGATCGACAGCGAATGGCAGATCGAGCCCAAGCTCGACAAGTCGCTGACCGCAACTTCATCCCGTGCCCTGCTTCCGGCGGTCACGGTCGTCTACACCGGAAAGCTCAACGACTTTGCCAATCTCGTTCCGCAGGTCTCCGCGAGTGCGCTTGAGCGGGAGCTGGTCGTACGCAAGATGGAGCTCGACGTCGGCGAACTCGAACGCCTCCGCAAGCAGGATGAGGCGCGGGCGCGGGAGGATGCGGAGCGGCGCAGGGCGCTCGAAGAAGACGCGCCACCTCCTCCGGCGCCTGTTCCTGCTCCTGGCGCGACCGACAACAGCATAGAGCCGGCGCAGCCGGACAGCTCATCCCAGATGTTGAACGAGGATGCACCACCGCCTGGAGCGCTCCCCAAGCAAGAGGCAGCCGTGCCGGAAACCGCTCCCTCACCCGCTGCGCAACGGCCTCCGCCGCGCCGCAAACGGCCGTCCGACGAAAACTGGCGGCCGTTCCAGCAGCAGTTCTGACGACTCGGCAGGATCGATCAATCGCGATTGCCGCCGTCGTAGCTGGTAACGGCTTCGGCAGAACGCACGTAGTCCAGAATCCAAACGCGCACAGCGCTCGAAAGGCCGGCTGATCCACGCTGCTCGTCGATCCGCGCGATGAGGCCGGCCAGCGGCAGGCGCTCGCGAGCAGCGGCTTGCTTCAAGGCTTCCCAAAACGGCTGTTCGAGCGAGATCGACGTGCGGTGTCCGCGGATTGAGAACGAGCGTTTGACAGGGCGGGCCGTGTGCAAGCTCATGATCCGGGCCTGCTTCCGTCGTCGTTGCTGGAGGCGTCGTCGTCCTCGTCTCCGTCACCGTCGCGCTTGTGGGCTTCGATGCGGCGCAGGTCGATGGCCTTGTTAGCACTCTCCAGCTCTCGCTCGGCCTTGGTGCGGCCGAACTTCACGCGGTTTTCCTCGGCACGCTTTTCCTTCTCGGCACGATCGCGCGCTTTGCGGGCCTTACGGAGATTTACGATCTCTGCGGACATTCAGCTTTCAGCTAATATTAACGGACAGGCCTTTCGATCGACGCCGTCATACGATTCCCTATTACCCATCATACTGTCGTGAGCAGCCCTCCGCCAATGCTTGTCGCGGGGGCTTGGCTCGAGGATCCTGGACTTTCCGGCAGCTGCCATTGCGATGGCGGTTCCGCGACCCCACCTCGCTCCCGAGCGGTCACGCCGGAAGCGATCAACCTCTACGGCCGCCGCCGCAATCTCTATGCAGGAGTGCACTATGGAATATCGTCATCTCGGGGCCTCAGGCTTCACGGTTCCGGTGTTGAGCTTCGGTGCCGGTACGTTCGGCGGCAAAGGTCCGCTGTTCAGCGCCTGGGGCAACACCGACGCCAGCGAGGCGCGGCGCCTGGTCGACATCTGTCTCGATGCCGGTCTCACCATGTTCGACACCGCCGACGTCTATTCGGGAGGCGAGTCCGAGAAGATCCTGGGCGAAGCAATCAAAGGACGCCGCCAGGACGTCATCATCTCGACCAAAGCGACCTTCCGTTTCAGTAACAAGCCGAACGAGGTGGGCTCGTCGCGTTTTCATCTCATCGCGAATTGCGAAGCGGCGCTGAAGCGCCTCGGCACCGACTACATAGATCTTTTCCAGCTTCATGGTTTCGACGCCAAGACGCCGGTCGAGGAAACACTTTCGACACTCGACGACCTCGTGCGGGCCGGAAAAATCCGTTATGTCGGCGTCTCCAACTTCTCAGGCTGGCATCTCATGAAATCGCTAGCGGTCGCGGATCGCTACGGTTATCCGCGCTACGTCGCCAACCAGACCTACTACTCGCTCATCGGCCGCGATTACGAATGGGAGCTGATGCCGCTCGGCCTCGACCAGGGCGTCGGAGCCGTGGTCTGGAGCCCACTCGGATGGGGACGGCTTACCGGCAAGATCCGGCGCGGCCAGCCGCTGCCAACGCAGAGCCGCTTGCATGCAACCGCGGACAGCGGCCCACCGGTCGCCG
>VFQQ010003008.1_pt1 | contig 17363 bp, 12 predicted proteins | sample 3512341 | NCBI WGS metagenome assembly VFQQ01 (sample SAMN10412373, study PRJNA504923) | tailings metagenome | isolation source: Relicate 2 Philex TSF1 revegetated site | place: Philippines: Tuba, Benguet | collected 2017-08-29 | reverse complement strand
TTTCCTGCGGGATCTTGCCGTTCTTGGCGAGATCGTTGAAGCGGATCGGGTGGCAGTAGCCCTTCAGCCAGCCGAGCTGGCCTTCGTCCGAATAGAGGTATTCCATCCAGAGCTTGGCCGCGTTCGGCTGCGGCGCATAGGCGCTGATGGCCTGGACGTAGACGCCCGCGACAACACCCGAAGCAGGCACGACGACGTCGACCGGCGGATTGCCGTTCAGCGTGTCGCGGCCGGCAAGCGCGTTGTAGTCCCAGGTGATGAGGATCGGGGTCTGGCCCTGGGCCAGCGTGGCGGACTTGCCGATGACCGGCACGAAGTTGCCCTTAGCGTTCAGTTCCTTGAAGAACTCGAGACCCTTCTCGGCAGCTTCCTTGGCATCCTTCGCACCCATGGCGAGACCGGCGGCATAGACGCCCTGGATGGCCTGGTTCGAGGCGCGCGGATCGCCGGCGAGCGCGACCGAGTTCTTGTACTCGTCCTTCAAGAGGTCGGACCAATCGGCCGGCGCATTCGGAACGAGATCCTTGTTCACCTCGAACGAAAGCACGCCGTAGTAGTCGCCATACCAGTGGCCGTCGGCATCCTTGGCGTCGGCCGGGATCGAATCCCAGGTCGCGACCTTGTGCGGCTGGATCAGGCCGTCGGCCTTGGCGGTCGGGCCGTAGGAGAGGCCAACGTCGATGACGTCAGGCGCCTGCGGGCCCTTGTTGTCCTTGTTTGCCTTGATCGCCTCGATCTCGTCGCTCGATCCGGCATCCGGGTTGAGTTCGTTGATCTTGATTTCCGGATACTTGGCCTTGAAGCCGGCGATCACGTCGCCATAGCCGCACCAGTCATGCGGCAGCGCGATCGTGGTAAGCTGGCCTTCCTTCTTGGCCGCAGCAACCAGTTCGTCCATCGACTGCGCCGAAGCGATCGCCGACGTAACCATCAGTGCCGCTGCGGTAAGGGAAAGCACTTTTCCCGTGAAACTGAACATGTGTTCTCTCCGTTGAACTGACGCCCAAGCGCGCCTGTGATGCGGTTATCGATGCTCGATGACAGTCGTGTGAAAAGTGATGCCTCCCGACCCGTCCACGAGCTAAAAATCTAACTACTTTTCCAAAGGGCTGGCAATCGCCGGCGTTCGTTTTCCGGCTAATGATTTCGATTGGCTTTTGTTAGCCTTCGTTCCCCTTTCAAATATCATCAAACGGACTTCGGTGAGGCTGTCCGGAACGCGCCCTGCCGCGTCGCAAGAGCGGCATGGCGCGTTCTGCAAACAACTCTCAGAGCGTGCCGTCGATGGCGTTTTCCAGCAGCGTCAGCGCCGCCTTCTTCGTCAGCTTGACCGGGTTGCCGCCGGCCGTCGGATCGACGATCGCCATGTCGGCGATCAGCGTCTTTCGTTTCTTGTCCATGTCGAGCCCCTTGATCAGGCCGGGCAGCGTGTTCGGCACCTTCAGTTCCTTGCGCAGCTTGATGACCGCTTTGGCGAAACCATCGAAACCGCCCTTGATGCCGCAATAGGCGGCAAGGCGGGCGATCTTCTCCTCGATCGCATCGCGGTTGAAGGCGAGCACATAGGGCATGAAGACGGCGTTGGTCATGCCGTGATGGGTGTCGTAGAGCGCGCCGACCGGATGCGACAGCGAGTGAATCGCGCCGAGGCCCTTCTGGAAAGCGGCAGCACCCATGGCGGCCGCACTCATCATATGCGCGCGCGCCGTGAGATCCTTGCCGTTGGCAAACGCTTTCGGCAGGTTTTCGAAGACCAGCCGGATGCCTTCGACGGCGATGCCGTCTGCCATCGGGTGATAGCCCGGCGCGCAATAGGCTTCGAGGCAATGGGCAAGCGCGTCCATGCCGGTGCCGGCGGTGATGAAGGGCGGCATGCCGACCGTCAGTTCGGGGTCGGCAATGACGATCTCTGGCAAGAGCTTCGGATGGAAGATGACCTTCTTGGTGTGGGTCTCTTCGTTCGTCACCACTGCGGCGCGTCCGACTTCCGAGCCGGTGCCGGCGGTGGTGGGCACGGCAATGATCGGCGCGATCGTGTCCGAGTTGGCGCGTGTCCACCAGTCGCCGATATCCTCGAAATCCCAGACCGGACGGGTCTGGCCGGCCTGGAAGGCGATCAGCTTGCCAAGGTCCAGGCCCGAGCCGCCGCCGAAGGCAATGACGCCGTCATGCTTGCCCTTTTTGAACACCGCGATACCAGCAGTGAGGTTTGATTCCACCGGGTTCGGCTTGACGTCGGAAAAGACGCCGTAAGGGATTTTCGCATCGTCGAGGATCTTCAACGCCTTTGCCACGACCGGCAGCTTGGCCAGCCCCGGATCGGTGACGAAGAGCGGCCGCTTGATGCCGGTTGCGGCAAGCGTGTCCGGCAGTTCCGAGATGCGCCCCGCGCCAAAGCGCACGACGGTGGGGTAGTTCCATTTGGAGACGAGTTTGGTCATTTCAGTTTTCTTGGTCCATTTGGATGGTTGTTCGACGCTGTTAGTTCACGAAAGTATTTGCCACGCGTTCAGAGCGCATCATGTACGGAATCCAGATCACAGCCGCCCAGATCGATCGTGAGATTCCACGCACGGTTTCTTTGTCGAAGACTGTGCTGCCCGGTTCAGAAAATGCGTCAGGAAACACAAAAGGCACGAGAAGCGCATCAGCAATCAGGAATACGGGAGAGGCCATAGCCCAGATCATGTACCATCCCGGGAACATTTCCAGGCGCTTGAACATGAAGACCAGAAGCACGACAGGGGCGACAAAAATCAGGATGACGTTGCCCAGTAACTCTACCGCAATGAACAGCGACTGATAAACATTGAGGAATGGCCAAGAGGCAAGGATGTCTTTGTAGACGCTGAACTGAGCCACCCCAAAAACAGGGCAGAGAAACAGCCCCAACATCGGGAGAACCAGCCAGCCGCCGAGGCCGACAGGTCCATCCTTGACCAGGTTTGTTGCTTGCGATTCAGACAATGGCCGTCCCTCACAGATAGATCAGATCGTTTCCCTCAGATGATAGCTCTTCGGCCTCGTAAGATTGTCGTAGCCGATCTGCGACAGGCCGGCGCCCTTGCCGGTATCCTTGACGCCGGTCCAGACGAGCGCCGGATCGAGATAGTCGCAGCGGTTCATGAACACGGTGCCGGTCTCGACGCGGTCGCCGATGGCGATGGCGCGGTCGGTGTCCGCGGTCCAGATCGAAGCGGTAAGGCCATAGGGGCTGTCGTTCATCAGCGCGATGGCGTCCTCGTCGCCGCGCACCTTCATGATACCGACGATCGGCCCGAAGCTTTCCTCGCGCATGACGCTCATCTGGTGGTCGACATTGGTCAGCACTTCCGGCGCGAGATAGGGCGAGCCGGCCTTGTCCTGATCCACCTTCATGTTGATGTGGGCACTAGCACCCTTGCGCAGCGCTTCCGCCTTCTGCTCGCGAATGAAGTCGGCAAAGCGTGCCTGCGCCATCGGCCCCATCGTGGTTGCCTGTTCGAGCGGATTGCCGACGACATAGTTCTTCGTCTCGGCGATGAAACCCTCGACGAAATCGTCATAGACCTTCTCATGCACATAGACGCGCTCGATGCCGCAGCAGCACTGACCGGAATTGTAGAAGGCACCATCGACCAGGTTGGCGATGGCGTAGTCGAGCTTGGCGTCGGGCAGCACGTAGGCCGGGTCCTTGCCTCCGAGCTCTAGGCCGAGCGTCATGAAAGTGCCGGCCGCAGCTTTTTCGATCGCCTTGCCGCCGGCAACCGAGCCAGTGAAATTGACGTGGTCGATCTTGCCCGAGCCGAGCAGCTTTTCGGTCTGGGCATGGTTGAGCACGATGTTCTGGAACACGCCTTTGGGCAGGCCGGCCTTCTCGAACGCCTGGGCGAAACGCTCACCGACGAGGATGGTCTGCGCGGCGTGCTTCAGGATGACGGTCGAGCCGGCCATCAGCGCCGGAACGATGGTGTTGACGGCGGTAAGATAAGGATAATTCCACGGCGCAACGACCATGACGACGCCGAGCGGCTCCTTCTTCACATAGCGGCGGAAGCCGTCCTTCGGATTGGAGGCCATGACCGGCTTCAACGCCTGTTCGGCGATCTCGACCATATAATTGGTGCGTTCCTTGACGCCGCCGAACTCGCCGCCATAGCGGACCGGTCGACCCATCTGCCATGCGATCTCCGGAACGATCTCGTCACTCATGGCGACAAGAGCCTCAAGCATGGCCAGCATGTATTTGCCGCGCTCGGCGATCGATGTCTGCGCCCAGTCGACCTGCGCCGCACGCGCACGTTCGACAGCGGCGTTGACGGCATGATCGGTCGCGATCGGCCGCTCGACATAGATCGAGCCGTCGATGGGGGTAATGAGTTTTACGGTTTCTGCATTCATGAGATTTACTTCCCTTAGACCTTTATACAAATTCTCTACTCACTACGTGGAGAGAGAAATGCGGTTACGGTCTTTCTTTCGAGTATTTACGTCTGCTTCTGTTATTTTACCGGTACTGGCGAGGCCCGCGCTGGCCGAGGTCAACTTCGTCGACTTGCCCTGGCCCTGGGAATGCAAAGTCAACCTCGGGATAGCGTGCGGAGAGTCATCGCTAGTCTACACACTCGTTTTATGGGGACTATCGGTCACAGGCGGCTGGCTTGTCAGATTGTTGACGAGAAATGCCGCAGCCAAAGCCCTGAACGAACTCCCGAACCCACATAGTTCCCTTGCATACAACGCCTACATCAACTCCGGTAAAGTCGGACTGGGTGCCATCGCAGTCCTCCTGTTTGTCCTGGTGTACATTATCGCCCTCATCATGGCGGGTTGATTCGACAGCCTTCGAGGACTTGCTAGTACCGCTCGAACCCCCTGTGCAGTTCCCAGTCGGTGATGCGGCGGTCATATTCCAGCTGTTCCCAGCGGGCGGTGTGGACGTAGTGTTCGACCACTTCCTCGCCCAGCGCCGTCTTCAGCATCTTCGATTTCGCCAGCGTCTCGGTCGCCTCCCGCAAGGTCTTCGGAATCTCGGGCAGGCGCGAAGCCTGATAGGCGTCACCGACGAACGGCTTCTGCAGTTCCAGCTTTTCGTCGATGCCGGCAAGGCCGGCGGCGATCAGCGCCGCGAAGGCGAGATAGGGGTTGAGGTCGGCGCCGCCGATGCGGCATTCCATGCGGATGCCCTTGGTGCCCTCGCCGCAAAGCCGGAAGCCGGCGGTGCGGTTGTCCTCGCTCCACATGATCTTGGTCGGCGCGAACGTGCCGGCCTGGAAGCGTTTGTAGGAATTAATGTAGGGCGCCAGGAACCAGGTGAATTCCTTGGCGTATTTGAGCTGGCCCGCCGCCCATTGCTGGCCGAGCGTGGAAAGCGTCCAGTCGGCCTTTTTGTCGTAGAACAGCGGCGTCTTGCCGTCCTCGCTCCACAGCGAATTGTGGATATGGCTGGAATTGCCGGCGAGGCCGTAATTGTATTTCGCCATGAAGGAAATGGACTTGCCCATGCTCTCGGCGATTTCCTTGGCGCCGTTCTTCAGGATGACATGGCGGTCAGCCATTTCGAGAACTTCGGCGTAGCGAACGTTGATCTCTTCCTGGCCCGGACCCCACTCGCCCTTGGAATTCTCGATCGGGATGCCGGCGGCTTCCATGTCGTTGCGCAGCCGGCGCATCACTGCCTCTTCCTTGGTGGTGATGCCGATCAGATAGTCGCCGATATAGGGCGAGGCTGTGTCCAGGTTCTGCCAGTGCTTCGCGCGGGCTGAATCGTATGTCTCGTTGAAGAGATAGAATTCGAGTTCCGAGGCGAAATAGGCGAGATAGCCCCGCTCCTTCAGCCGCTTCACCTGCCTCTTCAGGATGGCGCGCGGCGAATGCGGCAGGTCGGAATGGTCGTGATGGTCGAGCACGTCGCACAGCACGAGTGCCGTCTTTTCCAGCCATGGCACGCGGCGCAGCGTGGCAAGGTCCGGCTTCATGACGAAGTCGCCATAGCCCTTCGACCAGCTCGCCGCCTTGTAGCCAGGCACCGGCTCCATATCGATATCGTTCGCCAGCAGATAGTTGCAGCCATGCGTCTCGTCATAGGCGGATTCGACGAAGTATTTCGCCAGGAACCGCTTGCCGACGAGACGGCCCTGCATGTCGACGGCACATGCGAGAACCGTATCGATCTCGTCGCCTGCCACTGCCTTCTTCAACTGATCGAACGAAAAACTTACAGCCATTCTTTTCCTACTCCGCGTGGTGGAATCTCAGCAATGAGGATTGGGTATATGGACGAACCGTGGCCGGCGTGACGCCGGCCACGGCAGGATGAACAATGGCTCAGCGCCCGGTTTCACCGACCGCACGCTCGGCGGCAGCGATCTCGGCGGCGCGCTTTGCAACCTGATCGCCGATCGGCGGACCCTGGAACCGGCCGCGCTCGAAACCGAACCAGACGATGCCGGTGACGATCAGGAAGCCGACGGTGATGTACAGCGCCCAGTCGTTCGGCGGCTGGATGCCGAGCACGAAGATCAGGATCATGGCGATGATCGACAGCACGGCGAAGAGCTTGAACGTGCCTTCGCCGAGATCGAACGGACCCATCTTGTCCCACTTCGACGTTCCCCACGCGAACAGGCCGAGGGTGATCGGAATGGCGAAGGAGAAGAACAGGAAGATGACCGTGCAGGCCACGACGATGGTGTAGACCGGCGTCTCGCCGATCGAGACCAGCGACGAGCCCCAGACGAAGAGGACGGCGAGGATGGAACCAGTCCAGATCGCCGCCACCGGCGTGCGGTAGGTCGGGCTGACCTTGGCCAGCGCCTTCGAGCCCGGAAGGCCGCCGTCGCGCGAGAAGGCGAAGATCATGCGCGACACCGATGTCACCGTCGCCAGACCGCACAGCCACTGGCTGACGAAGATGGCGAGGTAGAGGATGTCCTTCACGACCGGATGGACCTGCGTGTCCATGGCCCAGAAGAAGACGTTCCAGCCCTGCTTTGCCGCTTCGTCCATGCTTGGCAGCATGAGCACGAAAGCGCACAGCATGATGTAGCCGAACAGCGCCGACCACAGTACCGAGCCGATCATCGCGCGCGGCACGGAATGCGCCGCCTTCAGCGTTTCTTCCGAAGTATGGGCCGAAGCATCGTAGCCGGTGATGGTGTAGATCGGCAGCAGCAGGCCGAGCAGGAACACCCAGGTCGCCGAATTCGCCGGCCACACATTGCCGCCCGCCTCGCCCGAATAATTGGCGAAGGTGAAGAGGCGGCCGATCTCGTAGCTGTCGGCCGCGGCCAGGCAGACGAGCGCCAGCACGATCGCGGTCGCGAAGATCAGATAGCCGGAGAAGTCGGTGAGCTTGGCGGTGAGGCCGATGCCCATATGGTTCACCAGCGCCTGCAATCCGGTGATGATCGCGAGGAAGATGATCCGGGTCGTGGTCGTGTCCTCGAGCCCGAGATAGGTCGTGCCGAAGGCGCCCATGAAGAAATAGTAGGTGCCGACATTGATGGCGCCCAGAACGGTGACGAGGCCGAGCAGGTTGAACCAGGCGGTCAGCCAGCCGGTGAAGCGATTGCCGAGGATCGAACCCCAGTGATAGAGGCCGCCGGCCGTCGGATAGGCCGAACTGATCTGCGCCATCGCGACGGCAAAGACCAGGCTGACGAAGCAACCGAGCGGCCAGCCGATGCCGATCGCGGCGCCGCCCGCCCCCGATGTCGCCTGGGCCAGCGAGTTGATGCCGCCGGAAAGGATGCAGATGATGGAGAAGGAAACGGCGAAATTGGAGAACTGGCTCATTCTCCGTTCGAGTTCCTGGGCGTAGCCCATGCCGTGGAGGACCTTCATGTCCTCGCTTTTGTCATTTTCGGAATAACCAGGCGCAGTCATGTGAAAGTTCCCCTGTTTCAGCTAGACGACTTTCTATTCACCCTTTCGGCCGCATGGCTTGTTTTGAACCATGCAGACGCTTCAGTTCCTGCCTTGGGTTCCAGGCTGGCAAAGATGCCGGCCAGGAGATCCGCCCATTTGCGTTGCCCGCTTTCCTCCATGATTTCGTCATTGCGGATTTCGATCATCGCGCAGGCGAACCCGCGCAAGCGTCCGTGCCGTTCCAGCGTGAAATAGACGCGGTCGGCCGGCGAATAGGGTTCGTTGACGCCGACGGTGATGCCTTCCACGGCTCGCAACCGCTCGATCAGCGGCGCGGCGAGACTGTCCTCCTCGTCATGGATGATGCCGATGTGCCAGGGCCGCGAAATGCCCTTGTAGACGGGCGTGAAAGAATGGACGGAAACGAGCCGCGTCTCCATGCCCTTCACCAGCCGCTCGGCCACCACCTCTTCGATCGTGTCGTGGAAAGGCTGCCAGGATAGCGCGATGCGCTCCTGCCGTTGCGCTTCGGTCAGGTTTTCATTCCCCGGAACCGCCGTGGTCTCGCTGACCGGCGAAATCAGGTCGGGTGCGTCGAGCGGCCGGTTGCAGTCGATGACGAGCCGGGAAACACAGGATTCGACCAGCGTGGCGTCCAGCGCTTCGGCCATGCGACGGATGACCGGCAGCGCGCCGGGGTCCCAGGCGATGTGGCGCGAAAGCTCGGAATTTTCGAGGCCGAGCGTGCCGAAACGGGCGGGTATGAAATTGGATGCGTGGTCGCAGACCAGCAGATAGGGGCTGACGCCGTTCCGGTTGCTGACCCGGACGGCTTCATACGCCTCCTCTGCTGCGGAATACGCAGTCTTCATCCTCTTGCAGTCCCCTGGAAACGCCGTATCGTATGTTACGTATTTTGTTTCTTTGCGTCTCGATGAATGATTTCATACGCATTGCGGGACTTTGTCAAACGGCTTTGTGCAAGATCTGGAAGACAGGACGAAAAGCTTTGGGGACAAGCGTCTCGCCAAGTGGCGGGAACGACATGGGAGTTGAAATGGCGCTGAGCATTGCGGAACTGATTTCGGATCGCATCGACACGATGCCAGCCGGCGAACGCCGCGCAGCACAGACGCTGATCGCCAATTACCCGCTGATCGGGCTAAAGACGGTCGCCGACTTTTCGCAGCAGGCCGGCGTGAGTTCGCCGACCATCCTGCGCTTCGTTTCGCGCCTTGGCTTCCAGAATTATCCGGAGTTCCAGGCAACGCTTCAGGACGAACTCGCAGCCCAGCTTCAGTCGCCACTCACCCGGACCGTGGTGCAGCCGACCTCTGAGCGCGGCAAAACCTCCCCTGTGCTGGAAGCGACGCTGGAGAATATCCGCGAGACCTTCCGGCACGTATCCGACAAGCAGATCGTCGACATCGTCGCCCGCCTCGCCAACCCGCGCGCCAAGATATTCCTCATCGGCGGCCGCTTCACCGATCCAGTCGCGCGCTATATGGCAGCCCACCTCACCATCGTGCGTCCGAACGTCTTCCACCTCACGGGCCAGGAAAGCACATGGCGCGATCGCCTGATCGACATGGGCAAGCGCGACATACTGCTGGTTTTCGACATTCGCCGCTATCAGGAAAGCCTGATCCGCTTTGCCGAAAAGGCGCATGCGCGCGGCGTTGACGTCGTTCTTTTCACCGATCAGTGGCTGTCGCCGATCGCCCGCGTCGCCCGGCATGTCATAGCAGGCCGCACCGCGGTGCCGTCTTCGTGGGACTCGTCGGCCGCATTGTTCATCGTCGCCGAAACGCTGATCGGCGAAGTGACGCGCGCCATGGAGGCCGACAGCGCACGGCGCATCCGCGAGATGGAAGATCTCAGATAGCTCGCCCTGCCCAAATATTGTGCAGCGAATCCGAATGATTACCGATATTTAAGGTGCCAAGCCGTCTGCGAATTGACATAAAGGCGCGATACTGACTTTCAGGCGCTTTGCGCCTAAAATGGAAGCCCATTTCGCTGTCTCGGGGACGGTGGAGAGCCGGGCAGATGCGAAATCAAGTGGCGGTATGCCGCCCCGACGCCCGGAGTGCCGATGGCCGCCTGGAAACAGATCGTTTTTACCCTGGTCATTCTCGTGGTGGCCGCAGCTGCTTGGGCGCGTTTTTATCCCGGCGCACCGGAGATCCTGGCGCGCTGGGGCATCGACTGGGCCTATGGCGCGACAGCCAAGACCGAAGGCACTGCGCCAGCCGGCGGCAACCGACAAGCCAATCGCGGCCCGCAGACGGCGGTCATCACCGCGCCAGTCACCTCCGCAACGATCAATGACCGACTACAGGCAATCGGCACCGGCCGCGCCAACGCCTCGGTTGCGATCAATCCCTATTCGTCCGGCCGCCTCACCGAACTCACGGTAACGCCGGGAAGCAAGGTCGAAGCCGGAACGGTGATCGCACGGCTCGATTCGGATGGCGAGAAGATCGCGCTCGACCGCGCTAAAGTTGCGGTGACCGACGCGCAGTCCAAGGCCGACCGGGCCAAGACGTTGCGCGGCACCAATACCGTTACCGCCGTTCAGGTCTCCGATGCACAGCTGGCACTCGACAATGCGCAGTTGGCGCTGCAGGAAGCCCAGCTGGCGCTTGAACGCCGTGCCATCGTCGCGCCCATTTCCGGCATCGTCGGCATCCTGCCCATCGAGGCCGGCAACTATGTCACGACGACAACCACAGTCGCCACGATCGACGACCGGTCTTCGATCATCATCGACTTCTGGGTGCCGGAGCGCTTTGCGACAGTCATCGATGTAGGCCAGCCGCTGACGGCGACGCCGATCGCCATGCCGGGCCAGGCGTTCAAAGGCACCGTCAGCGCCGTCGACAACCGTTTGGACGCGACAAGCCGTACCTTGCTGGTTCGGGCGAAGATCGAAAATGTCGGCGACAGGCTGCGCGCCGGCATGTCGTTCCAGGTCGTCATGGGCTTTCCCGGCGAAACCTACCCCTCCGTCGACCCGCTGGCGATCCAGTGGGGCACCGAAGGTGCCTTCGTCTGGACGATCCAGGGCGGCAAGGCCAAGCGCACGCCGGTTCGCATCGTCCAGCGCAACACCGAGAGCGTCCTGATCGACGCGCCGCTCGTGGTCGGCGATATCGTCGTCACAGAGGGCGTCCACGCGGTCCGCGAAGGCGCGGACGTGCTGATCGCCGGCGCCGAGCCGAGAACGGCCGCACCGGCCCCCGCCGGCAGCGGTTCCTAGAGCGGCGCGGGGGACCGAGCATGATGGATACTCACAACGGCGGCAACGAAAAGGGCATGACAGCACTTTTCGTGCGCCGACCCATTCTCGCCTTCGTCATCAACACGCTGATCGTCGTCGCCGGCCTTGCGGCCTTCTTCGGCGTCGAGGTACGCGAGCTGCCGGATGTCGACCGGCCGGTCATCACCATCTCCACCGACTATCTGGGCGCGGCGGCCGAAACCATCGATCGCGAGGTGACGACGATCCTCGAAGGCGCGGTCTCGCGCGTCTCCGGCGTCAAGTCGATCTCGTCGAGCTCGTCATACGGGCGCAGCCGCATCACCGTCGAATTCAACGACGGCGTCAATCTCGACACCGCCGCCGCCGACATGCGCGACGCCGTGAGCCGCGTCACCAACCAGCTTCCCGACGACGCCGATCCGGCCCGGATCGTCAAGGCTGACGCCAACTCAGATGCCGTGCTTCGCCTTGCCGTGACCTCCGACCGCATGTCGGTCGAGGACATGACCATCTTCATCGACGACCAGATCATCGACACGCTTTCGGCGGTGCCGGGCGTCGCCGACGTGCAGATGTATGGCGACCGCGACAAAATCTTCCGCATCGACATCAACCAGACCAAGCTGTCCAGCCTCGGCCTTACGGTTGCCGACATCGCCAGTGCGCTTTCCACCGTCTCCCTCGACACGCCGGCCGGCGCGCTCACCACCAGCGACCAGAATATCATCGTCCGCGCCACCGCCTCGGTGACGACGCCGGAAGCGTTCGAGAACCTGATCATCAAGGGGCACAACAGGCTGGGCGACGTGGCGAGCGTCACGCTCGGACCCGACATCGGCCAGTCGTCCCTGCGCGCCAACGGGCAGACGGGCATCGGCCTCGGCATCATTCGCCAGGCCCAGTCCAACACGCTCGACATTTCCGAAGGCGTGCGCGCCGCAGTGGAAAAGATTCAGGCCACCCTGCCCGAAGGCATGACCATCCGCGTGACCAGCGACGATGCCGTCTTCGTCAACGGTGCCGTGCATGAGGTCGAGATCGCGCTGATCCTGTCGGTGTCGATCGTGCTCCTGATCATCTACCTGTTCCTGCTCGACTGGCGCGCAACGCTCATTCCCGGCCTCGCCATGCCGGTGGCGCTGATCGGCACCGTTGCTGCGATCTATCTGGCCGGATTCTCCATCAACATCCTGACCCTTCTGGCCCTCGTGCTGGCGACGGGCCTCGTGGTGGACGACGCCATCGTCGTGCTGGAAAACATCGTGCGCCGCCGCAACGAGGGCATGGGCCCCCGCGCCGCCGCCGTGCTCGGCACGCAGGAAGTGTTCTTCGCCGTCGTCGCCACCACGGCCACGCTGGCCGCCGTCTTCGTGCCCCTGTCCTTCCTTCCCGGCCAGACAGGCGGCCTGTTCCGAGAATTCGGTTTCGTGCTGGCGATGGCCGTCCTGCTGTCTTCGATCGTTGCGCTGTCGCTCTGCCCGATGCTTGCCTCGCGCATGCTGAAAAGCGGCGGCGAGGCGGAAGGTCATGGAAATCATGGCATCATGGGCCGCATCGGCGGCTGGCTTGCCGGCCTGTACAAGCGTTTCCTGCACGCCTGCCTCGACGCGCCGGCACTGGTCATCATCGCTTCCGTGCTCTTCGCGGCCGCCGCCTATGGCGCCTTCGGCCTTATCCGCCAGGAACTCACCCCGAACGAAGACCGCTCGCTGGCGATGATGCGCGTGACCGCGCCGCAGGGCGTCAGCCTCGAATACACCACCGCGCAATTGCGGCGCATCGAGCAACTGATCCAGCCGCTGCGCGATTCCGGCGAGATCGAAAACACCTTCGCCAATGTCGGCATGGGCGGTTCGGTCAACAGTGGCTTCATGGTCATGACGCTTGCGCCATGGGACAAGCGCACGCGCTCGCAGCAGGAGATCATGGCCGACATAAATGCTGCGGCGGCAAAGGTGCCCGGCGTGCGCGCCTTCCCGGTGTCGCCGAACAGCCTCGGCATTCGCGGTGCCGGCAACGGCCTGCAATTCGCCGTCATCGGCTCCAACAGCTATGAGGAACTCGGCAACACGGCCAGCCGCATCATCGCCGAAATGGAGAAAGACCCGCGCTTCCAGCAGCCGCGCCTTTCCAATGATGCCACCCAGCCGCAGCTTGCCGTCGAAATCGACCGCGAGCGCGCCTCCGACCTCGGCATCGACATAACCGGCCTGTCCAACGCCGTGCAGGCCATGCTCGACGGGCGCGAGGTGGACGAGGTGTTCATCAACGACCGCGCCTACAAGGTGAAGCTCGTCTCCACCACCAATCCGATCAACGATCCAACCGATCTCGAAAACATCTTCATGAAGACGGCGGATGGCCGTTTCGTGCCGATGGCGACGATCGCCACGCTGACCGAGCGCGCCGTGCCGCCCTCCCTGACGCGCGAACAGCAACTGCGTTCGGTGGCGATCACCTCGAACCTGCGCGGCGATTTCGCGCTGGGCGATGCGCTCAGGGCGGCGCAGGAGATCGCCGCGCCGCTTCTGCCGCCGGGAGCCCGCATCATACCGCTGGCCGAAGCCGCCACGCTCGGCGAGAGCAACAACAGCATGCTCATCATCTTCGGCTTCGCGCTGGTCATCATCCTGCTGGTTCTGGCCGCGCAGTTCGAAAGCTTCATGAGCGCCGTCATCATCATGGCGACCGTGCCGCTCGGCCTTGCCTGCGCGGTGTTCGCGCTGCTTCTGACCGGCACCAGCCTCAACGCCTACAGCCAGATCGGCCTGGTGATGCTGGTCGGTATCATGGCCAAGAACGGCATCCTCATCGTCGAGTTCGCCAACCAGCTGCGCGACCGCGGCATGGGTGTGCGCCAGGCGATCGAGGAAGCGGCAAACATCCGCCTGCGCCCGGTGATGATGACCATGATCTGTACGGTGCTCGGCGGGCTGCCGCTGGTGCTGGCCTCGGGCGCGGGTGCCGAAGCGCGCATCGCGCTCGGCTGGGTCATCGTCGGCGGGCTGGGTCTGGCAACCGCCTCGACCCTGTTCCTGACCCCGGTTGCCTATCTGCTGCTCGGCCGCTTCATCACGCCGAAGGTCGAGGAAGAGGCACGGCTGAAGCGCGAGCTGGAGGAAGCGGCTTATACGAATGTGGAGCCGGCGGAGTAGTGCGCCTTATCCCTCCCCCTTGAGGGGAGGGTGGACAATCGCCGAAGGCGGTTGGACGGGAGGGGTCATTTCGGCAGTGCTCGGCATGGACCGACCCCACCCGCCTCGCTTCGCTCGGCACCCTCCCCTCAAGGGGGAGGGAAGCCACTTCAAGGCTTGATAAACACCTTCCCGTTCGGCTTGGCGAGTTCCACTGGCACCCGCGCCATTGCATCCACCAATGGCACCACCGCCGTTACATCGGTCGCCCAGCGGCCATCCGAAAAGCGCTTCTGCGCCTCCATCACCGCCAGTCCCTTGCGCTCGATGGGCGTGTCGCGCATCCACTCGACCAGCCAGAACCCCTTGATTTTCTTGTCCATGAATATAAGCTGCCCTGGCTGGACGATCGGCGTGGTGGAAAGGTCCATACGGCCATAGACGATCCAGCGCGCGCCCTTGGGCATGGCGTCGAAGATCGCGCCGGCAAGCGGGCCGGTGACGGCGTCGAGGAAGATGCGCGGCTGTTCGGCTTTCATCACCTCTTTCAACGCGCTGGCGAAATCCGGAGCTTCGGCGTTCAGCACATGCACGGCGCCCGCCTCCTTCAGTAGCGGGATTTGGTCGTCGCGTCGCACGATCGCGATTGGCCGATAGCCCTCGTCCCTGGCCACGCCCATGATCAGCTTGGATAACTGGCTCGCGCCAGCGGTCAGAACGAAGGCCTTCTCGCCGGCCTCGCGAATGATGTCGAACATGGCAAGTGCCGTCAGCGGATTGACGATCATCGCGGCTGCATCCTCGTCGCGCACGCTGTCGATCAGCGGAATGCAGGCGGATGCCTCGGCCATCGCATATTCGGCCCAGGCGCCCCAATTGGTGTAGCCGGTGGCGAAGGCGACGCGCTTGCCGAGCATTTTCTGCGCGGCCGGATCTTCACCGGCAGCCGCGACGATGCCGACGCCCTCGAACCCCGCCGGCTGGCCGACGAAGCGCGGCTGGCCGTACTGCCCCTTGATGAACATCACGTCGGACGGGTTGATCGAGGCGAGGCTGACCTTGATCAGAACCTGCTTCGGCTTCGGCGCGGGCACGGCGATGCGGCCGGGCACGACATAGGGCTCCATGGCTTCCAGAACGCTTCCCGAAGGCGTCGTCGTGTAGCCGTCATTGGTCAGAAGCAGTGCGTTCATCTCGGATGGGATGGCCATGGCAGAACTCCATTCACGGCTTGAGGATAAGCTTGCCGGACGCGCCGCGCCCGATCACGCGTTTCAGCACTTGCGCGGCATCGGCAAGCGGATAGGTACCTTCGATGACAGGTTTGACCTTGCCGGCGCGATACCAGCCGATCAGTTCCTGCATATTCTCGGCATAGGCTTTCGGCTCCTTGGCGGTGAAAGCGCCCCAGAACACGCCGACCACCGAAAACCCTTTGACCAGTGCCAGATTGACGGGAAATTTTGGGATCGCGCCCGAGGCAAAGCCGATGACCAGCAGCCGCCCACCCCACCCCATCGAGCGCGACAATGCATCGAAGGCCTCGCCGCCGACCGGATCGAAGGCGACATCGATGCCTTTGCCGCCGGTCGCTTCCTTCAGCCGATCCTTCAGGTCTTCATAGCCGAGCACTATGTCGGCGCCGGCCTGCCTGGCGATCTGCCGCTTCTCCTCGGTAGACGCAACGCCGATGACGGTCGCGCCCAGCGCCTTGCCGATCTGGATCGCCGCGATGCCGGTCAGCCCCGATGCGCCGAGCACACAGAGCGTTTCGCCTAGTTTTATCTCCGCCCGCTGCTTCAGCGCATAGTGCGAGGTGCCATAGCCGCAGATCAGCGCACAGGCGTGGCCGGCATCCATGCCGTCCGGCAGCTTCATCGCCGCCGGTTCCGGCACTGCCACTCGCTCGGCATAGCTGCCATGGGTGGAGAGCGCAGCAACCCGGTCGCCGACCTTCAGCGACTTCACCTCCGGACCGACCGCGACAATCCTGCCCGCCACCTCCATGCCCGGCACAAAGGGCAGTTCGGGCTTCATCTGGTAGAGCCCCTGCACCAGAAGCCCATCGGGGAAATTGACGCCGATGGCCTCCGCCTCGATGACGACCTGATTGCCCCCGGCTTCCGGCTCCGGCCAATCGGCATAGGCGATCTGGTCGATCGGCCCGTAATCCCCAACGACGATTGCTTTCATGACAGTCAGATCTTTTCCTGCGTGTATTTTCTGAGTTCGTCGCGCGCCACCTGCCGGCGATGCACGGCGTCGGGGCCGTCGGCGAAACGCAAGGTGCGCAGATGCGTCCAGGTCCGCGCCAGCGTCGTGTCCTGGCTGATGCCCTGCGCGCCGAACATCTGCACCGCCTCGTCCGTGACCTTCAGCGCCATGCGCGGCGCGACAACCTTGATCTGGCTGATCCAGGGAGCGGCGGCGCGGGCGTCACCCTGGTCGATCATCCAGGCCGCCTTGAGGCAGAGCAGCCGCGCCATTTCGATCTCCATGCGGCATTCGGCGATGATGTCGAAATTTGCGCCGAGTTCTGCAAGCTTCTTGCCGAACGCCTCGCGCCGCAGTGCGCGCGAGCACATCAGTTCCAGCGCCCGCTCGGCCTGGCCGATGGCGCGCATGCAGTGGTGGATGCGCCCGCCGCCGAGCCGGCCTTGCGCTATCTCGAAACCCCTGCCCTCGCCGAGGATAAGATTGGACGCCGGGACGCGGACATTGGTGAAGCGGATGTGGAAATGGCCGTGCGGCGCATCGTCGTCGCCATAGACCTGCATCGGCCGCAACTTCTCGACGCCCTCAGTGCCGGCTGGCACCAGGATCATCGAATGCCGCTTGTGCTTGGGCTCGTCATCGCCGCCCATGCGGACCATGACGATGTAAATCTCGCAACGCGGATCGCCGGTGCCGGATGCCCACCACTTCTCGCCGTTCAAAACATAGTCGCCACCGTCGCGCTCACAGCGCATCGAGATGTTGGTGGCATCCGACGAGGCGACGTCCGGCTCGGTCATCAGATAGGCCGATCGGATTTTGCCTTCCAGCAACGGCGCCAGCCAGCGCTCCTTGTGCTCGGCCGAGCCATAGCGCTCAAGCACTTCCATGTTGCCGGTGTC
>VFQQ010003006.1_pt1 | contig 17375 bp, 27 predicted proteins | sample 3512341 | NCBI WGS metagenome assembly VFQQ01 (sample SAMN10412373, study PRJNA504923) | tailings metagenome | isolation source: Relicate 2 Philex TSF1 revegetated site | place: Philippines: Tuba, Benguet | collected 2017-08-29 | reverse complement strand
CGTGGTGGCGCAGTTGGGGGCGTGGTGTGGTGTGGTGTGGTGTGCAAGACGAATGAGGTGCAGGCACTCTGAAACTGGAGTAGTTCCTTTGAGCCAAACTTTACAGGGCTGAGAGGTTGTGCCTGGTTTGTCGCACTCTTCAATTGCAGATCCGGAATGAAGCGGACGCGTGCCTGCGGGTGGCCCTGGCGGCAGGCGCCAACGCGGGCTACCAGTTCAAGACGCACCCCAACATCGACAAGGCGGCTTATGGGTGCGTTTGGAATGGCATGGACGACTTGCAATCAGCTGCCCGCAATCAGCTGCCGCGGTAGTTGGACATGTTGGAATGGCGGATGACAAAATGAGCCGCCAGCTCTAGAGGTAGCCACACGCCCAGCTTTCACGTTACAACCTCTAGACCCGCCTGCCAACTCTCTCACTGCTGATGCTTCTGACCTCTGCCCTGCAGCAACGAGAGCGTGCTGGCGCTGAAGGACCCCAACCGGCCCTTCCCCACCGGCGCACCGCTGGGCGTGCTCAAGTGGCGTCTGCAGGTGTGTACAAGACCTGTGGTGCAGATGGGGAGGTTAGGGTTGTATGCCAGCGCAAAGGCCCTTCCCCACTGGCACACCGGCACACCGCTGGGCGTGCTCAAGTGGCGGCTGCAGGTGCGGGTGCAGCAGCAGTTGGCGCAGGAGTAGCATGCTTGGCCTGATTGCGGACGGTGTGTGTGCAAGGAGTGTGCTGCTGGCTGTCTGTTCAAGGTGGCAGTCCTTGCGATGCGCTGACGAGGCCGTGCCATGCGCAGCCAAGGGACGGGGGCGTGGTGTGTTAACGCTGGGCACTCATCCGCTGCTTGCTTTGCTTCACTAATCTGCCTCCCGTTCATCCGATTGCTGTGCAGACGCGGGACGAGAGCGTGGTGCCGCTCTCCATCAACTGCTGGCCCTCCATCTCTGGTGGCGAGTCGTTCGTCAACATCGAGTGAGGCTTTGGCTTACTGCTTGTGCTTTGTCGGGTTTATTAACTTCTGGCCCTCCATCCAGCTGCTGGGAGAACTGCTGCCTGCTATGCAGGGCGGCTTGCGCTGCTGCCGGGGAGGCCTGGTGGCATCAAGAGCCTCTCACAAGCCATGAATCGAGCCTCCCCGTGCCGGTCTGCCCTGATCCACACTCAACCGCACTCTATCTGCCCCAGGTACGAGAGCAACGCGTCCTTTGACCTGCGCAACGTGCACATCTACATCCCGCTGCCCGCCGGCGCACAGACGCCGCAAGTCAACCAGGTGGGGGCTCCTGATCTTGGGTTGTAGAAGGCTCACCAACACCTGCTTGCTTGGATTGTTTCTGGAGCTGCAGCCATGCACAGCTGCATGGCTACGCTGCTGCAGCCTTGCATTGCCTGCCGCTTAGAACCCAGGCAAGGCCTGTTCGCTCAAGCTGCGTGCTGCGCTACCAGCCGTGCTGCTCCGCCAGGCGGCTTTGCCGCCTGGTGGGTTTCTCACCTGCTTTTTCTGCTGCTCAGCAAGGTCATGCCTACCAATCTCTGCAGATTGACGGCGACTGGCGGGTGGACATGCGGCGCGGCTGCCTGGTGTGGTCCATCGAGCACATCGACGCGACCAACCGCACCGGCAGCGCTGAATTTGTGGTGCCTGCCGCCCAGCCAGACGCCTTCTTCCCCATCGAGGCGAGTGCAGCAAAACAAAAATATTTGCAATGTAGATGTGCGCATGTGCTGTTTGCGGGCTTGTGCAGCGGTGGGATATGGAGATTGCGCGGCGCCCTCAACCCCCCCTCCTTACTGCTGCCAACCCGAACTGCAATCCTACCTACTCACTACCTGCAGGTGGAGTTTGGCGCGGCGGCCACCATCTGCGAGGTGCGGGTGGACAGCGTGGTGGACGCGCGCAGCGGGCAGCCCGTCAAGTACGGCAGCCGCACGCAGCTGGCCAGCGAGGCGTACCACGTGGAGTGAGGGCATTGTCAGGGCCAGCCGGCAGCTGGCAAATACGGCAGCCGCACGCATCTGGCCAGTGAGGCATACCACGTGGAGTGAGGGCAGCGGCTTTTGGTGCAGAATTGCGCAAGCGGCAGGGGGCGCAGCAGCCAGCTGTCGAGTGCGGCAGCTGCATGGAGCTGGCCACCCAGCGTAACGCATTGAGAGATGGATTCGCTGGCTTGGCTGTGGCCTGACATTCACTGGCAGGAAGGCAGCCGCAACGCCGGCGCAGCAGCACAGCAAGCGGCTGTCGTGGGCTGGGCGGCTTGCGCTCCCCTGCTGCTGCTTGTGGGCCCTGCATGTATTATTGAGGGCGGCCCGGGCCGGCCCATCCTGTAATCGCACATTGTTCAAACCTGGCCTTGATCAGATGGATGGAATGGCGGAGGGGCGGCAAATGTGTTTAATGCAGGGGGTGGCCAGGGCCGCGGTTCAAACGCACCGCGGCGCCGCCATGCGCTGTGCGCGACATGAGACACCACCTTAGCAATGGACACGCAAACAGTTCGGCCACACTTCGCCACACCTTCATTGACATTCGCCATTCCATATTCGCGATCCTCGCTTGCCGATTCGTCTTTCGCACGCTCAGCCGCCGCACAGCCGCTCCTCCCCGCCGCAGTAACGGCACAGCGCGTCTCTCAGCGCCTTCGCCGAGCTCAACACAGCCGTAGCCATGCCCCAGACCGTCATTGCCGCGGCCTCCGCCGCCATTCACGAGCTCAAGCAGGTGGGCCGGTGGCTGCTGGACGTTGATCGCGCCGGTGGCCTGCGCAACAACCTCGCGGCATTGCGATCGCTGCCTGGGCCGCGCACCTGGGCCAGCAAGGCCTCGTGCACCTGCATGGCCGTCGGTGCTGAAGCAAGGGAAGCTGCTCGCAGGCTGCGTGCCGGTTATTCACCCTCACTAGAAAGCCCGACAGCGTCCCCTAGCCAATGCGCGATCACCGCACAGCGCGCTGACAGCAGCCGGCTGTGCTGTTCTTGACCCGCCGCCGCCGCCTGCCGCACTGCCGCCCCCTACAGGTCGGATCTGCGGCTGCCGCTGTGGCTGCTTACAACTCCTCCTGGGGCTATGCCGACCTGACCCCAGGCCGCGTGCGCTTTGCGCGCGACTATTCCGCCACTCTGGTGGGTGCTGCCGTAGGGCCAGGCGGCGCCTGCGGTTGCACCAAGTTTGCACCGCCGGCGGCAGCCGGCGGCTTCCCTGCGCTGCCCAGCTGGTGTGCTCTCTCTGCATCCTCAACAGCCCATACCTCACGCTGTTCATATTATCTGTGCTTACCTCTTCCAGATGGGCCCTGAGGACTTTAAGGAGCGGCTGGTGGAGCTGGCTGCCTGCGAGAAGGCCATCGCCGCCGCCCAGGTGGGTGCTGCTTTCTGTTGCTCAAGCAAGCTGTGCATGTGCCTGTGGTGTGCTGTGGGGCCATAGCTGCATGGATGGCAGCAGCAGCAGCAGAGCCTGCTGCAGCCAACTTCTGAAGCTCTTACAGTGAGTGCCTTAAGAGCGCCGCCGGCCACGATGCCGCACGCATGCAGCTGCGTTTCACCCTTGCTCAAGCAACTCCTTCCCTTCATTACCACCCAACCTGGTGCAGCACGCGATTGCGCTCTACACCGATGATATGGCCTATGCTGAGGTGGGCCGTGCTGAGCACGCCAAGGTGAGACCACAGCAGGCTGCAGGGGACAGCAGCGCTGTGCCCAGCCGAAATGCCTGGTGTCTGCTGAGTGAGCGTGCTGTGCAGCAGGTGCTCAAACGTACCGAACGAGTTTGCTGCTGCCCATGAACCCGTCCCCTCCCACCCGTGTATTTGTTGTGTAATTCGTTCCAACTTGATCGGTCACCCATAATTGCTGCTGCTTCTGCCACCCTCTGTCCCGCAGGAGGAGCAGTGCGACGACTCTGGGCTGGACCGCGAGGAGATGGCGGCGCGCCTGGGAGAGCTAGTGGCCAAGCTGGTGAGGCAGCTTTACTTTGTTATGGTTTCCTTGCAAACTGATTAAACAAGCTTGTTGCAGCCCGCCTGGCGGAGCTTGCGGCCAAGCTGGTGAGGCGGCGTGTACTTTTTTGCTGTCCTGTAGATCGGCAAGCTGCTGAGCTTGCATGTGCTGCCCTCGCTGCACCATAAAGCTGCCTGCAGGACGCTTGCTTTCAGCCTTGCCCATCCTGTCCTGCCCGCTCCCAGCAGCTCATCCTTGCCGCTGCTGCGTCCCAACTCCTGCAGGAGGCAGCGCTGGCGGCTGCGCAGTACGCCCACAGCTGGTTGAACTTGCACTTAGAATCTGCACTAAGATTGGCGTCTAATTCCTTCTCTATTCTCGCAGGAGGCGGCGCTGGCGGCTGCGCAGTACGCCGACAGCCTGGCGCCCGCGGAGCCCGGCCTGCCCGAGAAGAAGGTGTGTTTGTTGCTAGCCATTAAAACTAGCATGTATGGCTCTAAATGCTGGGCAGTCTGCCCTGCATGCTTATAATCCTGCCCTGCACAACGCCCGTCCTGCCCTGCCTCTCAGCCGCGCCTCCGCCCTCCTACCCACACCTGCACAGGAGGCCGCCTGGGAGCCCCAGCCTTTCGAGCTGTCCGACATGGCTGAGCGCCTGGCTGAGCTGTGCGCCAAGGCGGCGCAGGTGCCCCAGTACTGCGAGTATGGAGCCTGCGGCCCCATGCAGCGCCGGGTGAGGCCACTGCAGGGCAACGGGGGACGCGTCTGCCCTTGCATGCCATTGTCAACGCCTGGGGCTGGCTGCCTATGTCTGGTTGATTGATCATGGGCAAATGAACAGCAGTACGGGCGAGGACCAGGCATGCGCTGCTGCCTGCTTGCCGACCCACTGCAAGCTGCCTGACCAACTGCCTCACTGCTCGCTGTCCACAGGCCGGCGCCCCCGCGCCCCAGCCCTACGACCGCGCCGACATGGTGGAGCGCCTGGCTGAGCTGTGCCAGCGGGAGAGCGGCAAGCTGGCGGCGGCGGCACTGGCCGACAGCCTGGCCTATGCCGAGCCTGGCCGTCCCGAGAAGAAAGTGCGCCTGCTGAAAAGTTTGAAAAGTTTGCTGTAGATCTGCTGATCTGCAGGTTGCGGCTGGTGGACTGCAATTGCATCAGGAGAGAATGTGCATGGTTTGGCGGCAGCGGGCAGGCCACGCTGAGGGCTTTTCCTCCTGAACCACATACCCTCGCTACTTTCCAACGCTCTTCCCTCCTCCGCTGCCCCCGCAGGCGTCCGCCCCTGCCCCCCAGCCGCTCAGCCTCGCCGACATGGCCGAGCGCTTTGCTGAGCTGGCGGCCAAGGCGGCGGTCGTGCCTGAGTGGTGCCAGTATGCCACCGCCTGTGGCCCCGCCGCCCGCCACCAGGGCGCCTGGGCGCCTCAGTCCTACGAGCTGTCTGACATGCACGAGCGGCTGGCTGAGCTGAAGCAGCGTGTGGCGCGCCGCCAGGCGCTGGCTGCCTACGGCGACAGCCTGGACTATGCCCAGCCCGGCCTGGGCCGCCCGCAGCGCAAGGTGAGGCACTGCGCGGGCTGTGGAGTCAGAGCAAGGCAGGGCCAGCTGGAGCAGCATTACGTCAAGATTGCCCACTGCTGCATGCCAGACAGCCTGAGCTGAGGCCGCAAACAAGCATGCCCAGGCTGCCGCCAATCTGCTGCACATGCGAGCTGCACATTCCTTGCGAGTATCTCCGGAGCCAGGATCCTGAGTCAGGCCTTGCACCAAACCTGACCCCGCCTGGCACCCCCTGCCGCTCCCCACCTTCCCTGCCTTCCCCGCAGGCGGCCGCCCCCGCCCCCGCCCCGCTGGATCTGTCCGAAATGGCTGAGCGCCTGTCCGAGCTGTGCGCCAAGGCGGCAGCCGTGCCCCAGCACTTTGAGTACGCAGAGCCGAGCCCGGCACCCGCCCAGCGCTTTGCGGGCGCCTGGGCGCCCCAGCCCTACAGCCGCATTGAGCTGGCGGAGCGTCTGGCTGAGCTGGCGGCTAAGGAGGGCACCCGCCTGGCGGTTGCTTCCCTGGCTGATAGCCTGGATTACGCCCAGCCCGGCCTGGGCCGCGCGCAGCGCAAGGTGAGGGCAGCAGGCGGGAGCATGTGCCTCAGGGAGGCAAGGTTCGATGGCGCTGGGCGCTGGCTGGTGCATTTTGCGGTCTGCTGTTGCAGCAGAAGGCAGCTGTTAGGCAGGCCAGAAGGCAATGGCACTAAAAAATACCTCCCTTTGCTGCCTTCGATCTTGACTGCTCACCATGCGTGCCTTGCCTCCTGCCCAACCATTGGACCCGCAGGCATCTGCCGCCGCCCCTTCCCCCCTCGAGCTGTCTGACATGGCCGAGCGCCTGTCCGAGCTGTGCCAGGCGGCTGCCCAGGTGCCCGCCTGGTGCGAGTACGCCGCTGCCTGCGGCCCCGCCGCGCGCCACGGCACCTACACCGCCACCCCGCTGACCCTGGCTGACATGGGCGAGCGTCTGGCTGAGCTGTGCGCCAAGGCGGCTGCCACCGATGCGGTGGCTGCCTTCGCTGACAGCCTGGCATACGCCCAGCCCGGCCTGGGCCGTCCGCAGCGCAAGGCGGCTACCGCTGCTGAGGAGGAGGCGCCGATCAGCCTCGCCGACATGGCCGAGCGCTTTGCTGAGCTGGCGGCCAAGGCGGCGGTTGTGCCGGAGTGGTGCCAGTATGCCGCCGCCCGCGGCCCCGCCCAGCGCTTTGCGGGCGCCTTGGCGCCTCAGCCCTACAGCCGCGCTGACCTGGCGGAGCGCCTGGCTGAGCTGGCGGCGGCAACCGCCGCCCCCCGCCGCGCCTGCCCCACCCCCACCTGGTGCGAGTATGCTCAGGCGGGCAGCCCGCAGGCTGGCCCCCGCCGTGTGGCGGGCGCCTGCCGCGAGGAGGTTCAGACCACCGCTGAGTTTGCTGAGCGCCTGGCTGAGCTGGCGACCGCCTGCTCCCACTGAGCAGCCTAGTTAACGAGCCGCTGTGCTGTTGCTGCGGCCCGGCCAGCGTGCGCTGCCGCGACTGCCGCCGCCGCCGCGGGGGCTGCGTATACTTAGGCAGCTCTAGCACGGCATTGCGTGGCTGGCCTCTTCCTCCAGCAGCGCCTGCCCATTAGCCCAGGAGCCCTCAGCTGCCCCATCTTGTGCTTAACAAAGCCACCCGCCCCGCGTGACACCGCCACTTATAGCTCTTCGTATGTGAATCTCCCTCCCCCTGTGCCCGTTTCGTCTTGAATACCCCTTTGCCACGCCCTTCCCACCATTCGTCGATTTGTGTAGTGCCCTTTGCAATTTCGTCCCACTGACTGCCAATCCATCGCTCCTCGACTGCCACCCCATTCACTCATCGATCCATCAATCGATCCATTGCTGTCTGCTTGGAACCAATCCACCCTGCCTGCCTAACTCGAGAAGAGAATTGCCCCCATTCGCTTTTCAAAACTGACCCATTTCATGGCGGCGCCTTCTGCCCTGCGCCCGCTCGACCCTTTGTTGCCGCTTCATCCGGCGGCACATGCCCTGATGAGCACGCATATACACACCCATGCATGCAAATGCATACATACACACAAACCATGCACCCCCATTGATCCCCTCTCTATCCCCTTTTCAATGTGCCCGTCCAGAGGAGCGCGGGCATGCATGCGCCTGCTGCCTCCTCAATACCTGCATAATATGGCCCTAGACAGCTTTAGATATGGCCCCGTCATGCGTGTGCGAGCGGCGCCCTGAGCACTTTGATAGCTGGCACCGAGGCGCCCCCTGTTGATGGAACAGGCTGCCTGCCTTCGCGCCTTTGCACGCGTCTGTTCATGTAATGTTTGCGTGACAAGGATTCGAATGGAGAGCCAAGCCGACAGAAGAAGTCGCATTGGCGGCAAAACTGAAAGGGAGGGGAAAGCAATTGCGGTGCAATTATCTGCTCAGCTCACACGTACCCCAGTTCAGCTGGCCGGCCACGCCGCTTCCTCAGCTGCCGCACTGCTGCTCTCATCGCCGCCGCTGCGGCGCAGGCGCACCGCAAACGCGCCGTCTGTGCCGTGCACGTGTGGCAACATGAGCAGGTATCCCTCTGGGCTGAGGCAGTGGGCGGGGATACCTGCCTCTGCAGGCGGCGGCTCAACAGCGAAATCGGGGTGGCTGGCGAGGAAAGCAGCCACCTGCTGCTGGTTCTCAGATGCCTCCAGGCTGCAGGTGGAGTAGACGAGGATGCCGCCGGGCTTCACCAGGCCTGCAGGGGAAGGAGCAGCTTTTGTGAACGAAAGACCCTGAGGTGCAGTTAGGCTGCAGGAGTAACATTAGGCTGCAGGCTTCACCAGGCCTGCAGGGGCAATAGGGAGGAGCATTGGCAGTCAGGGAGTTGTTGGTTTCCCTGGGCAGCTGTTCGCCCTTCCTGCGCCCACCCAGCATTCCTGGGTCAAAGCTTGGTCAGCCTCTCCGCCCCCGGCCTGTGCAACCAACACAAACACCCCGCACGCCTCTTTCAAGCGACGCCCCCGCTTTCAAGCCCCACACAATCAACTCACTGGCTGCCGCCGCCAGCAGCTCGCCCTGCAGCGATACCATGTGCTCAATCTGCTCCGGCGTGCGCCTCCAGCGCAGGTCCGCCCGCTTGGCAAGCACTCCGGTGCCGGAGCAGGGCGCATCCAGCAGCACCCGATCAAACTGGGTGGGCCAGGGCTTACGGCCGCTGTCTGCCGCATCATCGCCGGCAGCGGCGGAGGCCTCGCTGGGACCCTGCTGCGCCTGCTGCGCCTGCTGCGCCTCCTGGTCTGCTTCCTGCTCAGCCTCCTGCTGCGCCTGCTGTGCCTCCTCGCCGCCCGTGGCAGCCAGGCGCCGCCGCCGCGCCAGCATTTCAGCAAATTCGCGCAAGTCGGCTGCTCGAGTGGAGACAATGCGGCCGTGCTGCTGCCGGCCCGCCATGCGGCGCAGGGCTGCTAGACGCGAGCGCCCAATGTCGAGCGCCAGCACGCTGCCCTGGCCCTGCGGACGGGGACAGGAAGGACAGATTTGTTTCAGACGAGCAAATGCAGAGGCAGTGCTGGCATCTAACAGGTGCAGCAACGCGGCAGCGTTCCCAGGGAAGCCATGGAATGACCGAGGAAAGGCTCTTTGCCTTGCAAGCCCCTCGAAGCCTCTCAACTGCACCTTTGCCCAACGCGCACTGCAGCACAGCCAGCCCTGCATTCCCACTTTCATGCCTCCCCCCTTGCCTGCATGCGCGCCGCAGAGAACAGCGTCTTGCCGCCCGGAGCGGCACAGGCATCCAGCACATCTTCTCCCGGTTGGGGCTGCAGCAGCGCAACCACCAGGCCAGCAGCCTCGTCCTGCAAGACAAAGAAGAGCAGGGGCAAACAAGCAGGGCTTGGTTAGCTGCACAAAGCATGCTGCGGCTGGGGAGGCTGGAGCGCCACAGACCAGCAGCCTCCAGCGGCTGCACTGGCACTTTGACCTGCACGTGCCCCTCGTGCAGACCTTGCTCGCCACGCAACGCAAACGTGCAAGGCAGGGCGCACAAACACAACGTTGCAAGGCAGGCCCCATGCACTGACTGACCTGCACCTGGCCCTGGCCGCTGCCAATCAGCCCGGAGGCCAGCAGCCCCTGCATGTTCTGCTGCACCGTGATGAACTCGCGGGGCAGGTAGCGCGAGGGCTGAGCCTGCGGGAGGCAGCAGGTGGCGGTGTTGTGGCAATCAGAGGATGAAGGTGCTAAGCTTGCAAGCCCAAAACAAGGCCAATTGAAAGCACATTGAGCCATGCACGTGCGCACCGCAACGTCCAGGCCCTGCAACCTCTTGCACAAAGCTGGGGGGTCAGCCCGGGCCTTGCCGACAATAACCGGCATGCATGTGCGCACCGCAACGTCCAGCCCCTGCAGCTTCTTGCACACGGCGGCGGGGTCCAGTCCAGGCGCCAGGCGCACCGCATGGTGCGGCTTGCTGCAAGCAAGGAAGCGGGGCCAACTTTCTGTGGTGAGATGTTGCGCAGACACACTGCTATGCAGGCAGGGCTGATGGCCGGTTAGAAGCAACAGAGGCACAGGGCACCTGTATGCAGAGGTCCCAAACAGGACCGCAAGGACAGCCCTGAGCTCACCGGTTGTTCCAGCGCAGCAGCTCCATCGTGGCCTTGGGACCGTACTGCTGCAGCCAGCCGGCCACAAGCCAGGTGGGGTGGGAGGCGCCAACGGCCAGAGCCTCTGCCGCCTGCTCTCGGCTCATGCCTTTGGCCGGGGGCGGCGGCTGGGGCAGGGTGCCCGCCTCCCGCCGCCGCGCAATCTCGCTGCGGCAGATGAGGGATGGAAGGCGGTGAGGGGCACAGTCGGGGAGGGTCGTCCGGCCGCCGCATGCACGCATGCTCGCACGCGTGCCCGCAGCTGCACTAATGACTGACAATGCAAGGTGCAAGGCAGCAGCAGGGCGGCTAGCCAGCCCCCCAGCCCAGATCGCTAACTCAGCAACACAACATCCCATCCAATGTTGAACCCACCGCAGCACAAAGTTGGCCACGCCGCCCGAGCCCTTGTGCATGATGCGCTTTGCCAGCTCCACGTGCTCGTTCACGGTGTGGCTGGGAGCTGTTCACATGGGAACCAATCGTGGATAACTCAACCATGCAGTCAGGATTCCCGTCTGCCATGCATATCACAGTCCACTTGCCACATCCCAGAGGCAAGCTCTTGCCGGTGCTCGAGGTGGCACGCCAACCGGTCCCTAAAACTGGGCAGACTCACCGCCCTGCTCCACCAGTTCGAGTGCACCGATGCGCAGGATTTGGCGCAGCGGCGCATCCAGGTCTGCCATGCGCCTGCATCATGAGTTTGTTGTTCAGGACGGAAGGGCCTCACACGGCATCAAGGGGATGGAACCTGTGCAAAAAGGGCGCACAGCTGCGTTGCATCACTGGCACACAGCAACAGCAGGTGCACAGGGAACAGCATTGCACAGCAGCAGATGCTCTGAGACCAAGCCGGTCAGCTGGCATACAGAGCAGTGAGTGGCACTCTCACCGCCCGCTGCAGGCTTCAATCACATAGTCCAGCCGCCGGCGCCAGCGGGTGACGCTTGCCACCAGGTCGGTCACTGCCCGCTTGTCCCTGCACGGCATGCATGTATACAGCTGCCGATTCTCAGCACGCCTCGCACTTCAGCACACCCAGCTACGCCTATCTTGATGCATCTGTGCTGAGGTACGCTCAGCTACACTTGCCCCATGCTGCACAGCCAACAATCATTAGCGCAGCCCACCTGGCATCTGCCTTTGAAGCCCACCAGTCAGCCACCCCACCCTCACCCGCTGCCCACCTGGCATCCAGCCCACGCGTCCATGCATCGCCGCCCTGCTGCTGCTGCTGCCGCTGCTGTTGCCCAGCAGGGGCCTCCTCTGCATCATCTGAGTCTGCCGCAGTCTCATCTGTGTCCGCGCCTGGTGAGCCGCCCACCTGGGGGAGAGCATAAGAGCGACAGAGAATAACTGCGGTGCGCATGCGAGTTGTTTGATGCACCGTATCGGCGCAACCGGCAACAACAGCAGCAAGTGACGTCGCCAGTGCGTTGCAGTCGAACCTCAAATATGGACATGCATGGCTGCTGAGTCCTCTCACCAGCCCGGCGAACGCGCCCTCCTCTTCGATGCGCAGCAGCTGCGCCACGGCCGCCGAGCGCTGGGTGGGGCGCATCGCCGCCAGCCGGTCCTTCCACAGCTGCATCTCATCCCGCGGCTCTTGCGCCAACAGGTCGTCGTCCCGCTCCGCCGGCGGCTCGCGGCGGCGCGAGCGCATGCCACGAGCCGGCAGCGCGGCAGGAGTGGCGGCGCGATGGCGGCGGGTCAGTGGCGGCAGGCGGGCGGGCGCCGTGCAGGGCCCCAACGACCGGTGCAGCACAATCTTGGGTACATGCTGCATTGTGTGTGGGGCTGGCTGGCCCGCCCTGAGGCTGGAAGACGTGGCTGCACTTGCGGCCAGCGCCATGTCGGGGCCGTGGCTCTGTCTATTGCCTTACCGACACTGCCGATGGCTGCCGGCCGCTGTAGCAGCCCTCCCAGCCCCCATGCATGCTGTCCTTGCTGTGCCCCTCGCGCTCGGCCTGCTCAAACCTTGCGAACCGACAATCGGCGATGCTTGTCGCCGTACCCATCACGCAGATCGCTTGCTAAAGCAGTCCAACCCTCGATTGGCAGCCGCCCATTCTGGCGACCCTCCCTGAACACGGCTGCCGCACCCTCACACCAGCCAGTATGGTTGCCTGCACCGCTGCGGCATCAGTAACACGGCCGCCGTGGGCCATGCGGCGACCCGCCTTGGCTGGCACAGGTCGCCGCCCGCTGCGCCTGGCGCCCGCCTGCAGCTCGGCTGACGCGCGGGGACCCTGGTACCAGCCCAGCGCCGCCTCGCCAGATGACCTCCTGGCGCTGCTGCGCGAGCGGCGGCTGGCGGCGGCGGCGGCGGCGGCAGGCGAGGGCGCCAGCCCTGCCTCGCAGCAGCAGCCGCCGCAGCTGGGCACGGTGCACCTGGTGGGCACCGGCCCGGGGGACCCTGGCCTGCTGACCCTGAGGGCCGTGCAGCTGATGCAGACGGCAGACGTGGTGCTCTACGACCGCCTGGTCTCTGGTGGGTGCCTCTTGGCTCAGCCCCTGCCGAGCGTGGGGTTCACTGTGCCGGGGTGGTGCGGGAAGGGCGCGTTGCGAGGCACGGGCTGACCCCGTGATGCTGCTGGGGTGCAGCGGTATGCTCCTGACTGTGTGCACATGCTGTCCGTTGCCGCTGCTGCTTGACAGTATTCGTCGAGCGTGCCCCTTGTTCCAGCCCGCCGCCGCCGCCCCATGCAAGGCGCCGACTGACCTGGCCCCTCCTCCGCACCTTTGCTTTGTTGCCTTTTGCAGAGGATATCCTGCAGATGGTGCACCCAGGCGCCCTGCTGGTGTATGTGGGCAAGCAGCGCAGCTTCCACACACGCACGCAGGTGAGCCTCAAAAGGTGCAAGTGGAAGACGGTGCAGCGCTGAAGGGTGCATGCTGCTGCTGCTGCTCCTCAGGGGTATTGAGAGGTTCCCTAGAAGGTGTACCGAATGCTGCAACGCTGCGAGAGCTTAGCTGTGGCAAGCTCGGGAGGGAAGTGCTGCTGTGCTCTACTGATGTGTCCCACTGCTCGGCTGACGTGTCTCCGCCCCTGCCTCCTTCTCCTGCCCGCCAGGACGAAATACACGAGCTGCTGCTGCAGTTTGCGGGGCAGGGCGCCACGGTGCTGCGGTGAGCATGAGAGAATGGCAGGCTGCCTTTCTGAAGCGCTGGCTGCCCGCCTGCTGCTGCCCGCCTGCCGCCGCTCCTCGTTGCCGCCGGCATGTTGGCGGGCGCTGAAGCTGCTGTTGGACATTGACGTAATCTGAAAGCGGCTGTGCCTGCCTGCAAGCCCGTTCCATGGCTCACATCTGGGGCTCGCTGCGTCGCATGCTTGCAGGCTCAAGGGCGGCGACCCCTATGTGTTTGGCCGCGGCGGCGAGGAGGTACAATACCTGGAGGCCCGCGGCGTTCGAGTCAAAGTGGTGCCTGGCATCACTGCAGCGTCCGGCATTTCAGGTGGGAGCAAGGGAAGGTGATGCCGCCCAGATTGCCGCGTCTGCAGGGCTGTGCGTGTGCGCCCAGGCTTGGGGCGTGTTTCCAGTGCCTGCTGCTGTACCCTGCCGCTACCCGCCTCTCGCCAACTGGCCCCCATTAACAACCTGCCTGCGCATTTTACACCCTACCCGGCACCCGTACGTGTTTTGCATCCCCAATTGCTCCCTCCAAACCCCACCTGCACCCATTTTGCGCCCCAAGTGTGCACCTTGCCCCGTCCGCAGCCCTGTCTGACGCACCCAACCCGGCCCACCTGCACCCCCCTAACATGCACCCAACACGTGCCTCCCCGCCCCTCTCTCCCCGCCCTGCAGCCGAGCTGGGCATCCCCCTGACTCACCGCGGCCTGGCCACCTCTGTTCGCTTCCTGACGGGCCACTCCCGAGAGGGCGGTGAGAGCGAGCTTGATGGCACGGTGGCAGCTTCGGGCGCGGACCCACACACCACACTGGTTGTGTACATGGGCCTGTCCACGCTGCCCACCCTGACCGCCCAGCTGGCAGCGGCAGGTCTCAGCCTGGACACACCAGCTGTGGCGGTTGAGCGGGGAACCACGCCGGAGCAGCGGGCGGTGTATGCGCCGCTGGGCGACTTGCAAGCCGCGGTGGTGGAGGCAGCGCTGGTCAGCCCCACGCTCATCGTCATTGGGCAGGTGGTCAGCCTAGCGCCCGGCTGGCAACGCTTCCAGGAGACTGGGCAGACGCTGGACGCCCCTGGCAGCAGCTACGCAGGCGGCAGCAGCGGCGAGCTGCTGGCGGCGGCGGCAGCGGCGCTGGGCGCGCCACAGCAGCGGCAGCAGCAGCCGCTGCGCTGAGGTGGCGACACCCCCCCATTGTGAACCACCCCTGCTTTCAGGAACGAACTGGCTTCCCTGTCATGCATGCCGGCGAGCTGCAAGCGCAACCCAGCAGCTGCGCCCGCACCCATGCCCATACCTACCCACTCTGCCTTAGTACCCCTCTGCTTGTACACTCTCGCATCCGACCGTCTCTCTGCCCCCTGTCTGCACTGTGGCCGACCCTCCCCACATTCCCCTCAGTCAGCTGCCCCACTGCTCCACTTCGTGCCACAAACCCTCTGTACCATTATTCGGCTCGCTATTGAGTTCCCAAACTGCTGCTGTGCCGCCGCCCCGGGAAGGGTCCTTTGTAACCGACTCGCCCCAGCTGCAGTACCCAACGGCGGGAGAAGCGGCAGCGGCGGCTGGGTGAGGGGCCTCCAGCGGTTGCAGCTGTATCACGTTACACAATATATTTACATCACCTTGCAGCCCAGCAGACCTCACTAAGTGATTTTTTTGACTCCCAAGTGGGGCAGGGCAACGTCCTCGGGTGGCGGGGGCGGTGGGTCGGGGCAAGGGTGCGGTTCGGGTTTGCCGCAGCATTCCCCCAGCGGAGCGCCCCAAACGCTTCATCGCATCGCTGTGAGCACATCTAGGCGGCGGGACCGGTCGGGTGCGCCCTGCCGACCCGCGCCCCCAAGGTTGGCGGGTGGCGCCGAGGACTGGTGCAAACCATCGGCCCCCCACTCATTGCATCCATTCACAACAACTTCAAGCATCACATCACCGTCTATCAGCACGCTCCCACGGTCCTCCGAGCGACAGCACCGGCAGCAATGTTTTCGTCCCGCTGCGCGCTGCTGGCCCTCGTCCTGCTGCTGGCCATGAGCAGCGCCTACAGGTGAGATGAGCCACCTGCAGCAGGCGGTCTGCGCGCAGCCCGCAGCGAGACTGAGGCACCAGCGCCCAGGGGCGGTGCCGCCGCCGCCACCGCCCTTCTCCCCACGTCTCCCTCCCTCATACATCACCCTTTCCCCTGGCTCCTGCTGCAGCCAACCATCAGTTGCCGACAGCGGCATGCGCATGCCAGGTGGGCGGCGCTCCATGGGACGGCAGCTGTCTCAGCGCGCCGGCGGCATGCCTCAGCAGCAGCCGCAGCAGCAGGCGGCGGTCCCGACGGCAGGGGCTACTAATGCCACGCAGCAGCAGCAGCAGCTGGGGGCAGCAGCAGTGGCCACCGCCACGCAGCCGCTGCAGCAGCAGCCTCAGCAGCAGCAGTTGGTGGGCTGTTGGAATCCAGCCAACCCGCAGTGTGATGGGCAGTGCGAGATGTGCCAGCCCAACGACCAATGCGCCCCCAAGCAGGGAGCCTGCGGCGCAGGCCCCAACCGCTGGTGGGCCGGCATCTGCCAGGCCGGCCGCTGCGTGGTGAGCCTACCTGCACAGCAGCATGGGGTGCATGTGCAAAGCATGCCTGCGGGGCCGGCTGCCCCCTCCTTCCTCTCGACAACCGCCTCCCACCGCCGTCCGCTTGCGAGAGCCGCTTTCCAACCCCTGCGCCTGTGCCCTCGCTTCTCCATTGCAGGCCACGGGCTGCAACAACCCCGCCAACAAGCCGTGCGACGGGCAGTGCCAGGCGTGCGCGGCCAGCGGGCTCTGCGTGGCCAAGCCAGGCCCCTGCAAGGCGGGGCCCCAGCAGCTCTGGGCCGGCATCTGCTCAGCTGGTGCCTGCCAGGTGAGCGGGGCAGGGCAACTTGCAATCCGTCAGACGCGTCAGGCTAGCAGGTGTGCAGCCTTTCATTGCCTGCAGTGTAGTGCATTGCTTGTGGCGCATCACCGTCAGCAGGCAGCTCACCCACCCTCATCCGCCCACCCACCCACACTCCCTTGCTCCCCTCTGCCCCCTTGCCTGCAGGCCATCGGGTGCAACAACCCCGCTGCCACTGGGGACGACCGTTGTGATGCGCAGTGCGAGATGTGCCTCGCCACCGGCGCCTGCCAGCCCAAATCGGGCGACTGTGCGCTCAGCAGCACTCGAGGGCTAGTGAAGGGCAAGTGCATGGCCGGCATGTGCCAGGTGAGCGCTGCTGGGCATTTCTCTCCTTTCTTTCCAGGCTCAGCATGCCGGGATGGGCTTGCAGTGGTGTGTATCTACCGCATAGGTTTGCGCAGCCATGCTTGCGCCTGCTTCGCTTGCCAAGTAGTTGAGCTTCCCATCACACATCTGGCTGATCGCTTGCCTCGCCTACCCCATCCTGTGCTGCAGCCCCTGCCGTCCCCACCCCCTGCCAAGCCGGCGCAGCAGCCGTCCCCGCCTCAGCAGCAGCAGCCGCAGAAGCCTGCCGCTGCTCGGCCGAAGCCGGCCGCCAATGCCACGCAGCCGGCACAGCAGCAGCAGAAACCGGCAGGCCAGCCAGCGCAGCCAAAGCCGGCTGCTAACACCACACAGCCGGCGCAGCAGCAAGCCAAACCAGCTGCTAAGCCGGTGCAGCAGCCGGCAAAGCCCGCAGCAAATGCCACACAGCCTGCTCAGCAGCAGCAGAAGCCCGCAGCCAAACCTGCACAGCAGCAGGCCAAGCCGGCCGCCAATGCCACACAGCCGGCACAGCAGCAGCAGCCAGCACAGCAGCAGCCAGCCAAGCCGGTTGTGGCCGTGGCAGCAGCAAAGGCCGGTGCTGCGACAGCAGCTGCCACTGCCCAGCCGGCGGCAGCGGCGGCACCAGCTGTGCCAGCAGCAGCCCCCGCAGCAGCTCCCCCACCACCCGTCAAGGCAGTGGCGGTGGCGGCGGCGGCAGCCGACGATGCGGCGGTGCCTCAGTTTGTGCCATTTGATGTCGGCGTGACAAACGCAGCCGCCCCCAGCTCGCGCTTCGTGGTGCTGACTTGGGCGGTGTCAGCCGCCTGGAACCAGCAGCTGCTGGGCTTCAAAGTGAAGCTGGAGCAGGAGGGCGCCGCGGCCGGCAGCTTTGCCGCCGTGCCAAACTGGGACGGCACTGTGGTGCAGACTCGGCTGGACGCCTCC
>VFQQ010003005.1_pt1 | contig 17376 bp, 19 predicted proteins | sample 3512341 | NCBI WGS metagenome assembly VFQQ01 (sample SAMN10412373, study PRJNA504923) | tailings metagenome | isolation source: Relicate 2 Philex TSF1 revegetated site | place: Philippines: Tuba, Benguet | collected 2017-08-29 | reverse complement strand
TCCGGCCTCTACGTCCCGAACGTAGCGCTCTACCAGGCTAAGCTACACCCCGATGGGTCTTTTGCGGACCGATCGACCTCAGGAACGACGCTCCAGCAGGCCAGCCGCCAATTGTAGCAAAGCCTCACTGTGCGCATTGACCGGCAACTGTTGTGCTGCGGCGATCGCCCGGTTGGCTTCGGCGTGCGCACTGACGCGCGCCGCTTCGAGAGCTCCAGTCTGCAAAATGATGTCGCGGATGGCATCCAGATGCGCCACATCGCCCTGTTCGATGGCCTGGCGGATCAGGCTTCGTTGGTTGTCCGAACCGAAACGAAGGGCGCAGATGATGGGCAGGGTCACCTTGCCTTCGCGGAGGTCGTCACCGAGATTCTTTCCCAGTTCGTCCGGGCTGCCCTCGTAGTCGAGCACGTCGTCGATCACCTGGAAAGCGGTTCCCAGCGCCTGGCCATATTGCGCGCACAGCGCCTCGGTGTGCTCGTCGGACCCCGCAAGAATGGGGGCGAGTCGGGCGCTGGCCTCGAAAAGTTTGGCCGTCTTGGATCGGATGACCCGCAAATAGGCGCTCTCATCGATCGACGCATCGTGCATGTTGACGAGTTGAAGCACCTCGCCCTCGGCGATCACGTTGGTGGCGTCTGAGAGCACCTGCATCACGCGCATGTCGCTGACGTCGACCATCATCTGGAAGGCGCGCGAATACAGGAAATCCCCGACCAGGACGCTCGCGGCATTGCCAAACCGCTCGTTGGCCGTTTCCCGGCCCCGGCGCAAAGTGGACTCGTCCACCACGTCGTCGTGCAGCAAGGTGGCGGTGTGGATGAATTCGACCACGGCGGCCAGCGTGTGGCGCATCGGGTGCTGGCTGCCGATGGCACCGCTCATCAGCAGCAGCAAGGCCGGGCGAAGGCGCTTGCCACCGGCGGAAATGATGTACTGGGCGATTTCCCGGACGAGCGGGACTTCGGTGGTCAGGCGCTGGCTGATGACCTGATCCACCTGCCGCATGTCGGGCTGAATCAGTTCCAGAAGCGTTCGGGTGGGAGTGGAAGAGGTCAAGATCAGGTGGCTCGTGGATGGGCCACGTCGGCTTGCCGGGGATTATAGAAAGCGGGCATGTGGCGCCGACGCTGCGTTGTCGGGCTTCTCCCTCTGTCGGGACTCCGGATGGGAGGGCTTGGCAGCGCCAAATGGGCCATGCTAAAATCCGCAGTTCAGTGGAATTTGGTCCATTGAACTTCCATTCGTGGAATTTTTACAAGAGGTTCATATGTACGCGGTCATAAAAACCGGTGGCAAACAGTATCGTGTTGCTGCTGGCGAAAAAATTAAAGTAGAACAGATTGCTGCGGATGTGGGCCAAGAGATCGTGTTTGACCAGGTTCTGGCTGTCGGCAACGGCACCGAAATCAAGGTTGGCACTCCCTTGGTTTCCGGCGCAACGGTCACGGTCACGGTGTTGGCCCACGGCAGGCACGACAAGGTCAGCATCTTCAAGATGCGCCGTCGCAAGCACTACCAGAAGCGCCAAGGTCACCGTCAGAATTTCACCGAGCTGCAGATTTCGTCGATCGCAGCCTGAGGAGTAAGTCAACATGGCACAGAAAAAAGGCGGCGGCTCAACGCGAAACGGGCGCGATTCCAAGCCAAAGATGCTTGGTGTCAAGGCTTTCGGTGGCGAACTGGTCTCGGCCGGTTCCATCATCGTGCGTCAGCGCGGTACCAAGTTCCATCCAGGCCTGAATGTGGGTCTGGGCAAGGACCACACCATTTTTGCGACGACGGACGGCCACGTGACGTTTGCCGTCAAGGGCGAACTGAACCGCCACGTCGTTAGCGTCACCCCGGTCTGACCGGTTGCCGCAGGCGTTGCCCGATTGCAAAATCCGGGCAGTGCACCGGGCTCAGGTGACCAGTCGAAGCAAAAGGCCCGCCCGTGCGGGCTTTTTTGTTTTGGTCCACCGAATCGATTCCTTTGCTTGAAAGCGTGCCATGAAATTTGTGGATGAAGCCACGATCGATGTCGCCGCGGGCGATGGCGGCAATGGCTGCGCCTCGTTCCGGCACGAGAAATACAAGGAGTTCGGTGGGCCGGACGGTGGCGATGGCGGCCGGGGTGGCCACGTCTATGCGCTGGCGGACGCCAGCCTGAACACGCTGGTCGACTTCCGCTTCACGCGCCGTTTCGAGGCCCATCGTGGCGAACACGGCAAAGGCTCGGACATGTTCGGCGTCAAGGGCGACGACATCGTCCTGAAGATGCCGGTTGGCACCATCATTGCCGACGCCGAGACCGGTGAGGTGCTGCATGAGTTGCTGCAACCAGGAGAGCAGGTCACGATTGCCAAAGGCGGCGACGGTGGCTTTGGCAACATGCATTACAAGAGTTCGACCAACCGGGCGCCGAGGCAGAAGACGCCAGGTTGGCCCGGCCAGAAGCGCAGCCTGAAACTGGAACTCAAGGTGCTGGCCGATGTCGGTCTGCTGGGTATGCCCAACGCCGGCAAGTCGACGCTGATCTCCGCCATCTCGAACGCTCGCCCCAAGATCGCCGACTACCCTTTCACCACGCTGCACCCGAACCTTGGCGTGGTGCGCGTGGCGGCGGAGAAGAGCTTCGTGGTGGCCGATGTGCCCGGCCTGATCGAGGGTGCATCCGAAGGCGCCGGCCTCGGTCACCAGTTCCTGCGGCATTTGCAACGCACGCGCCTGTTGCTCCATCTCGTGGACGTCGCTCCTTTTGACGAAGGCGTGGATCCCGTGGCGCAGGCCAAGGCGATCGTGGCAGAACTGAAGAAGTTCGATCAGGCCTTGTACGACAAGCCCCGCTGGCTGGTGCTCAACAAGGTCGACATGTTGCCGGCGGAAGAGCGCCAGAAGCGGATCCAGGACATCGTCAAGCGGCTGAAGTACAAAGGGCCTGTGTTCGAGATATCCGCGCTGACGCGCGAAGGCTGCGAGTTGCTGGTGCAGAAGGTCTATCAGCACATTGCCAAGGTGCACACCGACTCGCTGCCACCGGTGGACATCGATCCGCGTTTCGCCGACACCCCCGAAGCTCCCTGATCCCGACTTCTCCGACCTCATGGAACCCGCACTCCACATGCAGCAGCCCGATGTCTCGATGAACGTTCACGGCATGACGCCCGCCGCTGTCTTTCAATCGGCCCGTCGCATCGTGGTGAAGGTGGGCTCCAGCCTCGTGACCAATGAGGGCAGAGGGCTGGACGAAGAAGCCATCGGCCAGTGGAGCGAGCAGCTGGCTGCCTTGGTTCAGCAGGGGCGAGAGGTCATCATGGTCAGCAGCGGCGCGATTGCCGAAGGCATGAAGCGCCTGGGTTGGAGCGTGCGACCCAGGGAGGTCAACGAGCTGCAGGCCGCCGCGGCGGTGGGTCAGATGGGCCTGGTGCAGATGTACGAGAGCAAGCTGCGGGCGTGTGGCGTGGGAAGCGCGCAGGTGCTGCTCACCCACGCCGATCTGGCCGACCGGGAACGTTACCTCAACGCACGCTCCACCTTGCTGACCCTGTTGCAACTGGGTGTGGTGCCGGTGATCAATGAGAACGACACGGTGGTCAACGACGAGATCAAGTTCGGCGACAACGACACGCTGGGCGCCTTGGTGGCCAACCTGGTCGAGGCCGATGTGCTTGTGATCCTCACCGATCAGAAGGGCCTGTACACCGCGGATCCCCGGCGCGATCCGCAGGCCGAGTTCGTGCATGTCGCCCGGGCGGGGGATGCCCGGCTGGAAGCCATGGCCGGTGGTGCCGGCAGCGGGATCGGCAAGGGCGGGATGATCACCAAGATCCTGGCGGCGAAACGGGCCGCGGGCTCGGGGGCTTCCACGGTGATCGCCTGGGGACGAGAGCCCAGGGTGCTTCTGCGCCTGGTCGATGGAGAACCCATCGGCACCTGCCTGGTGGCCCAGACGGCGAAGAACCAGGCGCGCAAGCGCTGGATTTCAGATCACCTGCAACTGCGTGGCGCGGTGGTGGTGGACGATGGCGCGGTCGGCAAGATCGTGGGCGAGGGCAAGAGCCTGCTGCCCATCGGCATGACGGCGGTGTCCGGCGACTTCTCGCGCGGCGACGTGATCGCTGTTCACGATGTCCGCGGGCAGGAAGTGGCCCGAGGACTGGCCAACTATGCGAGTTCCGAAGCGCGCCTGATCTGCCGCAAGGCGTCGGCCGATTTCGAGCGCCTGCTCGGCTACGCGGCCGAGCCTGAAATGATCCACCGAGACAACCTCGTGCTCGCCGCCCGGGCTTGAGGTACTGGCCGCGCTGCGGCCCCTTCTCAGCGCTGCAGGTACATACCGGTCTTCAGCGTGGCCAGCATCTTTCGCGGATTGCCATTGACCGCATTGCCATTGCACAGGCCTTCCTTGGCGAGGATCATGGCTGGCCGAGTCGCACCACCGAAAGACATGGGTTTCCATTCCGAGTTGGATGGCGTGTGCCAGGCCGAGCGGTTGTTGTCCCAGCGTGCGTAGGTCTTGACCTCTCCCGAGTTGCAGCGGATGCCTTCATAGAGCACGTTGAGGGCTCCGCTGGCACTGCGGGCCACCAGGACATAACGAACCACCCAGTCCTCGCCCACCGTCAAGGTCTCGGGGTCGATGCCATAGGTCAGCGCAGAGCCTTGTGTCACCGTGAAAGCTTGGAGCTTGTCGACGCTGAAGGTCCTGGGCGCCTCGGTGGCCTTTTCCTGCCAGGGCGCTTCTTCATCGGCGGCGGTGACAACGGTCGTGGCGGTGAGACAGGTCAGCGCGAGCAGGGAAGCGCGGCACAGGGCGGCCGCGCGGGTCGGCAGCAAGGAGGGGCGTAAGGTCATTTGGGTTCGGACTGCGCAGATCGGTTGTCGTTCTGCGGATCGGGGTCGAAGCTGGCGCCGGGCGGCAGCTCCAACCCATGAGGAGAGGGGATCGTGCTGATGGCCGCCTGGCCGTCGTCCATGCCGCGATGCCGCACACCACCTCGAAGGTAGCGGTTGCGATTTTCGGTTTTGGGCAGATAGCGCGAGAGTTCGGTGAGCGCCAACTCGTAAACGCCACGCTTGAACTCCACCACCACGTCCAGGGGAACCCAGTAGTCGTGCCAGCGCCAGGCGTCGAACTCGGGATGGCTGGTCGCGCGCAGATTGAGGTTCCAGTCCTGGGCCACCAGGCGCAGCAGGTACCAGATCTGTTTCTGACCCTTGTAGTGGCCACGCGCGTCGCGGCGGATGAAGCGGTCCGGCACTTCGTAGCGCAACCAGTCCCGCGTGCGGGCCACGATGCTGACGTGCTCGGGCATGAGCCCCACTTCCTCGTGCAATTCGCGGTACATCGCCTGCTCAGGTGTCTCGCCTCTGTCGATGCCACCTTGCGGAAACTGCCAGGAGTGGGAGCGGATGCGTTTGCCCCAGAACACCTGGTTTCGCTGGTTGAGCAGAATGATGCCGACATTGGGCCTGAAGCCTTCTCTGTCAAGCATAATCAACCCCAAATTTTTAAACTGTGTTCATTATGCATCGCAGCGTGCCAGTTGCGAAGTGATCACACACCTGTTGCATCTTCCGGGCGCAGGGGCATGTCCTGATAGGGATGTGCGGCTTCGGAAACCATCCTTGAACCTCAACACTGCCCGAAGGCAGCTCCAGCTCGCTCATGAAAGCCTCCCAGTTCCTGATCTCCACCCTCAAGGAAGCACCGGCTGACGCGGAAGTCGTCAGCCACCAGCTCATGACCCGTGCCGGCATGGTCAAGAAGCTCGGTGCGGGTATCTACAGTTACATGCCGATGGGGCTGCGCGTGATCCACAAGGTGGAGGCCATCGTGCGCGAGGAAATGAACCGGGCGGGTTCGGTGGAACTGACGATGCCGGTGATCCAGCCGGCAGAGTTCTGGCAGGAGACGGGGCGTTTCGACAAGATGGGCGCCGAGCTGCTGCGCATCAAGGACCGGCACGACCGCGATTTTGTCGTGCAGCCCACGAGCGAAGAAGTGGTCACTGACATCGCGCGGCAGGATTTCCGCAGCTACAAGCAGCTGCCCAAGAATCTGTACCAGATCCAGACCAAATTCCGGGACGAGCGTCGTCCGCGTTTCGGCCTCATGCGCGGTCGCGAATTCATCATGAAGGACGCCTACAGCTTTGACCGCGATGAGTCGGCGGCGAAGACGAGCTATCAGGTGATGGCGGGCGCGTACCGGCGCATCTTTGACCGGTTCGGCTTGCGCTACCGTGCCGTGGCGGCCGACAGCGGCGCCATTGGTGGCGACCTGAGCGAAGAGTTCCAGGTGATCGCCGCCACCGGCGAAGACGCGATCGTGTACTGCCCCGAGAGCGACTACGCGGCCAACATGGAAAAGGCCGAGGCGCTGGCCCCGGCTGGACCGCGCCCCGGCGCCACCAATCCGATGATCAAGACGCCCACGCCGGGCAAGAGCACCTGCGCCGATGTGGCCACGCTGCTGGGCGTGCCGCTGGCGACGACGGTGAAGTCGCTGGTGCTGGCCACCGACGAGCTGAACGAGGCGGGCGAGATCGTGAAGAGCCAGGTCTGGCTGCTGCTGCTGCGCGGCGACCACGACATGAACGAAGTCAAGGTGGCCAAGGTGCCGGGCCTCAACGCCGGCTTCCGCTTCGCCACCGGCGCCGAGATCGATGCGCACTTCGGCTGCAAGCCGGGTTATCTGGGCCCGATCGGCCTGAAGAAGCCGGTGAGCCTGGTGGTCGACCGCGAAGTGGCGGTGCTGGCCGACTGGATCTGCGGCGCCAACGAGCCCGACTTCCACATGACCGGCGTGAACTGGGGGCGCGACCTGCCCGAGCCCACCTTGGTCGCGGACCTGCGCAACGTGGTCGAAGGCGATGCCTCGCCCGATGGCAAAGGCGCGCTCGCGATCGAGCGCGGCATCGAGGTCGGCCACGTGTTCTACCTGGGCACCAAGTACAGCAAGGCCATGAACGCCACCTTCCTGGGTGAAGACGGCAAGCCCGCCCATTTCGAGATGGGTTGTTACGGCATCGGCATCACGCGCCTGCCGGCGGCGGCGATCGAGCAGAACCACGACGAGCGCGGCATCATCTGGCCCGATGCCCTGGCGCCGTTCACGCTGGTGATCTGTCCCATCGGCATGGACCGCAGCGCGGACGTGAAACAGGCCGCCGAGCGCCTGCACGATGAACTGCTGGCGGCGGGTGTCGACGTGATCCTCGATGACCGGGGTGAACGTCCGGGTGCGATGTTCGCAGATTGGGAGCTGATCGGTGTGCCGCACCGCGTGACCATTGGCGAGCGGGGCCTCAAGGCGGGTCAGGTGGAATACCAACACCGCCGGGACAGCACGGCCACTCAGGTCAACACACCGGAGTTGCTGGCATTCCTGCAGAACCAGCTGAAGGCATGAACCTGGCGGGTTGGTCGAGGCGGGACTGCCTGCTCGGGATCACGTCCCTGGGCCTGGCGGCCTGGCCGGGCCTGGCGGGCGCAGGCGGCCAGCTGGAAGAACCGCTGGCCGACTCCGTGCGCGGTGCCTTGAGCGCTGCGATCGCGAACAACGCGCCGCCGGTGCCCGAGTTCACCGACCAGGCGAAGCGCTTGGCCTATCTGCGCTGGCTGGGTGCCATGAGCGACCGTCTGCAGCGGCGCAAGACGGATTTCCAGACGCGCATCGAATTCCTGCAGACCGTCTGGTACGAATCCAAGCGCGCCGGGCTCGACACCACCATGGTGCTGGGGCTGATTCAGGTGGAAAGCGCGTTCCGCAAGTTCGCCATTTCGCGCGTGGGCGCGCGAGGCTACATGCAGATCATGCCGTTCTGGTCGCGCCTGATCGGCGATGGTGAAGTAGGACGGCTCTTCAACATGCAGACCAACCTGCGTTTCGGCTGCGTGATCCTGCGCCACTACCTGGACCGGGAGCGTGGCGATACGTTTCTTGCGCTGGGCCGCTACAACGGCAGCCGGGGGCGGGCCGAGTACCCCAATGCGGTCTACGCGGCCGCGAAGAATTGGACCCACCCGGACGCTTAGATCTATTGCATGAAGCCGATGCGGGCCTTGCCATTTCCCCCCTTGGGCAGGTCATCGGCCTCCACGCTGTAGCGGTTGTCCAGGCGCGCGTTGCCAAATGCCGTGACCAGCGCGCGCCGCATCTCGCGCGGTGCCAGCGTGGCCAAGGCGTCGAGGACGTCGTCTGCCGGTTGCGGGTCGAAGCGCTGGCCCCAGTCGTGTTCGCCGCGAATGCTGCGGTAGAGATGGGCCGCGATCTTGCGCGCCGCCTCGGGCGAGGGGGGTGCGATCTCGAACACGTTCATGCGGTTGAGAATGGGCTCCGGGATGTTCCGCTCGTGGTTGGCGGTGGTGACCCAGATCACCTGGCTGGCGTCGATCGGCACCTCGGCGAATTCGTCCACGAAGTTCTGCGCCGTGTCGTGCTCCAGCAGGCTGTAGAGCGCACCCAGCGGGTCGTACTGCGCGTCCGCGCTGGCCTTGTCGATCTCGTCCACGACGATCACCGGGTTGGCGTACTGGCCGTCCACCAGCGCCTCGAACACCTTGCCCGGCTTGGCGCCTTTCCACTGGGACGACGATCCCGACAGCAACCAGCCCGCGGTCATGGAACTCATGGGCACCAGGCTCATGCTCGTGCCCAGCAGGTCGGCGAGCTGGCGGGCAAAGTGGGTCTTGCCCACGCCGGGCGGACCGAGCAACAGGATGGGTGTCACCTCCAGGCTGTCGCGGCTGTCCTGGCTCAGCGCTACGTGGCGCTTCACGTCGTCGAGCACCTCGCCAAAGTTGGGCAGCAGGTCGTAGAGGGGCGCCATGTCGGGCACACCTGAGGGCTTGACGGCGAAGCGCTGGGGACCGCGTTCGAGCATGCGCTGCCAGGTGTTGCGCAGGCCCTCGTAATCGCGCTCGTTGCCGCTGGCCTGCAGGAGGGCCAGCTTGCGTTCGACGTCGTCGGCACTGAACACGCTGCGCATCTGGGCGATGGGCAGACCGAGGGACGGTGAAGCGACCAGGCTGCGGGAGCTCATGCGGTTCTCCTGTGGGTTCGGTGGTGAGTTCATTCAAGCACAAGGCGTGCCCGATCTCAATGCCGAACAGCCACGGTTGTGGCTTTCCATCCCGAGGACTGGCGTGCGCCGTGTGAAATGACGCAATCCGGGCCATAAAAAAGCCACCCGAAGGTGGCTTGGTTGGCCGGTGGACTCTACTCAGGCCTGTCCGCCGATGACCTGCTGCAGTTCGCCTGACTGGTACATCTCCATCATGATGTCCGATCCGCCCACGAATTCGCCCTTCACATAGAGCTGCGGGATGGTGGGCCAGTTGCTGTATTCCTTGATGCCCTGGCGGATGCCGTCGTCTTCCAGCACGTTGACGGTCTTGAGGGTCCTGGTCTCTACGCCACAGGCCTTCAGGATCTGGATCGCGCGACCTGAGAAGCCACACATGGGAAAGCTCGCGCTGCCTTTCATGAACAGCACGATGTCGTTGGTCTTGACCAGTTGGTCGATGCGGGTTTGTGCGTCGCTCATGGCAGAAAGTCCTTTTTGCAGAGGGGGCCGGCAAGGCCCGAAAACGGCTCACATTATCGCCGCAGACGCCATTGGCCGCCGCTGCAGCGTTCGATGCCCGCCAGGTCGGTGCGGCTGATCACCTGATTGAATCCCGCCTGCTCGAGCAGGGTGCGCACCGTTCCGGCCTGGTCATGCCCATGCTCCAGCAGCAACCAGCCGCCAGGCAACAGGGCCTGGGGTGCGCTGGCCACCAGCGCGCGGAGGTCGTCCAGGCCGTCCGGGCCCGAGCTCAGGGCCGAACCGGGCTCGTGGGACAGGGCATCCAGGTGGTGGTCCCCGGTGGCGATGTAGGGCGGGTTGCTGACGATCAGGTGAAAGCGCCGGCCAGGCACAGCCGCCAGCCAGTGGCCGGCGTGGAAGTCCACCGCCAGTCCGAGGCGTCGGGCATTGGCGCGCGCCACCGCCAGCGCGGGCTCGCTGGCATCGGTGGCCGTCACCTCCAGCGCCGGTCGCGACGCTTTGAGCGCGAGTGCGATCGCTCCGCTGCCGGTGCCCAGGTCGAGCACCTGGGTCGTGTCAGTCCGGCCGTCGATCACCGCCAGCGCCCAGTGCACCAGGGTCTCGGTATCGGGGCGGGGCACGAGCACACGCCCGTCCACCTTCAGGACGAGACCAAAGAACTCCTGCTCGCCGCGCAGGTAGGCCATGGGTTCACCCTGCCGGCGTCGCTGGGCCAGGTGGTTCAGCGTGGTTCCGGCTTCCGTGGGCAGTGCGTCGTCCTCATGCGCCATCAACCAGGCGCGGTCGTGCGGGTCGTGCTGCAGGGCTTGCAGCAGCAGCATCTGGGCGTCCAGCCGTTCCAGGCCATCGCGCCGCAGCTGTGCCAAGGTCTCGCCCAGCGTCATGAGCCGTTGCGCTGTTCGAGTTCGGCCAGCAGCTCGGTGCCCCGAGCCACCTGCAGCGCATGGATCACGTCGTCCAGGTCGCCTTCCATCGTCTGCAGCAGTTTGTAGAGCGTGAGGTTGATGCGGTGGTCGGTCAGCCGGCCCTGGGGAAAGTTGTAGGTGCGGATGCGGTCGCTGCGGTCGCCGCTGCCGATCAGGCCCTTGCGGGTGGCGGCCTCGGCGGCCGCGCGCTCGCTGCGTTCCTTTTCCTGAAGGCGCGCGGTGAGCACCTGCAGGGCCTTGGCCTTGTTGCTGTGTTGCGAGCGGCCGTCCTGGCATTCGGCGGTGATGCCGGTGGGCAGGTGCGTGACGCGCACGGCGGAATCGGTCTTGTTGATGTGCTGGCCGCCTGCGCCACTGGCCCGGTAGGTGTCGATGCGCAGCTCGCTCGGGTTGAGTTGCACCGCCTGCGTTTCGTCCGGTTCGGGCATCACGGCCACGGTGGCGGCGCTGGTGTGGATGCGACCCTGCGTTTCCGTGGCCGGCACGCGCTGCACGCGGTGGCCGCCGGACTCGAAGCGCAAACGCCCGTAGGCGCCAGGGCCTGCGACGCGCAGGACCAGTTCCTTGTAGCCACCGAGTTCACTGGGCGACTCGCTCACGATCTCCACCTGCCAGCGCTGGCGCTCCGCATAGCGCGTGTACAGCCGCGCCAGATCGCCGGCAAACAGGGCGGACTCATCGCCCCCGGTGCCGGCGCGGATTTCGACGAAGGCGTTGCGCTCGTCGTCCGGGTCCCTGGGCAGCAGCAGTTGTTGCAGCTCGCCGTCCAGGCGCTCCAGGTCCGCTTCGGCTTCCTTGATTTCCTCCTGCGCCATCTCGGCCATGTCGGCATCGCCCAGCATGTCCTGGGCCGAGGCGATATCCGCCTCGCGCTGCAGATAGCGGTTGAAGACCTCGACCACCGAGCCGGCCTCGGCGTGCTCGCGGCTGAGGGCGCGAAAGCGCTCCATGTCGTCGACCACGTCGGGCGCGGACAGCAGCGCATCGAGCTCATGCAGCCGCGCGCGTTGGCGCATCAGGGTGTTGCGGACGAAGGTTTTCATGGGGGAGAAAAGATGACCCGAGCGGGCCGGCGCGGGTGGGTGCCCGCCTTGGCCGGACATCGGACCGCTCAACTAGGGCTGCGTGTTGCGCGGGGATCTGGGCGGCTCGTCGCGCAGGAACAGCCGGGAGACGGTCTGGGCCGTGGCGGCGCGCGCGGCGCTGTCGCCGGTGTGCAACTCGGCCAGGGTGCCATGCAGCATCTTCTGGGTCAGGCCGCGCGACAGGGCTTCGAGCACGGCTTCCACGGGTTCGCCTTTGGCCAGCAGCCGGCGTGCGCGGGCAAGCTCCACCGCCCGCCATTCGTCCGCCTGCGCGTTGATCTGCTGGATCAGTGGCACCACCCCGTGCGCGGGGTCGCGTTGCTCCATCCAGTGCATGAAGCTGAGCACACCGGCGTCGATGATGGCCTCGGCCTGGGCCACGGCGGCCTGGCGGTGGTCCTTGCCGGTCTGGACGACGGTGGCCAGGTCGTCCACGGTATAGAGGTACACGTCGGACAGGTCCTTCACCTCGGGCTCGATGTCCCGCGGTACCGCCAGGTCGACCATGAACATCGGGCGGTGGCGGCGCTTCTTCAGTGCGCGTTCGACGGCGCCCAGGCCGATGATGGGCAGCGTGCTGGCGGTGCAGCTGATGACGGCGTCGAACTCGTGCAGGCGGTCGGGCACGTCGGCCAGGCGAATCGCCTGAGCGCCGAAGCGGATGGCCAGCTTCTCGCCGCGCTCGAGCGTGCGGTTGGCGATGGCCATGCCCTTGGGCGTTCGGGCCGCGAAATGCGTCGCCGCCAGTTCGATCATTTCGCCCGCGCCGACGAACAGCACCTTGATGTCGCGCAGGTCCTCGAACAATTGCGAGGCCAGGCGCACGGCGGCGGCGGTCATGCTGATGGAATGGGCGCCGATCTCGGTGGAGCTGCGCACTTCCTTGGCCACCGCGAACGAGCGCTGGAACAGCTGGTGCAGCGTGGTGCCCAGGGCCCCGGCATCGCTCGCAGCGCGCACCGCGTCCTTCATCTGGCCGAGGATCTGTGCCTCGCCCAGCACCATGCTGTCCAGACCGCTGGCCACCCGGAAGGCGTGGCGTGCGGCCTCGTCATCGCGCAGCACGTAGGCGTGGTCGCGCAGCACATGGCTGCTCACGCCGCCGGTCTGGGCCAGCCATTCGAGCGTGGGGTCCAGGGCGGACTGGTCGCCCGCACCGTACAACTCCGTGCGGTTGCAGGTGGAGAGCAGGGTGGCCTCGGGCTGGCGCGCCAGGCTCTGCCGGTACCCGTGCAGAGCGGGCTGGATCTGGTCGAGGGCAAAGGCGAAACGGCCCCGCAGATCGAGCGGAGCCGTGTTGTGGTTGATGCCGAGAGCCCAGACAGACATGCGCTGATTATAAAATTGAACACTTATGCAAGCCACCGTCAGCGTGAAATGACATTTTTCGAGTTTCTGGGGCATTTCGCGGGGTTCATGGCACCCGCCCTGGTGGTGGCTTTCATCCTGTGGTGTGTGCCCCGCCTGCGCCGCGCCGGCCGCGCCGCACCGGGCGCCCGGCTCGAAGCTTTCATGCTGGTGGTGGCCGGCGTCGTGGTGCTGCTGGCGGGCCTCGTGTACTTCGGGCGCGACGGCAAGATGGCCACTTACGCGGCGCTGGTGCTGGTGCAGGGCACCCTGGCCTGGTGGCTGCACCGCCGCCGCTGATCACCCACAAGGCTCAGTCGACCGGTGCGAAGAAGTCCACACGGTCGGTGATGATGCCGTCCAGGCCGAGGTCCAACAGCCGCTGCGCGGCCCAGTCGTCGTTGACGGTGTAGGCCATGGTGCGCAGGCCGGCGGCACGCGCCTGGGCCACCGTGGTGGTGTCCCACAGGGCGTGGTTGCACACCAGCGCCACGCAGCCCAACTGGCCGGCGGCTTCCAGCCAGCCGTTCCAGAGCGTGTCCAGCAGCAGGCCGCGTGGCAGGTCCGGTGCCGCGTCCCTCGCGCCTTGCAGCGCGTCGGGCTGGAACGAGGTGAGCAAAGGCGTGTGACCCGGGTCATTGGCCCAGAGCCGTGCGGCCTCGCGGGCGACGGCCCGGCCGGTCTGGGCTTCCAGGCCGGGCGTGGGCTTGATCTCGATGTTGAGCCAGTGGCCCTGGGCCTGGCAATGCCTGGCCACGCCTTCCAGCGTGGCCAGGGGTTCGCCCGCGAACGCGCGCGAATGCCATCCACCCGCATCGAGCTGGCTCAGCGCGCTCCAGGACAGGTCACCGGCCACCCCTTTGCCGTTGGTGGTGCGCTCCAGAGTGGCGTCGTGCAGGAGGAAGACCACGCCGTCTGCGCTGAGCTTGGCATCGCATTCGTACATGCGGTAGCCATGGCTGGCGCCCAGCCGGAAAGCGGCCAGGGTGTTCTCGGGGGCCAGCTTGCCCGCGCCCCGATGCGCGATCCACCGGGGGAAGTTCACAGGCGCTGGCCGGTTTCGGCGTTGAACCAGTGAATGCGGTCTTCGCGGGGTTTGGCGTGGATGGTGCTGCCGATGACCGGAGCGCCCTGGTCTTCGTGCGTGCGGATGATGAGCTGCTCTTCGCCCAGGCGCACATGCACCAGGCGCTCGGCGCCCAGCAACTCCACGGTTTCCACTTGCACGGCCCAGCCCTCCGGGCCGATGTCCAGGTGCTCGGGCCGGATGCCCAGGATGCTGCCCGGCCGCCCGCCCGGCGCGTTCTTCAGCAGGTTCATGGGGGGCGAACCGATGAAGCTCGCCACGAAGGTGGTCGCCGGGCGGGAGTACACCTCCTCGGGCGTGCCGAACTGCTCCATGTTGCCGGCGTTCATGACGATCATGCGCTCGGCCAGCGTCATGGCCTCCACCTGGTCGTGTGTGACGAACAGCGAGGTGATGCCGAGTTCGCGGTGCAGTTTCTGGATCTCCAGGCGGGTCTGGGCGCGCAGCTTGGCGTCCAGGTTGGACAGTGGCTCGTCGAACAGGAACACCTGCGGCTGCCGCACGATGGCGCGGCCCATGGCCACGCGCTGGCGCTGCCCGCCGGAGAGTTCGCGCGGCTTGCGCTCGAGCAGGTGACCGAGTTCGAGGATCTTCGCCGCCTTGTCCACGCGGGCGCGGATCTCCTCCTTGGGCACCTTGGCGATCTTCAGGCCGTAGGCCATGTTGTCGAAGTTCGTCATGTGCGGGTAGAGCGCGTAGTTCTGGAACACCATCGCGATGTCGCGCTGGGCCGGTTCCAGGTTGTTGACGACGCGGTCGCCGATGCGCAGCTCGCCGCCGGAGATTTCCTCCAGGCCCGCGACCATGCGCAGCAGCGTGGACTTGCCGCAGCCGGAGGGGCCGACGATGACGACGAACTCGCCATCATGGATCTCGGCATTCACCCCGTGGATGACCTGGTTGGCCTTCGGGCCGATGCCGTAGCGTTTGACGATGTTGCGGAAGGAAAGAGAGGCCATGGCGTTGTTGCGTTCGGGTTGTTGTACGTATTGCCGGACTACTTTTCGGTGTCCACCAGTCCCTTGACGAACCAGCGTTGCATGAAGATCACCACGAGCGCGGGTGGCAGCATCGCCAGCAGCGCGGTGGCCATCACAATGTTCCACTCGTTGCCGGAGTCGCCACCCGCGATCATGCGCTTGATGCCGATCACCACGGGGTACATCTCTTCCGAGGTGGTGACCAGCAGCGGCCAGAGGTACTGGTTCCAGCCGTAGATGAACTGGATCACGAACAGCGCCGCGATCGAGGTGCGCGAGAGCGGCACCAGGATGTCCTTGAAGAAGCGCATCGGGCCGGCGCCGTCCACGCGGGCGGCCTCCACCAGCTCGTCGGGCACCGTGAGGAAGAACTGCCGGAACAGGAACGTGGCCGTGGCAGAGGCGATGAGCGGGATCGTGAGACCGGCGTAGGTGTTGAGCATGCCCAGGTCGGACACCACCTGGTAGGTGGGGCCGATGCGCACTTCCACCGGCAGCATCAGCGTGATGAAGATCAGCCAGAAGCAGATGCCCTTGAACGGGAAGCGGAAGTACACGATGGCAAAGGCCGACAACAGCGAGATGGCGATCTTGCCGAAGGTGATGACCAGCGCCGTCACCAGGCTGACCCACATCATGCGCGCCACCGGGGCGCTGGAGCCCGGGCCGGTGCCACCGCCGAACAGCGTGTCGCGGTAGGTCTGCCAGAAGTTGCTGCCGGGCAGCAGGGGCATGGGGGCCTGCACGATGTCCTGTGCCGTGTGCGTGGAAGCCACGAACGCCAGGTACAACGGGAAGCCGACGATGAGCACACCCAGCACCATGACCAGGTGCGACAGCAGCGTCAGATAGGGACTGCGTTCAACCATGTCAGTACTGCACTTTCTTCTCGACGTAGCGGAACTGGATCACCGTGAGCAGGACGACGATGACCATCAGCACCACGGACTGTGCGGCCGAGCCACCCATGTCCATGGCCTTGAAACCGTCGTGGTAGACCTTGTAGACAAGGATCGCGGTGTCGCGCCCCGGCCCACCTTGCGTGGTGGCGTCCACGATGGCGAAGGTGTCGAAGAAGGCGTACACCACGTTGATCACCAGCAGGAAGAAGGTGGTGGGCGACAGCAGCGGGAACTGGATGCTCCAGAAACGGCGCCACGGGCTGGCCCCGTCGATGGCGGCGGCCTCGATCAGGGATTTGGGGATGGATTGCAAGCCCGCGAGGAAGAACAGGAAGTTGTAGGAGATCTGTTTCCACACCGCGGCGATCACGATCAATGTCATCGCGTGGTTGGAGTTGAGCATGTGGTTCCAGTCGAACCCCGACTGGCGCAGCAGGTAGGCCACCACGCCAAGCGAAGGCGAAAACATGAACATCCAGAGCACGCCTGCCACCGCGGGGGCCACGGCGTAGGGCAGCAGCAGCGCCGTCTTGTAGGCCAGCGCACCCTTGATGATGCGGTCCGCGAAGATGGCCAGCACCAGCGAAATGCTGATGCCGCTGACGGCGACCATCACCGAGAAGAAGGCGGTGGCCTTGAACGAGGCCAGGTAGCTCGGGTCTTCAAAGAGGGCCTTGAAATTCTCGAAACCCACCCACTCCCTGGAGAACCCGAAGGAATCCTGCACCTGGAACGATTGCACCAGGGCCTGGCCCGCCGGCCAGAAAAAGAAGATGCTGATCACCGCCAGCTGGGGCGCCAGCAACACCCAGGGCAGCCACGCGGAGCGGAACAGAACGCGCTTTTCCATATCCAGTCTTCCTCTGTCTTTCAAAAAGACAACCCGCCCCTGTGCAAACCGCTGGGGTCTGCAGAGTGGCGGGTCACCGACACCTCGCCATGAGTATGGCGGGCATCCTCGGGTTTCTGGCCAGAATTTACTTGTTGGCGCGGGCGAAACGGACCAGTTGCTCGTTGCCACGGGTCACGGCGGTGTCCAGCGCTTCCTTCGGCGACTTCTTGCCGGCCCAGATCTGTTCGGTTTCCTCGTCGATGATGGCGCGGATCTGCAGGAAGTTGCCCAGGCGGATGCCGCGCGACTTTTCGGTGGCCTTGCGGATCATCTGCGTCACGGCCACGTCGGTGCCGGGGTTCTTTCCGTAGAAGCCCGACGCATCGGTCAGCTTGTAGGCGGCGGTGGTCACCGGCAGGTAGCCGGTGCGCTGGTGGCTGGCGGCCTGCACGCGGGTGTCGTTCAGGAAGTTCAGGAAGTCGGCCACACCCTTGTACTCGGCAGGCTTCTTGCCGGCCATCACCCACAGGCTGGCACCACCGATGGCGGTGTTCTGCGGCGCACCCTTGATGTCGGCGTAGTAGGGCAGGGCGGAGATGCCGTAGGCAAACTTGGCGTCCTTGGAGACGCGGGCGTACAGGCCCGACGAGCCGGTGATCATGGCGCACTCGCCCGAGGGGA
>VFQQ010003004.1_pt1 | contig 17380 bp, 14 predicted proteins | sample 3512341 | NCBI WGS metagenome assembly VFQQ01 (sample SAMN10412373, study PRJNA504923) | tailings metagenome | isolation source: Relicate 2 Philex TSF1 revegetated site | place: Philippines: Tuba, Benguet | collected 2017-08-29 | reverse complement strand
TCTCGGTGGCCCAGTAGCGCAGCGAGTCGGTGACCATCTGCAGCACGCAGGGGTGGCTCAGGTCCAGGGTGTTGCCGGTGCCGGTGTCGTTGACGTAGTAGCGCCGGTCATCGGGCATCAGGCGGTAGTAGCTGGCGTTGTCGATGCCGCGCATGCTCAGGGTCGGGCCGCGCTCGTTACCCTCGGCGGTGTGGTTGTAAACCACGTCGAGGATCACCTCCAGGCCGGCGGCGTGCAGGTGCGCAACCATCTCCTTGAACTCGCTGATCTTGCCGCTGGCCAGGTAGGCCGGGTGAGGCGCGAAGAAGCCGATGCTGTTGTAGCCCCAGTAGTTGCTCATGCCCTTTTCCAGCAGGTGCTGGTCGTTGACGAAGGCATGCACCGGCAGCAGCTCGAGGCTGGAGACGCCCAATTCGCGCAGGTAGCGCAGCAGCTGCGGGTTGGTCAGCGCGGCGCAGGTGCCGCGGTGCGCGTCGGGCACCGCCGGGTGGCGCATGCTCAGGCCACGCAGGTGCGCCTCGTAGAGCACCGTGCTGTCCCAGGGGATGCGCGGTGGCGGCTGCTCGCCCCAGGTGAAGGCCGGGTCGATCACCTTGCACTTGGGCACGAAGGGCGCGCTGTCGCGTTCGTCGAAGCTGAGATCGCCATCCGCATGTCCGATGGTGTAGCCGAACAGCGCCTCCGACCACTGCAACTTGCCCACCAGTTGCTTGGCGTAGGGATCGATCAACAGCTTGTTGGGGTTGAAGCGGTGCCCGGCCTCCGGCTCATAGGGGCCGTATACCCGGTAGCCGTAGACCTGGCCCGGACGCGCGTCGGGCAGGTAGCCGTGCCAGATCTCGTCGGTGTGTTCCGGCAGTTCGATGCGCTCGATCTCGGTCTCGCCGCGCTCGTCGAACAGGCACAGTTCGACACGCGTGGCATGCGCCGAGAACAGGGCGAAGTTGACCCCAAGGCCGTCCCAGCTGGCACCCAGCGGAAACGGCCTGCCTTCGGTAACGCGTGAGCGCTGCTGTTTGCGCATGGTCATGACCTCAGGCCTTTGGCGTCTTGGGGGTGCGCGGGGCACGGGGTTTCTTCAGCAGCGCCGGCTGTTCGGCCTCGCTCAGCGGTACCGTCTTCGGCTTGCTGATACGTCGCGGCTTGGGTGCGGCCTGGGGCTGCACCTGCGCCTGTGCCTGTGCCTGCGCCTCGGCTTCGGCCAACTTGCAGGCCATCTTCCAGTGCCGCTCGTGCTGACCATGCGGGCGCCCTTCGGATTCCCAGATCTGGAAGGCAAACTCGCGGATACGCTGTTCATCGATGCTCATGGCGTGGCTCCTGTGATAACGGGGTGATGCGAAGCAGGTTGAGCGGAAACGCGGCCAGTGCCGCGCTGAGCGCTACGCCCTGATCGGTGGTGGCCTGGCAGTCGCCGAGCAGGCCGGTGACCTGCCGGCCGCGCAATTCTTCCGGCAGCACGACGCTGGTATTGCCCCAGCGCTGCGGCGGCACGTGCGGCACCTGCTGCTCGCCGAGCAGACCCGCCGCCAGGCGCGGCACGATGACCAGCAGGTGCTCGTCGCCCTGGCTGCGCAGGAAGGCCAGCACCTGGGCGGCGTGCTCGCCGGTGACGCCAAGCGGGCGATAGCTGCCCTGGCTGAACAGTTGCGGGCGCTCGGCGCGCAAACTCAGCACCTGATGGATCAGCCACTGCTTGATGCGTCCGTCCTGCCAGCTGGCCAGCCTGGCCGCCGGATCGTCCTCGGCCTGCAAGGCCGCCAGTCGTGCGGGGAAGTCCACGGGGCGGCGGTTGTCCGGGTCGACCAGGCTGAAGTCCCAGAATTCGCAGCCCTGGTAAAGGTCGGGCACACCGGGCGTGGTCATGCGCAACAGGCACTGCACCAGACCGTTCAGGGCGCCGGCGGGCGCGACCTCGGCCACGGCATCGACCAGTTCCTGGCGCATGGCCAGCCCTGCGGGCTCGCATAGCAGGCGTCGCAGGAAGTCGGCGCAGGCCGCTTCGTAGTCTTCGTTCGGTGCGCTCCAGGCGCTGTTGAGCTTGGCCTCGCGCAGCGCCTTGCGCTGCCAGCCGAGCAGACGCTGCAGGTAGGCCTGCAGTCCGGCCTGATCGTCGGCTTTCAGCTCCAGTGGCCAACTGCCGATCAGTGCCTGATAGAGAATCGCCTCTTCGCCGCCGTCCGGCGCCTGCTGCAGCTCGGGGCTGCGCAGCGGTTGTGCGAGGCGATGCCAGTGTCTGACCCGTTCGGCGAACCAGGCGGCGCGCTCGCTGAGCACGGCCAGGCGTGCGCGGCAGTCTTCGCCGCGCTTGTGGTCGTGGGTCGCGGTCGCCAGCAGGTTGAGCGGGTGCTGCGCCGCGCGTTCGGCGCAGGCCTGGTGAAAGCGTTCGACACTGGCGCTGAAATGCTCGGCATCGAAGCCCACGTCATACCGCGACAGCAGCACGCCGGCGCGATACAGGGCGGTGTCTTCGACGGCCTTGGCCGCCACCGGCGAGGTCAATTGCTGGAAGCGCGTCAGCGCCTGGGCGCGAAGGCGCCGCGCACGGCCTGGGGACAGGGTGCGCAGCGAGGCGCCGCCAAGCCAGTCGTCGAGATGCGGCAGCATCGGCCAGTCAGCCTCGGCCAGGGTCTGCCGCGCACCGTCCAGTGCCTGCTGGAAGAAGCGCTGATCCTGCTGCGAGCGGCCGCAGGCCTGGGCGTAGGTGCGATATACCGGGAAATGCACGATCAGCTCGCGCAACGCGCGGCGGATGGCGCCGAGGGTCAGGTCGCGCGTGGCGATGTCGTGGCGCGCGACGTGCAGCAGGCGCTGGGCGACTTCCTCCAGATCCCCGGCCAGCGAGCCCTCCAGCACCAGGCGGCGCGCCTGCTGAATCTCTTCCTCGAAAGCCGCCGGGCGACCGCTGAGCGTCTGCCACAGCTCGCTGAGCGGCAGCTCGCCATGCGGGTCGTGCTGCAGCAGCGACACCTGGTTCATGAATTCGTAGCCGGTGCTGCCGTCCACCGGCCATTGCTGCGGCAGCTGTTCGCCGGCACCGAGGATCTTCTCCACGAAGATGGGGAAGGGCGCGTCGCCGCGCAACTGGCGGATGCGCCGGCGCAGGCGGCTGCAATAGGCGCGCGGGTTGGCCAGGCCGTCGATATGGTCGATGCGCAGGCCGTCGATCAGGCCGCGTTCGATCAGCTCGAAGACCTTGGCGTGGGTCTGTTCGAACACCTGGCGATGCTCGACGCGCAGCGCACCCAGCTCGTTGATGTCGAAGAAGCGCCGCCAGTTGATGTCGTCCGCCGCGGTGCGCCAGCTGGCCACGCGGTAATGCTGGCGTTCGAGCAGCGCATGCAGGCGTTTCTGCGCCGCTTCGTCAGTGCCCTGAAAACCGTCGAGCAACGGCGGGACCTGGTGCGCCTGCGCGGCCAGTTCGGCGCACAGCTGCTCGGCCTGAGCGCGGCGGTCGGCAGCGCTGCCCAGGCGGGCGAAGCGCTGGCCCAGCTCGCGCAGGCCGGCATCCTCGCTGCCGCGCAGAATGATGGCGTAGCTGGGCGGCGTCAGCGGCAGGCGATGCTCGAAGTGCTGCGCATGAAAGCGCCCGCGCTCGGCATCGAAGTGCAGCTGCAGGGTACCGTCGCGCAGCGCCTCGCCATAGTCGCTACGCAGGAAGGGCACCAGCAGCTGGCCGCTGAGCAGCGGGTCATGGGATTGCCACTGGATGTCGAAGAAGCTCGCGTAAGGGCTGTCCTGCCCCCATTCCAGCACGTCCAGCCACCAGGGGTTGCCGTCGCCACCCACCGCCATGTGGTTGGGCACTATGTCCAGGATCAGCCCCATACCGTGGCCGCGCAGGGTTTCCACCAGTTGCAGCAGCGCGGCTTCGCCGCCCAGTTCGGGGTTGATGCGGCTCGGGTCGATCACGTCGTAGCCGTGCTGCGAGCCGGGGCGGGCGGTGAGAATCGGCGAGGCGTACAGGTGGCTGATGCCCAGCTGCGCCAGGTAGGGCACCTGGGCTGCCGCGTCAAACAGGGTGAAGTCCTTGTGCAGCTGCAGACGCAGCGTGGCACGCAACTCAGTCATCTTCAGTCTCCCGGCGTGCGCCGTCGAGGGCGGCCAGACGTGCGCTGGTGCCCGGTTGCTCCAGCAGTTCGCCGACCGCCAGCGGATAGCGCCGCCGCCAATTGGGGTGGATATCGCCGGGGCCGGGCAGGTTGGGCTGCTGCTCCAGGCCGCAGGCATCCTCCAGCGGCAGCAGGGCCAAGGGCGCCGGCGTGCGGCCGACCTGTTCGATGCAGGCTTGCAGGCAGGCGTCGTCATCACCGCCGCTGACCATGCCCTGGCGTTCCAGCAGCTGGCGTAGCGCCACGCGTTCGCCGGCGCGCTCGGCGTGGTCGCCTTCCAGCAGCTCGGCGTCGCGCTGCCCGGCACGCACCCGCCATTCCAAGTCGCGCCCGGCGAGCCAGCCCTTGATCGTCGGCAGGTCGTGGGTGGTGGTGGTGGCCAGGGCATCGGCGGGCCAGCGTGCGGCCGGGACGAAGCCGAGGTCGTCCTGCTCGAACAGCAGGACCCGCGTGCCGAGGATATTGCGCGCGGCGAGCTTGTCACGCAGGCCCTCGGGCACGGTGCCGAGGTCTTCGCCGATCACCAGCGCACGATGGCGATGCGACTCCAGCGACAGCAGGCGCAGCAGATCGTCCAGCGGGTAGCGCAGGTAGGCGCCGTGTTGCGACTCCGCGCCCTGGGGGATGACCCACAGCCGCTGCAGGCCCATCACATGATCGATGCGGATGCCGCCGGCGTGCGCCAGGTTGGCCTGGAGCATTTCGATGTAGGCGCGAAAGCCGTGCTGACGCAGGCCCTGCGGCGAGAAGGCGGCGACGCCCCAGTTCTGCCCCTGACGGTTGATGATGTCCGGGGGCGCCCCCACCGTGACGTGCGGCAGCAATTCGTCCTGGCGCGACCAGGCCTGGCTGCCGGCACAATCGGCGCCCACCGCCAGGTCGGCGATCAGGCCGATGCCCATGCCGGCGCCGCTGGCGCTGGCCTGGGCGGTTTCCAGTCCGTGAGCGGTCAGCCACTGGCAGAAGGCGTGAAAGCGCAGCTCATCGCCATGCTCGACGGCAAAACGGGTCACCGCACCGAGGTTGGGGCTGCGCAAGGCTTGCGGCCAGGTGCGCCAGTCGCCGCTGGCGCCCTCGCGCAGGCGCTGCGCATGGATGGCCTCGAAGCAGCAATGCTGCTGCAGCGCGTCGCCGCCGGCGGTGCAAAACGCCTCGAAGCGCGCCTGCAGCTGCCCGGGGTCGTGGCAGAAGTCCCTGTACAACTGGCGCAACAGGCGCTGACGGGTAGCGGCCACCGCCGGCCAGTCGATCAGCTCCAGCGCTTCCAGGCGGCTCATTTCGCTGTGCAGCCCGGCGACCTCAATGGCGTGCCTGACGCGCTGCTCGCCCAGCAGGGTGACGGGGGCGGCGTACAGGGTGTTGAAGAACAGGCGGCTGGATGGCGAGTAGGGGCCGTAGCTTTGCAGATCGGCGCTGAACTGCGCATGCACCGGGCTCAGGGCGATGGCATCGGCGCCGTGATTGGCCGCATGCCGGGCCAGGTCCGCCACGGCCAGGGTATCGCCCAGGCCGCCGTCACCGGCACGGCGCAAGCCGTAGAGCTGGGCGGTCAGCCCCCAGATGCGCGGTTTGCCGCACAGCTCGGGTACCGACATGCAGGCGGCAGGCGCGACGGCGAGCCGGTGCCGGGTATCGCGAATGTCGAGCTGGTAATAGCCGGATAGTGCTTGCGCCGGCAGGCGGCCGTCCGCATCGAGGCGGCCCTCGCTGACGTTGCCCTGCTCGTCGGTGAGCCGATAGGGGCTGTGCGCCGGGTACAGGCTCAGCACCAGGGGCTGCCCCTGATCCTGCAACAGCAGGGCGGCGTCCTCCGGCAACGCCTGGCGCTGTACCAGCGAGTTGAGGCTTTCACGCATCTGCTCGGGACTTTGCGCCGGGTAGCCCAGCGCCTCGAGCAGGTTGCGCTGGGCTTCCGGGGTCACGCTCTGCGGCTGGCCGTAGGCGTCGATCCAGTCGATGCTGAGATCCGCGGCCTGGGCCAATTCGGCCAGTAATCGATCGCTCATCGGGCGGGCTCCAGGGTGACCAGGGCGCTGCGCGCCGGCAATTGCGCCTGGCGCAGGTCGGCGTCGTCGATGCGCAGGCTGTACAGGCGTTCGCCGTGCATGGCCGTCGTCGGCAGGGGCACGGCGCTGGTGCCCAGGTTGACGGCAATGCTCAGCGCCGGGCCGTTGCCAAGTCGCCAGCGCGCCAGTACCGCGCCATCGCCGAGCACCTGCGCACCGAGGCTGCGGGCCTGGTGCAGGCCTGACAGCAGGCGGCTGTGGCGCACCTGCAGCAGGCCGCGATAGAACGCCAGCCACTCGCGCTGCTCGGGCTCCAGCGCCGGCGCCAGGTCCGGCAGCGAGCGCTGGAAACTGGCCTCGGCATTGGGATCGGCGATGGCCTCGCGGCTGTGCGCCGAATTGAACTGGGAAAAGTCGGCGAACTCGTTGCGCCGCCCTTCACGCACGGCATTGGCCAGCTCGTCGTGGTAATCGGTGAAGAACAGGAACGGCCGCTTGCTACCCCATTCCTCACCCATGAACAGCAGCGGCACCATCGGGCACAGCAGCATCAGTACGGTGGCCGCCTTCAGCGCATCGCTGTCGGCGAGCAGCGTCAAACGTTCGCCGAAGGCGCGGTTGCCCACCTGGTCGTGGTTTTGCAGGAACAGCACGAAGGCGTGCGGCGGCAGGTCGGCGCTGGGCTCGCCGCGTGGCTGGCCGTGACGATTGACCTGGCCCTGGTAGACGAAGCCCTGCTCCAGACAGGTGGCCAGCTTGCGCGTCGGCGCCTGGGCGTAGTCGGCGTAGTAGCTTTCGTTCTCGAAGGTGAGCAGGGCATGCAGGGTGTTATGGCCGTCGTCGTTCCACTGCGCATCGAAGCCGTCGCGCAGCAGATGCGCGGCGTTGTGCTCGTTCTCCAGCACCAGGTGCACCTGGCGCCCTGTCGGCACCGCCGAACGCACGCGCGCCGCCAGCTCCTTGAGGAAGTCGTCATCGTCGATGGCGTGCACGGCGTCCAGGCGCAGGCCGTCGACGCGGTAGTCGAGCAGCCACATCAGGGCGTTCTCGCAGAAGAAGTCGCGCACCTGCGGGCGGCTGAAGTCGATGGCGGCGCCCCAGGGAGTGATGCGCTCCTCGTGGAAGAACTGCCGCGCGTACACGCCCAGATAGTTGCCGTCCGGGCCGAAGTGGTTGTAGACCACATCGACGAATACCATCAGGCCGTAGGCGTGGGCGCTGTCGATCAGCTGCTTGAGTTCTTCGGGGCTGCCGTAGGCGTTGGCCGGCGCGAACGGCAGCACGCCGTCGTAGCCCCAGTTGCGCGTGCCGGAGAAGGCGTTGAGTGGCATCAGCTGCAGGGCGGTGACGCCCAGGTCGGCCAGGTGCGGCAGGTGCTCGATGACCTGCCGGAATCCCCCGAACAGGCCGACGTGCAACTCGTACAGCACCGTCTCGTGCCAGGGCCGCCCCTGCCATTCGCGGTGCTGCCAGGAGTAGGCGGCATGATCGACCACCTGACTGAAGCCATGCACGTCCTCGACTTGGCGGCGCGAGGCCGGGTCCGGGACCGACCACTGACCGTCGATGCGGTAGCGATAGTGGGCATCGGCCGGGCATTGCAGCAGCGCGACGAACCAGCCATCGTCCTCGGCCTGCATCGGCAGCAGCCCACCGTCCTGCAGTTCCACTTCCACCTGGCGGCTGCTGGGTGCCCAGAGGGCGAAGCGCACGCGTCCATCGGCCATTGGCCGAGCACCATGGCTGTACATCAGCACAGCGCCCGACGCGCGCTGACCGGGCTCAGCAGGCGCTGGAACAGGCGGTCATAGGCCTGCACCGACTGGCGCCAGTAGAGCGGGGTGCGCATGGCCTGGCAACGCATGGCCTCCAGCAGCTGCGGATGTTCGTAGACCTGCAGGGCGCGGTCGATGGCCTGGCGATAGGCAGCGGCGCAGGGCGCGTCGAAGAGGAAGCCGCTGACGCCATCCTCGATGGTGTCGGCCAGGCCGCCGGTGCAGCGCGCGATGGGCAGCGAGGCATAGCGCTGGGCATACATCTGGCTGAGACCGCAGGGTTCGAAGCGCGACGGCATGAGCAGGAAGTCGCTGCCGGCGTACAGGCGCCGGGCGTCGCTCTCGTTGAAGCCGATGTGCACGCCGATGCGGCCGCGGTGGCGCCTGCCGAGGTCGGCCATCGCTGCTTCCAGGGCCGGCTCGCCCTGGCCGATCACGCCGATGCGACCGCCACGGGCGACGATGTGCTCGGCCACTTCCAGGGTCAGATCGATGCCTTTCTGGTGCACCAGGCGCGACACCACGGCGAACAACGGGCCGTCGGCATCGAGGTTCAGCCAGCGCCGCACGTACTCGGCATTGGCCTGCTTGCCCGCCCAGTCGCCGACGCTGAAGCCCTGCAGCAGGTGCGGGTCGCTTTCCGGGTGCCAGCTTTCGTCGATGCCATTGGCGATGCCGCTGAGCTGGTTGCCCAGCACCTTGGCACGCAGCAGGCCGTCCAGGCCGCAGCCCTGTTCCGGCGTGGTGATCTCCCAGGCATAGCGGCGGCTCACGGTGGTCACGTGCCGCGCATAGGCGATGCCGGCCTTGAGGAACGACAGCTGGCCGTAGAACTCCAGACCGTCGACGCCGCAGGCCGCCTCAGGGATCGCCAGCTCGCTGGCGCAGCGCATGTCGCACAGGCCCTGATAGGCCAGGTTGTGAATGGTCAGCACCGAGGGTGCGGCGACCTGGCGCCAGGCCATGTAGGCCGGCGCCATCGCCGCGGGCCAGTCATTGGCATGCACCAGCTCCGGGCGCCACTGGATGCCGGCATCGCCCGCGGCGATTTCCGCCGCGGCCAGGCCGAGGCGGGCGAAGCGGATGTGGTTGTCGGCCCAGTCGCGGCCGTGGGTATCCACGTAGGGCGAACCGTCACGCTCGTACAGGGCGTGGTTGAGCAGCACGTAGACGATCAGCCCGTCGGCCAGATCCATGCGGCCGATCTGGCAGGGCGGCAGCGCGGCGATGCCGGGCACCTGCCCGACGATGCGGATCGGCCGCCCGCTGTTGACGATCTGTCGGTAGCCAGGGATCAGCAGACGCATGTCGTGCTGGGGCGACAGGGCACGCGGCAGTGCGGCGGAAACGTCACCGAGCCCGCCGCACTTGATCAGGTCGGCGAACTCCGAGGTCACGAACAACACGCGCTTTCGCTCGGGGTGTTCGCTGTGCATCTGCAGGGGTGGCCTGGCTGCTGAGCAGAGCTCGGGCGTGGACGGAATATGTGCGGAGGCTGCAGCACTTGCCATGTCTCTCTCCAGATGGGGGTGTGATCCTGAGGACGACTCGCCAGGGGGCGAGAGCCTGGGGGGAACCGACGAGAAATCGGTAATTTCCCCTTACCCTTTTCCTGACGGGGCGATGGCAACAAAGGTTCGACCTTTTTTTGCTGGGCAAGCGCAACGTGAAAGGTTGAACTTTGCTCGCCGCCGACCCTTCCACAGAGCTCAACGGGCAAGGTCGAGGAGAACGACAGATGCATAGCGTCGAGCAGGTGGTTAATTTTCTCAGCAAGTACAAGCTGCGCCTGGCCACTGCCGAGTCCTGTACGGCGGGCTTGATCAGCTCGCTGGTGGCGGATGTGCCCGGCAGCGGCCAGGTGCTCGACTGCGCATTCGTCACCTATTCCCCGCAGGCCAAGCAGCGCTGCCTGGGGGTAAACCCGGACACCATCGAACGCTTCGGCCTGACCAGCGAGGAGGTGGCACGAGAGATGGCGCTCGGCGCGTTGCAACGCAGCGACGCCGACATCGTCCTGGCCAATACCGGACTGGCGGAAGCGGAAGGGGAGATGGATGGCGTGCAGTGCATCGCCTGTGCGATTCGCCTCGAGCAGCACCAGGGCATCGTCAGCGAGACGGTGCAGTTCAGCGGAGAGCGCAACGAGGTCCGCGAGAAGGCAGCGCGCTACGCCCTGACGCAGCTGTCCTATTACTACGAACGCCTGCGCCAGGTCTGACGGCGAAGGCGCTGCCGGACCGCAACGGCGGCCCGGCAGGGGCTTGATCACTGCTCCGGCAACTGACCGTTGAGCTGCTCGGCGCGCTGCAGATGCTGCTCCAGCTTGGGCAGGGTCTCGCGAGCGAAGGCGGCGATTTCCGCGTCGTCGACATTCACGCCACGACGGAACAGTTCGATGGATTCGCGATGTGCGACCACCTGATTGTTCATGTAGGCCTTGTCGAAGCTGGCCTCACCGCGCATTTTCAATACCAGGGCCTTGGCCTGGTTGAGCAGCTCGGCATCGTCGGAGACTTCCAGGTCCTTGCTCTTGGCCAGATCGGCCAGTTTCTGATTCGCCTGGCGGTGATCGTCGATCATCATCTGGGCGAAGCCCTTGACCGCTTCGTTCTGCGATTTCTCCAGCGCCAGCTTGGCCGTTTCGATCTCGGCGACGCCCTTGGCCGAAGCCTCCTCGACGAAATCTTCGCTGCTGATCGATTGCGTCTGATCGGCGGCCTGCAGGTTGCTGACGGCGCAGATGGCGAAGGCGGCAGCGGCCAACAGGGCCAGTGGTTTCAATGCAAGCATGGTGGTTCCTCCTGGGTATGTGTTCACAGGGGTAGAAGGCCCAGACGAAGGCGAAGTTCAGGACAAATTTGCCCCAGCGAAACCGCGCCAGCCCAAGCGAGCCGGCTGCAAGCCGCTGGCCACGAAGGAAAATTCAAGTCGAACGAAGCAGCGCCAGCCCACCTCAAAAATTATCCGTAGCGACCCTCGTCGCCTGCGTGGCCGCCATGCCTGGCATGGCCACCGACAATCAAGCGCGCGGCCCTATGCGTGCCCCCAACAGCCGGGAGTAGCCCATGAGCAAGCAACCGAACCCCACCGAGCAGAGCCAGATGGCCGGCAGCGACACGCTCGACCGAAGCAACAGCAACGCCAAGCTCGAACAGCTGGAACAGTTCCGCGAAGATGCCACCGGTGAGGCGCTGACCACCAACACCGGTGTGCGCATCGCCGACAATCAGAACAGCCTGCGCGCCGGTGAGCGCGGCCCGACGCTGATGGAAGATTTCATCATGCGCGAGAAGCTCACCCACTTCGATCACGAGCGCATTCCCGAGCGCGTGGTGCATGCGCGCGGCTCGGCAGCCCACGGCTACTTCGAGGTCACCGACCCGGCCACCGACCTGACCTGCGCCAACTTTCTCAGCGAAGCCGGCAAGCGCACTCCGGTGTTCGTGCGTTTCTCCACCGTACAGGGGCCGCGTGGTTCGGCCGATACGGTGCGTGACGTGCGCGGCTTTGCGGTGAAGTTCTACACCGAGGAGGGCAACTTCGACCTGGTGGGCAACAACATGCCGGTGTTCTTCATCCAGGACGCGATCAAGTTCCCCGACTTCGTGCATGCGGTCAAACCCGAACCGCACAACGAGATCCCCACTGGCGCGTCAGCCCACGACACCTTCTGGGACTTCGTCTCGCTGACCCCGGAGTCGGCGCACATGGTGCTCTGGACCATGTCCGACCGCGCCATTCCCATCGCCTATCGCTCGATGCAGGGCTTTGGCGTGCATAGCTTCCGCCTGGTCAACGCCGAGGGCCAGAGCAAGCTGGTGAAGTTTCACTGGCGGCCCAAGGCCGGGGTCTGCTCGCTGGTATGGGACGAGGCGCAGAAGCTCGCCGGCAAGGACCCGGACTTCCACCGCCGCGGCCTGTGGGAAGACATCGAGCGCGGTCTTTACCCGGAATGGGAACTGGGCCTGCAGGTGATGGACGAGGAAGACGCACAGAGCTTCGGCTTCGACCTGCTCGACCCGACCAAGCTGGTACCCGAGGAGCTGGTGCCGGTGCGCGTGGTCGGACGCATGGTGCTCAATCGCAACCCGGACAATTTCTTCGCCGAGACCGAGCAGGCGGCGTTTCACATCGGCCACGTGGTGCCGGGCATCGACTTCAGTAACGACCCGCTGCTGCAGGGCCGTCTGTTCTCCTATACCGACACCCAGCTGCTGCGCCTGGGCGGCCCCAATTTCAATGAAATCCCGATCAACCGCCCGCTGTGTCCGTTCCACAACAACCAGCGCGACGCGCCGCACCGCCAGCAGATCAATCGCGGCCGCGCTTCCTACGAGCCGAACTCGATCGATGGCAACTGGCCGCGTGAAACGCCGCCGGCGCCCAGCGCAGGCGGCTACGTCTCCTATCCCGAGCCGGTGCATGGCACCAAGATTCGCGTGCGCTCGCCCAGTTTCGCCGACCACTTTTCCCAGGCCACGATGTTCTGGCGCAGTATGAGCGAGACCGAGCAGCAGCACATCGTCGATGCCTACAGCTTTGAGCTGTCGAAGGTCGAGCGCCTGTACATTCGCGAGCGCCAGGTGAAGGAAATCCTCGCCCACATCGACCCGCTGCTGGCGCTGCGCGTCGCGCAGAACCTGGGCATCGACCTGGACAGCACCGAGACGCCGACGCTGGAAGGCAAGGCGCAGGTTTCCCCGGCGCTGAGCCAGATGAATCTGCTGCCTGGCGATATTCGCGGACGCCGTGTCGCCATCCTGCTCACGCCCGGCTGCAAGGCCGACGAGGTCGGCAGCCTGAAGAAGATGCTGGAAAGCGCTGGCGCCGTAGCCAAACTGCTGGCGCCCTCGGCGGCAGCCCTGAAGGATTCGGACGGCCAGCCCATGCAGCCTGACGGCAGCTTCGCCACGGAGCCTTCGATCACCGTCGACGCGGTGTTCGTGCCCGGTGGCGAGTACGTGCTCAAGGCACTGCAGGATGACGGCGTTGCCAAGCACTACCTGCTGGAGGCCTACAAACACCTCAAACCCATCGCACTCAGCGGCGACGCCGCTCAGCTCGCGGTCATGCTGGGCCTGCAGGAGGACGACGGCATGCTCTGCGGCGACGCCTTCGACCCGCTGTACATGCGCTTCGAGACGGCGCTCAAGCAGCATCGCATCTGGGCACGGGAAGCACGCGCCAAGAGCATCCCGGCCTGAGCAGGCAAAGGCCCCGGCCTAGCGCTAGCGTTGTTCAATTAAGGTTGCACACGTTTTGCTCCCCTCTCCCATTCATGGGAGAGGGGCTGGGGGAGAGGGCCGAAAACACCGCGAAACCGACGATTTCCCCTCCCCAAAAGACGAGGGGACTGATCGTGTTCGACCGTTTCTTATGTGAACAGTATTACGGCCTAGCGCGGCTTTCCGTCGCCAGGCCGAGGGTCCTGCTCGCGCTGCGTCCCGCTCGAGGGGCGCAGCGGTACCGGCGCATCGAGCAGCGACCCAGGGTCTTCATTGCCCGGATCGTCCAGCGTCGCCTCGTCGGCGCGTGCCACTGGCGTTTTCGGAGTGCTGACCGGCGTTTCATTTTTCATATCGGGAGGCTCCAGGCTGGTTGTTCTGGCCCGCAGTCGAGCAGGCAGTTTCAATAATCTGTACAGCATCGATACTTCATAAGCGCTCTATATTGGGGCTGTATAATAATAGTGCCGCACCAACAAGGAACAACTTCATAAAAATAACTGCGTTCTGAATATCTGATCAGACTGAAGAACATATCGAACGGTCATTTGTCATGTTGAGCATGACCGTTATGGCCCCGTGGGCCGGCAACGACCCAGGCGATCAGGCCAACAAGGGGAAATATCCAGATCAGCAATGCCCAGAGTGTCTTGCTGCCGACACTTCGGTTACTGCGAAATACGCTGATGATTGCCCAAAGATGCAGCACTACGATAAGCGCAGCCACGGCAATGGAGAGATAGATCATCGAGTCCGGCATGACAGGCCTCCGGCGAATGGCGTCATGCATGTCGACAGCCACCCCGATCATTCGCTCAAACAATCGGGGTGCGACGAAGTAAGGCAGGATAAAGGCTGGAAATACCAGCCGAGTAAGCCATAGGCGGCTAGAACGAGTGATTGGATCTGATCACTTCGATCATCATGTTAGAGGGTCTTTCCGCTGCTCGAGAACGCAGCGGCGCATGCTGTACATCGCGACAGGTGAAGATCGAGCGGCTGAACTGGAAATCCTGTTCTGGCCCTGCACTTGTCACCTTGTCCTTGCCGCAATTCTCGCAAGGTTGATCGCTGGGCGCTTGGCTACGAACCTGATAGCAGTTGGTGTCGATCTCCTGCAGCGAACGCTGGGCATTCTGGGTACCGGAGGGCGGGAAAATGGCCGCGGGCTTGAAGGGTTGCCAGACCAGAAGGACCACCAGGCAGGTCGCCCCCGCTACGTAGGGCCACTCGTACATCAGCTGGTGTCGATAGGGCATATGCCTTCCGATCCATCCCATCAGATCTTCGGGCTTGTCCCGAAGCGTTGCCGAATCCTTGCATCTGGGCACGTGCATATCTCCTCATTCCTTGGTGAGCTTTCTCATGGCCCACAAACGGGAGCTGCGCGTACGGAATATCGGTTCGCGCGAATAGGTAGGCAATTGCATCGCGCTGCAGTGTTTTACCGCTTCGCTTATCGATGCCCCATCTTCGTCCAGGGTCATATCGAAATGAATCAGTCGGATCACCTCCTGGGTGGAACAACTCCCGTCCAATACGCGGACCAGTTGTCGTTCGTTATGGGCGACGGTCAGCACGATGCTGCCATCCGGCCGTGGCGTCATATCAACTTCATAATTACAGAGCGCCGTTCTAATACTTTCCAAGTCATGTTTCATGAGCATCTCCTTGATGGCACTCATGAACCATAGCGAGATCTTCACCCCATACCAACGGCTGGGACGATCGGTAAAAACAAAAACCAAACTGACATCATTTACTAAAGTTATACAACTAGCGGGTCGCTTGGAGGAAAGTTTGAAGATGCATGCGCCGTTTAAAGTACGGCGCTGAGTTTATTGTTTGCCGACAGCACTTTGCGCCAAGGCAATAAGTTCAAGGGTTCGCACTGTCAAAAAAATACCTTGAACCAAAATGGCGCCACGCTTTCACCGAAACGCTCAGGGGCTGCCGGCACAGCTGAATAAAAGTTGTACAAGTAGTTAGCGCGCTTGAAGCATGCGCTAAAGGTAACTCTTGACGTTTTCGCGCACTTGGCGGCGCCAGATGCGCGTCAACCAGCGCCAGCTGATCCAGCCGGCGGCGGCCAGATAGACCAGACTACCCGGCACCCACATCAGCAGGCCGGCCAGTTGCTGGTCGGCCAGGTCACGGGACTCGCCATAGAAGGGCGCATTGCCGAAGGTCAGCAGGGCGCCGAGCAGGCCGGTGTGCATCAGCGTCAGCAGGATGGCCATCAGCGCGTGCGGTACCTGGCGCGGATTGGCGCGCAGGCAGGACCACCAGAACAGCCAGGCGCTGAATAGAAAGCAGGCGTGCTCGATGGCGTGCCACCAGGTGTTTTCCAGCGCCAGGATGTACAGGCTCGGGGTGTGCCAGATCCAGATCATCGCCCCGTGCACCATCGCCAGCGCCACCGGATAACGGCCAGTGCGCAGGATCGCGTCATTGACTGGCGCCATCCAGCGGCCGAGCACCGCGCGCCACTGTGGCAGTGGCCGCGCCAGCGCCCAGAGCGGCGCGATGACGATCATGAACAGCATGTGCTGGACCATGTGCATACTGGTGCTGGTCTCCGCCCAGTCATCGATGGGGCCGAACACGGCGAGCACGGTGATGATCATCGCCAGGTGCATCCACAGCGCCTCGCGGCCGTGCGGGCGGACCTTGCGACAACCGATGATGTACAGCAGCCAGGCGGCGCCCAGCAGCAGGGCACTCAATAGCAGCGGCAGGCGCTCGTTCAGGTGCAGATGACCGTCGAGCAGGCCGTGGGCGGCAGCAGCGCCGGGGAGCAGGAGCAGGGCGAGGGCGATCACAGGCATGGCGGCAGACTCAGAATTGGGATGGCGACGAAGACGGTGGCGATGGCGCCGACCAGGTTCACGCCGGCGGCGAGACGGGCGACGAAACGTTCGGGCGGGCTGGCCCGGTCTTTTCTGCCGGCAAGCTGAAACAGCCGCGCCAGGCCGAGCAGGGCGAGCGCCGTAAGCAGGCTGAGCACTGCCAGCGATCCGTTCAGCCAGGTCCACTGGCCCTGTTCCGGCTCTGGCGGCAGCCACGCACAACCTACCGACAGGCCGCCGTAGATGGCCACGAACCAGATGCTCCAGAGCACCAGCCCGAGCGGGATATGGACCGGATTGTAGGGGCTGCGTAACGGCTGCATCACGCACCTCCGAAGGTGGGCGGGAACAGCACCACGCTGAAGTAGGTGATCCACAGCACGGCGAGGTTGTATTGCCACAGCTGCTGTACCACCAGCGGCTCATAGGGCGTGCGCTTGCACACGTAACCGTAATGCACGCGCAGCGCCTGCAGGGCGCTGAGGATGGCCGCCAGTACGCCGTGTACCAGGCTGTAGCCGAGCATCACCGTGATCACTGCATCATGTGCAGTGGAACGTGGTGCCAGATCGCCGGCCAGCATCGTCCAGAGCAGCAGGGCCGCGTGCAGGGCGCCGAGCAGCGCCACGCCGGCAAAGCAGGTGATCAACGTGCCCGGTTCGCCCTGGCCGCGGCGCAGACGATTGAGCACCGGCTGCTGCCAGAACACCGCGATGCTGAGTGCCACGGCGCTGGCCAGCAGCAGGCGCTGGTCGATGACAGGATCATCCGGCACCAGCCAATTGGGCGACACCGTCCACAGGTAGAACCAGCCGAACAGCAGCGACAGGTACAGGGCGCCGTTGGCCAGCAGGGTCACGCCCATGCCCCACAGGCCCGGGCCGTCGCAGGTGCGCGAGTGCAGCGGCGGCTCGCCCGGTTGTACCCGCGCATCCGGCGCCGCCAGCGGGTGCGCGCCGTTTTCCCAGCTCCAGCGCAGCAGCACCGCGACTGCGACGATGCAGGCGGCCAGGGCGACCCAGTAGAACTTGCTCAGCAGCCCCAGGCACATGATGGCGATGAACGCCGACGCCGCGAACGGCAGCCAGCTGTTGCCGGGCAGGTGAATGATCTCGCGCACCTTGCCGGTCAACGGCTCGACGCCCCAGGTTTCGCGGCGGCCGTGGTCGATCACGGTGAGGGCGAACTCGCCATTGTCGATGCGCTCGCCCAGATCGGGGTGCTCCCACATCGGATGACGGGTGCGCACCGGCGGCAGGCTGACGAAGTTGTAGGCGCTGGGCGGCAGGTGCGTGCTCCACTCCAGGGTGTCGGCATCCCAGGGATTGCTCGGCGCTTTCTGGCCGAAACGAAAGTGCAGGACGATGTCCAGCAGCACCGTGGCGATCCCGATGGCCATGATGAAGCTGC
>VFQQ010003003.1_pt1 | contig 17381 bp, 13 predicted proteins | sample 3512341 | NCBI WGS metagenome assembly VFQQ01 (sample SAMN10412373, study PRJNA504923) | tailings metagenome | isolation source: Relicate 2 Philex TSF1 revegetated site | place: Philippines: Tuba, Benguet | collected 2017-08-29 | reverse complement strand
CCACCAGGACTCGAACCTGGAACCAGACCGTTATGAGCGGTCGGCTCTAACCATTGAGCTATAGCCCCACGCGGCCCTCATAGCAGGACCAGGCGGGGCGTCAAAGCCCCAGATCAGGGCGTCGTGCCGGGTGCGGCGAGCTGGTCGCGGAGCGAGGCGGCTTCGGCTTCGGCGGCGATGGCGCGGTCGCGCCATTCGGCGATCGTCAGGCCTTCGAGGCGGGCGGGCTCGGCTTCCACCGGCTCGGGCAGCGGGGCGTTGGTCAGGCGGGCGTGGAGCGCGCGGACATAGCCTTCGTCGTCGGCGTCGAGCTTGCCCTCGGCAGCGTCGGACTGCATGCGCTTAAGGTCGGAAACCGTAGAATCATCGAGCGTTCCCAAGGCGATGAGTTCGTTGATGAGGGCGTCGACCGGCACGGGCATTCTCCTGATTGCGTCGGCGCAACCTATAGAACCTTCAGGCCCAAGGAAACCGGCTGCGACAACCCGTCACCCGGCGAATTTTCGGCTGAGGAAAGGCGAGCCGGCGACGCCGAAGCGCCACGGCTTTTCGGCGGCCTTGGTGATGCCGATGCGAGTGCCTATCACCACGGATTCCGGGACTTTCGCAGGGATGAAGGTGAAAGGCGAGGCGGCCAGGAGCAGGCCGTCATGGGCCTTGGTGATGGCCAGCGCCTGGCCGACCTTGCCGGGGCCGGAACAGAGGGCGCGGGTGTCGGAAAGGCCCCGGCGCTCGGCCATTTCGGGCAATCCATGGGTCGGTTCGATGGCGCGGATGAGGATCGCGGCGGCGTCGCTGCACACGAAATTGACACACCAATGAATGCCATATGAACGGTAGACATAGACCCGTCCGGGGCCCTCGAACATGGTCCGGTTGCGCTCCGTCCGTCCGATGAACGAATGCGATGCGGCGTCGGTGGGGTGGTAGGCCTCGGTTTCGACGATCCGGCCGCCAACGCCATCGACGAGGAAGGTGGCGCCCAGCAGGTCGCGGGCGACCTCGGTCACCTCGCGCGAAAAGTACGCCTGCAACACCGACACCTGATTCATGGCCGTCTCATTCATTTGAACGATGCGCGATCGTTATAACGACTGCACGCTTCCTGCCACAGCGTCACTGATTTGAGACATTGCAGGAGGGAATTTGAATGCGGAAGTTGCGATTGGGAGCGGGCCTGGCGGCGGCCGGCGTGATGCTGGCGGGAGCGGCACAAGCCGCCGATCTCTATGTGCCGCCGGTCGAGCAGTATGTTCCCGAGATCGCCAGTTCGCCCTGGTCGACCTGCTATGTCGGCCTGCCGGTCTCCTACACAAGTGGGTCGACGCCCTCGGCGTCGCCGCTCAGTGACTACAGCTCGCCGCTGAGCGGCGTGCCAGTCGGCCTGCAGGCCGGTTGCGACTACGTGCCCGATGGCAGCCCGCTGCTGCTCGGCGTGGTGGTTGACGTCTTCGCCAACGGTCCCTCGGGAACGTCACCGCCGATTCCGGTGGGCGTCGGCAATGACGCGACGTCGACGAGCCGCATTCCGGTGTTCGGCACCGTGCGGGCCCGCGCCGGCGTGACCGTCGACGACACGCTGTTCTACGTGGCGGGTGGCGTTGCCATCGCCAATGTCGAGAACTTCGTGTCGACCACGACCTTCCCGGCCGGGCAGACGGTATCGAACATGCATGTCGGCTGGGCCGCCGGCGGCGGCGTCGAACACCGGTTCACCGACAATATCTCGCTCTTTGCCGAGTATCAGTATGTCGACCTCGGCAGCCGCAACTACACCTATGGCCCGGTGATCGGCTTCGGCGGTACGGACACGCTCAGCCTTCACCCGGCTTTCCATCAGGTCAAGGTCGGTTTGAACTACCGGTTCTGACCCTCCGACTGCAGCCTGTGGACGCATGGCCCGGTCGTGTTCCCGGCCGGGCCATCATTGTGATCGAACGACGGATTGACGGAGCGCTGCTCCGCAAAAATACTGAATGACAGCGTCATCATTGTTGTAAGTGACAGGGAGTGCGCCGGATGGCGGATCCGACACTCGACGACGCCATTCGCATAGCCGAACAGTTCTACTCGGCGGCCTTCGACGACAGTCTCTGGGCGCAGGCGCTCGACGACCTGCGTACGGTGATCGGACTGTCCACGACGGCATTCGGTTTCCAGGATTTCCGCAGCAGCTCGCTGCACATGCTGGTCGGCGACTGCGATCCACACTTTTCCGAAGTGTTCATGCTGCTGGGCAAGGACAACGTCTATTCGTCCTGGATGATGCGGCAGGAAGCGGGGTCGGTGATCGCCGAAACCGACTGGATGGAGCGCAGCGCGTTCGAGCGCACCACCTATTTCGGCGAGTTCATGGCGCCGCAGGGAGAGAGCCGGGGCCTCGTCGGCCGCGCCTTCGGCAGCGGGCCGGGAATAGGCGCCTTCGTCATGCTGACGCGGCAACCCCATCAGAACGACTTCGACGCGACGGAACGGGCTTTCCTGGCGCGGCTGCTGCCGGCCATGGGCCGGGTGAGCAAGATGCGGCACCAGGCGGGGGTGCTGCAGCTGCAGCAGCGCGGCGAGACGCTGCAGAAGGTTTCGATCGGCATGATCGCGACGGACCGGCAGGGGCGCGTGCTGCAGACCAACCCGCTCGGCGCGGAGGTGATCGCCGCGGGCGAGGGGCTTGCCGAGGTACGGGGACGGCTGGTCGGCCAGAACCCGGTCGAGCAGGCTACTCTGGCCGCGCTGATCGAAGCGGCGGCGCCGCTGGTGAGCAATCTGGAGAGCTGGGGCGGCGAGATGCTGGTGACGTCGCCGCAGACCGGCGCTCCCGCCTACAGCCTCTCGATCCGGCCGGTACCATCGATGCAGGTGCTGGGCCTCGATACGGCGTCCGGCGCGCTGGTGCTGCTCCAGGCATTGGGGACCGGCCCGCGGGCCGGGTTCGAAGAGCGAACGCGGACGCTGTTTTCGCTCACACCCCGCGAGGCGGAACTGGCGCGGGCGCTTGCTGCCGGTCAGACGCTCAAACAGGCAGCGGAAGAGCGGGGCATCAGCATGCCGACGGCGCGGACACAGCTGGCACAGCTGTTCCGGAAGACCAATACGACTCAGCAGAGCCAGTTGGTGGCGATGTTGCTGGGAATCCTGCCGATCGCCTAGCGTACGCCGATCAGGCGAGCTTCTTGGGCTGGACGTTGATGCCGGCCTTGACGCGGTCGGCAGCCATGCGGAGCGTCAGGTTGTAGTTATCTTCGCCGGCCGAGACGCCGACGCTGATCATGGCCGAAGCGTTGGCCGCGCTGGCCTCGATGCGGGCATTGGCGTCCTGCAGCTTGGCACGGTTGGCCTGCATCTGGTCGTAGGCCCCCAGTTTCGGCAGCCAGTTCATGGTACGCTTCTGAATTTGCATGCCGGGAGCGTGCAACCAAGCTCTTAACGAATCCTTACCAATCGCCATGCTGGAGATGCGGCAGAAGAGGATATGGTCATGGCAGATACCCTGAAATTCGGCACCAGCGGCCTGCGGGGCCTTGCTTCCGAGCTGATCGGACCGGCGACGCGGCGCTACACTGCAGCATTTCTGGCGCACCTCAAGTCCCGGGGGCAGGGTGGGAGCGGCAGGGTTTTCATCGGCCGCGACTTCCGCGCCTCGAGCCCCGCCATCCTCGCCGACTGCGCCGCCGCGATTCGAGCTGCCGGCTATACGCCGGTCGATTGCGGCACGTTGCCGACACCGGCACTGGCGTTGCACGCCATGGCCGAGGGCGGGCCGGCGATCATGATCACCGGCAGCCACATCCCGGCCGATCGCAATGGCCTCAAGTTCTATTCCCCGGGCGGCGAGATCACCAAGGAAGACGAACTCGGCATTCTTGCCGCGCTCGACTCGATTGGCTCAACCGAAGCGTCCGGCGAAGCCGAGGACGGCTTTCCCGCGGCTGGCGATCGCTACCGCCGTCGCTACAAGGGACTGCTGGCCGCGGATGCGCTGGCGGGCTGGCGGATCGGCGTGTTCGAGCACTCGTCGGTGGCGCGCGACATTCTGTCCTCGCTGCTTTATCGCGCCGGCGCCGAGGTCATCCGGCTGGGGCGGGCCAACGACTTCGTGGCGGTCGATACCGAGGCAACGTCGGACGCGATCTATGAGCCGCGGCAGCAGTGGATCGCGCAGCACAAGCTCGACGCGATCGTTTCCACCGATGGCGATGGCGACCGGCCGCTGCTGATCGACGGCAAGGGCAATTTCGTCCGCGGCGACGTGCTGGGACTGCTGACGGCGAAGTTTGTCGGCGCGCAGACAGTGGTGACGCCGGTGACGTCGAATTCCGCCATCGAAAGCGTGGGCTATTTCGGTAAGGTCGAGCGGACCAAGGTCGGCTCTCCCTATGTGATCGATGGCATGGACAACCAGCCGGCGCCGGTGGTCGGCTTCGAGGCCAATGGCGGGACGCTGCTCGGTTCGGATGTATCGGTCGGCAACCACGCCATCAGCAGGTTGCCGACGCGCGACGCCGTGCTCCCGATCCTCGCGGTGCTGGCCAGCGCCGCGGCCGCGAAGCAGTCGCTGGCCGACTTCATCGCGCCATTGCCGGTACGCCCCGCCCTGAGCGATCGTCTCACCGAGGTGCCGACGGAAAAGACCAAGGTGCTGGTCGAGCGGCTGGTCAGCGACCCGGCCTTTGCGGCGAGCTACTTCGCTGGCATCGGCGACGTCGAGAGCGTTTCAGTCATCGACGGGCCGCGTTTCGTGCTCAAGGGCGGCGACGTGATCCACTACCGGCCGAGCGGCAATGCGCCGGAACTGCGCTGCTACGTCGAAGGCGCGACGCCCGAGCGGGCGGCGCAACTGCTGCGATGGGGGTTGGATGCCGCCGCGAAGGTGGTGCGGTAGGGGCCCGGACCTCGTGGTTCGACAGGCTCACCATGAGGTCCTCACACACTCGGTGTCATCCCCGCAGAGGCAGGGATCCAGCATGCTCGATGTCTAAGGTATTCGCCGACCTTCCCGTATACTCGATCGTCACCCCGGCGCAGGCCGGGGCCCAGTAAACGCTGGCCGCGCGGCTCCGTCACAGCAGATGTCCCCGGTGCCGGTGCTTACTAGGTCCCGGCCTGCGCCGGGATGACGCTGGTGTATGGGACAGGGCGCGGCAAGAGCCGCAATATCGAGGATGCTGGATTCCCGCCTCCGCGGGGATGACACGGTGGGTGCGGTGAGCGTCGAGAAGGCGCTCGCCCTTACTCCCGCGCGACCACCAGGGCTGCAGCCGTCGCCATCATGACGCCGGCGGTGCGGTTCAGGCGGCGGATGGCCTTGCTGGACTTGAAGAAATCGCGCGCGGCCGCCGCGAGGCCGGCATAGGCGAGGCCGATGATCAGCAGGACCACGACGACGATCGCCACCAGTTCGGTGAAGCCGAGGACGGTGATGGGCTGGTCGAGCGGCACCACGGTGGGCAGCAGCGCCAGGTAGAAGACGATGGTCTTGGGATTGCCCAGCGTCAGGGCGAAGCCCGAAAGGAAGGTGCGCCAGCCGGATTCGGACTTGGCGCGGATCTGTTCGGCGCCTGGCTTGGCCGTCCAGAACTGCCAGGCGATGAACAGCAGATAGGCCGCACCGGCCCAGCGCACGACCACGAAGATCGGCCCGAACCAGGTGGCGATGGCGGCAAGGCCGAAGAGCGCAAAGACCAGGTAGATCAGGTCGCCGACAAGAATGCCGAGCACCATCGGCACTGCGCTCATGAAGCCGCCACCCAACGCTCGGGCCACCACGGCGGCGACGCCGGGGCCAGGCACCAGCACGGCGATGGCATAGGCGATGGTGAAGGCGGCGAGGGTGACGAGATCCATGGTCTTACTCTCAGGGCAGGCGGGCGAGGCGCTCGGTCAGCAGGGCATAGAAGCCGTCGGCGTCGCCGGAGCGCAGGAAGAAGGCATTATGCGGTTTGCCCGTCACCTGCCAATAGTCGACCACGGTCATGCCGATGGTCAGTTCCGAGCCGGTTTCGATGGCGACGTTGCAGTCGCGGCCTTCGAACAGCTCCGGCTTGATCAGATAGGCGATGACACAGGGGTCGTGCAGCGGGGCGCCGGCGGACTCGTATTTCTTGAGGTCGAAGCGCTCGGAAAAGCTCAGCATGGCGTGGACGGCGGCGCCGGCCTTGTTGCCGATGGCCTTGATCCTCGCCAGCCGCTCCTTCGTGCCCTGCATCTGGTGGGTGACGTCGAGCGGCGCCATGACGATGGGGACGCCCGAGCGCATCACCACGTCGGCCGCCTCGGGATCGACATAGATGTTGAACTCGGCCGCCGGGGTGATGTTGCCGCCCTCGAAATAGCCGCCGCCCATCATGACGATCTGCTTGATGCGGCCGGCAATGGCCGGCGCCTTGACCAGCGCCATGGCGATATTGGTCAACGGGCCGAGCGTGCAGAGCGTGACAGTGCCGGCTTCCTCCGCCAGCAGCGTGTCGACGATGTAGTCGACGCCATGCTTGTCCTGCACCTTGATCGTGGGCATCGGCAGATCCGGGCCATCGAGGCCGGTTTCGCCATGGACATGCTCGGCGGTGACCAGCATGCGCTTCAGCGGCCGTTCGCAGCCGGCATAGACCGGGACCTCGGTGCGGCCGGCGAGCTCGAGGATTTTCAGGGCGTTGCGGGCATTCTGCGCAAGGCTGACATTGCCGGCGACGGCCACGATGCCGAGGATGTCGAAATCCTCGGGCGAGGCTAAAGCGAGGAGGATCGCCACGGCGTCGTCCTGGCCGGGGTCGGTGTCGATGATGATCTTGCGCGTCATGGTGGGTCCGAAGGTGGGGCCGAGAGTCGGGCGCAGCATAGTGGGCTGAAGTCTGACAGTCACCGGGGCATGGAACCCGCTGTCACGGGTCCGTGTTGATGGGCGGGAGGACCGACACTCTTGCGCAAACCAGCACCCAAAAGGCCATCGAAAGGCCTCTCCAAAGACCTCGACAACACCCAGTTCGAGCGGGTCCTGGGCAATGCCTCGAAGCTCGCCATCTGCCTGATCGGCGCGGTGACTGTGCTGGTAGCCGTGCAGGCAGGCCAGTTCATCCTGGCGCCGGTGTTCCTCGCCATCACCATCGGCCTGATGTTCGGGCCGGTGGCGGATGCGCTCGAGGCGCGCGGCGTGCCCGAGGCGCTGTCGGCCGGTGTCGTGGTGCTGATGCTGCTGGGGATCATTGCCGGCAGCGGCATGCTGTTTTCCGGGCCGCTGGCCGACTGGGCCGGGCGGATGCCGGTGGTCTGGGACAAGCTGCAGGCCGAACTCGCCAACTGGAAGGAGCCGCTCGAAAGCCTCGGCGCGCTGCAGGAGCAGGTGAAGGGCGTGTTCGGCGGCAACGCCATGGAGGTGACCGTTGAAGACGGTTCGACGGTGACCAACATAGCACTGCTGGCGCCGACGATCTTCGCGCAGATCCTGATCTTTCTCGCCAGCCTCTACTTCTTCCTCGCCACCCGCGAGAATATCCGCATCGCGACGCTGTCGCTCTGCGTGTCGCGGCGGATGCGGTGGCGCACGGCGCATGTGTTCCGCGACGTCGAGCAGAAGGTGTCGAAGTACCTCATCACCATCAGCCTCGTGAACATCGGGGTCGGCATCGTGGTGGCGACGCTGATGGCGATCATCGGCATGCCGTCGCCGATCCTTTGGGGCGCGCTGGCGGCGGTGCTGAACTACGTGCCGTTCGTCGGGCAGGGGCTGATGGCGCTGACGCTGTTCCTCGTCGGGCTCTCGGTGCAGCCGGACATTGCCGGCGCGCTGCTGCCGGTGGGGCTCTACTGGGCGGTGAACTTCGTCGAAGGCAATTTCGTCACGCCCAACCTCCTGGGGCGGACGATGACGATCAATCCGTTCCTCATCTTCCTCAGCCTCACCTTCTGGCTCTGGGCCTGGGGTCCGGTGGGCGGGCTGATCGCGGTGCCGTCGCTGCTGATCCTCTATTCGGTGGTCACCCACATCCTGCCGGTGCGGCAGGTGATGCCACGCAAGGTCCGGCGCAAGGTGGACGCCAAGGCCAGCGAGGACGTCGAGGCCGCGATGGAGGAAACGAACCCGGCCAAAGTCGACGGCGCGCCCCCCAAGCCGGCCCCAAAGCCGCGGCGGTCGACGTCTTCCCGCGCCTCCGGCAAGCCGGCGACGGCGCGCTAGCCAACCGGGCAGCCTTGACGGGAGCGTCCCGCAACCCGCATGTCTCGTACTCATGCGGAATTGAGGGCGATCCATGGCTGGCGAAGCAGTGACACACGCGGTTGAGGCGGCGGCGCATGGTGGTGCGGTCGACCTGACGCAGGTGGTGGCGCTGCTGGCGGCCGGCGTCATTGCCGTGCCGATCTTCCGGCGGCTGGGGCTCGGTTCGGTGCTGGGCTATCTGGTGGCCGGCCTCGTCATCGGGCCGTTCGGCATCGGACTGGTGCAGGACGCGCAGTCGATCCTCCACGCCGCCGAGCTGGGCGTGGTGATGTTCCTGTTCATCGTCGGGCTCGAGATGGAGCCGAGCAAGCTCTGGGGGCTGCGCAAGCAGATTTTCGGGCTCGGGGCGATCCAGGTGGTGCTCTGCGGGATGCTGCTGACGGTGGTGGGCATTCTGTTCGGGTTCCCGCCGGCGGTGGCGTTCGTCGCCGGCATGGGCTTCGTGCTGACATCGACCGCCATCGTCATGCAGATCCTGTCGGAGCGCGGTGAACTGTCGACGCCGCATGGGCAGAAGATCGTCTCGATCCTGCTGCTCGAGGACCTCGCCATCGTGCCGCTGCTGGCGATCGTGGCGCTGCTGGCGCCTACCCATGGGCCGGACGGCGGCATGGTGGAGCGCTGGATCAGCATAGGCGTGGCGGCGGCCTCGGTGGTGGCGGTGGTGTTCGCCGGCCGCTGGGTGCTGAACCCGGTGTTCCGGCTGCTCGCCGATTCCAAGGCGCGCGAGGTGATGACGGCGGCGGCGCTGCTGGTGGTGCTCGGCGCGGCGTTGATCATGCAACTGGGCGGGCTCTCGATGGCGATGGGCGCGTTCCTCGCCGGCGTGCTGCTTTCGACCTCGACCTTCCGGCATCAGCTGGAAGCGGACGTGGAGCCGTTCCGCGGCATCCTGCTGGGGCTGTTCTTCCTCGCGGTCGGCATGTCGCTCGACCTGGGCGTGGTGCTGGCCAACTGGCTGGTGATCGCGGGCAGCGTGCTGGCCTACATGATCGTCAAGGGGGTCGCGATCTATGGCATCGCGCGCCTGCTCAAGGCGCCGCACTGGATGGCGCTGGAGCGCTCGGTGCTGATGGCGCAGGGCGGCGAGTTCGCTTTCGTGCTCTACACGACCGCGCTGGGCAACGGCATCTTCACGGCCGAGCTCAACGCCATTTTCACCGCCACGGTGATCATTTCGATGATCCTGACGCCGTTCTCGATCATTGCGCTGCGCTGGTTCATGCCCAAGCCGGAGCAGTCGATGGAGGGCGTCGAGGAGCCCGATGGGCTCACCGGCAATGTGCTGGTGATCGGCTTTGGCCGCTTCGGGCAGATCGCCACGCAGCCGCTGCTGGCGCGCGGGCTGACCGTTTCGATCATCGACAACGACACCGAGATGATACGCGTCGCCGGGCAGTTCGGCATGAAGGTCTATTATGGCGATGGTACGCGGCTCGACATCCTGCGGGCTGCCGGCGCGGAGAATGCCGATGCCGTGCTGATCGCCGTCAACAACAAGGACGAGGCGACGCGGATCGCGGAACTGCTGAAGTCGGAATTCCCGCTCACCAAGGTGCTGTCGCGCGCCTTCGACCGCGTCCATGCGATGGAACTGGTCAAGCTCGGCGTGGACTACCAGATCCGCGAAGTGTTCGAGTCGGCGCTGGCTTTCGGGCAGGAGACGATCATCCAGCTCGGGGCGTCCGTCGAGGAGGCCGCCGAGGTGATCGAGGGCGTGCGCGAGCGCGACCAGATGCGGTTCGAGGCGCAGGTGTTGGGCGGCGACGTGCAGGCGGCACGCGATTTCATGCTGCGCAACGCGACCGAGCAGGCCCGCGAAGCCGGGCGCACCGGCGCGCCGACCGAGCCCATCGTTCCGGCGGGAGGCGAACCGGCCAAGGTTTAGTGGGCGTTTGGCGGGCCTTCCCACCCTGAAGATTAAGTGCCATGGTACCGTGCTAGAGGGGACTACATCGTCATGACACTTGGATTGCGACATGCCGCAAAAGCCAATCGTATTCGACGCCCCCAAGCCGGAGCCCCGCGCCCGCACTGCTGAGGCGTTGCAGGCCGAAATCCTTGAAAAACTTACCTATTCGATCGGTAAGGACCCCATCGTCGCGCGGCCGCACGACTGGCTGAAGGCCACAATCCTCGCCGTCCGCGACCGCGTCATCGACCAATGGATGGAGTCGAGCCGGCAGACCTGGCAGACGTCGAACAAGCGCGTCTACTATCTAAGCCTCGAGTTTCTCATCGGCCGCCTGATGCGCGACGCGATGCACAATATCGGCCTGATGGAGCCGGTCCGCGCGGCACTCAAGAACCTCAATGTCGATCTGGGCGACCTGATCAATCTCGAACCGGATGCGGCTCTGGGCAATGGCGGCCTCGGGCGCCTCGCCGCCTGTTTCCTCGAATCCATGTCGTCGCTGAAGATCCCGGCCTATGGCTATGGCATCCGCTACGCCAACGGCATGTTCCGACAGGAAATGAGCGAAGGCTGGCAGGTGGAACTGCCGGAAGACTGGCTCATGCACGGCAATCCGTGGGAGTTCGAGCGCCGGGAATCCAGCTATGAAATCGGTTTCGGCGGCCATGTCGAGCCGATCACCGAGCCCGACGGGCTGGTGCGGCACGAGTGGCGGCCCGGCGAGCACATGCTGGCGGTGGCGTTCGATACGCCGATCGTGGGCTGGCGCGGCAAGCGGGTGAACACGCTGCGGCTCTGGAGCGCGCAGTCGATCGACCCGATCCTGCTCGACAAGTTCAACAGTGGCGACCATATCGGCGCGCTGGAAGAAAGCTCGCGCGCAGAAGCACTTACCAAGATTCTCTATCCGGCTGATTCAACACCGGCAGGGCAGGAGCTGCGGCTGCGGCAGGAGTTTTTCTTCTCGTCCGCTTCGCTGCAGGACATCGTCCGGCGGCACCTGCAGCAGTATGGCGACATGGGCTCGCTGCCTGACAAGGTGGCGATCCAGATCAACGATACGCATCCGGCGATCTCGATCGCCGAAATGATGCGCATCCTGATGGACCTGCACGGCATTCGCTGGGCGCAGGCCTGGACGCTGACCAAGGCGACGTTCGGTTACACCAACCACACACTGCTGCCCGAGGCGCTGGAAAGCTGGCCGGTCGGCCTGCTCGAGCGGCTGCTGCCGCGGCACATGCAGATCATCTACGCGATCAATGCCGAAGTGCTGACCGAGGCGCGGACCCGTGCCGGCTTCAATGACGCACAGATCGCCAACGTATCGCTGATCGACGAGCACGGCTCACGCCGCGTCCGCATGGGCCAACTGGCCTTCGTCGGCTCGCACTCGATCAACGGCGTGGCGGCGTTGCACACGGAGTTGATGAAGAAGACGGTCTTTGCCGATCTCAACACGCTCTATCCGGAACGCATCAACAACAAGACCAACGGCGTGACGCCGCGGCGCTGGTTGATGGAATGCAATCCGGGGCTGACCAAGCTGATCGCCGATCGCATCGGCCCGGACTTCATGGACGATTTCGACAAGCTGGTCGATCTCGACAAGCATGCCGACGATGTCGGTTTCCAGGAGCAGTTCGCGGCGGTCAAGCGCGCCAACAAGGTGGCGCTGGCGCAGGTGATCAAGGACCGGCTGAACGTCACGGTGTCGCCGGACGCGCTGTTCGACGTGCAGGTCAAGCGTATCCACGAATACAAACGGCAACTGCTCAACGTCATCCAAGCCGTTGCGCAGTATGCGGAATTGCGGGCGCACCCGGAACGTGACTGGGTGCCGCGCGTTAAGGTGTTCGGTGGCAAGGCGGCGCCGGGATACTGGAACGCCAAGCTGATCATCAAGCTCATCAATGATGTCGGCAAGGTCATCAACAATGACCCGGCCGTGCGCGGCCTGCTCAAGGTGGTTTTCCTGCCCAACTACAATGTGAGCCTTGCCGAGACGATCATCCCGGCGGCGGATCTGAGCGAGCAGATCTCCACCGCCGGCATGGAAGCCTCCGGTACCGGCAACATGAAGTTCATGGCCAACGGCGCCATCACCATCGGCACGCTCGACGGCGCCAATGTGGAGATGCTGGAGGCGGTGGGCGAGGACAACATGCTGATCTTCGGCCTCACCGCGGACAAGGTGGCGCAGAAGCGGGCGCGCAGCGAAGTACCGCGGCCGGCCATCGACGGGTCGCCGGCGCTCAAGGAGGCGCTGGAGATGATTTCCTCGGGCGTGTTCTCGCCGGACGATCCCAACCGTTACCGCGACCTGATCGGCGGTCTCTACGACCACGACTGGTTCATGGTGGCGCGGGATTTCGACGCGTATGCCAAAGCGCAGCGCCAGGTCGACGAGATCTGGGCGACGCCGCGGAAATGGAATTCGATGGCGATCCGGAACACAGCGCATGTGAGCTGGTTCTCCTCTGATCGAACCATTCGGCAATACGCAGCAGACATCTGGAACGTGCCGGTGGACACCATTTGAAGTCGGGTAGGGCGTAAGCAGTGAAGTGGCAGGCGGGGGTAGAGGATATCGAAGCGGTCGTCGCCGGGAAGCACGCCGATCCGTTTTCGATCCTGGGCATTCAGAAAGTGGGCGATGAGTGGATCGCCCGCGCATTCATTCCACATGCCGGTAGCGTGACCGCGCTTGACCGATCGGGGAAACCGGTCGGCGAGCTCGAGCGCCGGCATGGGGCAGGGTTCTTCGAGGGCCGGGTCAAGATCGACCATCGACAGCCGATGACCTGGCGCGCCAGCAATGCGGGTGGCGAGTGGGACGTGGCCGATCCCTACAGCTTCGGGCCGGTGCTCGGGCCGATGGACGACTACTATATCGGCGAAGGCAGCCATCTGCGGCTCTTCGACAAGCTCGGCGCGCATGCGATCGAGTTCGAGGGCGTGCCGGGTACGCATTTCGCCGTGTGGGCGCCCAATGCGCAGCGCGTCAGTGTGGTGGGGCCGTTCAACGAGTGGGACGGCCGGCGCCATCCCATGCGGCTGCGGCTCAATATCGGCATCTGGGAAGTGTTCATCCCGCATGTCTCGGCCGGCGAGGTCTACAAATACGAGATCGTCGGGCAGGACGGCAAACTGGTGCCACTGAAGGCGGACCCGTTCGCGCGGCAGAGCGAGCTGCGGCCCAAGACCGCCTCGGTGGTCACCGACCCGACGCCGTTCGCCTGGACCGATGCCGAATACATGGCCAAGCGCGCCAAGCGCGACTGGCGCCGTGAAGCGGTTGCCATCTACGAGGTGCACCTCGGCAGTTGGCGGAAGCGCCCGGACGGCAACTTCATGAGCTACGACCAGTTGGCCGAACAGCTCATTCCCTACGCGGCCGACATGGGCTTCACCCATATCGAGCTGCTGCCGATCACCGAGCATCCGTTCGATCCGAGCTGGGGTTACCAGCCGACGGGGCTTTATGCGCCGACGGCCCGGTTCGGCGATCCGGCCGGTTTCGCGCGGTTCGTCGACGCCGCGCATGCGGCGGGGCTGGGGGTGATCCTCGACTGGGTGCCGGCGCATTTCCCCACCGACGAGCACGGGCTCGCCCGGTTCGACGGCACGGCGCTCTACGAGCATCTCGATCCGCGGCAGGGCTATCACCCGGACTGGAACACCGCGATCTACAATTTCGGGCGCAAGGAGGTGGTGAGCTACCTCGTCAACAACGCGCTCTATTGGCTCGAGAAGTTCCATCTCGATGGGCTGCGCGTCGATGCGGTCGCCTCGATGCTCTACCTCGACTACTCGCGCAAGGCGGGAGAGTGGATCCCGAACCAGTTCGGCGGCAACCACAACCTCGAAGCGGTCGAGTTCCTGAAGCGGGTGAACTCCGAGGCCTATCGGCTGCATCCGGGCGTGATGATGATCGCCGAGGAATCCACCGCGTGGTCGGGTGTGTCGGCGCCGGTGCATACGGGCGGGCTCGGTTTCGGCTTCAAGTGGAACATGGGGTTCATGAACGACACCCTGCGCTACCTGAGCCGCAATCCGATCCATCGTCGCTACCACCACAACGACATGACGTTTGCGGCGCTCTATGCATTCAGCGAGAACTATGTGCTGCCGTTGAGCCATGACGAAGTGGTGCACGGCAAGGGCTCGCTGATCGAGAAGATGAGCGGCGACGACTGGCAGCAGTTTGCGGGGCTCCGCGCCTACTACGCCTATATGTGGGCCTGGCCGGGCAAGAAGCTGTTGTTCATGGGACAGGAATTCGCGCAGCGCGAAGAGTGGAACGAGAGCAAGGGCCTCGACTGGTGGCTGCTCGACGCCGGCATGCACGAGGGCGTACGCCGGCTGGTGGGCGACCTCAACGCGGCCTATCGCGAGTTGCCGGCGCTGCATGCACGCGACTGCGAACCGGAAGGTTTCCAGTGGCTGATCGGCAATGACCACGGCAATTCGGTCTTCGCCTGGGCCCGCAACAGCGGCGACGGCGAGTCGGTGGTGGTGATCTCGAACCTGACGCCGGTGCCGCGCGAGAATTACCGCGTGCCCATGCCCAAGGCGGGCAACTGGGTGGAGCGGGTCAACACGGATGCCGGCTGGTATGGCGGCTCCAATACGGGGAATCAGGGCAGGGTCGTCGCGATCGAGAGTGAGGTGAAGGAGCTCGGCCCCTATGCCGACCTCTACCTGCCGCCGCTGGCCACGCTCATTCTGAAATTCGATCCCGCGTAGCGGGCACTGGATACGACCTCGCAGAAGCGGGGCAAAACGAGGAGGGAACTATGGCTGACTATCGGACTCCATCGCCGCTGGCGCGTGAAGCCATGGCCTATGTGCTGGCGGGGGGACGCGGCACACGGTTGCATGAACTGACGGATCGACGCGCCAAGCCGGCCGTCTATTTCGGTGGCAAGTCGCGCATCATCGACTTCGCGCTCAGTAACGCGCTGAACTCGGGCATCCGCCGTATTTCGGTGGCGACCCAGTATCAGGCGCATTCGCTGATCCGCCACCTGCAGCGCGGCTGGAACTTCCTCCGCACCGAGCGAAACGAGAGTTTCGACGTGCTGCCGGCTTCGCAGCGCGTCTCCGAGACGCAGTGGTATGAAGGCACGGCCGACGCGGTGTTCCAGAACATGGACATCATCGAGGATTACGGCCCGCGCTACATCGTGTTGCTGGCCGGTGACCACATCTACAAGATGGACTACGAGATCATGCTCCGGCAGCACGTGGATACGGGCGCCGACGTGACCATCGGCTGTCTCGAAGTGCCGCGCATGGAGGCCACCGGCTTCGGCGTGATGCATGTGGACGGACGCGACCGCATCGTCGATTTCGTCGAGAAGCCGAAGGACCCGCCGGGCATTCCGGACAAGCCGGATTATGCGCTGGCCTCGATGGGCATCTACGTGTTCGAGACGCGCTTCCTGATGGAACAGTTGCGCCGCGACGCGCAGACCGAAGGTTCGAGCCGAGACTTCGGCAAGGACATCATTCCCTACATCGTGCAGCACGGCTCGGCCTGGGCGCACCGCTTCCCGCGCTCCTGCGTGCGCTCGACCAACGAGGAGAACGCCTACTGGCGCGACGTCGGCACGATCGACGCGTACTGGAAGGCGAACATCGACCTTTGCGACGTGCAGCCCCAGCTCGATCTCTACGATCGCGACTGGCCGATCTGGACGTTTGCGGAAATCACCCCGCCGGCCAAGTTCGTGCACGATTTCGACGGGCGGCGCGGTTCGGCCGTGAACTCGCTGGTCTCGGGCGACTGCATCGTGTCGGGCGGGCATCTCAACAAGACGCTGCTCTCGACCGGCAGCCGGGTGCATTCGTATTCGGAACTCAACGAATGCGTCGTGCTGCCCTACTGCACCATCGGGCGCGGCTCGCGGCTGAAGAAAGTGGTCGTCGATCGCGGCGTCAACATTCCCGAGGGGCTGGTGATCGGCGAGGACCCGGCGTTCGACGCGCAGTGGTTCCGGCGCACCGCCGACGGGGTGACCCTGGTCACCCAGCCGATGATCGACAAATACTCGGCGAGCCGATGATCGAGGTCCTCTCGGTCGCGTCCGAGATCTATCCGCTGATCAAGACCGGCGGCCTCGCCGATGTCGCCGGGGCACTGCCCGGTGCGCTGGCGCCGCTGGGCGTCTCCATGCGCACGCTGGTGCCGGGCTATCCGGCCGTCACCGGGGCGCTGGAGAATGCCCGGGTGGTCGCCGAGATGCCGGATTTCTTCGACGGCTTCGGGCGGCTGCTGGCGGGCCGGGCGCAGGGGCTCGATCTGATCGTGGTGGATGCGCCGCATCTCTACGACAGGCCGGGCAATCCCTATCTCAGTCCGGACGGCAAGGATTGGCCGGACAACTGGAAGCGGTTCGCGGCGCTGAGCTTTGCGGCCTACGAACTGGGTCGCGGACTGGTCGACGGCTATCGGCCGCAGATTCTCCACTGCCACGACTGGCAGGCGGCGCTGGCGCCGGCCTATGTGGCGTTCAACGCGCCGACGCGGGTCAAGACGGTGCTCACCGTCCACAACCTCGCGTTTCAGGGCGTGTTCGGCTGGGACATCTTCAACGATCTCCGCCTCGATTATCGCGCCGCGCAGGAAGGGGCGATCGAGTATTTCGGTAATATCAGCTTCCTCAAGGCCGGCCTGCAGGTCGCCGATGCGCTGACCACGGTCAGTCCCACCTATGCGCATGAAATCCGCACCGGCGCTTACGGCATGGGCCTCGAGGGTCTGCTGCAGAGCCGGGCGGACGTGCTGCATGGCATTCTCAACGGCATCGACACCGACGCCTGGAATCCGCAGCTCGATGCGGCGCTGAGCGAGAGCTACACGGCCGGCACGACGGAGCGGCGGGCGGCGAACCGGGCGGCGCTCTGCGAGCGGTTCGGCATCGACAATACGCCCGGTCCGCTGTTCTCGGTGGTGTCGCGCCTGACCTGGCAGAAGGGCATGGACATGCTGGTCGAGGCCGTCGACGAGCTGGTCGCCATGGGTGGCAAGCTGGTCGTACTCGGCTCGGGAGATCCGGCGCTGGAGAACGGGCTCAAGGGCGCCGCGGCGCGGCATCCGGGCAAGGTCGGGATCATCGTGGGCTACAACGAGGACCTGTCGCACCTGGTGCAGGGCGGGGCCGATGTGATGATGGTGCCGTCGCGGTTCGAGCCCTGCGGCCTCACCCAGCTCTACGGCCTGCGCTATGGCTGCGTGCCGCTGGTGGCGCG
>VFQQ010003001.1_pt1 | contig 17392 bp, 11 predicted proteins | sample 3512341 | NCBI WGS metagenome assembly VFQQ01 (sample SAMN10412373, study PRJNA504923) | tailings metagenome | isolation source: Relicate 2 Philex TSF1 revegetated site | place: Philippines: Tuba, Benguet | collected 2017-08-29 | reverse complement strand
ACGGTGACCTGAACGGAAGCGCCTCCGGCGGGGCCAGCGACCCCGCTGGACCGGGATCGGCAGGCACGTCGGGTTGCGCAACGACGGCCCTTCCGCCCGGCACTCCTCTGGGGCTGGATCTGGGGGCCGAGCACGTTTTTGAAACAGCTTCTTAGAAGCCATTTCAGAACCAGCCACAGAGATCACAGAGGGCACCGAGAAAATCAGAGCCGGCGATGCGGGTCTAGATGGCGACCTGGTTCTCAGCTCACTCTGAGTCCTCTGTGCCAAGAATGGCTTTGAAACAGCTTCTAAGTGGGCTGCGACGCCAATGGTTGGTGCTAGACAGGTCAGATTGGGCGGCGGCCTGTTGGAGTGCAGGGGCCAGCCCCCTGCCCGCCGGAGGCCTTTCCACTCGAGGAACCGTCCAAACCGCCTTAGATGCCCGCTGTGTCCTCAAGCCGCCTGAAACAGCTTCATCACCGGCTGATAGGCCGACAGCACCGCGATCGACGTAAAGAAGATTCCGACGACGACGAGCGCCACGCGCGTCAGCAGCCGGGGCCGGATCGCCGAGGGGAGCAGCACCGAGTTGACCGCGACGGTGTGGAAGCAGCTGATGCCGAGGGCAAAGTTGTAGAGCACCCCCGTCCACTCGACGAGCTTGGCTCCGTCCACCAGGGTCAGGATCAGCGTGCCGAGGCTGACGTAGACGCACAGGACGCCGAAGTAGAGCTTCCGGATGTCCTTGGTGTCCCACTGCCGCAGCCGGGGGCTGGCGGTCCAGAAGACGTCGACCCACCGCCGCAGCACGCCGTCCGCGGTCGAGGCCATGCTGGTGGCGAGGACCAGGAACCCGCAGAAGAGGATCAGGTACCAGAAGGTGCTCCCGACCCCGGAGCCGAACGACGCCCCGACCGCCTCACTCACCTTGTCGGCGGTGATCCCGGCGGCCTTGTTCTTGTCGATCACCATTCCCCGCTGGAGGAACTGGATCGACAGCATGCTCGGGAGCGCAATCCCGACAAAACACGCCGGCAGCCACAGGAACCACTGCTCGCGTTTCACGTGCCAAAGCCAGCGTTTCCACCGGGGGAGGGTCTTCTCGTTAACGTCGAAGACCGCTCCCACGTGGGACAGCTCGATTTCATGCCCCCCGACCATGCTGGGGATCGCCCCGACATGGGCCCCCATCCCCCACCCCTGGTCGCGGGTGTAGTTGCTGAGGGGGGTGTTCGTCAGCCCCCCGTTCCCGGAGATCGCCGCCATCGTGATGATGAATCCGATGAGGGACATGTCCATCGGCCGCAGCGGCCGGCCTTCACTCATCGCGGTGAAGAAATTGTCGACATTGGAGCCGTGCGGAGCCTCCGCCTCGTCCCGGATCCCGTTCTTGTTCGTGTCCTCGACTGCGTAGCAGGGGAGGTTTCCGAACTTCACGAAGCCGGTGAGGATCTCTTTCCAGGTCCCCCAGGTTGAATAGCCGATTGCGAGGAACACGAGCAGCGAGAAGACGTAAAACAGCTTGAACGTCATCAAGGCCCGCATCGAGTTGTAGATCTTCCCTCCGATCGAGAGAGGGATGAACACCGAAAAGAAGACGAGGACGCCGAGGGTCGTCACGAGCCGGGCCTCGGTGAAGCTCCAGCCGGCGATCGTCGCCAGGACCGGAGTCGCTGCGGACTGGTCCGGCAGGTGCCCGAGGAACATGGCCGAGAGCGGAACCGCGGCCGTGGCCGCGAGATACGGCAACAGCGACCCGAAGTCGACGAGCAGATACAGAAACACCCAGAACCAGGGGCTCGGGGGGATCCGGAACTTTCCGGTGAAGATCGGCTCGCCGGTGTAGAGGGTGTAGCGGCAGATCTCGACGTTGTAGATCACCTGCCCCAGGATGCTCAGCGTGCAGAGCCAGAACAGCGCCCCGCCGTAGCGGGCGGCGTTGATCGGCCCCGTGAGCCATTCCCCGCCGCCGATCGCGGCGGCGGCCATGACGATCGCCGGCCCGAGGAACATCCCGAGCTTCCGCCATTCGAAGACGGGGGCCTCGGGGAGTTCTCCCGTGTCCCAGCGCGGCATCTCCCCGACCCCCGGGTAGGGGGACTCGAATCCGGGACGGTTCAGCTGGTCTGTCGCTGCGGGCGCAGTGTGCGACATGGGGGCTCCCTGGCAGATGTCCGGAGGGGCTCTGCAGCCCGGCCCCGGAGTCCAATCGATCCCGGCCACGCTAAACGAACATTCCGCCCATGGCAACCGCCCGCCCGCACAACTTCGGCCCGGCGGCAGTCCTCACCCCGGGACAATCCGCACAGTCCCTCGGGCGAGATTACGAACTCGCGATCTGGCGGATCTTGAGAAGGATCGCGACCTGCATTCCGAGCGTGGCGATAACGGTCAGGTAGACGATGACGATGCTCACGAACCCTTCGAAATCCGCCCCGACCATCGCGTAGCTGGCGGCCCCGGCAAAGGGGATCGTCAGCGCGCCGACGAGCAGCAGCGTCGCGAGCGCCAGGGGGATCGCCGCCCAGGGATAGAACAGGCTGTACAACGTCGTGAGATGAAGCAGGCAGACCAGCGTCGTGAGGACCGCCAGCCGCTCCCAGAAGCCGGCGCTCGGGATCAGGAGGCCGGTGTCCGTCAGGGCCCCGACCACTCCGAGCGCGATCAGCGGCGGGAGCGCCCCGAACACGCCCCCGGCGAGTTTCGCCGTGACGATCCCGACGAGGGACCGGGGGAGCATCGTCAGGGTCGGCAGGGTCCCGGCCCGGCACTCCCACGCGAGAGTCCGGCTCGCCACGTAGACCAGTTCGATCAGGAAGAGGGCCGCCAGCCCCGTGACGGCAAACTGCGGAGCGTCGACTTGCAGGTACCGGCGGAGCGGACCGTTGAAATAGAAGATCCCGCCGAGGACCACGGCAATCACAACCGACTGCCCCGCGAAGCCCAGGAGTCCCGACGTCAGAAACTGGAACTCCTTCCAGGCGAGCGGCTCTCCCCAGGGACGGCGGGCGGGTCGGTCCGCCCGCGCGCGGGCCAGCCCCAGGGGGCGGGTGATCGGCTCGTGGGCGTACTCGGTCGCCCGGCGGAAGACCACGATCGCCAGGAGGAACGAGCCCGCGCCGATGGCCATGTGCAACAGCGACTGAGGCTGCAGGAACCGGATGTTCGCTTCACTCGCCAGAGTCAGACGGATCCGGTCGGGAACGGAGATCATCCGTCCGAAGGCCTCGGCCCGTCGGGCGAGGCTCATCCAGCTCCCCTGCGGTGCAATGGCCTTGATCTGAAGGAGCCAGGCGACGAGGGCCGCAGTGATCGGCGCGATCCAGTTGAAGAGGATGATCGATGCGAGCATCCCCCGCGCCGCCCGGTACCCCTCGCGGCAGAGGACCGACCAGAGGACGCCGATTCCCGCGAGGGCAAACAGGTAAGAGGCGAGGCTGAACCAGACCGCGAGAACCTGCAGTGCCGTCAGCCCCCCGAGCATCAGGGCAAGGAACGAAAACGGAAGCTGCGCCAGGAAAATCAGCAGGATCGACCAGAGCCGCCCCCCCGCCTTGGCGAGGACGATGCTGACCCCGGGCATCCCGGAGAGAATCAGCAGCGGCAGCGTCCCCTCTTCTTTCTCCTCGGTGATCGCGGTCGGGAAGAACCCGAGGCCGATGAGGGTCATCAGCCAGAAGTTGAGGAGGGCGAGGAACTCGAAGAACATCCGCCCCGATGTGCCCCGTCCCAGCGTCACGACCTGGGCCTGGATCAGCAGGATCAGAAGAAAGGCGGCGCTCGCGAACCGGACCGCGTGCCACCGCCAGGAGAGGGCGTCACTCCGGATGGCGCGCGACAGAAGGCTCAGGGGACCGGTCCAGAACATGAATCCGCCTGCTCTCCCCTCGCGATACCGCCGTTCCGCCCTGTCTCCCGGTCCCCCTCGCTGGCCGTCAGTACGCCCCGCGGGTCTCGGGCGTGGGCAGGAAATCCGAAATCGAGTCCGGGCAGCTGGGAAACGCCCTCCTCGACCTGCGTCCCCTGTCCCTACCGCTGGTAAATCGGCAGATAGCGGTACTCAATGGCGAGCCCCAGAACCGACATCGCCGTGCAGTAGACCTTCCCGGCCTCCCGCTCCCCCCCGTTCCGCGGCGTCCAGGATCCTTCAGGATCCTGGGTATCGAGCAGCAGCTTGCAGAGCCGCTCCCGCATCTGGTCGGCGTAGTCCCCACCCATCTTGAACATCCCGACGCCGGTGTAGTAGACGCCGTAGTAGAAGTACTGGCTGTCGTGCCGGAGCTGGTTCTCGAGGAGCGCTTTCGCCCCTCCGACCGCCTCCCGGCTCTGGTGCTTGCCGCAGACTTCGAGGCAGGTGATCCCGGTCCCGGTGAGGGTCGGGGTCGCGCCGCTGCCGGGCTGGTAGCCGAACCCCTTGTTGTCGGGCGTCGCGCAGTTCCGGACGTAGTCGACCGCCTGATCGATCGCCTCGGCGGGAACGTCGCAACCGACGTCTTTCGCCGCCCGCAGCGCGAGCACCTGCCAGCCGGTGACGCTCAGATCGCTGTCGCGGCTTTCGACCTGGTACCGCCAGCCCCCGTCGTGCCGCCGGTCCTTGTGAACCGCCTGCGACTCGAGAATCAGCCGGATCGCCCGCTCGAGCGCCTTCTTGACGTCCCCGGCGAGTTTCCCTTCAACCATCCCGAAGCACTCGGCCAGCATCAGCGTGGCGATGCCGTGGTCGTACATCGGACCGTGGCTCCGCTTGGCGATCAGCATCCCGTTCGCTTCCTGGTGGTCGAGCACCCAGCGAATCCCTTTGTCGATCGTCTCGGCGTAGGGTCCTTCGCCGGGGGTGTGGCCGGCGGCCATGAAGGCCATGACGGCGAGGCTGGTGATCCCGGTCGATTCGCCGTGTCCATCGGCCCGCCAGGCGCCGTTGGGGAGCTGTTGGGACTTGATGAAGTCGAGGGCCCGGGCGATGGCGTTGTCGACGTCGTCCTTCTGGTCCGCGGCGGCGATGCGCGGCGCGGCGGCGCACAGGAAAACCAGCGCCAGACCGAAAAGCAGGGGGACAATCCGCATGGCAGGCCGCCGCAACAAGAGTGGGAAACGCTCCAGCGGCCATGATACCGACCGGCGGGGCGAGGTGCATTCACCCGTTGGTGGCCGCCGCGCGAAGCAGGACGGAGCGTCCGAGCGCGAACGAAGCCCCCACCCCGGTCCAGCAGGCTGCTGGCCCCGCCGGAGGCGCTTCCGTTGTGGAACCGTGAAAAACAGCCGGCGTCCCCTTTGGCCCCCGGCGTCGAGGACTCCCTCTCTCCTCACCGCGGGGAGTGCCGTGCGGGCGTACTGGAGAGGAGATCCTCAACGCAACTCCGCGATCGAACGCCCGTTGTGTTCCAAGGTTCCACATCGAAAGCGCCTCCGGCGGCCAGGAGCTCCGCCCCTGGAACCGGGTGGCCGTAGGGACGATGGGATTGAGCTGGCGGAGTCATGCCGGCAGGTACGTGGATTCAGTCGCCAAGATCAGTGCAGACTGGCGAAAGGAGCGAGGCTCGTTTACGGTCCGGCAAGCCGCCGCGCCCGCGATTCTCCCGCCTTCGCCCCGTCCGTCCGAAAAATCTCATGGATCCCCGCTACCGCATCGACGACGTCTCACACCTCCTCAGCCCCGGCCTCGTCGTCTACCGGGACCTCGTCCTCCAGAACATCCGCCGGATGATCGAAATGGCAGGCGGCGTCGCCCGCCTCCGCCCCCACTGCAAAACGCACAAGATGGCCGAGGTGACAAAGCTCGAACTGGAGCTCGGGATCACCAAGCACAAGGCCGCCACGATCGCCGAAGCCGAGATGCTCGCCGCCACCGGCGCGCCCGACGTCATGATCTCCTACCCGATCGTCGGCCCCAACATCGGCCGGGTCGCCGAACTGATCCGCCGGTTCCCCGAAACCCGCTTCTCCGTCGTCGCCGACCACGCGAAGCCGCTCAAGGCCTTGAGCGACGCCATGTCCGCCGCCGGCCTGCGAGTCGGGGTGTTCCTCGAAGTGAACCCCGGCCGCGACCGAACGGGGATTCCGCTCGGCCCCGAAGCAAAGGCGCTCTACGCGTCGATCTGCCAGAGCCCCGGCGTGACGCCGGCGGGGCTCCATGTCTACGACGGCCACATCGTCGAGCCCGCGTTCGACGCGCGGGACAGCGTGATCCGCAAGCACTGGGACAACGTCCTCGCGTTCCGCGCCTCTCTCAAGGCGGAAGGATACCCGGTCCCGGCGATCGTCTGCGGCGGTTCGCCGCAGTTCGGCGTCTACACGCACATCGAAGGGACGGGGGTCGAAGGGACCTCCATCGAGCTGAGCCCCGGCACCTGCGTGCTGCACGATGCCGGGTACGACAAGTACCCCGAGATGCAGTGCTTCACGCCGGCGGCCCTCGTCCTGACGCGGGTCATCAGCCGGCCGACGGCAAACCGGGTCACGTTCGACGTCGGCAACAAGGCGATCGCCTCCGATCCCCCGATGGGGAACCGCCTGGTCCTTCCGGACATTCCGGACGCGGTCCAGGTGCTGCACAACGAAGAGCACCTCGTCGTCGAGACGGCGGACGCCTCCAAATGGACGCCGGGGGACTGGACGCTGGCGATCCCCAAGCACATCTGCCCGACGTCGGCGGTCCACCGGTTCGCCTACGTCATCGCCGACGGCAAGCTTCTTGGCGAGTGGGAAGTGACCGCCCGGGATCGACGGCTCACGATCTGAAGGTCTGCTTGAGGCGATGCTCCGTCCTGCCCAAGCCGTGAAGATCTGCGGAGGTTTCAAGCCGGCCGGCATCAACCGCTGATGCCGGCGCAGCCTCCTTTCCGCAACCCAACGCCAATCGGCAAACCGGGTCCAGGGCGAAGCCCTGGTCAGCGGATGATCTCGACGTCGATCGTGGCGATCGGGCTGTTTTCGTAGAAGATCTGGACCTGGTCGTAGTCGGCGTTGGTCTTGTCGTAGCGGGCCGGCTTCCAGACCACGACCTGCGGCCAGAGGCCGGGCCGCTGAGCCAGAACGAGATCGAGAAGCAGAACGCGGGGGTTGAATCCCTGGGGAGTTCGCGGAGTCAGGAGAACGTCGACACCGGGGTTTCCGACCTGGACCTCGCCGGTGACGTGGAAGTCATCCGGCTTGGGGGGCATGGTGTTGTTCCATGCGTACCAGTCGCGGGTCTCGATCCCCGCCTTGGGAGCAACGGTCCGGTCGGTCCTCACGAGGTCGCATTCGTCGAGTTCGACCGAGAGTTCGCCGAGGCGGACGCAGACGATCGAATTGAACAGAGGCACCGTGTGGACAATGGCGGCGACGCGAGCCCCCACCGGGGCCTCGGTCTGAATGGTGCTTCCGCTTCCCGTCATGTTTCCTGCCGCGGCGGGCACACCATTGACGCACAGGACGGCAACCGCCCCGGTATTGCCGCACAGGCTCGAACCGACGGTTCGCAGGACGATCACTTTCGAAGTCGGGCCACCGACGGTGTGGTTCAAGAAGGAGGAGGCTCCCGATTCCCCGACACCACCCGTGGCGACCGTGACGCAAGCGCTGGACGTGGGCATCTCTGCTGCTCCTGAATGAGGATTCGGGACAAGCCGGAATGGACGCCAAGAAGCAGGGGAGCAGGAACAGGGCTCACTGCGGCGATTCACCGCCTGAGCCGCGCCTCGCCCTGCAGGAATCTCCTGAAGCTGCCCCGCTCCTCCGACTGATAGCAATCAGCAAAGGGAACAGAATGACCTTCTCAGGTCATTCTGCGGAATTTGCGCCGATGTTCGGCAGCGGCCCCATCGACGGGTGGTCCGCCCTGCGGCCCCAACGATGGGTGTGCCCTGTCGGCTGCGGTTACCGCGGCGCGGGAATCGTATCGAGAATCTGGCGGATCACCGCCCGGGTCCGGTCCCGCTGCCCTTCGCGGATCACGCCGCGGCTGATAACCCGGTGGGCCAGCACCGGCACCGCAAGCCGCTTCACGTCGTCCGGAGTCGTGTAGTCCCGCCCTTCGATCAGGGCGAGGCCCTGGACCGCCTTCGAGAACGTGATCGCCCCGCGGGTGCTGACGCCCAGGGTCAGCTCGCTGTGCTTCCGGGTCGCGGCGACGATGTCGAGAATGTAGTCGTTGATCGACTCCTCGACCTTCACCTTGTGAGCCAGCCCCTGCAGCTCGACGAGCTTCTCGGCAGTCAGAACCGCCTTCAGGAGGTCGACCGGCTCCCCCTGACGGTGGTTGATGAGGGCGCTCCGTTCCGCCTCCCGGTCCGGATAGCCGACCTCGAGGCAGAGCATGAACCGGTCGAGCTGGTTCTCGGGGAGGGGATAGGTCCCCTCGAACTCGAGCGGGTTCTGCGTCGCCAGGACCATGAACGGACGGGGGAGCTTGTAGGTCTGGCCGTCGACGGAGATCTGCCGCTCCATCATCGCTTCGAGGAGCGCACTCTGCGTTCGCGGCGTGGTCCGGTTGATTTCGTCGGCGAGGAGCAGGTTCGTGAACAACGGCCCCGGCCGGAACTCGAACTCCCCTTTGTTGGGGAGGAACACGCTCGAGCCGAGGATGTCACTCGGGAGCATGTCGGGGGTGCACTGCAGGCGGGTGAACTTGCAGCCCAGCGACTGGGCGATCGCCTTGGCAATCGAGGTCTTGCCGACCCCGGGGGCGTCCTCGATCAGGAGATGCCCCTCGGCCAGGAGGGCGACAAGCGCCAGGCGAATGACCTCCCCCTTCCCGAGGATGGCTTGTGCGATATTGGATTCAACGGCCCGCAACCACTGATGATGCTCGCTCACGCATGACCTCAACCACCGCTCGCTGATAGTTTTGCGAGGGCACTGTACCCAACGGATTGACGAAACGGTATCAGCCCGCCGTCGTTTTGCCGGGCCGCAGGCTTGCCAAAGCGCGAGTTTCGTGGCATCAGCGGCCACACATGCCTCGCGGGCCCGAATTCCCCCCGTGCGTCCGCGGACAGACTTCGCCTGCGAAGGAAGTTGGCCTACCATCCAGGGCCCGGACGAAAGCAGGAGTGAAGTTTTGACGAAGATGTCGACGAAGACCGGCGATCAGGTGGAGGCCCAGACGCGGCAGATCGGCCGCGAGCTGTGGGAACGGCTGGAGCGCCGCCGCCCGACGGTGTTCGAGCCCCGCTGGTGGCTCGACCACATCCTCGAATGGGCCACGACCGACGAAGCGGTCAAGGTCCAGATGTTCCGCTTCGTCGACGCCCTCCCGATGCTGAAAACGAGCGAGTCGGTCTCGCAGCATCTCCAGGAATACTTCGAAGAGGTCCGCCAGAAGCTGCCGCTCGCGGCGCGGCTCGGGCTCGACGTCGCCGAGCCGGGCTCGATGCTCGGCAAGGCGCTGGCGTTCAGCGCCCGGACGAACGCCCGCAAGATGGCGGAGCGGTTCATCGCCGGGACGAACCCGGCCGAGGTCTACGACGGCCTGTTCCGGCTCCGCCGCAAAGGGCTCGCCTTCACGCTCGACCTCCTCGGGGAAGCGGTCCTCAGCGAAGGGGAGGCAGACGCCTACCAGCAGGCGTACCTGGGCGCGATCGCGGACCTCGCCCCCAGGGTCGCCCAGTGGCACGAGCATCCGCTGCTCGACGCTCCCATGGGGAAGGGAGAGAGCCCGGCGCCAGACGGAATCGTCCCACCGCGGTGCGGCATCTCGCTCAAGCTCAGCGCCCTCGACAGCCAGTTCCAGCCGGTCGACGCCCGCGGGACGACTCAGCGGGTCAAAGCCCGACTGCGGCCGATCCTGCAGGCCGCGCAGGAGCACGGCGTCCACGTCTACATCGACATGGAGCAGTCACAGCTGAAGCCGCTGACGCTCGCGATCGTCCAGAGCCTCCTGATTGAGGAGGAGTTCCGCTCGAACCCGCACTACGGCGTCGTCCTGCAGGCGTACCTCAAGGACTCGGCGGCGGACCTCGAAGCACTGCGGGCCTGGGCCGAGAAGCGGGGAACCCCGATTTCCGTCCGGCTCGTGAAGGGAGCTTACTGGGAATCGGAGACCGCGACCGCGGCCTACCACGGCTGGCCCTGCCCGGTCTTCGCCCACAAGTGGGAGAGCGACCGGAACTTCGAGCGGCTGACCGCGGCCCTTTTCGAGAACCGGCAGTGGCTCCGGCCGGCGATCGCCAGCCACAACCTGCGGAGCCTCTCGCACGCGTGCGCTCTGTCGAAGGCGCTCGACATCCCTCCCGCCGACTGGGAGATCCAGATGCTCTACGGCATGGCGGAAGACCAGGCGCTCCTCCTGGCCGAAGCGGGGTACCGGGTCCGGATCTACACGCCGTTCGGCGAGCGGATTCCGGGGATGGCGTACCTCGTCCGGCGGCTCCTCGAAAACACGTCGAACGACTCGTTCCTCCGGCACGCCTACGACCGCGACGCCCGGATCGACGAACTGCTCGGCACGCCTGGCCCGGATGCGACCGCCGCCGCGAGCCCGACGACGGTCGTCTGACATCGCCGCAGCCGCCTGGCCTCGTATTCCGTTCCCTGATTCGATTCCGTCCTCCCCCGTCGATCCCCGTCCTCCGGAGCGAGCCGTGCCTCTCGACGAACACTCGATCCAGATCCGCGTCCGCTACAGCGAGACGGACGCGATGGGGTTCCTGCACCACGCGAACTTTTTCGTGTACTTCGAGATGGGGCGGACCGAGCTGTTCCGGGCCCAGGGGGGGAACTACCGGACGATGGAGGAGCGGGGCCTCTTCTTCGTCGTGGCGAAGCTCGAGTGCTCCTTCAAGACCCCGGCCAAGTACGACGACGAGCTGACCCTGAAGACCCGGATCGAGCGGATGACCCCGGCCAAGCTCGAGCACGCCTACGAGCTGACCCGCGGCAGCACCGTGATCGCGACCGCCAAAAGCATCCTCGCCTGCGTCAACCGGGCGGGCGAAGTCCAGCGGCTCTCCCCGGAAGTCCTCTACGGGGAAGACGCCCCGCCCGAGGCGTGACGACATCAGCCACAGAGGGCACAGAGAACTCAGAGGAAGATTGGCACCAGCTCTGCTCTGAGTTCTCTGTGCCCTCTGTGGCTCAATCCGCTGCTATTCATGCCAGTAGATCCCGGACGACATCCCCCGTCGGAACGAGCCGGTGGGGCCGCTTCAGGGCGTCGTGAATCTCGGTGTCGTGCGGGATGCCGAGCGCGTGATACAGGGTGCAGATCAGGTCGCCGGGGGTGATCGCGTTCCGCGAGGGATAGGCCCCGATTGCGTCGCTCGCACCGTAGACGAGTCCGGGCGCAAAACCGCCCCCTGCCATCATCAGCGAGTAGCACCAGTTCCAGTGGTCCCGGCCCGCGGCCCCGTTGATCTTGGGGCTCCGGCCGAAGTCCCCCAGAACCGCCACGACCGTCCGCTCCAGCCGGCCCCGGTCGGCGAGGTCTTCGATCAGGCTCGAGCAGGCAGCGTCGAACTGCGGCAGAAGCTCGTTCCGGAGCTTCTGAAAATTGTTCCCATGCGTGTCCCAGGTCGCATTCGCGTCGGGCGCCCAGGAAACAGTGACCAGCCGCGTCCCCGCCTCGACCAGCCGACGGGCGAGCAGCACGCTCTGACCATAGGTGTTCCGGCCATAACGGTCGCGGGTCGCAGCCGATTCCGAGTCGAGCCGGAACGCCTGCTGCGTGTCAGGAGAGGTCAGGAGCGAAAACGCCCGCTCCTGGAACGTCGACATCTGCCCGGCGGCCTGATTCTGCAGGGCGATATCGAGCCCGTGAAGCAGCGACTCCCGGCCGGTCAGCCGCCGTTCCGTCAGTTCGCCCCCGATCGTCAGCTCGGGGATCGAGAAGTCCGCCGCATTCGGATCCCGGACGATGAACAGCGGATCGAACCGCCGCCCAAGCAGCCCGCCGAAGAACCCGGGCTGGGGCGGCCCCCCCGCCCCTTCCTTGGTGATGAACGGCAGATGGACGAACGGGACGACCGGCGCCGTCGGCGGTCGCAGCAGGGCCATCACGCTCCCGGGGGCCGGGTTGTCCCCGGGCTTCGCTCCTCCGCCGAGTTCTCCCCGGTCATGCCCGGTGAGAGCACAGTAGACCGCCGCGGCGTGGGCGTTGTTCACACTGTGATGGAGCGAGCGGATCAGCGTCGTCCGGTGCATCTGCCGGGCGAGCCGCGGCAGCAGTTCGCAAACCGGAACACCCGGCAGAGTCGAGTCGATCGACTGAAATTCTCCCCGAACGTTGTCCGGGGCGGCGGGCTTCATGTCCCACATGTCGAGATGGCTGGGACCACCATTGAGCATCAGGATGATGCACGAATCGGCCCGCGCGGCGAGCGACTTCCCTGGCACCGACTCGGCCCGCAGCAGGTCCGGCAGGGCGAGCCCCGCCGCTCCCAGCCCTACGGCACCGAGTCCTCCGACCTGGAGGGCTCCCCGCCGCGACATGATCAGCCCGCTGCGATGCGCGTTCTTCATGGACGCTCCTCGACGCTCTGAAACGAACCGAGTCCCTGCCCCGAACCGTCAACTCTCTCGGCGCGATCCTCGCCGCGCCGGCTCCCGTTACCAGACGATCTCCTGCAGGATCTCCGCCTTCCCGTCCTTGAACTGGACCGGGTAGAGGATCTCCGTTTTGCCTCCGGCGTTCCGCACGAGCGGCTGACCGACGTTCCCCGTCACCTTCAGCTTGAGCGACTTGTCGACGACATACGCCCCGTCCGACTGCGGATCGACGTCGTTCGAGAGGACCGCCCGGAAGTAGGTCCGGTCCCCCGCCTCCTTTGAGGTGATCGTCAGGCGCCGCTGGAAGGTCGGAGACTTGTCGAGCAGCTTCGGCTCAGGGAAATCGACGACCGCAAACTTGTCAGTGTCGTACCGGAAGGCAGGGCGCTGCTGGCTGTCGAGGGTGTAGCCCCGGAACCGGTAACCCCGGTCGCGTGGCGCGTCCCCCGGCCAGGGCTGCCCCGGATCGTCGAGGACCGCGATCGGCGACACCTCTTCGACCCGCATCACGTCGTCGCCGAGCGGACCTTGAAAACCCGGCCCGCGACCGACCCAGTGCTTCGACGCGTCCATGAACTTGCCATGCCACACGAGCGACAGCGCCATCCGGTTGGCGTCCCAGCCGAGGTTGGCATGCTCGGGATAGCCGATCCCGATCGCCCGGGGCGACACCCCGTCGATGAAGTTGCGGTAGATCACCGGGGCATTCCCCTCCGGCTTCAGCTCGATCGCCTGGGCGAGGAGCCCGTCGGGAATCCCCGCCTTGCCCCCGTCGAGCAGGTAATTCCAGATTGCGGCAATCTGCTTGGGCGGGTTGCCGGCGTAGACATCCTGAATCGTAGCGACGCCGTTCGGGAAGCCGGTCGGCATGCGGGTTCCGGGGCGGTATTTCTGCGGATCAGGGAGATACCGCAGGAACCAGTCGGGCCGGAGCCGGCGGGTCATCGTCTGGAGATTGATCGCCTGGATCCCGGTCGCCCGCATCTCGCCGAACTGGTGGCACTTGATGCAGGCGAGCTTCGACTCGCCGACGAGGAGCCGTCCCGTCGCCTTGACCTTGTGGATCGGCTCATCGAACGCCGGGAATTCCCCGTCCGGCTGGCGGTCGACTGAAGCGAACGTTTTGTCGAGGTCGCCGATCGCCCCGCCGAACTTCGGCATCCGGGTCCGCATGTAGTCCCGGTCTTTGGCCCCGTTGCGGGTCACTTCATGCAGCCAGCCGTCGTTGAGCTTGTCCCCGACGCCGGTCAGCGTCGGCGGAATCCGTCCCTCATCCCCCATCTCCGGCTCACCCGTCTTGAAGTGCGGGTTGCGGGCCAGTTCCGGCCCCCCGAGCGAACCACGGGCGTGGCAGGCGTAGCAGTTGAACGCCACCAGGGTCTTGTGGATCTGTTCGGCCGGCGTCGGCTCAGCGTGGACCGGCTTGTTGGTCAGTGCCAGCACCAGGGCATTCCGCTGCGTGGCGGACAGGTCGTAATCCGGAATTGTCGGGAGGGGCGGAACCGGGCTCGTCGCCGCTCCGGCCCCGTTCTTCGGCCCGGTCGAGAGGCATCCCTGGTCCGGCCGCACATCCTTGAGCGGCTTCGCCTTCACGGTCGAAGCGATCGTCTGGCCGTCCGCCTTGGCATTGTGGCACGAGGCGCAGCCGAGGGCCCCGAAGTACCGCCGTCCGGTCTCGATCAGGTTCGGATCGACGACGAACTGCCCGGGCACCGGCGGCGCCTCCTTCTTCTTGCCGACCTCCTCCGCCGTCGGAGCGACGATCCGGTCAATCATCTGCCGCGGGGTCTTGGGACCTTCGAACTCGAGTTCGAGAGTCCACTCCCCTCCCCCCTGAAAATACTCGACCCGCAGCTTGTGAATCCCGGCCTTGAGTTCCATCTGGCCGGTCTTGGTCGAATGCGGGTGGACCCCGTCGACATCGACCACCTTGTTACCGTCGACGTAGGCGATGCTCCCATCATCCGAGCCGAGGTGGAACTTGTACCGGCCTTCCTGCTTCACCTCGAAGTACCCTTCGAACCAGACGGCGAAGCTCCCTTCCCGCTTGGCGACGGTCAGGTCGAGCCCCCGGCTGAGCCCCGTCTCAACCGGCTTGAGGTCGTCGAACTTCGGGACGTTGTTCCATTCCCCGTGATAGGCGGCGAACGTCATGTTCGGCGGAACGCGGCTGACGACGACGTCGCCGAGCAGGTAGTTGGCGAGGTCCTTCGCCTCCTGGTCATTGAGATGCAGCGCGGGCATCCGCCCGCTCGAGCGGACATGCTGCGGGTTCTTGAGGAACTCGACGAGGCTCGGAATCGTGTACTTCCGCTCGACGCTCGCCAGCGGAACCGACGTCGCGACCGGCGTGGCATCCCCCTTCTTGGCGGCATGGCAGGCGACGCAGCCGACCGTGTGAAACAGGGACTCCCCCCGCTTGGCCGCTCCCGAATCTCCCGCTGCCTCGATCAGCGTCCCAGTCGAAGCCAGAAAGCTGACGAGGGCCTGGATCGTGCTCGCCTTGTCGGCCGGGTTCCAGTTGGCGAACAGGTCGGGCATCGTCGTCCCGGGCTTCACGCCATGCGGGTCGCTCAGGAACTCCGCCATCCACTCGGCGTGCAGCCGCTTCCCCGCCTCTTCCAGGTTCGGAGCCTGCTTCTTATCGACGAAGCTCTTGAGCGTGTCATCCGCGGCGTGGCACGACGTGCAGTTCAGCTCCCCCAGCAGCAGCCGTCCCCCTTCCGAGGGATCGCCGAGACCGCTCGCGTAGAACCGCTCGAACCCGGCATGGATCGGCCGGCGGGCTTCTTTCTTCGCGTCTTTCGGCAGCACCCAGATGTTCCGGTGCCGGACCGGGTTGCCGTGGTCCTGCAGATAGATCGGCCCCGGCTCCGGTCCTTCACCCAAAGGCGCCGCGGTGGTCGTCTTTGTCAGCTCGACGTCCTGATGGACCAGCGTCCCGTTGAGGCGGACCGTGATCCGCGGATTGGCGACCTTCTTCCCCTCCTCGTACTTCGCGGCGGTGTAGTCGACGTCGTAGGTCTGCCACGTCAGCGGAGGGAGGCACGTGTTCACGTCGGGCCTACGGATCGTGTAGATCCCCCCGGTCTCGTTATCGAGCCCCTCGAGGCCGAACGAGTCGAGCATCTGCGTCTCATACCGCCCCTGGTAGTAGATCCCGCTGTTGCCGCGCCCCTGCCCGCGGGCATGCGGCATATAGGGGGTGCGGAACTCGATATGGAGCGAAAAGTCCTGGAACGTGTCGGTGCTGGTGCACCCCTGCACCAGCAGCCCGTCGTCAGTGATTTTGGCCCCCGGCTTCCAATGCTTGTCGAGCGACTCTTTCGTCCCGTCGAACAGGACCACCGCTCCGGCCGGAGCGCGGAGCCCGATCGTGGGACTCTTCCGCTCGGTCTTCTTGAGCTTCAGCGTCTGGATCAGGTCCTGGACCCCTTCGGCATCTTCCTCGGCGTCCTGCTTCTCCTTGCCGTTCCAGCCCGCACCGGGGAGTCCGCCGCGATAGGTCACGACCTTGAACAGGTTGTTCCCAAGGGCCACCACCTGCACGCCGAGGTTCTCGCCGGTGTACTCGCCCTGAATCGCGAAGTCCGGATCGGCCGCGGCCGCTTCTACGGTGTCGTATGTCTTGTTCGGGGTGTCGGCGGCCTGCGCGGGGAGGTGCGCAGCGAAGCAAAGTCCCAGGATGATCCACGCCAGGCGCTGCATGAAACTCTCGGATGGGGGCGAGTTCGATCGGTGCAAACCCTCCGCGGCCAACACTCCACAATCAGCCAGCCACGGAAAGCCCCCGGATCATACCCATCAACGGCCGGTGATGAAACCGGCAATGACGCTGGCTGTCCCCGGAAGGTAGTCCGCTTGCCGCAGCGCAACTGCCGAGCAGGCGGCCAATTCCGCAAACGAGCCTCAGAGGTCGCGCCGAGCGAGCCGGAACTCGGATCACTCCGCGGAAGAATTCCGGTAAGGGGGCGAACTGTCGTGAGTAGTTCATGATGACGGGAGGCAGGTCGCCCTCCTCAATTCGACCGTTCGAAGGAACTGATCATGTCTCGGAAACTGGCAGGAAAAGTGGCGGTAGTGACGGGAGCCTCCAAAGGGATCGGAGCCGGCATTGCCCGCGCATTGGCGGCCGAAGGGGCGTCGGTCGTCGTGAACTACGCTTCGAGCGCGGAGGGGGCCGAGCGGGTGGTCGGCGAAATCGTGGCGGCCGGGGGCAAAGGAATCGCCGTGAAGGGGGATGTCTCGAAGCCGGCGGACGTTCAGCGGCTGTTCGAGGAGACGAAGGCCGCCTTCGGACGGCTCGACATCCTGGTCAACAACGCAGGGGTGTTCCGGTTCGGCCCGCTGGACGAGATCACGGTCGACGAGTTCCAGCGGCAGTACACGATCAATGTCCTCGGCCCGATCCTGGCGACGCAGGAGGCGATCCGGCAGTTCGGGTTCGAAGGGGGGAGCGTGATCAACGTCAGCTCCGTCGTCGGGAGCAAGGCGGTCCCGGGGGGCATCCTCTACAGCTCCACCAAAGGGGCGGTCGACAACATGACCTACGGCATGGCGCTCGAGCTCGGCCCACGGCGGATCCGGGTCAACGCGGTCGCCCCGGGGCCGACCGAGAGCGAAGGGGTCGAGGCGCTCGGTCTGTTCGAGGGGGAACAAGGGAAAGCCTATACCGCGATGACGCCGCTCGGCCGGCTGGGCCAGCCCGCCGACATCGCGTCCGTGGCCGTCTTCCTCGCATCCGACGACGCGGCGTGGGTCACGGGTGAAGTGCTGCGAGCCAGCGGGGGGCTCCGCTGAGAAGCTGCTTCAAAAACGTGTTCGGCACCGAGATCCAGCCCCCAGAGGGGTGCCGGGCGGAAAGGCCGCCGTTGCGCAACCCGACGTGCCTGCCGATCCCGGTCCAGCGGGGTCGCTGGCCCCGCCGGAGGCGCTTCCGTTCAGG
>VFQQ010003000.1_pt1 | contig 17393 bp, 17 predicted proteins | sample 3512341 | NCBI WGS metagenome assembly VFQQ01 (sample SAMN10412373, study PRJNA504923) | tailings metagenome | isolation source: Relicate 2 Philex TSF1 revegetated site | place: Philippines: Tuba, Benguet | collected 2017-08-29 | reverse complement strand
GTTGTCGATGCCGGTGCCCACCTGGTCGGTGTAGTCGCCCTTGAGCAGCTGCGGGATGCCGCAGGCGAACTCGACGATCTCGATGCCGCGCGTCACCTCGCCTTGTGCATCGGTGAAGACCTTGCCGTGTTCGGCGGTGATCATCGCGGCCAGCGTGTCGCGGTGCTGGTTCAGCAGCGCGAGGAAGCTGTTGAGCACACGCGCGCGGCGGATGGGGGGCGTGTCGCCCCAGGCCGGCTGCGCGGCCACGGCGGCGGCCACGGCGGCATTCACGTCGGCCCCATCCGCCAGCAGCACCTGGCGCGCCGCCTTGCCGGTGCTGGGGTTCCACACGGTCTGGCTGCGGGCGGCCGAGCCGCGGTGTGGCGCGCCTGCGATCCAGTGCGCGACGTCGGTGGTCTGGGTGAAGGCTTCGGGTGCGCCCATGGCTGGCTCCAATCGCGGGTGAGCCTTGCAGTCTAGTGCCGTGCCGCGCGGGCAAAAAAGAACCCGCTGCCGGATCCGCGATCGGGGGCAGCGGGTTGTCGCAAGCCCTCCGGGGAGGGCGTCGTTGGGACGGCCGGCCCGGCAGGCACCACAATCGCGGCGCCGCCAGCCGATGCAGGGCAATCTACCCGCCGCCGGCCTCGCGGGCGCCCCGTGAGCGCGGGGGCTCCCCCTAACTCCCACCTATGGCTTTCACCGACGACGACCTTGCCCGCCTCCAGGCCCTGCTCGACGCGCTGCCCGCGCCGCTGCAGCCGCTGGACATCAGCGCGCTCGACGGTTACCTGTGCGGCGTGCTGCTGCAGCCGCGCGTGGTGCCGGCGGCGCAGTGGCAGCGCTTCGTGCTCGACATCGACGGCCGCGATGCGCCACCCGGCCCCGCCGTGCAGGAGCTGCTGGCGCTGGTGCAGCGCCGCCACGCCGAGCTCGACGCGGCCATCGGCCAGCGCCAGTGGTTCGACCCGTGGATCTACCAGCTCGACGAAGACGCCGAGCCCAGCGAATCGGTGCTGCCCTGGGTGGCCGGTTTTGCCGCCGCCACCGAGCAGTTCCCGGCGCTGATGGCGCTGGACAACCCGGAGCTCGTCGAACCGCTGGCGCTGCTGTTCATGCATTTCGACGAGGCCGACCTCGAAGACGCCGACGCACTCGTGGCCGTGATCCAGACGCTGGAGCCGCCCGCCGACCTCGCCGAGGCGGTGCAGGACGTGGTGCGTGCGCTGATGCTGATCGCCGATGTCACGCGGCCCCGCAAGGCAACGGCGCCGCGACGCCCCGCCGGCCGAACCCCCAAGCCCACCCGGAGAGCCCGATGAAAGCTGCAACCCTGCTGCGCCTCGGCGCCTGCTGCGCCCTGGTGCACCTGGCGGCCCAGGCCGCCGACATGACACCGGCGCCGCCCCCGCCGCCCAAGCCTGCGCCGGCTGCCGCACCGTCGCCCTACGGCACGTTGGCGCCGAGCCACCCGCTGGCGCCGGCGCAGACGCTGATCCGCGGCGGCCGCTGGGGCGCGGCCATCGAGGAGCTCAGGCGAGTCAACGCCACCGGCGATGCCGACTGGAACAACCTCATGGGCTACGCGCTGCGCAAGCAGGCCACGCCCGACCTCGAGGGCGCGCAGCGCCACTACGACGCGGCGCTGCGCATCGACGCCAACCACCTCGGCGCGCTGGAGTACGCGGGTGAGCTGGCGCTGATGAAGAAGGACCTGCCGGAAGCCGAGGCCAAGCTGGCGAAGCTGCAGCAGCTGTGCACCAGCGGCTGCGAGCCGCTCACCATGCTGCGCGAGGCCGTGGCGCGCTACAAGGCAAACCGCTGAGCGGTCCCCCGGCTCGCTTGGCTAGCCAAACACCGCCCGGGCGTGCAGCCCGAGGCCCTGCGCCACGCTGGCGAAGCGGTCGCCGCGCACCCGCCGCGCCGAAGGGAACTGGGCCGCGATGCGGTCCACGAGCGGCGTCAGGCCGGTCGAGCCACCGGTGAAGTACAGCGTGTCCACGCGCTCTGGCGCCACGCCGGCCTGACGCGCGGTGTCGGCGGCGGCGGCCACGATGCGCGCGAGGTCGGCCTCGATCGCCGCAGCCGCGTCGGCCTCGCGCAGCACCGTGGCCAGGCCCGACTCCAGCAGGTTCAGGTCCACCGGCGCCAGGCCTTGCTGGGCGACGTCGATCTTGGCCTGCTCGGCCGCTGCGGCCAGCGCGTGGCCCAGGCGCTCGGTCACCGTGGTCATCAGCCGCGTGTGGTGGCGGCTGTCGGCGTACCACTCGCGCATGCTCTTCAGCTCGGCCACACGGGCCGGTGCGTACACGGTGTTGATGAGGTGCCAGGTGGCCAGGTCGAAGTAGATGCCACTGGGCACCTCGCGGGGTGTCTCACCCGGCTTTGCCGGCCGCAGCGTGCGGTAGCCGAGGTGCGGCAGGATGCAGGCGAGCTCCACGTGGCGGTCGAAGTCGGTGCCGGCCAGGTGCACGCCGTGGTTGGCCAGGATGTCGTCGCGGCGCTCCGCGCGGCCGCGGCGGGCTGGGCCCACGCGCACGAGCGAGAAGTCCGAGGTGCCGCCGCCGATGTCGGCCACCAGCACCAGCTGCTCCTCGGTGATGCCGCTTTCGTAGTCCAGCGCGGCGGCGATCGGCTCGTACTGGAACTGCAGTTCGGTGAAGCCGGCACTGCGTGCCGCGGCTTCGAGCGCGGCCTGCGCCTGCGCGTCGCGCGCCGGGTCGTCGTCGACGAAGAACACCGGCCGGCCCAGCACCACGCGGTTCACGGCGCCGCCGGCTTCGCGTTCCGCATGCGCCTTCAGGTGCTTGAGGTAGCCCACCACCACGTCGCGGTAGCGCACCGAGCGGCCGGCGCCGATGTCGGTGCTCTGCTCCAGCAGGCTGGAGCCGAGGATGCTCTTCATCGAGCGCATCAGGCGCCCGTCGACACCTTCCACATAAGCCGCGACGGCGGCGCGGCCGTACAGCCGCTCGGCTTCGAACACGTGCGTCGGTGTGTCGGCGCGGTAGAAGACCGCGGTCGGGATCGTCGGTTGGCCCGGCTCCAGCTGCACCAGCCGGACAGGTGACGTGCCGCCGCCGGACCGCGGCAGCGCCACGCCCGAGTTCGACGTGCCGAAATCGATGGCCATGAATCCCGCCATGCCCCGTGCCCCCCGTGGCGAAGAAAAAAGGGCGCGATTCTAGTCAGGCGCGCGTGAATTGGGGCACGTCGATGCCGCTGTTCCGCGTTCACTGCGCGCACGGCGCGGTGACACTGCTTACGCACGCACACCATTCACAGGGAGACAACCCGATGAGCAAGGCAGCCACACCGCAGCGCTGGTTCACCGGTTGGCGCGTGCCCTCGGCGGGCGCCGCAGTGCCTGGTACCGACCCGGCCGACCTCGGCACCGCCTTCGGCCTCGACATGAGCCTGCATGAGCTGCAGCACGAACCGCAGCCCCGTGCGCCCCAGGCCGCGCCGCGGGCGGGCTGGATGCGGCGCCTGGCCGGGCGGGGCAAGCCCGGCGCCTGAGAGGCTGCGACGCGAAAGCCCGTGACCACAGGGTCACGAACGAGACCGCGCCGGCTGCGCAGCGACGCCGCTGCCTAGAATCGCCGCCATGCAAGACAAGGTGCCGTTCAAGCAGCGTGTGCTGCGTGCGCGCGAGGACGCGATCATCCAGTCGGTGAACCGGCTGCTGGCCGACAAGGGCTTCGACCTCATGACGGTGGACGAGGTGGCGGCCGACGTGGGCATCGCCAAGGCGAGCCTGTACAAACATTTCCCGTCCAAGGAAGCGCTGGCCGCGGCGGCCATGGTGCGGCTGATGGAGCGCACGCAGGCGGTGGTGGATCAGCAGGCGGCCCGCACCGGCGTGCGGCCCGTGGAAAGGCTGCAGGCGCTCACGCGCTGGGCGCTGGCCACGCAGCTCGCCGGAGAGATGCCCAGCGTGCCCTCGCAGAACAGCAGCCTGCGCGCCGAGCTGATGGCCAACAAGGGCTACCTCGACGCCATCCTGCGCGTGAGCGACACGCTCGGCGGCTGGATCGTGCAGGCGCAGGCCGACGGCGACATCGACCCCGCGCTGCCGCCCGAGGTGGTGCTGTACACGATCTACGCCCGCGCCTGCGACCCGGTGCCGGCCTTCCTGAAGGCCGGCGGTGCCTTCAGCGACGAGCAGATCGTGGAACTGGTGCAGACCACCTGCTGGGGCGGACTGCTCAGAACCTGAAGGCCACGCCCACGGCCCCGTGGTTGCCGCCGATCTTGGCGTTGCCGACCTCGTAGTCCTCGGCCACGAAGCGCAGCAGCAGGCCCACCGTCGGGCTGAAGGCGTATTCGCCCTGCACGATGACGCCCGGCTTGCTGTCGAGCGAGCCGCCGCCGACGTTGGCCGCCGCACCCGAGCTGCTGAGCTTGGCGCCGGTGGCCTTGCGCAGGCCCAGACCCAGGCGAACCTGCTCGGTGGTGCGCCAGAAGCCGATCAGCTCCACCGGCACGCGGCTGAACTTCACCGAGCCGTTGCGCGCGTTGGAATCGTCGACGTGGTAGCCGACGTTGGCCTGCACGGCAAAGGTGGCGCTTTCGTACTCGACGCCGCCGAACAGGTGCACGAGGCCGCCGCTGCGGATCTTCTGCGTGCTGCCGTCGGTGTAGGTCACGGTGGCCAGGGTCTCGCCACCGCCGGTGACGGACAGGCCCAGCACGGGCTTGAAGCCCTGGGCCTGGGCGGTGCCGAAGGCGAAGGTGGTGGCGGCGATGGCCAAGGTGGCCACCGCCATCTGGCGGATCTTCATGGGTGCTCCCTGCACGATGTTGCGGACGAAAAAACGCCCGCCGGCCGGCGGGCAGGGCGCACTCTAACGCTTCAGCGGATGAGCAGCGCCGGCGTGCCGCAGTGCGCCAGCACCTTGGTGGCCACCGAGCCCATGACGAGGTTGGTGAGCGTGCCGTGGCCGTGCGAGCCGAGGATCAGCAGGTCGTAGCCGCCCTTGTCGGCCTCCTTGGCGATCACGTCGGCGGCGGGGCCCACCTTGGACATGAAGTCGGCCTTGATGCCCTGCTTGGTGAAGAAGGTGCGGATGGGCTTGAAGACCCGCTCGGCCTCTTCTTCGTAGTGACCCTTCAGCGTGTCCTTGTCGAGCACCGCGGCGGCGCGGGGCGGCACCGCGGGCACGGCGTTGATCACGGTGTAGCGGTGGGCCGAGCCCAGCCACTCGTCGTGCGCCGCCAGGTAGGCGAGCATGCGCTTGGTGAAGGGGCTGCCATCGGCGGCGACGAGGATCTTCATGCGGGCCTCTCTCAGGGTCGGGAACGGTGGCCGCGAGTGTGGCAGACCCGCGCGCGGGTTCCTTGATGCGGCTCAGAGTTCCAGCACCAGCAGCGGGTCGAATCCCTGGTCCTCGCCCTTCTTCGCCAGGCCGCGGGCGTTGCAGACCACACGTGTCGGCGCGCGGCCGGCGCGGGGCACGCGGTAGTCGTGCCGGCAGTGCAGGTGGCCGTGCAGCCACAGGTCGGCGCGCGGGATCAGGTCGTCGTCGGCGTTGCAGAAGCTGGCGGTGCCGGGCTGCGGGCCGTAGCGCGGGTCGGCGCTCTTCAGGCTCGGGCCCATGTGGGTGATGACGAGCGTGCGGTCCCAGCCGCCGCTGCCCTGGGAGGCGGGCGCGCGCTGCAGCTCGGCTTCGAGCCAGGCGCGGCAGCGCAGGCTTTCCGCGCGCACGGCGGCGGCGTCGAACGGCTGGCCACCACGTGTGCTGGCCATCAGGCGCATGAAGTAGGCGGCGGCGCGTTCGGCGCGTTCACGCTGCGCGGCGCCGAAGAGATCGAAATCGGTCCAGCGTGTGGTGCCGAGCACGCGCACGCGCAGGCCCTCGCGGTCGGTGAGCACGAGGCTCTCGCGTTCCAGCAGCGTGAAGCCGAGCCGCGTGCAGCGTTCGCGCAGCGCGGCGGCGGCGGCGTCGAAGTCCTGGCCGTCGAACTCGTGGTTGCCGGCGACCACGACCACCGGCACCGGCCAGCCGGCGAAACGGTCGTAGCCGGCGAGCGTGCTGTCGATGTCGCCGGCCAGCACCAGCCACTCGGCGCCGGGGGCGGGCTCGGGGTCGAAGGTCTCGGTTTCGAGGTGCAGGTCGGACAGCAGCTGGAGCTTCATCCGCCGACCCATTCCACCCACGCGCCGTGCGGATGGCAACGGGCCAGCAGCCGGTCTTCGGCGCCGGCAGCCCCGCCGCGCCAGATGCGGCAGCGCAGCTCCATCTGCACGTCAGGCTTGGGTGGCTCGAAGCGCAGCCAGGCCAGCGGCGTGTCGGGCGTGCTGGCGCTGCCGGCGGCTTCCATCAGCATCGTGACGGCGGCCTTCTCGGCCTCGGGCAGGTACTGCCACATCACCGAGTGCATCAGCACCAGGGCCTGGCCCGGCAGGCGCAGTGTGAGCTGCTGGCGCAGGAACTGGGCGGCCTTGGCGGCCTGCACCTTCACACCCTGCGCCGCCATCTGCGTGCGGGCGATGCCCACTGCGGCGCGCAGGCGTTCCAGCCGCTCGCGCTGCTCGGCCCAGATGTACGAGGCCAGGCGCAGGTCTTCACCGTCGGCCGACAGATCCACCGGCTGCAGGTCGCAGGCGGCGCGGTAGTCGATGCTGAGCGGGGAGTCGGCCAGCCCTTGCGGCACCGCGCCGCGCCATTCCGGGCGCAGCGTCAGGGCGGCATCGTCGCGGCCCCAGGCCCAGCCGGCCGTTTCGAGCCGGTACTGGTCGGCGAACAGGTTCAGGCCGGCCGAGGCGCCGATCTCCACCAGCGCCAGCGGCAGCCGCAGCTGCTGCGCCACGTGCAGCAGCCCCGGCAGCAGCGCCGCGCTGCGCTGCACCTCGTTGGTCTGCGGCGCATTGGCCAGCGCCCGGCGCATCAGGTCGCCGCGGAAGTGCCAGGCGTGGGAGGCGGCGATGCGCAGGCTCTCGTCGCCTTCGTCGCCCTCGGCCAGGTTGTCGGCCGGCGGCCACAGCGCCGACCAGGGCCGCTGCCCCTGCAGCGCCAGCAGGTGCAGGCCCGAGAGGAAGCGCAGCGCCACAGCGCCGGCCAGCGGGTCTTCCGCCGCGGCCGCGATCGTGTCGTGGCTTTCGCTGTCGCTGGCCAGCCAGCGCGCGGCGCCGGCCAGCGCACGCGCCGAAAACGGCGCAGCCGCCTGCTGGCACCAGCGCACCTGCTGGTCAAAGGCCGCGAGCAGCGGCGTGGTCACGAGCAGGCGCGCGGGAGGCTCATCGCCGCGTTATAGCGCGGCCAGGCGTTCCTCGATGCGGGCCTTGGTGGCCGGCAGCTCCGCCGGCAGGTGGTGCTGCAGCTGCTGGAACAGCTCGGCGTGCAGCACCAGTTCCTGCTGCCACGCGGCCTTGTCGATGCCGATGACGCTGGCGTACTGCTCGCGCGTGAAGGGCAGGCCTTCCCAGCGCAGGTCCTCGTAGCGCGGGCTGGTGCCGAAGACGTTGTCGGCGCCTTGGGCCTGGCCCTCGATGCGGCCGACCATCCATTCCAGCACGCGCATGTTCTCGCCGTAGCCGGGCCAGACGAACTTGCCGTCGGCGCCCTTGCGGAACCAGTTGACGCAGTAGATCCCGGGCAGCTTCGCGCCGCGCGACTGCAGCTTGTGGCCCAGGTCCAGCCAGTGCTGGAAGTAGTCGGCCATGTTGTAGCCGGTGAAAGGCAGCATCGCGAAAGGATCGCGGCGCACGGCGCCGTTGCCGCCGGCCATGGCGGCGGTGGTCTCGCTGCCCATCGTGGCGGCCATGTAGATGCCCTCGGTCCAGGTGCGCGCCTCGGTCACCAGCGGCACCGTGGTGCTGCGGCGGCCGCCGAAGATGAAGGCGTCGATGGCCACGCCCTTGGGGTCGTCCCAGGCGGCGTCCAGCGCGGGGTTGTTGGTGGCGGCCACGGTGAAGCGCGCGTTCGGGTGGGCGGCCTTGGCGCCGGTTTCCTTGGCGGTCTGCGGCGTCCAGTCCTTGCCCTGCCAGTCGATGGCGTGCTCGGGCGCCGGGCCCATGCCTTCCCACCACACGTCGCCGTCGTCGGTGAGCGCCACGTTGGTGAAGATCACGTCCTTGTTCAGGCTGGCCATGCAGTTGGGGTTGGTGGCCGTGTTGGTGCCGGGGGCGACGCCGAAGTAGCCTGCCTCGGGGTTGATGGCATAGAGGCGGCCATCCGCGCCGGGCTTGATCCAGGCGATGTCGTCGCCGATGGTGGTGACGGTCCAGCCCTCGAAGCCCTTGGGCGGGATCAGCATGGCGAAGTTGGTCTTGCCGCAGGCGCTGGGGAAGGCGGCCGCCACGTGGTATTTCTTGCCCTGCGGGTTGGTCACGCCCAGGATCAGCATGTGCTCGGCCAGCCAGCCCTGCTCACGCCCCATGGTGGAGGCGATGCGCAGCGCGAAGCACTTCTTGCCCAGCAGCGCGTTGCCGCCGTAGCCGGAGCCATAGCTCCAGATCTCGCGCGTTTCGGGGTAGTGGACGATGTACTTGACGGTGGGGTTGCAGGGCCAGGACGTGTGGTCCTTCTCGCCGGCCTTGAGCGGCGCGCCCACGGTGTGCACGCAGGGCACGAAGTCGCCGTCGGTGCCCAGCACATCGAACACGGCCTTGCCCATGCGGGTCATGAGCTTCATGTTCACGGCCACGTAAGCGCTGTCGGACAGCTCCACGCCGATGTGGGCGATCGGGCTGCCCAGCGGGCCCATGCTGAAGGGCACCACGTACATGGTGCGCCCGCGCATGCAGCCGTCGAACAGCGGCTGCAGGGTGGCGCGCATCTCGGCCGGGGCTTTCCAGTTGTTGGTGGGGCCGGCGTCTTCCTGGCGCTCGCTGCAGATGAAGGTGCGGTCTTCCACGCGCGCCACGTCCGAGGGATCAGAGCACGCCAGGTAGCTGTTCGGGCGTTTGGCCGGGTTCAGCCGCTTGAAGGTACCGGCGTCCACCAGGCCCTGGCACAGGCGGTTGTATTCCTCGTCACTGCCGTCGCACCAGACGATGGTGTCCGGCTTGCACAGGGCGGCCATGTCGGCGACCCAGGCGATCAGGCGGGCGTGTTTGACGTAGGAGGGGGTGTTGAGGGCCAGGCCCTGCATCACGGGAGAGTTCATCGAGTGACTCCAGAGTTTGATAACCGGCGGTCGCCCAAGACGGGGACAGCCGCGGGCAGCGGCTGTCGGCGTGGGGATCTGGGCGAGCAAATTCGGGTCGACTGCGCCGGCTGCCCATCGGTGGATGGCGGCAGCCCGGGCGGCCAGCGGGGCGGTGGCCTCGCGGGGAGGGGCGTCAATCGACGACTGGGTCGATTTTAGGATTTACCCCTCAGGGTTACTAACGGGTTACATGCAAAACCCGCATGACGTGATGCAATTGACGGCGTTTTCGGCGGACCCAGGCGCCGGCGCCCACAAAAAAGCCGGCCCCCCGTGGCGGGCCGGCCCGGTGCCCGACAGGCGGTTTCAGGCCATGAACACGGCGATGAAGGCCAGCAGGAACATCAGCACGCCGCCAGCGAGGGGCAGCACGATGGGCATCAGCGGGGTGATGGCCTCGACCACGTCGTCGGTGTGCTCGGGGGTGTGGTGTTCTTGGTGGGCCATGAAACGCTCCGGTCTGGTCTCTAAAACACGCGATTTTAGGCCAAGAGGGTCCTTGCCCCCCGGCAGACCCTACAGCAGCGCGTAGGTGGTCGTGGCACGGCACACGCTCTTGCCGTCGGCGGCGCCGCGGATGTCGATCTCGCCGAAGGCCAGGCTCTTGCCGGCGCGGATCACGCGCGCCTCGATCAGCGCGTCCTGCCCCGACAGCGGCTTGAGGAAGCTGGTGTTCATCTGCACCGTGGTGCAGGGGCGGAACCCGCCGAAGTGGCGGATCAGCGCCAGCACCATGGCGGTGTCGGCGGCGGCCATCATGGCCTGGCCGCAGAGCATGCCGCCCACGCGGCTGAGCTGGTCGCTCTGCGGCAGGCGCAGGGTGACGGCGCCTTCGGCGCTGCCGTGGACCACCAGGCCCAGGGCCTGGACCCAGGGGGCGAAGTACTCGGCCAGGGCGGCCTGCAGGGTGCTGTTGTCCATGGCGCGCGATTATGCGGAGGCGCGCCCGGCGCCGGACGTCGCGCGCTTTACTGCTCGTGGGCGCCGAAGCCGGCGGCGTTGAGCGCGTCGATCACCTGATTCACGTGCTCGCGCCCGCGCGTCTGCAGCACCAGTTCGATCTCCACGTTCTGGGCCGCCAGCAGGGTGAAGGCGCGCTGGTGGTGCACCTCGTCGATGTTGGCGCCCGCTTCGGCCACCAGGGCCGTGATGCGGGCCAGGTTGCCGGGCACGTCGCGCGCGTTCACGGCGATGCGCGCCAGCCGGCCGGCGCGCACCATGCCACGCTCGATGATGGAGGCCAGCAGCATCGGGTCGATGTTGCCGCCGCTGAGCACCAGGCCCACGCGGCGCCCCGCGAAGCGCTGGGGGTGCTTGAGCAGGGCCGCCAGGCCGGCGGCGCCCGCGCCCTCCACCAGGGTTTTTTCGATCTCCAGCAGCATCACGATGGCCTGCTCGATGTCGCCTTCGTCGACCAGCAGCAGGTCGTCGACGCGCTCGCGCACCAGGGGCAGGTTGATCTCGCCGGGGGTGCCCACCGCGATGCCTTCGGCGATGGTGCTGCTGCCCTGCGGGTGCCGCGTGCCCTTGATGGCGTTGACCATGGCCGGGAAGCGCTCGGTCTGCACGCCGATCACCTCGATGCCCGGCTTCAGCGCCTTGGCTGCGGTGGCGATGCCGCCGATGAGCCCGCCGCCGCCGACCGCCACCACCAGGGTGTCGAGCTCGGGCACGTCGGCCAGCATCTCCAGCCCCACCGTGCCCTGGCCGGCGGCGATGGCCTCGTCGTCGTAGGGGTGCACGAACACCAGGCCCTGCTGCTCGGCCAGGTGGCGCGCGTGGGCGCGGGCTTCGTCAAGGGTGTCGCCGTGCAGCACCACCTCGGCGCCGAAGCCGCGCGTGCGCTCGATCTTCACGCCGGGTGTGAAGCGCGGCATGACGATGACCGCGCGCAGTCCCAGGCGCTGCGCGTGGTAGGCCACGCCCTGGGCGTGGTTGCCCGCGCTCATGGCGATCACGCCGCGCGCGGATTCCTCGGGCGTGAGCTGCGCGAGCTTGTTGCACGCACCGCGCTCCTTGAACGAGGCCGTGTACTGCAGGTTCTCGAACTTCAGGAACACCTGGCAGCCCGTCAACTGGGACAGCGTGCGCGATTCCACGCAGGGCGTGCGCAGGACCTGGCCGTCGAGGCGGGCCGCCGCGGCGCGGATGTCATCTATTTGCAGCATCCGGCGATTGTGGCGCCGCCGCGTGGGAAAAGCCCCGGAACGCCCGTCATCGCGCCCTTCCATCGCGCATCAAGCTGCGTTATGGTCCGCCGCACAGGGGCCCGGCACCGTGGCGCCCCGTCACGCTGGAGGTTGTCGCAGGAGCCTGCGCATGAGCAAACGGCAGTTGTCACCCGGTCCCGCGGTCCGCTCGCCCGAGGCGCGCGCCTTGGGTGAAGGGCGCCTTCACGTGCCGCACGGCCTCAAGCAGGCGCCCGTGCTCGACCTCATGTGCTCGCACTTCGTGCTGACGCTGGCGGCGCGCCAAGGGCCGCGCTTCAACGTGCGGCGCGACCTGAACACCCTGCTCTCGCTGGCCGGGCGCCACCTGGTGTGGCCGCACACCGTGCTGCAGCGCCTGCGCGAGTTCCTGCAGCGGCGCTGCCGCGACAACGAGCTCTGGGCTGGCCACGACAGGCTCTCCACGGCCGCCTTCATGGACCGCTACGGCGTCTGGCGCGGCCCGTACGAGGAAGGCACCCTGTTCTTCTACCTGGACGAATACGCCAAGGAAGCGCCCAAGGACCTGCTCTCGGTGCTGGCCGTCACCGGCGACTGGCTGAGCCAGGCGCTCAAGAAGCAGAGCACCCTGGTGGAGAAGAACATCGACGCCCTGGCCGGGCTGCTGCAGCTCAACCGCGCCGAGCGCGCCCTGCTGCTGTACGGCACGCTGGCGCGCTACCAGCGCGACCTGCGCTCCATCCTGGTCGAGTTCAAGGTGAACAACGCGCCCGAGGCCTACGCCGCCATCGCCGACGTGGCGGGCGTGAAGGCCAGCGAGGTGGGCGAGGCGCTGCGCGCGGGCTCGCGGCTGGAGCGCATCGGCATGGTGGAGAACCTGATCTCCGAGCACAACATCACCGACCTGGCCGACCTCATGAAGGTCAGCGAGAAGCTGCCGCCGGTGCTGATGCGCGAGTACCGATCGCAGAGCGAGCTGATGGCGGTCTTCACGCGCCCGGCCGCGAAATCCACACTCGCGCCGGCCGATTTCGACTACGTGTCCGACGACGTGCGCCTGCTCAGCGGCCTGCTGCGCGAGGCCGTGGCGCGCAAGGAGGCCGGCGTCAACGTGCTGCTCTATGGCCCGCCTGGCACCGGCAAGACCGAGCTGGCGCGCGTGGTGGCGCAGGCCGCGGGCCTGGCCCTGTTCGAGGTGGAGTACGCCGACCGCGACGGCAACGCGCTCTCCGGCCGCGACCGCTACCGCTCGCTGCAGATCGCACAGGTGTTCTTGAAGGGCACGGCGCAGTCGGCGCTGCTGTTCGACGAGGTGGAAGACGTGTTCCCGCCGATCTCCAGCGAGGCCGCGCAGTTCATGGCGCGCGCCGAGCAGGTGCCGGCGCCGCACAGCCATTCGGTCAGCGGCAAGGCCTGGGTCAACCAGGTGCTCGAGTCGAATGCCGTGCCCACGGTCTGGATCACCAACCGCATCGAGCAGATCGACCCGGCGTTTCGCCGCCGCTTCGCCTACCACCTCGAACTCAAGAGCCCGCCGCCCGGCGCGCGCGAGCAGCTGGTGCGCAAGACACTCGACGGCGTGGCCGTGAGCGACGCGTTGATCGGCCGCCTGACCGAGCGCAAGGGCCTCACGCCGGCACAGATCCGCACCGCCGTGCGCTTCGCGCAACTCGCGGTTGCACCCGTGCGGCCAGCCGGGCGCAAAGCGGCCCGTGCCGTTGCCGCCGCGGCGCCGCTGCTCGATGAGCTCATCGAGCGCCAGTTGCTGCACGCCGACCGCGCGCTCGGCCGCGCCCCCGATGTGCTGCAGCGCCCCAGCGTCACGCAGTACAGCCTGGACATGCTCAACGTCGATTCGCGCCACCCGATCCCGCGCATCATCGACGCGCTCAAGGCGCGCGGCCACGGCTGCCTGTGCTTTCACGGCGCGCCGGGCACCGGCAAGACGGCGCTGGCCGAGCACATCGCGCAGCAGCTTGGCCGCTCGCTCATGATCCGCCGCGCGAGCGACCTGGTGAGCAAGTTCGTGGGCGAGACCGAGCAGCAGATGGCCGCCATGTTCCGCGAGGCCGAGGCCGAGCGCGCCGTGCTGCTGCTCGACGAAGCCGACAGCTTCCTGCAGGACCGCCGTGGCGCGCAGCGCACCTACGAAGTCACCGAAGTCAACGAAATGCTGCAGGGCATGGAGCGCTTTGCGGGCATCTTCGTGTGCACCACGAACCTGATGGACAGCATCGACCAGGCCGCGCTGCGCCGCTTCACCTTCAAGATCCGCTTCCGCCCGCTCACGCGCGCGCAGCGCGAGACCATGTTTGTCGTCGAGGCCCTGGGTGGCGATGCGGCGCGGCTCGACGACGCGGTGCGCAAGCGCCTGGCTGCGATGGAGCAGCTCTGCCCGGGCGACTTCGCCGCCGTCAAGCGCCAGGCCGAAATCCTGGGCGCCACGATGGACCCGATGGAGTTCCTCGATCAGCTCGAAGCCGAGCACCGCATCAAGCCGGAAGTGCGCGAAGCGCGCGGCATGGGCTTCGTGCAGTAGCGGCGCGCCAGGCACGCAACAAAAAAGCCCGCACTCGCGGGCTTTTTGTCGGGGCTTCGGGCCTCAGTGCACGAGCGCCATCGGCTTGCTCGGCAGGTCGTCGGCGTCGTAGTCGGGGTGGTTGTCCACGAAGAAGCGCAGCTTGGCGTCGAGCGCGCTCACGCGGCGGTTGGCCTCGCCCTCGTGGTGGTGCTTGGAGATCAGGTTGAACAGCTTGCCGCGCAGGAACCACAGGTCGCGCGGCGTGCGGCAGTTCATCAGGGCGGCGTGCAAGCGCGTGCGCAGCGGGTCCTGGATGTCGGCCATGGCCGAGTGGAACTCGTCGACGACGTAGTCGAGTTCGAGGACCTGGGTGTCGTGGTAGCTGGGCGCCTTGCGCTTGCCCAGCCAGTTCAATCTGAAAAACATGTGCCGCGCTCCGTGCAGTCGAATCGTGTTGTGGTGGGGACGTCCCTGTGCCTGGTACATCGGCAGTTGCGCCCTTGTGCTTGAGCGGTTCGTACCGCCGGACGGGCGGTGCCCGACAGGCGGTTTCCGGTGTCCATCGGAGGTGCTCTCCCCAAAGCCGGGCGGGCCGAAAACAGCGAGAAAAGCACTACCCGGGTGTCCCCGCCGTGGCGGCGGCCTCGCGGCCGGCTCACTCAAGCGTTGACGCGATGGTGCGCGCCGGGGCGCGACGGCACCACTGGGAGGCCTTGCACCACCGTGTGGTGAATGCCTGCATGGCCCGCTATCGGTGGGCGCTCACCACCTGCAGCACCGCTTCGCCATAGGCGGCGCGCTTCTTCTCGCCGATGCCGCTGATCCCGTCCAGATCCGACACCTCGGCGGGTCGGCGCTGAGCGATCGCGCGCAGCGTGGCGTCGTGAAAGATCACGTAGGCCGGCAGGTTGTGCTCCTTCGCCACCTGCGCGCGCCAGGCCTTGAGCGCTTCCAGGCATTCGCGCTCGGCCAGCGACAGCGGCGCGCCGTCCTCGCCGGCGGGCGGGCGGGCCCGGCTGGAGCGCGATCGGGTGGGCGCTCGCTCCGCCTGGATGCGCAGCCGAACATCGGCCTCGCCCTTCAGGATGGGGCGCGCGCCATCAGACAGGTGCAGGGTGTTGTAGGGCGCGTCGGCCACGCGCACCGCCTCCACGGCAATGAGCTGGCGCAGCAGCGCGCGCCACTGCGTCTCGCTCCAGTCGGCGCCGATGCCGAAGGTGCTGAGCTGTTCGTGGCCGTTGGCCAGCACCTTCTCGGACGCCTTGCCGCGCAGGATATCCATGATGTGCCCGGCGCCGTAGCCGTGGCCGCTGGCCTGCTGCACGCGGTAGATGCAGGAGAGCATCTTGCGCGCGGGCTCGGTGGCGTCGAACAGCTCGGGCGGGTTCAGGCAGTTGTCGCAGTTGCCGCAGGCGTGGCTGTCTTCGCCGAAATACTTCAGCAGCCGCACGCGGCGGCAGTCCGACGCCTCGGCCAGCGCCAGCAGCGCGTCGAGCTTGCCGCGCAGCACCTGCTTGAACTCGTCGGGCGCGGGGCTGTCGTCGATCATGCGGCGCTGGTTCACCACGTCCTGCAGGCCGTAGGCCATCCAGGCGTTGGCGGGCTCGCCATCGCGGCCGGCGCGGCCGGTCTCCTGGTAGTAGCCCTCGATGTTCTTGGGCATGTCCAGGTGCGCCACGAAGCGCACGTCGGGCTTGTCGATGCCCATGCCGAAGGCGATGGTGGCGACCATGATCAGGCCCTCTTCGCGCAGGAAGCGGTCCTGGTGCTGCTGGCGCACGGCGGCGTCGAGCCCCGCGTGGTACGGCAAGGCCTTGAAGCCCGCCTGCTGCAGCATGCCGGCCACCTCTTCGACACGCCGGCGCGACTGGCAGTACACGACGCCCGCGTCGTGCCCGCCGGGGCCCATGTGCTCGTCGCGGATGAAGCGCAGCAGCTGCTGGGTGGCGTCCTTCTTCTCCACCAGCATGTAGCGGATGTTGGGCCGGTCGAAGCTGCTGACAAAGGTGCGCGCGTCCTGCAGTTGCAGGCGTTCGACGATGTCCGCGCGCGTGAGTGCGTCGGCCGTGGCCGTGAGGGCGATGCGCGGCACGCCCGCGAAGCGCTCGGGCAGCACGGCCAGCTCGCGGTACTCGGGGCGGAAGTCGTGGCCCCATTGGCTCACGCAGTGCGCTTCGTCGATCGCGAACAGTGCCAGGCGGCCTTGCCCATGCAGGCTCTCCAGCATGGCCTGGCAGCGCGGCGTGAGCAGGCGCTCGGGCGCGACATAGAGCAGGGTGAGGTCGCCGCGGCGCAGTTGCTGCTCGATGCGCTGCGCGTCGTCGAGCGAGAGGCTGCTGTTGAGGTACGCCGCGCTCACGCCGGCTTCGCTCAGCGCGCCCACCTGGTCGTGCATGAGCGCGATCAGCGGCGAGACCACCACCGTCACGCCACGCCCGCCGCGCTCGCGCACGATGGCCGGCACCTGGTAGCACAGCGACTTGCCGCCGCCCGTGGGCATGAGCACCAGCGCATCGCCGCCCTCGCTCACGTGCGTGACGATCTGCGCCTGCGGGCCGCGGAAGGCCTCGTAGCCGAAGACCGACTGCAGCACCGAGACGCAGGCCTCCAGCGTCTCGCTCCCGTCGGCCACGTCGATCACATCTGTTCCCACGGCAGCCCGTCGTGGCGCCAGCCGTTGAGCGTCGATCGCTTGAACTGGTCGTTGAGTTCGCCCTCGAAGCCGTGCAGCACATGCGCCACGTCGCTGAAGCCCGCGGCCTCCAGCGCCTTGCCCGCGTCCAGCGTGCGCTTGCCGCTGCGGCAGATCAGCAGCACCGGGCGCGCCTTGTCGCCGGCCTCGTCGGCCACGGCCTGCGCAAAGCGCGCCGGGTCGGGCGTGAGGTCGGGGTATTCGTACCAGGGGATGTTCTCCACGCCGGGCGGGCGGCCCACGTAGAGCGACTCGATCTCCATGCGCACGTCCACGAACAGCGGTGGCTCCTGGCCCAGCGCGGCGCGGCGCGCGGTTTCGGCCTGGAGCCAGGCCCAGGCTTCCTTGGGGGACAGGTGCTTCATGGGCGCGTATTGTCGGCGATGCCCCGGCCCGCTTCCCCGTGGGGGCAGGGGCCGCTCCCTACAATCCCGCGATGGACAAGAAGCCCTACACCCGCGCCCAGGCCCTGCCGGCCATCCTCGATCAACGCATCGCCATCCTCGACGGTGCCATGGGCACCATGATCCAGCGCTTCAAGCTGGACGAGGCGAACTACCGGGGTGAACGCTTCAAGGACTTCCCCAAGGACGTCAAGGGCAACAACGAGTTGCTCAGCCTCACCCGGCCCGACGTGATCCGCGACATCCACGAGGGCTACCTCGCCGCCGGCGCCGACCTGATCGAGACCAACACCTTCGGCGCCACCACCATCGCGCAGGCCGACTACGACATGGCCCACCTGGCGCGCGAGATGAACCTCGAATCGGCCCGCCTGGCGCGCGCCGCCTGCGACAAATTCAGCACGCCCGACAAGCCGCGCTACGTGGCCGGCGCGCTCGGCCCCACGCCCAAGACGGCCAGCATCAGCCCCGACGTG
>VFQQ010002999.1_pt1 | contig 17395 bp, 12 predicted proteins | sample 3512341 | NCBI WGS metagenome assembly VFQQ01 (sample SAMN10412373, study PRJNA504923) | tailings metagenome | isolation source: Relicate 2 Philex TSF1 revegetated site | place: Philippines: Tuba, Benguet | collected 2017-08-29 | reverse complement strand
TTGGGAGAGCCGGATGCGGTAGTTCCGCCTGTCCGGTTCGGTGGGAGGCGGCGGTTTTATCCCGCCGCCTACCCAATCTCCCAAGCCTGCCTTCTAGTGAAACAAGCGCGTTACGGGCGGTCGAGGCGGGGCGGCGGGGCGGAGACTTCGGTCGCCTCGACGTCGATGGCCTCGCCGCGCGGGCGCGTGGCGGAAGGCGGGCGGGTGGAGGTCTGAAACCTCGCGCGCACGACGGGCTTGCGGCCAAGCAGGCGGTTGACGAGTACGACGGCGATCGCGACCACCGCCACGACCGCGGCGACGGCGAGGCCGCCGACGATCAGGGCGATCGCGACGAGGCCGGCGAGGAGCGTTTGAAACACGCGCATGCTCTCAAGACCCGCGTCGGACGAGGAAGTTGCGACGAAGTTGGGGCCGCCGCCGCGTCAGTTGCCGAACCAGGCGCGGTCGCCCTTCACGTAGGGGGCGTCGCCGTCGTAGCGTCCGGGGACCTCCTCGTAACGGAGGGCCTGGGTGGCGCCGATTTCCGACGTGAAGTACCCGAGGACGGTCAGGTCCTTCATGATGCGGAAATAGTGATTTGGCTGATTGCCGCGGCGGCCGGCGGTGAAGACGCGCTGTTCCTCGTCGAGTTCGTTGAGCCAGGCGGTGCGCTGCCCGGCCGTGCCTGCCGCGAAGTCGGTGCGGAAACGTCCGCGGAAGCCGTCGGCGAGCGTCTTCAGGCCGGCCTTGAAGGCTTCCTGTTCGGGCGGGTCGTAGCAGGCGTTGACCATCATGGCCATGAAAGGGCCGATGCCGACGGCCTTGGCGCCGGGGACGTCGGTGGGCGGGATGATGGTGTCGCCGATCTCGTCGAGCAGGGCGAGGTCTGCGGCCGGGAACCCGCGGGTGGCGTCGGGTCCGAAGGACGCGGCGAGCAGGCGGGGGCCGGCAAGGGAGGCGCCGACGAGGGTGGCAAGCTGGAGGATGGCCTGGCGGCGGGAGAGAAGCATGGGGCGGGGGATCAGAGGTTCTGTTTCTTGAGCTCGTCGACCGCGAAGGCGGCGGCGCGGGCGGTGAGGGCCATGTAGGTGAGGGAGGGATTCACGCAGGAACCGGACGTCATGCAGGCGCCGTCGGTTACAAAGACGTTGGGCGCCTCCCAGACCTGGTTGTGCGCGTTGAGCACGGAAGTCTTCGGGTCGCGGCCCATGCGGGCTGTACCCATTTCGTGGATACCGCGGCCGACGTTGTAGCCGGAGTCGTTGATCCTGACGTCCTTCACGCCGGCGGCCTCGAGCATCTCGGCGGCGTCGGCGCCCATGTCGCGGCGCATGCGGTGTTCGTTGTCCTTGATCTCGCAGTCCATGGCGAGAATGGGCAGGCCCCACTTGTCGGTGCGCGAGCGGTCGAGGGAGATGCGGTTCTCGTGGTAGGGCAGCATTTCGCCGAAGCCGGTCATGCCGATGGTCCAGTCGCCCGGTTCGCGCAGGGCTTCCTTGAGGTCGGCGCCGATGCCGAGTTCGGCGATCTCGCGCTGCCAGCCCTGGCGGTTGGCGCTGCCCTGGTAGCCAAAGCCGCGCAGGTAGCCGCGCCGGTCGTCGCCGACGTTGCGGAAGCGCGGGATGTAGAAACCATTGGGGCGGCGGCCGTGGACGATGCGGTCGCCGAAGCCCTCCACGCGACCGCCGGCGCCGACGCGGAAGTGGTGGTCCATCACGTTGTGTCCGAGTTCGCCCGAGCTGCTGCCCAGTCCGCCCGGCCAGACGTCGGTGGCGGAGTTCATGAGGATCCAGGTCGAGTTGAACGAGGAGGCGCAGAGGAAGACGATCTTCGCGCGGTACTCGATGGTCTGACGTGTCTCGGCATCGAGCACCTCGACGCCGCGGGCGCGCTTGCGGTCCTTGTCGTAGAGGACCTGGGTGACGATGGAGTGGGGGCGGAGGGTGAGGTTGCCCGTCTTGACGGCGGCAGGCAGGGTCGAGGACTGCGTGCTGAAGTAGGCGCCGAAGGGGCAGCCGAACCAGCACTTGTTGCGGTACTGGCAGTTGCTGCGCGTGTCGATCGGGGCGGTGAGGTTGGCGACGCGGCCGATGATGAGACGTCGGCGGTCGTCGAAATGGGCACGGATGCGGGCGGCGACGTGTTTCTCGACGACGTTGAGGTCCATCGGCGGCAGGAACTCGCCGTCGGGCAACTGGGGCAGGTTCTCCTTGGACCCGCTGATGCCGGCGAAGCGTTCGACGTGGTCGTACCACGGGGCGATCTCGTCGTAGCGGATCGGCCAGTCGATCGCGATGCCCTCGCGGGCGTTGGCTTCGAAGTCCTGTTCGGAGAACCGGTAGCTTTGTCGGCCCCAGAGCAGGGAGCGGCCGCCGACGTGGTAACCGCGGAACCAGTCGAAGGGTTTCTTCTCGATGTAGGGCTGCTCGTCCTCGTGCACCCACATGTCGATCCGCATTTCGTTGATGACGTAATCGCGACGGAGGACCGGATGCTTGTCGCGCAGGGCGGTGGGCGTGCGGCCGCGGTGGGGGACTTCCCACGGCCCCTTGAGCGCGTTGGTGTAGTCCTTGATGTGCTCGATGTTTCGTCCGCGTTCGAGCAGGAGAACCTTGAGACCGCGCTCGGTCAGTTCTTTGGCGGCCCAGCCGCCGCTGATGCCGGAGCCGACCACGATCGCGTCGTATGTGTTGGTAGCCATGGGGTGGAGGATTCGAGGGTAGGACGTCAAACGTGGGTGGACCGGGGGCGAAACGCAACCGTCCGAAACGCCCGCCCATGGCGCGAATCGACTGCAAGGCGGCGCCGGAAAGGACGCGACCAACCACAGCAGACGCAGCGGCGGCCTGGATGGGGGATCGATTTTCGGAAAAGTTTTTCCGGAGGCCTTCGGGGGGCAAATTCCCTCGACAGAGGAGGGGGGCGGACCAAGGTGATTCCGCCCTCAGTCACCCCGAAATCCCCGGAAATTTTTCCATGCCACCGGCCGATCAAGCCCAATGGTTCGGCGAGGAAGTGAAGCCCCACGAACCCGCCCTCCGCGCCTATCTCCAGGCGCGCTTCCCTTCGTTGTCCGATCACGACGACCTCGTGCAGGAAACCTACGTGCGGCTGCTGAAGGCGAAGGCGGCGGGCAACGTGCGCTATGCGCGCGCCCTGCTCTTCACCACGGCTCGCAACGCGGCGCTCGATCTTTTCCGCCGCCGAAAGGTCGTTTCGATGGAGGCGATCACCGATTTCACCGAGTCGACCGTCTTGGAGGAAGCGCCGGATGTGTCGCAGTCCCTCGCCCGTCAGGAGGAACTCGACCTGCTGGCGGAGGCGGTGAAGTCACTGTCGGACCGCTGCCGTCAGGTCGTGTTGCTGCGTTACGTCGACGGACTCTCTTACAAGGCCTTCGCCGCCTGGCTTGCCGCCGATCCGCGACATGCCGAGGCCTTCGAACGTCTCGTTCCCGGTTTCGCGGTTCGGGCCGTACCTCGACTACTCCGAGGAATTCTACGCGCCCGGCGCCGGCAAGCCCAAGATCACGGGCGAAACCCTCGGCACCTCGACCAACGAGGGCATCGACGTGGGCCTCCAGCTCGAGTTCTTCGGTGGAAAACTCTCCGGCAGCGTCGGCTACTAGACTCGCAGTAGATCAATCGCCCGCGTTCCGGCGACAATGTCACCCAGATCAACAATATCTGGACGCAGTTGGACAAGCCGAACAACTCCATCGGGAGCTACCGCGACACCGAGAGCTACAAGGGTCGCGGCGTGGAGGTCGATGTGACCGCCAACCTCACGCTCAACGGCACGCCGGATTACACGGCCAACGCCTACACGACGTACAGCTTCCGCGGCGGACCGCTCAGCGGCTTCGCGATCGGCGGTGGCGCCAACTTCCGCGGCAAGCAGCTCATCGGCAATGTCAACGGACGTCCATTCGACTACCTCTACGCCGACTCGTTCGTCCTCGCCACGGCCCACATGAGCTACTCGCACCGCATCGGAGAAAAGTTCCGCGCCCGCTACCAGTTGAACGTGTCGAACCTCTTCAACAACCGCGACCTCGTGTTCACCAGCTACACGAACAACAGCTCGCTCGGCGGCATGGTGCCGAATGCCTTCCGCCACCAGAACCCGCGCCGCTTCATGCTCACCGCGACGTTCGATTTCTGATCCCTTCCGCGGGCGCCAAGGCGGCGTCCGCGTGCTCAACCCGCCGCAGGCATGGCTTTACCGCCGGACCTGCGGGGTTTTTTTTACGACGGACAAGAGTGTCCGTCCTCCGGGAGACGCTGCCTTCCTGCGACGACGGACCCTCCTGTCCGTCACGGATTGCCGCCGGCGCGCGGGGCCGGCAAGTCATGCCATGCGCTTTCCACCGGCGGCTGAGATCGCGCCATCCCCAATAACGCCACTTGGTTCGTCTCAAGGGACGAGCTTTCGCTCGTGCCGCTTTTTCCTCGATCCCGTTTAATGAAGTCGCCCCGCACCGAGAATTCTCCTGACATGGTGTTCGCGTTCGCTGCATCCCCGCGGCACCGCCACCCCGCCTCATGAATCGAATTCTGTCCTGTCTCGTCCTTGCCCTCGTCCTCGCCGGTCTGACCGCCTCCGCCGCGGCGGAGGATCGTCCCAACATCCTCTGGCTCACGTCCGAGGATCACGGCATCGAAATGGGCTGCTACGGCGACCCCGTCGCCCGCACGCCCAACGTCGACGCCCTCGCCGCGAAGGGCATGATCTACACCTTCGCGTGGTCCAACCACCCGGTCTGCGCGCCCGCGCGCACCGCGATCATCTCGGGCCTGCACGCCAACAGCTCCGGCGGCGTGCACATGCGCTCGCACGTGCCGATGCCCGAAGGCATGAAACTGTACCCTGAGTTCCTGCGCGAGGCAGGTTACTACGCGACGAACAACGTAAAGGAGGACTACAACGTGCCCAAGACCGACCGGACCTGGGACGACTCGTCCAACCGGGCGCACTGGCGCAACCGCAAACCCGGCCAGCCGTTCTTCGCGATCTTCAATTCCACCAAGAGCCACGAATCGCAGGTTCGCACCCGCCCGCATACGCAGATCGTCAAGCCCGCCGACGTCCGTGTTCCCGCCTACCATCCCGATCTGCCGGAGGCACGTCAGGACTGGGCGCAGTATTACGACAAGGTGAGCGAGGCCGACGCCGATGCCGGCGCGCGTCTGCGCGAACTCGCCGAGGCCGGTCTCGCCGAGGACACCATCGTCTTCTACTACGGCGACCACGGCAGCGGCATGCCTCGCAGCAAGCGCTGGCCCTCCAATTCGGGTCTGCGCGTGCCCATGGTCGTCTACTTCCCGCCGAAGTGGCAGCACCTCGCCCCGGCCGAGTACGCGCCCGGCGGCAAGTCGAATCGCCTGGTCGACTTCGTCGATCTCGCGCCGACACTCCTCAGCATCGTCGGCGTGAAGCCGCCCGGCTGGATGCAGGGGCGCGCGTTCGCCGGCGCCCACCAGGCGCCTCCCGCCCCGTACCTGCACGGCGCTCGCGGACGCATGGACGAGCGACAGGACACCGTCCGCAGCATCACCGACGGTCGCTATGTCTATATCCGTAACTTCTTCCCGCAGGTCTCGCAGGGCCAGCACATCAATTACCAGTTCATGACGCCGACGACGCGGCTATGGCGCGAGCGGTTCGACGCCGGCGCGACCAACGAGCCCCAGTCGCTCTTCTGGCGCGTGCCGAAGGCCTCCGAGGAACTCTACGACCTGCAGACCGACCGCGACGAAGTCGTCAACCTCGCCAAGGCTCCCGAGCACCGCGCCACCCTCGAGCGCCTGCGCTCGGCGATGTTCGCGCACCTCGCCGAGATCCGCGACGTCACTTTCCTGCCCGAGGGCGACATGCACGCGCGCGCCGCCGGCACCTCACCCTACGACATGGCGCGCCGCGAGGGCGCATACCCGTTCAAGCGCGTTCTCGCGGCGGCCGACCTTGCCTCGCGTTACGAGGAGGACGCCGCGCCGCAATTGCGTGCCTGCCTCACGGACGCCGATCCGGCGGTGCGCGCCTGGGCCGTCCTGGGCCACCTGATGCGCGGACGCGAGGCCGTGCGCGCGGAGCTTCCCGCGCTGCGCCGCGCCCTCAAGGATGAGTCTCCCTGGGTCCGCATCGCCGCCGCGGAGACGCTCGGCACGCACGGCGTCGCCGCGGACCTGGCCCCCGCGCTTGCCGTCCTCCGCGAGCAGGCCGACCCGGAGAAACACGGCGTCTTCTCGACCATGGCCGCGCTCAGCGCCGTCGAGGCGCTGGGCCCCAAGGCGTCGTCGCTGCACGCCTACGTCGCCACGATCAAGGGCGACGCCGGTCTCCCACATTCCCGCTTCGGCACCTACGTCCCTCGCCTGATCGAGAACATCACCGGCCAATAGCCATGGAGGGCGGCGAATCGCCGAGTTCGCATGTTACACGTTATCGAAAATTGGTTTTTTGGGTCACAGAGTTCACTGAGCCCCGAAACAGAGTCCACAGAGGACAAATCCTCCGATCCGAACTATTGGCCACAAAAAGGCTCAAAAGGCGCAAAAACAAGCGGTCGGGATCTCCGAAACTCTTGCGCCTTTTGTGCCTCTTTGAGGCCAAATCCTGTTAATCGAGTTTTGTTTGCGGCGGCGCCACGCTGTGAAACCGATCCGGGCTTTTTTATGATAAAATTTGTGGGCTAGCCTTGCCGGACCAAGTGGCGTCGTGCCGCCCCACTCCAAACCCGTTTTAACCATGATCCGCCTCCTTTGCTCCATTCTGCTCGTTCTCGCTGTCTTTGCGTCAGCCTTTGCCTGGGAGGCGCCGCCTGGCTGGACGCAGACGCGCGGAGGGGAGGGCGGGGCGACGGTGCGCGTGACCACGCTGGCCGCCGACGGACCGGGTTCGTTCGCCGAGGCGCTGGCGACACCAGGACCGCGCACGATCGAGTTTGCCGTCGCCGGCGTCATCGACCTCGGCGGACGCTCCCTGCGCCTGCGCGAGCCCTTCGTTACGATCGCGGGCGAGACGGCGCCAAGTCCCGGCATCACGTTGACGAATGGAGGGCTGAGCGTGACCACCCACGACGTCATTATCCGTCACCTGCGCATCCGCCCCGGTGCGGGTGACCGGGCGCGGAAGAGCGGGTGGGAAGTGGACGGGCTCGCCACCGGCGCGGGAGCGCGCGACGTGATCGTGGACCAGTGTTCGTTCTCGTGGGCGACCGACGAGAACCTCAGCGCCTCGGGCCCGCGCTTCGAAGGCGAGACGCCCGACGACTGGCGGCGCAACACCTCCCACCGGATCACCTTCAGCCGCAACCTGATTGGCGAATGCCTGCACGACTCGACCCACGGAAAGGGACCGCACTCGAAAGGCTCGCTGATCCACGACAACGCGACCGACATCCTGATCTACGGGAATCTCTACATCAGCAACGACGACCGGAATCCGCTCTTCAAGGGCGGTGCGCGCGGGGCGATCGTGAACAACGTGATGCACAACCCCGGCCAGCGTTTCCTCCAGTTTGGCCTGAACCTGCGCGAGTGGGGAGACCGACCGATGCAGCGTGGCGTCATGACGATCGTGGGCAACGTGGCCCGCGTCGGCGCGAGCACGCGCGACGGTATCCACTTCCTCGATGCGCGCGGACCGCTCGACTATTTCCTGAAGGACAACCTCTACCTCGGGCGCGACGGCACTCCGGCGACACCCTCGCTGCAGTTGCTGCCGGCCCTGCGGCGGCCCGGCGACGAGCCCGAGGCGGCGCTTTCTCCCCGTGAGGTGGATCAGCCTCCTTCCTGGCCAGCGAACCTGAAGGCCCGTCCGGCCGCCGAGGTCCGCGACTGGGTCTTCGCCACCGTGGGCGCCCGCCCCTGGGACCGCGACGCCGTCGACCGCCGCCTTGTGGAGGAAGCGCGCACGGGTGCAGGACAGATTATCGATTTCGAGTCCGAGGTCGGCGGCCTGACCGGGAAATGAGGTCGCGTGAGAGCGCCCTCCTGGGAAGACGGACACTCCTGTCCGTCCCGATGATCGGTCGGATCAGACCAATCCGACCGATCCGACTGATCAGACTCCGAGAACGAGAAGGAGAACGATTACGAGAACGAGGAATTTGTGAGCGATTTCCCTAACGGAAACTCGCCCGCCATACGTTGGTAGTTAATGTGAAGGACTACCCCATGAGCCTGCCCGACCCGGAACAGGACCACTGGTTTGCGTCTGAGCTGCAGCCGCACGAGGCAGCGCTGCGCGGCTGGCTGCAGGGGAAGTTCCCGCGGTTGGTCGACGTCGACGACCTGATCCAAGACGCTTACGTGAAAGTGCTCGAAACCCGTCGGCGTGCTCCTGAGCGGCTCTATGCGACCAAGGCCTACCTCTTCACGGTGGCCCGGAACCTCGCGCTGGACCGGCTGCGTCATGACAGGATCGTCCCGTTCGAATCCCTCGAAGCGGGGGAGGACGACAACTTCGTCGAGGACCTTCCGGACGTGGCCGAGGCGGTCGGACGTCGGCAGGAGCTGGAGCTTCTGACTGAGGCCGTGCAGTCGCTGCCCGAACGATGCCGGCAGGTCATGACCATGAGAAAAATCTACGGACTCCCGCAAAAGGAGATCGCGCGCCAGCTCGGCATTTCCGAGCACACCGTCGAGGCCCAGGTCGGACTCGGGGTGCGTCGTTGTGCCGAGTTTCTCGCCCGACACGGACTGCCATGAAGACGCCCTTCCATTCCCACGACGACGAAGGGCGCGCCTCAGCCTTCGAGCAGGCCTCCGCCTGGCTCGCCCGGCGCGACCGCGGCCTTACCGCCGCAGAGCAGGATGCGTTTCTGCACTGGTTGCATGAGAATCCCCGCCACCGCGAGGCCCTCGCCCACCTGCAGAAGGCCTGGCTGTCGCTCGATGGACTCGTCGAGTGGCAACCCTCGCACAGCGCCCAGCCCAATCCCGACTTGCTCGCCCCCCCGCGTCGGCAACGGCGCGGGCTTTGGGCAGTGGCCACACTCACGGCCGGCCTTGGCGCGGCGGCGGCGTTCCTGTTTCTGCTGCAGACAAATGCACCCCCGCCGGCTCCGGTGGCCGATCCGGCGGCGGGCGTCGCCGGCGTGCGCGTCATTCCGGGACCGGAGCGCGAGATCCTGCCCGACGGATCGGTCGCAACGCTCAAGGATGGTGGACACTACGTGGTCGCTTTTACCGACGCCGAGCGGCGCATCCGCCTGGTCGAGGGAGAACTCTACGTGGATGTAGCGAGGAACCCGGCCCGCCCCTTCGTCGTCGAAGTCGACGGCGTCGCGGTCCGGGCGATCGGCACCGCCTTCAACGTCCGCCGCCTGTCGCGTGCCCTGGAGGTGCTTGTCACGGAAGGTCGCGTGCAGATCGAAACCGCTGCCACCAACCGCGATGTTCGTAATACGAACATCGAATCTGCCGCGGCCGTCGCAGAAGTCGCGCCCGGCGAACGCGCCCGGCTCGAACTCGGCGTTCCGGCGCCGCGCCCTGCCATCGTCTCCCTCAGCCCCGGCGAGATCGCCCGCGAACTCGAGTGGCACAGCGTGCGCCTTGAGTTCGACGAACTGCCGCTCGCAGCGGTCGCCCACGAATTCAACCTGCGCAATGCCCAGCAACTGCGCGTGGCCGATCCTGCCACCGGCCGCCTGCGCATCTCCGGCACCTTCCGCTCCGGCCAGGTTGACGGCTTTGTGCGCCTGCTGGAGGCCAGTTACGGGCTGAAGGCGGTCCGCGACGCGGACGGCGCGTGGGTTCTGCATCGTGTATCCGAGTAACGGTGACGTAGGGGATCCGCCAGCGGGAGCGAGGATGCCGTTGTAGGAGCGGCTTTATGCCGCGATCGATGCCGTCCGCCGCCATCGGGGCGTAAAGCCGCTCCTACGCATCGATTCTCCGTTCCGGCAGGAGATATTTTCCGTATTCAGCCTAACGGAAATCGTTCGCCCGTTCGTTGAAGAAGGTGAACGGTTTCGCACACTGTCGAAGTCGTTCAAACCGCCAGAGTCACCCCGACCCCCATGATCGTTCCCGGCCGCCTTCCACGGCGATGCCGCGCAGTCCTCGCGATTGCGTGCTGGCTGCTTTGCGCCCCGTGGATCGCGTCCGCCGAATCCGCTCCCGTTCCCTTCGACATTCCTGCAGGCGATGCCTCCGAAACCCTCCGTCTCTTCTCCCGTCAGGCCGACATCCCCATCATCTTCATGGTGGATGTCGTCCGCGGCGTGCGGACGCCGGCGGTCCGGGGCGGGTACGCCGCCCGCGAGGCCCTGGAGCGAATGATCGGCCCCACCGAGCTGGTCGTCGTCCAGGATCCGTCGACCGGCGCGCTCGCCATCTCCCGAACCCCCCAACCCAAAACGAAGCGTCCCGCACCGTCTCCTGCCGAGGGCCCTGTCGTCAACGCGCGGGGACACCCGGGCGCCGCCGACGACCCCCCCGCCATGAAGAAATCAAGTCCCCTTGCCGTGCTCGCGGCCTGGCTCACCGCCCTCGCCGCCCCGGCCCCCGCCCAGCAGGCGCCCGCCGCCGACGAACCCGGATCCGAGGAAAAGCCCATCGTGCTCTCCCCGTTCGAGGTTACCACCGACAACCGCGGCTACCTCGCTACCAACGCGCTTTCTGGAACGCGGCTCAATTCCAAGCTCGAGGACCTGGCCTCGGCCATCACGGTCGTGACCAAGCAGCAGTTGCTCGACACGGCCATCTCGGACATCAACGACCTCTTCCTCTACGAGGCCAGCACCGAGGGCATCGGCAACTACACCGCAATCACGCCCAACCGCGACGGCGGTGTGAACGACGACATCCAGGACGATCCGCAGACCGCCAACCGCATCCGCGGCATGGGCGCAGCCAACATCGCCATCGGCAACTTCGTCAGCAATTCGAAGGTGCCGATCGATGTCTACAACATCGACGCGGTTGAGATTTCCCGCGGTGCCAACTCGAACATCTTCGGCCTCGGCAGCGGTTCCGGCACCGTCAACCTCGTCCGGTCCACCGCCAATCCCAGCCGTCGCGCCATCAGCGTTTCGGGACGGTTCGACAGCTACGGCGGGGTTCGCGGCAGCCTTGACGTCAACCAGCCGCTCGTCGCAGACCGGCTCGCGGTGCGCTTCTCGACCGTGATCGACAACAAGAAGTTTGAGCGCAAGCCGTCCTACGACGACATCCGCCGTCTGTACGGTGCGCTTACCTTCAAGCCCGGATCCCGGACCACCCTCCGCGCCAGCATCGAGGGCTACGAACGCAAGGCCAAGCGTCCCAACTACGTGACGCCCCGCGAGACGATCACCGACTGGCTCGCCTTCGGCCAGCCCACCTGGGACCCCACGACCCTGCGCGTCACCTACGCCGACGGCACGACCACGGGCACCTTTGCCCAGAATGCCGACAACTCGCTCCCGTACGGCCTGGTCGGCGGCAATCTCTACAACCATACCCCGCTTTACGTCGAGCCGGACGGCAGCATCGGTTACTGGAGCGTGTCCCGCCTCGGCAATGCCGCCTCCCCCCTGAGCCGAAACCAGAACAACCGTCTGCTCCAGAGCGGCAACCAGATGGGTCGCGATCGCGCCTTGGACTTCCCGCTCTTCTTCGAGCCGGGGGTCACCGACAAGTCCCTCTACGACTGGAGCTCGATCAACTATGTCGCGCCCAACTACACCGAGGACAAGAACACCACGGCCGTGGCCGAGCTCGAGCACATCTTCGTCGACACCCGCAACCACCTGCTTGCCGCCCGCGTCGGCTGGTTCTACGAGGACTTCGAGCGCTACAAGCGCAACATGGTCGTGAGCAACGACACCCGCCTGTACGTCGACGTCAACCGCAGGCACCTCGACGGCTCGGACAACCCTTACTTCCTCCGTCCCTACGTCGCGTCGACCAATTCGCTCTACACCCTGACGCCGGAGGAACGCGACACGAAGAGCCTCGACCTTGCCTACCAATGGACACCAGAGCGCCGCCCCGGCCGCAACTGGCTCGGGCAGCAGCGGCTCAACTTCCACGGGGAGATCCGCGAGACCGAGGACACGAACTTCCGCTTCCGTGACTTCATTGTGTCCGATCACAGCTGGACCAATCCCGCGTCCCGGGTGAATTCCACCACCTCGGTCTTCCTCTATTACCTGGGCGACGACAACGGCTACAACGTCGACCATGCGCCGACCCGGAACGCCAACCTCACCGGTTCGTATCCATTCCGCTGGTACAACGGATCCTCCAAGCAGTGGTCCACCGAAACGGCGACCTTGGGCGAGGCCGCGATCACGGGCACTTCCACAGCCCAGCAGGAGATCCGCACGTTCAACGTCACCTACCAGGGCTACTTCCTCGACGACCGAATCGTCCCGACGCTCGGTTACCGCAAGGACCGGCAGCGCCTGAGGTCCTCGCGAGGGGTGGCCGTCGACCCGGCGACCGGCTGGATATCCTACGATAATCTGGACGACTTCAGCAGCGCGGAGTGGCGCGAACAGTCCGGCGAGACAAAGACCGTCGGTGTCGTCGTAAAGCTCACGCCCTGGCTCAACGCCTTCTACAACCAGGCGGACAGCTTCAATCCGCTGGGACTTGCCTACGACATCTTCGGCCAGCCACTCCCCAATCCCACCAGCGAGGGCAAGGACTACGGCATCGCCCTCAAGCTGCTCGAGGGCAGGCTCTCCGTCCGCATCAACCGTTACGACAACACGGAGATCAATTCTCGGCGCAGCCAGATCGGCACCATCGGATCGCGCATCCACCGCCTCGAAGGCTGGCGGCAGCCGTATGGCGAGTCGTTCTATCCCTGGGCTGCCAACGTCGTCACCCAGCGTTTCCTCAACCAGGGGATCACGCCGACCGAGGACCAGGTCTTCAATGCAGCGGCCGAACTCATGCAACTCGACCCGGTGTTCCTTCGCCGGACCAACGAGACCGGCGCGGTCTATGTGCCGGCCGACGTCACGTCCCGAGGTTACGAGATCGAGGCGATCTACAATCCGACCCCGCGCTGGCGCATCAAGTTCAACCTCGCCCAGCAGGAGGCCTACGACAGCAACATCGGAAACACCGTCACCGACTACCTCGCCGAGCGCATGCCGGTCTGGACGACCGTGACCGATGACGAGGGCCGGCGCTGGTGGGACTTCAACGGTGGACGTCCGTACATTCGTTACTTGTCCGACATCCTCGCCCCGTATTCGTTCGAAGTTGCCAATTCCGGCAAGCCGCGTCCGCAGTTGCGCGAATGGCGGGCCAACTTCCTCACGAATTACGATTTCAGCTCGGGCGCGTTCAAGAACTGGAGCGTCGGCGGCGCCGTCCGCTGGGAGGCAAAGGGGGCGATCGGCTTCTTCGGCATGCCACCCAACGAGGACGGCCTGATCGTCAACCTCGACCCGGATCGTCCGATCTACGACAAAGCCCGGTACTACTTCGACTTCAACGTCGGTTACCGCTTCCGCCTCTTCCAGGACAAGGTCCGCGGTCGTGTTCAGTTGAACGCCCGCAACCTGTTCGAGGACGGGCGCCTGCAGGCGGTCGCGGTCAATCCCGACGGCTCGCCCTACGCCTTCCGCATCATCGAACCGAGGCAGATCATCCTTAGCACGAACTTCGACTTCTGATCGACGACCCACGGCGGCGGGTGCATCCGTTCCCTCCGCCCCCGCTCCATGCGTCACTGCGTTTTCCTTTTGCTCGGTTGCGGTGTGGTGCAGCCGCTGGCGGCGTCCGTCCACCAAGGCAACGGGATCAAGATCGGCGAAGTCACGCCGACCTCGGCGATCGTCTGGACGCGGCTCACCGTGGCACCCGAGGCCAATTGGGAGGGCGCGCCCTTCGCCGAACCGACGATCGCGGGCCGCGGGCCGCCGGCGGACGCCTCAGGACGCGAGCTTAGGAACTTCGCCGCGCGTGCGCCCTGGCGTTCGCAGCTCCCCGCCGGCCACACCGTGGCCGCCATGAACGGAGCGCTCCCGGGCGCGCCGGGCAGCGTGCGCGTCGTCCTGCGCCCCGAGGCCGGTGGGGACGAGATGACCACGACGTGGCTGGCCGTCGACCCGCGTCGCGACCACACCCGGCAGGTCACGATGCCGGGATTGCGCCCGGGAACGCGTTACCGCGTGCGGGTCGAGTCGCGTGACGAACACGGCGAACCGGGCGCGACCCTGGAGGGCGCCTTCCGTACGGCTCCCGGACGCGACGACGACCGTCCGGTGGTATTTGGCGTGGTCACTTGCGGCGACTATCCGCGCCGAGACGACTTCTCCCTCGGACATCGCATCTACGATTCCATGCGGCGGATGGACCTCGACTTCATGGTTCATGCCGGCGACGTCGAATACTATGACCGTCCGGATCCGTGGGCCACGAGCGTCGAACTCGCGCGGTTCAAGTGGAACCGGTTGTTCGCGCTTCCGTACCTGCGCGACTTTCACCGGCTCACCGCGGTCTACTACACCTACGACGACCACGACTTGCTCCGCGACGACTGCTGGCCCGGACAGACCTTCGGCTCCCTCACCTGGGAGGAGGGCCTCATGGTCTGGGACGAGCAGGTGCCGGTCGCGCCGAAGCCGTATCGGACGATTCGCTACAGTCGCGACCTCCAGGTCTGGGTGCTCGAAGGCCGGCGCTTCCGAAGTCCGAACTCGCAGCCCGACGGGCCGGACAAGACCATCCTCGGTCCGGAGCAAAAGGCCTGGCTCCTGCGGACAATCGCGGAGTCGGACGCCACCTTCAAGGTCGTGGTCTCGCCGACGCCGATCGTCGGCCCCGACCGCTCGGCGAAGAACGACAATCACGCCAACGCCGGCTTCCGCCACGAAGGCGAGGCCCTGCGGCGTTTCCTCGCGGCGCAGGAGAACCTGGTCGTCGCCTGCGGCGACCGGCACTGGCAGTATTTCTCCGTCGATCCGGAGACCGGCCTGCGCGAATTCGGTTGCGGACCGTCGTCCGACTTCCACGCCGGCGGCTACGCGCCGGAGGCGGACGCCCTTGGCATGCAGAAGTTCTTCCGGCTGAAAGGCGGATTCCTGACGGTGGACGTGCGACGCGAACAAGGCCGGTCGCTCATGAACCTGCGGCACCATGCGGTCGACGGCACGGTCGTGCATGGGGCCGTGCTCGAGGAGGGTGGCGCATTCACCTACGGGATGGTGAACGAAGCTGCAGGCGGGAATGTCGCCCCTTAAAGGGAATCGCCCCGCCATCGCACTTCGGCGTAGTACGCGCAGACTTCGTCGCCTGCAGCGGTGGAAAAGATCGGCGCGAGCCGGTGCGATCCCGCGGCAATCCGCGTCACGAATGTTAGCGAGAGAAGTGCGACGCCCGGCCGGGCCCGGCAGGCCTGCCATGAGCCGGAGACGTTGGGCTCGGCGGGGAGTCCGGCCGCGATCGGCCAGCGCCGCAGCCCTGGTCGTCGGTCATCACGAAGACGCAGTCAAGGTCACGCCCGGGCGTTCGCAGTGCGCAAGCCGTTGCCGAACGTTGCCAAGTCGGGATTTCGCGGCATCGTCCAGCCGCATGAGAATACCCTTAGCCGTCGGTCTGCTGGCGGTCTCGCCCCTCCTTGCCCAACCGGCGAAGTCGCCCCGCGATTTTCCCTACGGGTATCCATTTCCAGACTACCCGCTGGCCGGCGCCTCCCATCCGCGGTTGTCGAACGACTACATGAAGGCCGAGCCCGGGCCTGCAACGGATCTCAAGCGGATCGGCCAGTACGCGCTGCGCCTGATCCAGACCGACCGCGCCGCCGAGGCGGTGGACTTCGCCGACCGCTACCGCGCGGCGTTTCCGGGCCCGATGGACCAGGAGACTTTGTTCATGCGAACAATGGCGCTCGCGCAGCTCGGGCGGCTGGACGAAGCCGCGGGCTCGATGAAGCAGGCGATCGACGAGGCTGGTTTGCCGCCGCAGCGTTTTCTCGCCGGCCCGCGCCGCCTGTTCGCTCCGCTGGAGCAGCATGCTGCTTTCGCCGCCCTGCGCGCGCGTCTCGCGGGGGAACTCGTGCACGGACCCATGCTGGGCGCGATGACGGATCGCAGCGTGAAGGTGTGGGTCCGCGCTCCGTCTGAAACGCGGGTGCGGGTGATCGCGAGCGCGTCCGCCGACCTTCGCGATCCGGTCGTTTCGTCGTGGGTGTCGACGCGCGCCGCGGACGACTTTACGGCCGTGATGACGCTCGATGGACTACGCCCCGATACGGAGTACCATTACGCCGTGCAGGTCGGCGACGAGACGCGCACCCTCCGGGACGAGACGCAGCGGTTCCGCACCCATCCGGCTGCGGGAACGCCCGGCAAAATCCGCGTGGTGTTCGGCGGCTGCGCCGGCTACATGCCGGCGTACGAGCGCATGTGGGATACCATCCGGAGCTTCTCGCCGGCGGCCTTCCTGACATTGGGCGACAACGTGTACGTCGACGATCCGGAGAGCCCGGACCAGCAGCAGTATTGCTATTATCAACGCCAGTCGCGTCCCGAGTTCCGCCGGCTTGTGGCAGGGGCTCCCGTGTACGCGGTGTGGGACGACCATGATTTTGCGATGGATGACAGCATCGGCGGCACGGAACCCGACGTGCCCTATTGGAAGCCAATGGTGAGCGAGATCTTCCGGCAGAACTGGGTGAATCCCGCCCACGGCGATGGCGTGGACGAGCCCGGGATCTGGTTTGATTTCCGGGTGGGTGACGCCCACTTCATCATGCTCGACAGCCGCACGTACCGGACGGATTCCGGGCGCTTCGGCGGTTCTGGCGTGGAGAATCCGACCATGCTCGGTCCGCGCCAACTCGCCTGGCTGCGGCGCACGCTGCTGGCTTCGGACGCCACCTTCAAGTTGATCGTGTCGCCGGTCTCGTGGCACGAGTTGGCGAAGACCGGGGCGCAGGGGCGCGACAGCTGGGGTGGGTATCTCGCGGAGCGCGAGACGATCTTCTCCTGGATCCGCGACGAGCGCATTCCGGGCGTGGTGTTGCTGTCGTCGGACCGGCATCGTTCGGATGCCTGGTTGAACAAGCGCAGCGACAGCTACGACCTGTACGAGTTCGCCTCCGGGCAGTTCACCAACCAGCACACGCATCGCGTGATGGAAGGGAGCCTCTTCGGTTACAACGAGCTGCCCTCGTTCGGCCTGCTCACCTTCGACACCGCCGCGGTCGATCCCGCGCTCACCTACGAGATCGTCAGCCTCGACGGCGACGTGAAGCACGCGCTGACCGTGAGGCTGTCGCAGTTGCGGTAGGGCGGTGGGGGAGGCGTTGGCCCGGATGTCTCACCAGCCCGGACCCAGCGTTGCGCAAGGATTGCGCAGGAGCGGCTTTATGCCGCGATGGCAGGCGGACGGTGTTCATCGCGGCGTGAAGCCGCTCCTAGTGCGTCATCAACTACATGAACTCAGAACGTGAAAGTCGTAAC
>VFQQ010002998.1_pt1 | contig 17406 bp, 11 predicted proteins | sample 3512341 | NCBI WGS metagenome assembly VFQQ01 (sample SAMN10412373, study PRJNA504923) | tailings metagenome | isolation source: Relicate 2 Philex TSF1 revegetated site | place: Philippines: Tuba, Benguet | collected 2017-08-29 | reverse complement strand
GTCGAAGAATTCCGACTCGAACAGCCGGTTCCGGATCAGCGGCGTGTTGTTGAAGCTGACCGCCACCGCCGGGTCGCTGCCGGCCGACACCGCCTTGGTGCCGATGCCGCGGATCGAGAAGTTGTAGCCGCTGAAGTTGGCCTTCGAGAAGTTGACGTTGGGGACCGCCCGCAGCAGCTCGGCGCCGCCTTCGATCTTCCGCTCGTCGAGGGATTCCGCCGAGAAGGCCGAGACCGCGATCGGCACGGTCTGGATCGACTCCTCCTTCTTCTGGGCGGTGACGATCAGCTCTTCAACGGTCGCGCTTTCGGCGCTCGGGGCGCCGTCGGACTGGGGGTCGGATGCGCCCCCGGCCTCGATGATCATGAAGGCGTCGGGCGTGCGCCGATAGGTCAGGCCGGTGCCCTGCAGCAGTTGCCGCAGCGAGGTCTCCACATCGCCGGTGCGGGTGACGCCCTCTGTCCGCTTCGACGCCGCCAGGGTCGGGGTGAAGATGATCTGCTGCCCGCTCTGGGCCCCGAACTGGTTCAGCGCGGCGCTGAGCGGCTGCGGCGCGATCTGGATCGCGCGATCCTGAGCATAGGCGGCCCCGGCGCAGGTGATGACAGCCAGCGCGGCCACGCCGGCCAGAAGACGGTTCTGTAACGTTCTTTGCCTCGACGGCATGTTTCGCTCCCCCGTATGTCCGGGAGCTGTTGTCGCCCCCTATTGTTCTAGGAGCCGACTTTTCGGCGACGCCCCATGCTGTCGTCGAAAAATATCGACATCTTTGTCAGTAGGCGCGCAGATGCACCGCTTCGGCCGTCCCTTCGTCGGCCCGGGCGATCCGATAGGCCTCGATCGTCCGCACGAAGCTGTCGACCTGGCCGGGCCGGAACACGCCGCTGATCCGGGCCCTCTCGACGGCCTTGTCATCGATGACGATCTTCTTGTCGGAGTAGCGGTTCAGCTCCTCGACCACGGTCGCCAGGGCGGCGTCGTCGAAGATCAGCTGGCCGCGGGTCCAGCTGGTCTCCACCACGACGTTGGCCGCCGTCACCCGCCACTCGGCCGACGGCGGCGCGATGAGCTGCGAGCCGGCGGTCATGTCCACCGTCTGAGCGCTGGCGACGCTGACGCCGGCGGCCCTGGCGGCTGGGCGATCGCCCGGATGCACCGGCGGCGGCAAGGGCGTCTCGACCCGCACACGTCCCTCGACGAGGGTCACCTTGACCTGACCGCTGTCGAGCCGGACCTCGAAGGCCGTGCCCAGGGCGGTCACCGTCTTTCCGCCCGCGGCGACGACGAAGGGCCGGGCCGGATCGTGGGCGACCTTGAAATAGGCCTGCCCCCGCTCGAGATAGACCAGCCGTCGCTCGCGGTCGGCCTGGGTGCGCACGACGCTGTCGGTCCCCAGGATCAGTTCCGAGCCGTCCGGCAGCGTCACCCTCGACTGCTCGCCGACAGCCGTCTGGAACGACTGGTCCTTCAGCGGATGCGGACCGCTCCACACGATCCAGCCGGCCCCGCCGGCGGTCGCCAGGCAAGCGGCCGCCAGAACGGCGGCGGCGATTGGACCAAGGGCGGAGCGACGGCGCGCGGCAGGCCCCGCCCAGCGCTCGCGCAGCGCCAGAACCTGCGGATCGGTGCGCAAGGCTCCCGCGCCCGCCCAGGCCAGCCGCATGGAGTCATAGGCCCTGCGGTGGGCCGGCGAGGCCTCGAGCCAGGCCTGCAACGCCGCCTCGTCCGCCGCGGTGAGGTCGCCGGAACGACGGCGCGCAAACCAGCCGGCGGCGATGTCGCGCGGATCGCCGAGGGTCTCTTCCGGATCCGGTCGGTGGCGCGTCATAGGTCCGGGTCCAGGCTCAGCGAAATGCGCCGCAGGGCGCGTTGGATCAGATGTTCGACGGCCTTCTTGGAAATCCGCATCCGGACGGCGATGGCGGCGTAGGTCATCTCCTCGAAGCGGTGCAGCATGAAGGCCTCGCTGCACCGGGGCGGCAGGGCCTGCATCGCCGCCAGCACCCGGGCCAGGGCCTCCTTGTCCAGCAGCACCCGCTCGGGCGAGACCTCGTCGCCGGGGTCGTGGACCCCGTCGAGCGGATCGTGCTCGCTCCAGTCCCAGGTCCGCCGCCGATGTCGCCGCGCCACCACGTTGGCCGCCGTGCGGAAGATGTAGCCCTCGATGTTCTCGATCGGCGCCTCGGATCCGCTGCGCACCTGAAGGCTCATGAAGACTTCCTGGACCAGGTCGTCTGCGTCGCTGGCCCCGACCTTGCGCTGGAAGTATCGGCGCAACGCCGGCTCGTAGCGCGCCACCCAGCCGCTCAGATCATCCGGCTGCGGCGCGGCGATCGGCATCCTCGGCGGCGACATCAAACGCTCCAGACTCGCGTCGGCGCATCCGCTCGCCGTCGAACGAACAGGAGCGCCCTCGAGAAGCTAGAGTCCCGAAACCGCCGACACCCCATGCGCGCCCGAGCGAAAAACATGGGCGCGCCCCCTCTAGTCGTCGCCCGGCTTCGGCGGCTCCACGCCGAAGAGCGCCTGGGCCAGGCCGCGGTAGTAGGCCGCCATCAACGGCTCGTCCCCGATCAGTTCGACCGCCCGCGTGATCGCCGCCCAGCCGTTGGCGCCGTTGACGAAGACGACCGCCCCGTCACGACCGTCCGGCGAGAAGTAGACCAGGTCGGTCTGCCCCTCGTCGTTGCCCGTGTGCTGCAGCACCCGATGGTCGCCGTAGCGGTGGACCTGCCAGCCGAGGGCGTAGCCGTACGCGTCGGGACAGCGGGCGACCAGCTTGCGCGGACAGCCGTAGATCGCGTCGCCGTCCAGGTCGGTCAGGATCGTCTCTCGCAGAGCCATCGCCCGCGGCTCGCGCTCGGCGATCAGCGCCGAGAGGAAGGTCGCGTAGGCCGGGACCGTCGTGATCAGGTCATAGGCCGCGCCGACCCCGTCGCCCTCCTTCAGGCCCGGATAGAGACTGTCGACCGGAACGAAGGCCCCTTCGCCGTTCACCGGCAGCGCCAGCCGCCCCTCGGTCCAGGCGGGGAGCTCGGCGACGGCCATTTCCCGCACGCCCATCGGCGCCAGCAGTATCTCATTCGCCAGCGCCCGCAGCGGCTTGCCGGTCTTGGCCTGGGCGTAGCGGGCGGCCAGCTCGATCCCCGCGCCGGAGTAGCGGTAGCGGGTCCCCGGCTCCCAGTCGAAGGCCAGCTTGCCGTCGTCATAGTCGTCCGGCCAGTTGCGCAGGCCCGACCGGTGCGAGAGCAGAATGCGCGTGGTGAGCTTGCGGTAGCGGGGATCCGCCGCAAGGTCGGCGTTGCGGACGTAGCCGACGATGGGCTCGTCCAGATCGATCCGCCCCGCCAGGGCCAGGGCGATCAGGGTCTCCGCCGTCACCGTCTTGGCGATCGAGGCGGTGTTGAAGACGGTGCGTTCGGCGGTCGCCGCATCGGGGCTCTGCCGGCCGTAGTAGCCGGTCCAGGCGACGCGTCCGTCGCGGATGACGGCGATCCCGATCCCGCCGAGCTTCCCGTCCTTGAGCAGGGCGGGCATCTCCCGCCCCATCCGACGGTCGAGCTCCGCCGGACTCGCGCTCGCCCAGGCCGATGTCGCCGCCGCCAGCGCCGCTGCGACCGCCGCGCCGAGCGCCAGGCGGCCGAACCCATCACGCAATCCAGACACACGCCCCTCGCACGCACCTTCGACGCCGCCGACACTGAGGGCGTCCGCTCGCGAAGGCAACGGCCCGCGTCAGGCGCCGCCGGTTCGAAGGAAGCGCACGCCTTCCGCCACCGCGCCCGACACGATCATGCCGTCGACCGCGCCGTGCGGGCTCCTCGTGAAGACCGTCCGACCGAAGAAGGCCTGCGGCGAGGCGAACACATCGGACTGGTAGGGCGTCAGCGGCAGGTCGCTCAGCCGCGGATGGCGCGCGACGAGACGGCCGTCCTTCAGGAGGATCCGATAGGCCGTGTCGAGCTCCTCGCTCTCGTAGCGGCCGACATAAGCGGTCAGGTCGACCTGCCCGGCGTCGAACGGCTGGAGGACGATGCGTGGCGCGTCGAGCGATCCGTTCATGCCGAGCCTGTACCTGAGGCCGGGTGATCGTCCGGCGGTCGGCGGGGCGAACTCCAGCCGGACGTCCGTCGCCGGGTCGAGCAGGAAGGCGCCGTCCGACAGCGGCTGGAGGCGCTCGCCGCGCTCCGCCCCGCGCATTCGCCAGTGCAGACCGTCGCTCTCGACCCCCACCGACAGGATGATCCCGGGGAACAGCTCGTAGTCGCCGGCCAGGACGTCCAGCCGTCGACGGTCCGGCGCGGCGGCCGGCGTCGGGACCCTCGCCGGCTCCAGACCCTCGGCCAGCCAGATGTCGGCCATCGCGTAGGCGGTCCTGGCCATGTCGAAATCCGACCGGTTGCTGAGCACGGCGACCGAGAACCGGCGGCTCGGGGCGCGCAGCAGGAAGGCGCGGTAGCCGGCCTCCCGACCACCGTGACTCCAGGTCTCCAGACCGCGATACAGATGGCGCTCCTGTCCCCCGGCGTAGTAGTGCCGCTCCCCGCCGACGCCCCTCCGCTCAGCCATCAGCCTCATCACTTCCGGTCCGCCGACAGCGCCGGTCTCGAAGTTGGCCGCCCATCGCAGCAGATCGCCGGTCGTGGTCAGCAACCCGGTCGACCCCGTGATCGAGCCCGGCGCGCCGGCGCGCCGGAAGCCGTCGCGACTTCGGCGATAACCCTCGGCGCGACGCGGCGTGATCCGCTCCGGATCGTCCTCGAACCGGGTATCCTGCATGCCGAGGGGATCGAAGATCCGGGCTTTGCAGAAGGCGGCCAGCGACTGGCCGGACAGCCGCTCGACGATCCGGGCCAGCAGGAAGTAGCCGCCGTTGGTGTACTGGAAGCGCGACCCCGGCGGGAAGTTCAGGCCGCGCTGACGGAGGAACAGACGTTCGCACTGTTCGTCGGTGGCCGGGTCCTCCGAACGCCAGCCCGCCATCTGCATCAGGATGTCGTCGCGTACGCCGCCGGTGTGACGGACCAGGTGATCCAGCCGCAAATCCGCGCCCAGCGCTGCAGTCTCGGGGATATGGCGGCTCGGCGGATCGTCCAAGCCGGCGCGGCCTTCCACGACCAGAAGCATCAAGGCGAAGGCGGTGAACTGTTTCGACACCGAGGCGGCGCGGAAGACCGTGTCCGGCGTGATGGCGCTCCCCTGCTCCAGATCGGCCAGACCGAACCCCCTCGCATAGACGCTCCGCCCGTCCAGGGAGGCGGCGACGGCGACGCCCGGCTGGTCCCGTGTCTTCCAGGGAGCGAGCAGCCGGTCCGTCGCCTCGACGCGCACGTCATTTGCCGCCCAGGCCGCCGCGGGGGCCTGGCTGAAGGCGGACAGGGCGCCGATCAGCGCGCCGCGTCGGGTGGAAGCGAACATGGAGGCTCCTCGGATGACGGAGACCCCGGGATGGCTCGTCCCGCGTTCGCGTTCGACCGACTTCGCGAAGTCGGACGCCTTTCCGCTCAGGCTTCGCCGCGCCGCTGCGCCCGAAAGGCGCTGGGCGTCATGCCGCGATGCTTGAGGAAGGCGGCGTTGAACGAGGACTTCGAGCTGAACCCGGCCTCGTGGAGGATCTGCAGCATCCCCTTTCTCCCGTCCTCCGCCAGGAGGTCGGCGGCGACGTCGACGCGATGGCGGTTCACGAAATCGAAGAAATGGACGCCGAACTCGCGGTTGATCAGCTCGGACAGCTCGCGAGGCGTCAGGGCCAGGCGCGCGGCCAGGCCCTCGAGGTTCAACGCCGGATCGAGATGGGGCCGATCGCGCGCCATGACCACGTTGAGACGGAGCAGGCGCGCACCGGTCTCGCGGTCGCCGCCGTCGCCGGCCGCGACCTGTCGCAGCCGGGAGTCGGCGCTCCGGAACAGGTCCGGTTCGAGCAGGGCCTTGAAGGTGATCCAGATCATGACGCCGAGGGCATAGGTCGCGACGGCCAGCTGAGCCCAGTCGGCGACGGCCTGCGCCGGACCGGCCAGGGCCAGCCGCTTGGCCACGCCCAGCGGCTGGACGAGCAAGGAGGAGACCAGGAGCTGCGTCAGCCAGTTGAGGGCCTTGGAACTGACGCCGACATAGCGGTCGGCGAAGGCGCCACGGACCCTCAGGAGCAGCACGATGACGGCGGCGATGTAGGCGTAGTACTGCACCGCCAGCCCGGCCCGGGCGATCTGGAACTCGAGACTGCCGATCGCCGCCGCGGCGTCCATCTGTCCGGCGTAGATGCGCGGCGTCAGCAGCAGGGTTGCGGCCAGGAAGGGCAGCGCATGCCAGGCCCAGCCCATCCGTGGCGCGAAGTCGGCCCGGCAGACCGCCGCGAAGTAGCCCAGGAAGAAGGGCATCTGGAAATAGGCGAGACTGAACCGGAACACCGACGCCTTGATCGGCAGCAGGTTGTTGGCGTCGATGAACCAGCCGCCCAGGTCGATGGCGGTCAGGATCAGAAAACCGGCCAGCATCCGGTTGCTCGGCGCGATCTTCGACCGCGCCGCCAGCAGGAAGCCGGCCAGGATCAGGCAAATGCAGGCGGCGACGAGACTGAAGCCGCTCAGAAGCGTCGCCGCCGACATGCCTCCGCCTACTTGCCGCCCTTCTGCAGGGCGATCCAGGCGTCGATCCGCCGTTCGAGCACCGCCAGCGGCAGCGATCCGTGAAGCAGGATCGCGTCGTGGAAGTCGCGCTCGTTGAACTTGTCGCCCAGGGCCTTCTGGGCCCGCTCGCGCAGCTCGACCAGCTTCAGTTCGCCGATCTTGTAGGCCAGCGCCTGGCCCGGCCAGGACACATAGCGCTGCAGCTCGACCTCGATGTTCACCGGCGACAGGGCGGTGTTCTCGGTGAAACAGGCGCGCGCCTGCTCCATCGACCAGCCTTTGGCGTGGATGCCGGTGTCGGCGACCAGGCGACAGGCGCGCCACATCTCGTAGGACAACCGGCCGAACCGCTCATAGGGGTCGCGGTAGATGCCCATCTCGATGCCGAGGCGCTCGGAGTAGAGCCCCCAGCCCTCCCCGAAGGCGGTGACATAGAGGTCGCGGCGGAAGGCCGGGACAGCCGGCTGCTCCTGCGCCATGGCGACCTGGATATGGTGGCCGGGCGCGCCCTCGTGCAGCACCAGCGCCGGTAGCTCATACAGAGGCCGCTCGCGCAGCGACGAGGTGTTGATCATGAGGCCGCCCGCCCGGCCCTCGCGCTGATCGCCGGGGAAGTAGCGACCGGTGGTGTAGCCTTCTTCGATACTGGCCGGCACCGGCCGCACACCGTAGCTCAGCCGGGGCAGCGTCCGGAAATGCGCCGGCAGCCGGTCGTCGACCCGCTTGGCGATCTCGCTGGCCTTCTCGAGCAGCTGCTGGCGGCTGGTGGCGTAGAAGCGGTCGTCGTTGCGCAGGAACGTGCGGAACTCGGCCATCGTCCCGGTGAAGCCGGCCTCGCCCTTCACCGTCTCCATCTCGGCGCGGATGCGGGCGACCTCGCGCTGGCCGATGGCGTGGACCTCATCCGGCGTCATGCCGGTGGTCGTGTGCTGGCGCACCAGGAAGGCGTAGTAGGCCTTGCCCTCCGGCAGATCGGACGCGGCCAGCGATTTGCTCGCCTTCGGCAGGTACTCGTCGGCCATGAAGGTCGCGAAGGTCTTGCGGGCCGGCGCGACGCGCTGGGCGATGACCGCCTCGCCTTCCTTCAGCAGCGACGCGCGGGTGTCGGCCGGGATGCTCGCCGGCAGTCGGCGCAGCGGCTGCAGCAGCGGATCCTCCGCCAGCGGCGTCTCGGCCGCCCGCTTGGCCCGGGCCAGGATGCCCTCGGCGGTCGGGACCGGCTGCACGAAGCCGGTCTTCACGCCGCGCCGGGCGTTGGCGATGTTGGCGTCGTAGTAGGCCGGGATCTGACCGAGCAGGCCGATCCAGCGCTTGGCGTCGGCCTCGTTTGTCAGCCGGGCGCTGTCGGCGCGATACAGCAGGCCGGTGTCGAAGCCGCCGTCGCTGCTGAACGGAATCCGCGCCTCGTCGTAGGCGGCGAGCTCTATCTTGCCGTCGAGCGTCCAGACCAGCAGATCGTAGGTCAGCTGCTCCTGCTCCGGCAGGGTCGTGCGGTCGATCGCCGCCAGCTTCGTCCGGACCGCCTTGTACTCCTTCAGCCGCGCGGCGTCGGCGGCCGGGGTGACGTCCGGCAGGGTCCAGTTGCGGGCGCCGGTGTCGACGGCCTCCTCGGAGGTCTGGGTCGCGCGTTCGTAAGCAGCGACGGCCTGACTCAGCGCTCCGGTCGGCGCCGTGGCGGCGTACGAGGCCGTTCCGGCCATGACGATGACGCCCGCCGCCGCCGTGGCGAGAACGAAGCGACGCAAATCGACGGGCATACGGCCCCTCCCCTTTTTGGTTTCCCCCAAACGGAACACACCCGTCGGCGGGTTTCAATCAGCCCAGATCCCAGGCCTGCCGCGCCGCCTCGATCCGATCGAGCTTGGCGTTCAGCGGCCCCCAGTCGTCGTCGGCGTCGATCGCCGACCACAGCGCCTCGACCTCGTCGATCAGCATCTCCTCGGGCTCCGGCCGGCCGAACATGTCGTGCTCCAAACGCTCGGGGCGAAGCGGCTCGAAATCCGCCAGCAACCGCCGGAAATCGACGAAGCCCTCGTCGGCGTAGAGCCCCCCTCGCGGTCCGGCCAGGGCCCGCTTCTCGTCGCCGCAGAACCAGTCGAAGAAGAACGGCTCCCATCGCAGTCGATCGCCGCCGGCCTGCAGCGCGCGGAACGCCGCGTTGACCAGGACCACGTCGGCGTCCGCATCGCGCCCCCGCAGCCCCAATCGCGCCAGCATCGACCGCCGCAACTCATCCCGATAGGCGGCGCCGAAGCCGTTGAGAGCGGCGATCAGCGTCTCGCTCTCGGCGACCAGGGTCAGGCAGCCGGCGAGTTGCTGAAGGTTCCAGAACGCCGCCTCGGGCTGGCGGCCGAAACTGTAGAGCCCGCTGTGATCGAAGTAGGCGGCGGTGAAGTTGGGGTCGTTGCGCGGCAGGAACCGCCAGGGGCCGTAGTCGAAGCTCTCGCCCGTCACGACCATGTTGTCGCTGTTCAGCACCCCGTGGACGAAGCCGGCCGCCATCCAGCGCGAGACCAGCCGCGCCGTGCGCGCGACCACCGCCTCCAGCAACGCGACCGGGCGGTCGGCGGCGGCGGCCAGCTCGGGGAAATAGGCGTCGACGCAGTGATCCACCAGCAGGCCGATATTGTCCGCGCGGTCGAAGTAGGCCTGCCGCTGGAAGGTCCCGAAGCGGATATGGCTGTGCGACAGCCGCACGAGGACGGACGAGCGGGTGGGGCTGGGCTCGTCGTTGCGGGCCAGCTGCTCGCCGGTCTCGATCAGGGAGAAGGCGCGGCTGGTCGGAACGCCCAGCGCCTCCAGCATGCCCGCGGCCAGAATCTCGCGCATGCCGCCCTTCAGGGTCAGGCGGCCGTCGCCCTGGCGCGACCACGGCGTCCGGCCCGAGCCCTTGGTCGCCAGGTCCAGAAGCCGATCCGCGCCCGCCTCGCGCAGCTGGGCGAACAGGAAACCGCGTCCGTCGCCGAGGTCGGGGTTGTAGGTGCGAAACTGATGCCCGTGATAGCGCATGGCGAGCGGCTGCGGCTGGTTGCCCGGCAACGGTTCGAATCGGCCGAAATGCGCGACCCATTCGGCGTCGGTCAGGGTCTCGAGGCCCACCGTCGCGGCGGCCCGATCGTTCCGCCGTCGCAGGATGGTCGTCGGGAAGTCGGCCGGCTCCACCGGGTCCGAGAATTCCGGGCCCAGCGCCATGAAGCGCGGATCGGGACGGTACGACGACGAGACCGGCATGCCCCGGTCATGGCCCCCGGAATCGACGCGCGCAAGTCCGGTTTTGGTTGGGTCGACCGTCCCCGCATGGTAGCCCGACCCATGGCTCGCCGACTGACCCTAGACTTCCTGAAGACGGAGGCCGCGTCCGGCCTCATCCTCGCGACCGCCGCCGTCGTGGCCGTGATCCTGGCCAACTCCCCCTGGCGGGACGCCTATTTCGCGTTCGTGAAGGCCCCTTTCACGATCCAGTTCGGCGCGTTCGAAGAGACCAAATCCGTCCTGAAGTGGACCAAGGACGGCCTGATGGCCGTGTTCTTCTTCACCGTCGGCATGGAGATCAAATACGAGATCCTGCGCGGCGAGCTGTCCAACATGCGCAAGCTGGCCATGCCCGTCTTCGCCGCGATCGGCGGCATGGTGGTCCCGGCGCTGGTCTATCTCGCCTTCAACCTCGGCGAGGGCGGTTCGCCGACCGGCTGGCCGATCCCGGCCGCGACGGACATCGCCTTCGCCCTGGCCGCGCTGGCCATCGCCGCGCCCAAGGCCCCGACCTCGCTGCGCGTGTTCCTGCTGACCCTGGCCATCGCCGACGACCTGGGCGCGGTGGCCCTGATCGCCATCCTGTTCACCAGCGACCTGAACCTGCTGTCCCTGGCCGGCGCGGCCGCCGGCCTGGGCGTGCTCGCCTGGATGGGCCGCTGGAAGTCGATACCGCCGCTGCTGTTCGCCGCCGTGTTCCTGGTCGTCTGGATGTTCACGCTCGAGTCCGGGGTCAACACCTCGTTGGCGGGGGTCGCGGCCGCGCTGACGGTGCCGATCGCCCCGCGCCGTCCCGGCGAGGAAGGCGTGCTGAAACACTACATGCACGCGCTGCATCCCTATGTCGCCTACGGCATCCTGCCCTTCTTCGCCTTCGTCGCGGCCGGCTTCTCGTTCGACAGCTTCGGCGGCGGCGGCGGCCTGCTGGCGCCCCTGCCGCTCGGCATCCTGGCCGGCCTGGCGCTCGGCAAGCCGATCGGCGTGTTCGGCGCCGCCTTCCTGACCGCCAAGCTCAAGCTGGGCCAGCCGCCCAGCGGCGCCGGCTGGCTCGAACTGCTCGGCGTCTCGATGCTCTGCGGCGTGGGCTTCACCATGAGCCTGTTCATCGGCGGCCTGGCCTTCCCGGCCGGAAACGCCACGGCGGAAGTCCAGCTGGGCGTCATCGCGGGCTCGATCCTGTCGGTGCTGCTCGGCGTCCTGACGCTCAAGCTTGCGGAATTTCGACAGCCCCGTCAGTGAACTCCGTTTTTTGACGGTCGTGCTGTCACCCTCGCGACACGAAACCGCCATTTCCGTTGCGCGACAAGGGTTTGACGGTTGCGCAGGGTTCCCGGCTCACCATAGGTGAACATCGTGCAGTTAACGTGGGTCACCAATGGCTCCCGAGGCTGCCGAAAACCGCGCGGGCTCCCCACCAGCGCCAACAACACGGGACAGGAAATGCGTTTCTCCAAAGTGCTTCGCGCGTCGGCGTCCGCCGTCGTGCTCTCCTCGCTGGCCGCCGGCGTCGCCTACGCCCAGGACCAGGGCGAGAGCGCGACCGTCGACGCCATCATCGTCACCGCCACCAAGCGTGAGCAGAGCCTGCAGGACGTGCCCGTCGTGGTCACGGCGGTCAGCGGCCAGCTGATGCAGGACGCCGGCGTCAAGGACATCAAGGATCTGACGATCCTCACCCCCGGCCTCACGGTCACCTCGACCTCGAACGAAACCGTCACCACCGCCCGCATCCGCGGCGTCGGCACCGTCGGCGACAACCCCGGCCTCGAATCCTCGGTCGGCGTCGTGATCGACGGCGTCTACCGCCCCCGCAACGGCGTCAGCTTCGGCGACCTGGGCGAGCTGGAGCGGGTCGAAGTTCTGAAGGGTCCGCAAGGCACCCTGTTCGGCAAGAACACCTCGGCCGGCGTCATCAACATCATCACCAAGGAGCCGGAGTTCACCTTCGGCGGCTCCGCCGAGCTGACCGCCGGCAACTACGGCGCCATCGGCGGCTCGGTCTCGGTGACCGGCCCGATCGTCGAAGACAAGATGGCCGGCCGCCTGTTCTTCGCCAAGCGCCAGCGCGACGGCTACCTGGACGTGGTGACCGGCCCCGGCCCGCGCACCCAGAACGACGACGTCAACCAGGACTTCTGGACCCTCCGCGGCCAGCTGCTCATCACCCCGACCGACGACATCACCCTGAAGGTCATCGGCGACTACACCAAGCGTGACGAGTCCTGCTGCCTGGGCACCCAGCTCTACGTCGGTCAGGCGACCGCTTCGCGCGCCAACATGATCAACGCCGTGCGTCCGGGTTCGATCGACACGACCAACACGCCGTTCGACCGCAAGGCCTACGCCAACCGCAACACCACCCAGGCCATCGAGGACAAGGGCCTGTCGGTGGAAGCCAACTGGGACATCACCCCCGACGTGACCATGACCTCGGTCACGGCCTTGCGTCAGTGGCGCGCCGAGACCGCCCAGGACTCCGACTTCACCGCCGCCGACATCGCCTATCGTCCGGACGACGGCAGCAACTTCGTCGAGTTCAAGCAGTTCTCGCAGGAAATCCGGTTCGCCGGCACGACCGAGCGCCTGGACTGGTTGGTCGGCGCCTTCTACGCCAATGAAGAGCTGAACAGCCGCTCGGTCCTGAAGTACGGCTCCGACTACTACGCCTACTTCGACGATCGCGTGCTCGGCCAGGCGCCGCGAATCCTGGGTCTGGCCCCCGGCACGATCCACCAGGCCGGCTCGGGCTCGGACGACCGCTACGCGCAGAAGGACAAGACCTTCGCGCTATTCACCGACAACACCTGGGCGTTCACCGACGCCCTGAAGCTGACGGTCGGCCTGCGCTACACCAACAGCGACAAGGAACTGGTCACCAAGTACAACACCACCGGCGCCTCCTGCCGCCAGGGCGAGCTCGGCCTGGGCACGCTGGTCACCTACTTCGTGAACGCCGGCATGGCCCCGGCGGCGGCGCAGGCCCAGGCGATCAAGGTCGTCGGCGGGCTCTGCCTGAACAGCCAGAACGCCGACTTCGACAACATCAACAACGGCAATCCGTTCAAGCAGAGCACGTCGGAAGAAGAAGTCACCGGCACGGTCAAGCTGTCGTACAAGGTCAACGACGACATCATGACCTACGCGTCCTACGCGCGGGGCTACAAGAGCGGCGGCTTCAACCTGGACCGCTCGTCGATCGCCTGCCCTCCGGGCGGCCGTCCGACCAAGACCGCGGCCGGCGTGGCCTGCACCAACGGCACCCCGCTGCTCGACTTCCAGGCCAACCCGAACACCAGCTTCGCGCCGGAGTTCGCGGACTCCTACGAGCTGGGCATCAAGACGAAGTGGTTCAACAACAGCCTGCTGCTGAACGGCACGATCTTCTACCAGGAGTATACCGACTTCCAGCTGAACACCTTCGTGGGCACGGCCTTCATCGTCGAGACCATCCCCGAGGTGACGTCCAAGGGCGTCGACGCCGACTTCGTCTGGTTCACCCCGGTGCAAGGCCTGTCGATGCAGGGCGGCGTGACCTACGCCAAGACCGAGTACGGCAAGTTCACCGCCCTGGACCTGCAGGACCCGTCGCGCTTCGCCAGCCTGTACCGCCTGCCCGGCGCGCAGATGTCGTTCGCGCCGGAATGGTCGGGCTCGGTCGCGGCCACCTACGAGCGTGACATCGGCGACAGCCTGCTGTTCCGCGGCAACGTCTCGGCCAAGTACACCTCCAAGTACAACACCGGCTCGGACCTGCACCCGGCCAAGGAGCAAGGCGCCTTCACCCTGGTGAACGCCCGCGTCTCCATCGGCGCGCAGGACGACCGCTGGGCCGTCGAGCTGTGGTCGAACAACCTGTTCGACGAGGACTACCTGCAGGTCGGCTTCAACGGCCCGTTCCAGGTCGACGAAGCGAACGACAGCGTCAGCGTCTACAACGCCTTCCTGGGCGCCCCGCGCACCTACGGCGTGACCCTGCGCAGCAAGTTCTAAGTCGGAACGACAACGCATAAGAGATCGGGCCGTCCGGACCTCCGGGCGGCCCTTTTTCTTGCCGGGATTTCACTGGCGCGAGCCTCCTCCGTCCGCCAGCCTGCAGGCCGCATGAGCCACACCGTCGACACCCTGCCGCTCCGACAAGGCCTGGCCCGCGGCTGGACGCCCCGCCACCGCCATGCGGGAGGGTACGCGGCCATCGTGCTGCGCGGCGGCTATCTCGAGGCGGGCGACGCCGGCCGCCGCCGGGTCTCGGCGGGAGAGGCCATTCTCCACGACCGCTTCTCGGCCCACGCCAACAGCATCGACGGTCAGGACGTCCAGGTCCTCAACCTGCCGCTGCCCGGCGATCTCGTCGCGCCGGCGCACTTCGTGAAGGTCGCCGACATCGACGGCCTGGCCCGGGCGGCCGAAACCAGCCTCCGGGGCGCGGTCGACCATCTGCTGACCGGCCTGGAATCCCTGCCCTCGCCCGTCACGGACTGGCCGGACCTTCTGGCCGAAGCGCTGCGTTCCTCCTCGCCGGTCGTCCTGGGCGACTGGGCCCGCGCCCACGGCCTGGCTCCGGCCACCGTCTCGCGCGGTTTCCGGCAGGCTTTCGGCGTCTCGCCCGTCCGCTATCAGCTCGAAGCCCGCGGCCTGGCCGCCTGGCGAGCCCTGGCCGGCGAGCAGCCGCTGGCCGCTCTGGCCGTCGACCTGGGTTTCGCCGACCAGGCCCACATGACCCGGATCGTCTCCGCCCTGACCGGCCGCTCGCCCGGCGCCTGGCGCAGGTCAAATCCGTTCAAGATCGAGGGCATGATGAACCGTCGCCAAGCGCTCTTCGCCGCCGTCGCCCTGTCGCTCACGGCCAATGTCGCCCTCGCCGGGACGCCCCCGCCCCGCACCCAATGGAAGGTGCGGACCTCGGAAGGCTTCGACGCCCTTTGCTTCCTGGGACCGCTCTCCGGCAAGCCGTTCTACGCCGACTACTACCGCGAGGAGCTGGCCGCCTTCCTGCCGGGCATGAGCCGGGAGGCGATGGCCGCGCTGGCCTCGCTGTATGAGGAAGCGGACCGTCAGAAGGCGCTGCTGGGCCCCAACCTCTGCACCTATCTGTCCGGCGGACCGGACGCGACCCTGGACCAGCTGATCCGAGCGCTGGAACAGGCCGAAACGGTGATCAAGCCGCCGCTGGACGCCAGCCCCTACGCCCTGAACGCCGAGGAGTGGCGCAACTTCATGGCCCAGCAGCCGCGGGTGCTGATCGTGCTGAAGGCGATGCGCGACGCGGGCTTCGCCGCCTTCCGCCGCCGGTATGTCGACGAGCGCGCCGTGCGCCGGGTTCCGGCCCTCAGCGCCCGCCTGGCCGGAACGGATGTCATCGCCGAGCAGGAGCGTCTGCTGGGCCGCCCGTTCGCCGATCCGTCGCTGGAGGTGATCCTGCTGTATTTCTCCAAACCGCACGGCATCAAGATCCAGGGCCAGCGCTTCCTGACCCACCTCGACTATCCCGACGAAGCGGTCATCCGGAACGCGGCGCACGAGATGCTGCACCCGCCCTTCCCGATGGACGGACCGCTGGCGAGATCGGTGATGGCGACGATGAACGAGGATCCGCTGCTGACCCGGGTGCTGGCCGAGCACGATCCGGCTTTCGGCTACAACAGCATGGAGGGCATCCTCAACGAGGACACCGTCCAGGCGCTGGAGCAGATCGTCAGCGAGCGCCTCGGCGTCGCCAAGCCGGCCGGCGAGCGCTGGCGCAAGTCCGACGGCGGCATGCACCTGTTCGCGGCCGCCCTGTACGGGATGCTCAAGGCCGACGGCTACGATCGGACGGGCGGAAACATCGAGACCTGGATGAACAAGGCCCTGATCGGCGGCCGCCTGTCGCCTGAGAGCATCGCCGGTTCGGCGGGCCAGGTGCTGGACCTGCCCGCCGACCAGCTCTGGAAGAAGGCCTAGGCCAGCGCCGCCTTCAGCTTCGCGGCGGTCTCCTCGATCGCCGCGGGCACCCCCGGACAGAAGGGGGCCAGGGTATAGAAGTCGTGGACGAAGCCGCCGTACTCCAGGTGCTCGGCCCGACCGCCGGCGGCGCCGATCGCGGCGGCGTAGGCCTTGCCCTCGTCCTTCAGCGGGTCGAAGCCGGCGGTCACCACCAGGGCCGGAGCGACGCTGGAGACGTCGGCGTGGACCGGCTCGGCGCGCCGCTGCTGCGGATGGCCGGCGGCGGCGAAATGATCGCCGAACCACGCCATGACCTCGGCGGTGAGCAGATGCCCCTCGGCCAGGTCGCGGCGCGACTGGGTGTCCTGGGCCATGGCCGTGGCGGGATAGAGCAACAGTTGGAAGGCCAGCTTCCGCGCCGGGTCGGCCTTGAGCTCAAGCGCCACGCAGGCCGACAGATTGCCGCCTGCGGAGCAGCCGCCGACCGCGATGCGAGCCGGATCGAAGCCGATCCCGGCGGCATGGTCGAAAGCCCAGCGCGTCGCGGCCAGGGCATCGTCATGCGCCGCCGGGAACGGATGCTCGGGGGCCAGGCGGTAGTCGACCGAGAGCACCTTCACGCCGGAGGCGGCGGACAGGCGGCGCAGGAAGCCGTCATGGGTGTCCAGATCACCGATCACGAAGCCGCCGCCGTGGAAGTAGACCAGGCCCGGGCCGACGGACGGCGCGCCCTCGGGCGTGTAGAGCCGCGCCCTCAGCGGGCCCGCGCCGCCGGCGACCTCCAGTTCGCGGACGTCCAGGTCGGTCGGGGCGCCGGCGTCGACGCCGACCCGCTGGGCGCGGTAGCCCTCGCGCAGCATCGCCGGCGGCAGGGTGTTCAGCGGCGGCATCTCGATGGCGTTCGCCGCATCGAGCAGGGCGCGGAAATGGGGATCCAGCATCGTCGTCACTCCTGGACCGTCACCACGCCGGCGGAGGCGTCGCCGGCGTAGATCGCCTGCACCAGACCGTCCCGGCGCTCGAGGGTCGCGCGTTGATTCACATAGCCCTTGTCGGTGATCTCGCCCGCATCGATCGACGGCGGCTCGGTCATGACCACGAAGCGGCCCACACGTCGCGAAGACCCGCCGGCCGAGGCGTTGAACGCCGCCAGCCGGTCCCTGAGGATCGCGGCCAGCTTCTCGAACGGCGTGCCCGGCCCCTCGTCCTGCGCCAGCGCCTGCATGCCGGCCATCGAGGGCCAGAACAGCGCGCCGATGAACGGCTTGTCCTGGCCGGCGATCACCGCGTCCATGACATAGGGGCTGCAGGCGGCGACCAGGTCCGGCCGCAGGGTGCCGACGCTGACCCAGGTGCCGCTGTCGAGCTTGAAGTCCTCGGTGACGCGGCCGTCGAAGACCAGGCCTTGGGCCGGATCGCTCTCGTCCACGAACCGCGCGGCGTCGCCCAGCTTGTAGAAGCCTTCCTCGTCGAAGGCGGCGGCCGTCTTCTCCGGGTCGTTGTGATAGCCGGTGGTCACCGTCGGCCCTTTCACCCGAACCTCGAGCTTGGAGCCGTTGGGAACCAGCTTCAGCGTGATGCCCGGCAACGGAAGCCCGACCAGGCC
>VFQQ010002997.1_pt1 | contig 17408 bp, 33 predicted proteins | sample 3512341 | NCBI WGS metagenome assembly VFQQ01 (sample SAMN10412373, study PRJNA504923) | tailings metagenome | isolation source: Relicate 2 Philex TSF1 revegetated site | place: Philippines: Tuba, Benguet | collected 2017-08-29 | reverse complement strand
ACCGGCCAGAGCACCCAGCCTGCAAGGTGCAGGACGGCACAACCAACTACGCTGTTTTGCAGCCCACCTGCAGCGCCCCAGCTTGCATGATGTCGGCGCACAGCATGCCCGAGTTACGCACAAGGTTGCCCAGCGCGCCCTGCGGAACAGTGATGGAGGAAAGCGCGGCGTTTGCATGCAGCGCTTGCGCACTCCCCAACAGCCAGCTATGATGCATGGTCCTACCACTGCATGGACCGCACCAGTTGCTGAGAGCACCCTTGCCTTTCTCCCACCGCCTTTCCACGTGACAATCTCTCACCGCTGCGTTAGCGCGTGTGCGGTCCTCATCATCCCGCAGCAACGCCACCAGGGCTGGCACAGCCGGCCGCAGCGCCGGGTACAGGCTGGCATTGTGGAAGCCTGCAGGGGGCCAGGCAGAAGGTGATACAAGGTGGAGTGCGTGTGCAGCGGAACATCAAGACAACCATTGCAACAGAGCCAGGTGGCGGCGCGACAACTTGTTTACACCCAGCCACCCATCCATGCCCACCTGCATTGCCAATGGCGAAGCAAGCAAACTTGCGGGCCGCACGATCGGGGTCTCGGCACAACTCTATGAGAGCTGCCACCACGCCATGCTGCGCCAGGTCGCCATAAAAGCGGTGGCTGCACAGCACGGGTGGCATAGGTGTAGGTGGGCGGGTGTAAGGCAGCCCCGCATAGCAGGCCAGGCAAGCCCAGCTTGCACTCTGCTTGCCATTTCAGAAAGAAAGGGTTTGTTGTTGTGCAGTGCTGCTCCCTTGCACGTTGCTCACCCCTGCTGCAGCGAGGGTGCCAAAACCAGCGCACGTTCACGCACCCAACACACACCTGTGCCGGCACAGGTTGCCCAGCAGGTTGCAGCTGCGAGCGCGTACGCTGGCATCTGGATGCCGCAGCAGCGCCGGCATCAGCGGTATGAGCTGGCTCTCTGCAGGTCAGCGATATATTGGTTGCATTGGTCAGTGACAGATTGATTCGTATGCCTGCCATGGGGATTCAGCTCCATGCCAAGCCCTCAAAAAGCCTTCAGTTTCATGCGATCAAGTCCTTTCAATTCTGCAGCCCAGCGCACCTGCAAGCGCGTCGTAGTGCGCATGCGTGGAGCGCGCCAGCTGGCTGATGACGAGCAGGCTGTTGATGAGCAGCCCCGTGGGGTTGGCGGGCCGCAGCAGCCTGCAGGACGGAGAGACCAGGGACCGGGAAGCGGAGCTTTCAATCATGCTTCACATTGTCACAGCAGCGCACTGAAGTGGCATCAAAGACCTGCAAGCAAATGCAAGCACCTGCTTATCCCCAGCCAGCACACCCCCTGCACTCCGCAGAGCCACCCAGCTTCCCAGCCTCACTCACTTGTCCACGTGCGTGGGTGCCATGCCGCCGGCCTGCACGTACTGCCCCATCAGCCGCTCGCTGGACATGACGAGGCGGGCCAGCAGGCCGACAGCCGCACCCAGCTCCTCACTGCCCGCAGGCAGGGAGCCGATACATGCAACCAGCACGCCCGGCAACTCCGCCTGGCCAGCCAGCGTCTGCTGCAGGGCCGCAAGCGCCGCATCGTGCTGCGCTGACTGCACCGGCTGGCAAAAGGGTGCGTACAGCGCACCCACCACCGCTGCCATCAGGCCGGTGGTGGCGGTGGGGCCATCGTTCAGCGGCGTCAGGCTGCCGGCGGTGCCCAGGCTGTTGTTGGGGTTGCAAGCGGAGGTGGCGTCCACGAAACGAGACACCGCATCCAGCACCGCAGGCCGCAGCAGCGCCAGCAGGGCAGGCACCAGCGCCGGCTGCTGCTGCAGCAGCGCCAGTGCGCCGGCGTCATGCTGCAGCAGCCGCTGCAGCACCTGCACCAGCGCCAGCAGCCCCGCTGGCGACAGCTCGCTCCAGCTGGCGCCATCGCCGCGTGCTGATGCCGCTAGCAGTACACGCGCGGCCGCCTGTGCCACGCCGCTCTGCAGGACACGGGCGGCATGCCCATGCGCCAGCACCGCCGCCAAGCTTGCTGCGCCGTCCAGCATGCCAGTGATGGCTGGAAAGCCCTCAAACTCTGCCATGGCCGGCAGCGGCGGCGCGCCCGCACCCGCTGGCTGCTGCCACACCAGCAGGCGGCGTAGCTGCTGCAGTGCTGCGTCGGGCACCAGGGCTGTGAGCTCAGCCAGGCGAGGTGGCGGCGCTGGAGGCGGCTGCATCGAGGACGACAGCGCAGCAGGCGGCGCAGCGGCTAGCCGGCTGGGCGACAGCGGGCCGCCGCTGGGTGCCTGGTGTGGCACCGCCATGGCCAGCAGGCCCGACACAGCTGCCGCCGCCGCTGATGCTAATCGCACGTCGCTGCTGACCGCATGCATGATGGCCAGCAGGCGCTGCAGCAGCTGCTCTGTCGTGCCGGGCACCACCCGCGCAAGCAGGCTCTGGCTGCCCGCCCCAGGCAGCAGCGCGCTGGACGACAGCATGGCTGCAAAGCACAGCAGCGCCGCTGCCCCCGTGCCGCCCTCCGCCGCTTTCAGCACCGCCTGCGCACACGGCAGCAGATGGGGGTGCGGGTTGGGTGCTGCTGAGCTGCAGAGCGGCGGGATGATTTGTTTCCAATGGATGGCAGAAGGCAACACCCGCTCCATGCACTGTTTCGGCAGCAGCTTTAGCCCAAAGTGCCCGCACCTCTGGCGCCTGGCAGGCGATGGCCACTGGTCCCAGCTGTGGAACTGCCACGCACGCGCGGTGCAGCAGGTGCAGGCAATGCCGCTGCAGCGCCACGGCCGCCGCCTGGTCGGCGGGGCTCTGCTCGTGCCGCACATAGAGAGCGCCGCAGGCCGCCTTGATGCTAACATGCGAGTTGAGCAGCGCGTCCGCGCACTCAAACCGCACCTGCGCAACAATAACAATGAGGGAAGACAGGCGTGGCAGTCAACAAAGCTGCCACCCTTAGCTGCCAAGGCAGAGCAGGCGCCGACCGCTGTTGAAGGCAACATCCACCAAACAGGTCTTTGTGTCTTCTACTGGGCCGACTTTCCCCACGTGCCCAGCACGCACCGCCTTGACAAGTGGGTGGCTGGCCGGCTCCCGCCAGCCCTTATGGCCGTGCAGCAGGGCAGCAGGGAAGTAGTGCGCGCCGCAGCCGGGCGGGAACAGCTCGCTGGAGCAGCAGGCCAGGGAGCAGAGGCAGGACAGCGCGCTATGGATCGCATCCTGGGTGCCTGCAAGGCAGTGGGCAGCCGGTAGTGGGCAGGTAATCAAGGATGTTGCTATGGTGCGGTCGCTTGCAACAACCTGTGCAATATGCCGTGCAATTAAACTACACACTACACGATGCAACAGCTAACTGGCTTGCTTGCAGAGCATCATGCAGAACAAACAGCTTGCAGGCAAAGCATCTAGCGGACCTTGCGCCATGCCAGTGTGTGCGTCTTCTATGCATCTGCAAAGCCGCCCGCTAGCCTTTTTGTCTAGCACTGTCTGCAGACTGGCCGCGGCGCTCCTGCACACCAGGGCAAATACAACCAGCAAGTTCAACTTGAGTGGGGTTCTGTTGTATACGCAGCACCACACCCTGCTCTTGTATGGTCAACCCCTCCTGCAGGCACGCATCCCATGTGCCCCTCCATCGCATGATGACCCGCACCGCTGCAGGGGGCCCGGAGCGCCGCCGCTGGATAGCAGGGCTGCCGTTGCCGCCATGATGCTGTCCGCCAGGGCGCGGCAGCCAGCAGCATTGATGCGCCAGGAGCCCCGGTGGGAGATGAGCTCGCAATACAGCACCACAGCCTCCTGCTCCAGCCCTGCACACCATTTGCAAAGGCATGGGCAGCAAGTTTGGTGAGCTGCCCTCAGGCATGTCGCAAAGACAAATGCGGGCCGCTACACTTACTGCTGCCCCGCTAGCCGGAAAGTTGTGCCACAGCAGCCCGATCAGAAAGCAGCGGCATGCCCTCTGCCACAGGGCCAAATCCTCACCCAAGCGCACTGCTTACCCTGCTGCTGCACATAGCTGAGCGCATCCAGTGCTGCAAACACCGCCTGGTCACTGACTGTCAAAGCCGCATAGGCTGCCTGGATGGTCAGCCGGGCAGCGCTTGCGTACGCCTCTGGCCGCTCTGCCGGCGGGTGCTGCAGCATCTGCCGCACCAGCTGCAGCGCCTGCACGGTTGGGAAGCAGGTCACAGCACACATGAGCCGCAGTTCCAACTGCAGCAGTGCACGCATGCTGAGCGCCCCATTCTGCCGGGGCTGTGCCTGCAGGCATTCACTTCAACCATGCTTGTGGGCTGCCTGGTTCGACAAGCCAATAGCATGCCCACGCCTCTGCATCCCACCCTGTAATTGCCCTGCCGCCGCACCTGCAGCAGCTCCGGCTGCCGGCTCCACTGCGCCAGCTGCAGGTTGGAGCTGGGCGGCAGCAGCACCTCCTGCACCGTCTGCAGCAGCGCGGCATCCGCCCAGCAGGCAGCAGCGCCCACCACACCCTGGCTGGCTCGCCGCTCTGCCTCAGCCAGCAGCTGCGCAGTGGGAGAGGGCATAGAAGGGGGCGGCGCCGCAGCCTGCACGCAAAACCATTGGGATAAGGGGCAAGTGAGCATCAAGCAGTTGAAGGGCTACAGCCAACGTTGCTGCTTGTCCCGCAGCTGTTCTGTTCGCATGCAACGCAAATTGCCATGGCCTGAGCTCACAAGCATGCTTTGCCAACCCACCTGCGCTGCAGGCGGCGTGGGCTGCGGAATGTCAAATGGCGAGGCGGTGGGGCTGCCGGGTGTCACCGCTGTAAGGCTGTCAGTGCGGTGGTGATGCACCACCCGCACCGGCGGCATGCTATCCACTGCATCCGATGCAGCAGCTGAGGCTGCCGCCGCTGCTGCCGCCGCCGCCGCTGCGGCGGCCGCGGCGCCATCCGCAGGCTGGTCCCCAAATGGACCAGCCGCTGTGAAGCCTAGCGTTCCATTGGCAAACGGATTGGGGCTGTCCTCTTCCGGGTGCTGCGATCGCCCATTTGCTCCGCCACTGCCGGCTCCTTTCTGCCCCTGGCCAGCTGCGCTTCCGTCTGCTGCAAACTGCGGCAGGTGGTCTGCTGCTGGCGCCCGCCCATGGTGCGGCCGCTGCGGTGCCTGCATGTCTGCGCCTGCGAGCCGCTGCTGCTGCTCCTGGAAGGGGCCTTGCTGGTCTTGCTGCATTGGCCCGCACATGGCCAGCTGCTGGAAGGGACCCTGCAGCGCCGCCTGCTGGTTCTGCCACCGCCGAGCATCAACCGCAAGCAGCGGCTGCTGGTCATGCAGCTGCTGCACCTGGTGCTGTTGCTGTGCCTGCTGAGCCTGCTGCTGCTCCGCCTCCTCCTGCTGCTGGCGCCGCTGCTGCAGCCGCCGCTGGTGTGCAGCGCCTGCGGGCTGCCCCTTGATCAGCGGCGTCTCCGTCTGCTGGCCACCTGCACAGAGCACAGCTGCGGCGAGGTGGTTGTAAGCAAGGCCTAGCTGGAGCCACCACCTGGCCGCGTGGCAACCACAAGTTGTTGTGCAGGTACTCCACAAACTCCACAAGCAAAGCCGCCACAGCCCCACTGCTGTAGCAGCAAACCAGCAGCGCACCCTGCTGGTCTGCGTCATCGGCAGTCCGCCGCTGCACCCGCGAAGCCAGCGTGGGCGTGGTGGCCGGCTCAGCTGCTGCTGCCTCTCTCGCCGCCTCCCGCGCTGCGCGCTCCTTGTCTGCTGCCGTCTCAGCCAGAAAGGGGTGATCCAGCAGCTGCGGCCAGTCCAGCCGTAGCGACGGCTGCTTCTCAAGCAGGCCCTGCCAGGCAAAGGAGTACGTTTGCAGGCAATATGTAAAATAGGACGCACCCAGTGGGCCACGCAGGCAGCAGTACTGCGCAGGCAAATCATTGTAGAGCAGAGACTCGGCCGCTTACTTGGAGGAAGGAGGCGAACAGCGGGGACATGGTCTCGGGGTACTTGACCGACTCCCGCACCTGCAGCAGGCGTGCCAGCAGTGGAGCTGAGTTGGTGGTTGAGTTGGTGGCATTAACTAGAAAACGCTCTGCGCTTCCATGCGCAGTGCTTGCTCATCCCTTCGCAGCAAAAAAACTGGCACACCTCTCGCCTTGCAAAGTTCGCCTGCAGAATCCATGTCACAAGACCCCCGCCCCATGTGTGCCCCCCAGTATGTGACGCACAATCTGCTTGATGAGTGTGTAGATGGAGGTGGTGTAGAAGGGCGGCTGCCCCACAAACAGCTCGTACAGGATCACTCCCAGGCTCCACAGGTCCACCTGCAGGCGGGCGGGCAGAGCGCAGGCCAGCACGTGAGCAGCAGCAGGATAATGCTGGGCTGGTGGGGGGGCTTGGAGTGCGGCCGAGCCCACTGCCGCAATGCCCAGCGACTCAAACTACGGACAAGCACTGAGCAGCTTCTGCTGATCGCAGCATGGCTGCCCAGCCGGCAGCACGCACCGTGTGGTTGTACGGCTGCTCCTGCACAAGCTCAGGAGCCATGTACAGCGGGGTGCCCTTGATGGACGTCACAACCTGCGCCGGAATCAGCAGCCGGGGAGCAGCTGGTCAGTCTTGTGCGGATTGCAAGGGCAAACTGCCAGGTGCTGCAGCACTCATTTTGCCGGCCAGCTTCCAACAGCACAGCGACGAGTCATGACAGCCAGACAAGCATGACCTATCAGCATTTGCGCAGCACACCAGCGTGTTGGTGCTCATCAGCCGGGCGAACCCAAAGTCACAAAGCTTGACCGTGCCATTGGCGCTGCAGCAGGTTGGGCAGACAGCAGCAGCATGCCTGAGCAACCGCACGCCTCAGCAGCCGGACAACAGGAGCAACAGCTAGGCGGCAAACCAAGCACACCCGAGGAGCCGGCAGCAGCCTCAACCAGCAGTCCAGAGCCGGCAGGCGCACCTGATCAGGATGTTCTGCGGCTTCATGTCTCGGTGGATGATGCGGTTGGAGTGCAGGTAGTGCAGCGCGCCCACCAGCTGGCGCGCCACACTGCGCACGACCGGCTCCGGCAGGCAGCGGTCGTCCTCCAGGATGTGAAACAGCTCGCCTGGCGACAAGCGAAGGAAAGTGTCCATGCGATGGGTGGCCCACAAGCATCAACGTCACGACCAGCAGCAATGGCAACACACGCAGAACTGGCGGCAGCTGGTCAGGCCTGGCAGCAAACCGAACCCCAGGGCTTCTGCACCCACCCTGCGCAAACTCAGTGACCACGCAAAAGTCGTTCTTGGTCTCGAAGGCATCCAGCATGGCGATGATGTTTGGGTGCTGCAGCTTGCGCAGGATCTCAATCTCCTGCAGGCGAAGCGCAGCAGGTGAGATGAGCGGGGCAGCCGACACCAGCGGCCCGGCAAAAACCGGGCAGGCAGCCGGATCGGGATCGCAGCAGCCAGCAGAATACCAGGTCTGCAAGTATCTATAGAAAATGATAAAGCACTTCAGCTGCAATCTACAGTTGCCGCAACAGCGCCCCAACTGCTTTTCAGCAGCAGCCACATCGGCACACAGTTCAGCAGCGGCAGCCCAGCGGTTGCTGCACCTGGCGCAGGTTGCGCAGGTCCTTCTCGTTCTTGCCATGCTTGGTGATCAGCTTGACTGCCACCGTCTGCAGGCTGCCGGTGCGCCGCGCCTTCCATACCTGCAGCCACACCAGTTGGGCAGCCAACTGCGTCGAAGCTGGGCAGCGGCAGCGCATGGCAGCAGCACGGGCAACACAAGCTGGCCCCCTCTGGCCAACGCACCTTGCCAAAGCTTCCCTCGCCCGCAAGTTCGATCAGCTTGTACTCGCCAATCTGGTTCTGACCAGGCATCCTGCAACGGCGAGCAAGGGAAGGGGGTTGGGGCCCTGCCGCACGACCGCAGCGGTGGCGGCGGCGGCACTGCTGCAGCTGGGTCGGCAGCTGCCAGGCCGGCCTCCCCTGCACTGGTCACGATGCTGCGCATGTGGGCAGCTGGCGGGACGGCCGGCGGAGACGGGCAGGGCTCTGGCGGTGTGGCCCCCGCTCGGGCCCCTGCTCGCCTGGGCGTGCCAAGCCGCGATCACTCTCGCATCTCAGTCTCTATTGCTCTCCCCGGTCCCTCAGGGGCCAAGCCTTTGCGCCAGAACCAGTTGTTGCGGCCCGAGGGGTGGCAGCGTGTTGGGTGCTGGCGTCTCCTGTTGGTGTCGAGGACTGATCGCTGGTGATCGCAAAGCTCGCAGCAGTGCCGGGGCTGTGCCCACCCGCCTGCATGAGCAGCCGCATGGCTGAAGGAGACGCTGGTCCCCGCGCATGGCTCAATTGGGCTCTGCATCTAACGAACAATCCACTGGGCAGGCCCACATGCCCTCCTCCGACAGCTCCAGCGATGAAGACGTCGCCAAGTTTGCTGCAGTGGCTGTTTCAGCCGACGCCCTGCATCAGCAGGCGGAGCGCAGCAAGCAGGCAAGCGCACTGGGGGTGGATGCGTGCCCCAGCCCTCCGCCACCGCTCTGCCGCCGCCGCCGCCGCCTGGGTGCTGCTCTGCGCATGCGCTTGCTGCCGCCCTTGCGTCATGTGATTTATTTTGCCTGAAATTTTCGTCCCTGCAGGTAGCGCAGCAGCGGGCGGCACGGGCACGGCAGCGGCGGGCTGGCGGCGGCGGCATCCTGGGCGCAGTGCCCACCGACGGTAGCGACGGCGAGGCCGAGGGCGAGTCGGTCTTCCTGGATGCCGCGCAGCTGCGGGTGGCAGACGCGCTGCAGCTGCGGCTGCAACAGGAACTGGAGATGGAGGAGGCAGCGGCTGCCACAGCGGCACCGTCACCAGCACCGCAGCCCACAGCGGCAGACGAGGATGGCGGGCAAGTGCGGCTGTTCCGCCGCGTCAAGGCAGGCGCGCCTGTGGTGGACCGGCAGGCCCAGGCCACTGCGGCAGCGGGCAGCGGACAGCAGCCCGGCGCAGGCCAGCAGCAGGACGAGCAGCAGCAGGCAGCGGGCCGGCCAGCGGCGGTCAAGCGGCAATTGGAGGAGCCCACCAAGCAGCGTTGCCGGGCGGCAGCCGTGGATGCAGCCGACATCCAGCAAGCAGCGGCGACGGCCGCTCAGCAGGCTGCGCTGCAGATATACCCCCGGGCCAACTGGCTGCCGGCTGATGACGACCCCACACGATGGAGCCACCGGCGGCGGCGGCGAGCCGGCAAGCTGGCAGCTGAGACCGCAGCATGGAAGAAGCGCTCCAAGCAGCTGCGCAAGGCGGAGGCAGCCAAACAGCAGGCGGCAGCAGTGGCGGCGGCGCACTGAAGCGTGGCTTACAGGCGAGCGGGCGTGCACGTAGGCACGGCAGGCAAAGTGTACATTAGTGATCATACAGCGGCATTTTTTACTCTGAAGCAGCGCCTGGTGCGCTTCGTCGCCACACTCGCTTGCACTGCAGCCACTACTGTTTCTCCAGCTTGCTAGCACATTCCTTCCAGCCTGCTTTCACAGCAGGTCGTCGTCTGCCTTGTAGGACACCAGCGCCTCCACGTTGTGCACCTGCACACCAGGGCCAGCAGCAGGTGGCAGATGCAGTGTGGGCAATTCCGCAGCGATAGTGCTGCTGTTGGGCGCAGCACCGGCTGGCTGCATGGCTGCAGGCTCAATTGCCTTGCCCTGCCTCTTGGTCACATCCAACCTTGCAGCTGCATGCTTATCACACTGCAGCCCTTGCATCGGCCACCCAGCAGCCGCCGCAAAACCGCCCTCCTTAGCGCTCCAGCATGTCGGCAAGCACCCTGCTATCAGCGCCCTGCCCTGCACCCGCCTTGGTGGAGAAGGCGCGCAGCTTGACGTCGGCGGCGTTGGTGATGTAGCGCGGGTCGCTCTCCTCCCAGTCCAGCGGCACCTCGTTCTCCTTGTCCGTGTACGCCAGCAGGTCTATCGTGCCTGCGGTACGGGTGGCGGCAGCGGTTGGCTGTGAGGCAGGACAGCATGTGTGGCCAAGGTTGCAGGCAGGCGGCGCTGTGCTGGCTGCGGTGGAGGGCGTGGCTCCTCAAGCACAGGCTGTTCAGCGGCAAACAACATCCGCAAGGCGAGCAGGCAGGCGCGACTCCTGCACGAAGCGCTCACACTTGTCGGACAGCAGCGGCAGGAAGGTGACGGAGGCGGTGATTTGCCGGATGATGGCCTGGATCTCCTGCGTGATCTGCGCCTCCGACTTCTGCGGCAGCGGCGCGCTGCGGGTGGGGAGGGCACAGCATGGGGAGAGCAAGGAAGGTTGGAGTTCACCGCTACAGGCGTGCAACAAGCGCTGTGCTGCTGCTCCCTTAGTAAAGTTCAGCCCTCGATGGCCGACAAGGGACCGCATGGTTGATGGACCGGCAGCCAACACGGGCAGCACCCACCTGCCGGCCACCACCGCCTTGTCTGTCTGGATGTCAAAGGTCCACCGCTCCAGCACCTCCTTGCTGGCAACCCCCGTGATGACCAGCACCACCTTTTGCAGCGCGCCGCCCTCCAGCCACTCTGCACAAGAACAGGAAGTGGCCGAGGGTAAGGGGTGGGCAGCGGGAGGGCAGCGCAGCCAGCAGCTGCTGGCAGACAGCAATATCAACAGCGCATCATACCAGGCTGCATACCAGGCAGCTGCCTCAGCGGGACAACATCAGGTCAGGTCATTCCAGAGCAGCAGCCACACCGCCCACGCAGTGCTGGCTTCCCGCTCAGCTGCCCCTTGCCCTTCCACCCCACCAGCTCACTCTCAAACTGCTTGAGCACCGCGCCCAGGTAGGCGGCCAGCTTGTCGTCCTTGACGGCCATGACCGTCAGGCCGTACGCCTTGCGCGGCTCGAAGCTCTCGGGCGCATAGATGCCGCGCTGGTAGAGGATGGAGGAGAGGGCGTGGGAGAAGAACTCGGCCACCGTGGCCACGCTGCCCTTGAGCGTGATCTGGTTCTTGGTGGCCTGAGCCGTGGCTGCCATGGCGCGGCGGTCTGCTGCGGGCGACGGCGTGTGGGGAGGCGGCTGCCAGTGCTGCCAACTGCATTCAGCAGGGAAGCAGGGCACGCCGAGTCGGCAGGTGGCGGCGGTGCTGGCGGCGGCGGCGGCGGCGCAAGAGGCAGCGGGTGGATGCGTTGCGCGCAACTCGAGCGTGCATACGGGAGCCCTGTGTGCAGCTGGCAGGGCCCGGACCTGGACCTGCTCGCACCTGCTCGCACCTGCCACTTGTTCAAGCGCTGGTGGGCGAAGCTGAAGGCTGTCGGGCTGGCAGAATGGCTTCGTGCGTGCAACTGATCGCCTTGGCCCAGCGGAAAGGTGATTTAGTCCGCCCCAAAGAAAAATGGCGCATGCATGGGAGCCAGCAGTCTGCCATCGGGCCATCGGGGCTGCATTTGCAGCACGATCGCACCATCTGAACGTGCAAACAGCCTGGCAGCCGCTGCCGCGACGATGGAGGCCATGGCCGAGCACCTGCGGCGCAACCTGGCCGCCCTGCAGGCCAATCTGCAGCGCAGCGTGCAAGATGTGGCCGCCCAGGCGGCCGCCCTGTGCCAGGGCGCGCACATGCGGCGGCAACCTTCCGGCCTGGCGCCCCTGTTTGCGGTGAGCCCCTGGGGCCGCCACCAGCTTGCGTGTGAAGTACCCTAGGTGTGCTGTCGCATGCCTCCTCGGCCGCCGAGGCCCCCTGCCCCACGCACCGCCCGCCGCCGCCGCCGCCGCCTGGCTGCAGTCGGTAAGCGCGCATATGGGCGGGGCCGCTGCGGCTGTCCGCCGCCACGCCCAGCCGCTGCTGGAGCTGGCCTTCAACCCGGAGGACATCAAGGCGCGGCTGGACGCGGTGCCGGTGTGGGTGGTCGTCAACAACAAGAACGAGTTTGTGCTGGTGGCGGGCGAGGTGCGTGCTTCGCGGCGCTTTGACCGCTGATCTGCCTTCTTGTTTGCTTGGAGCCTGCTGCCGCCACCGTGCGTAATGCATCATGCGCAAATGCTATAGTAATCGCTACCCATCGAGTCTCATGCAGCTGTGCTACGCATGCGGCCGCCACCCTCCCGGCCCGCAAGCAGCGGCCCTAACCTGTGCAGTGTACCCCTTGCCTCTGCGCAGGACGGCTCCAACAAGCAGCTCAGCCTGTTCTTCTTCACTGAGTCCGAGGCGCTGGCAATGCTCAAGACGGTGCGATGTTGCAAGGGCTGCAGCAGTGGGTGTATGCAACGTGGCCATTAGCATGCCGCCGCCGCCTGTTAGTGTGCTTGTTCCTTCCCCGCCTGCCTGCCCCTCGACCTCTCCCTCTCGGCCACCCGCTGCCCTTGCCCATGCAGATCAAGGAGGCCAACCCCAAGCTGGGCAAGCAGGCCAAGGTGATGCCCACCTCCATGGACCGAGTGTACGAGTTTGCGCGCACGCCACGCAGGTGAGGGAGCGCCTGAATGGGTGAGCAAGCGCCCATTCCACGCGCGCTTTTGATCGCCACTGACGCCTGGCAGCGGGCCAGCAGGCCGCGCTGCTTTTGGCCTGAGCGTCCTGGCAACTGATGAGCCGGCGCACATGCCGATGCAGATGTGCTGTACACCTGCCTGCCTGCCCGCCCCCTTTGCAGCGAGACGGACACAGACGGCGTGGTGTTCCGCTTTGTGCCCGACCCGCGGCAAGTGGAGGCGGCGCTGGAGGTGAGGGTGCAGAGGGGGCGCTGCAGCAGCAGCAGGAAGGTGACTTTACGAATGGGTTGTTGAGGACAGGTGACTGATATGTCACAGCAAACTTGCAGCCAGGCCATCGCAGCGCTGATCAGCTGCTCAACTGCGCTGCCATCAGGCCAGCCACCCAGCCCACCCGCTGCCCACGCACGCCTGCTCCCTCCGCCCCCTGCCCCTGCAGCTGTACCGCCATGCGGGCGTGGCAGCCACCGGCTTCCAGGGAGTGCCGCTGTTCCAGGCAGAGGTGCGCGCTGTGGTCTGCTGTGCACGCTGTGCGCGCTGCAACCTGCTGTGCACGCTGCACACGCTGCCTTGTGCTCTGTTTTCGCAGATGCAGCAGAGACTCTGATGCTCAAAATGCTGGCTTGCTGTGCTGCGGGAGCCTGACTGGGTGCGCCCTAAACGTTCCACAACACCGCAGGGGCTGACCATCAAGGGCGACAAGGCGCGCTACACGCCGCTGTTCTTTAGGTGCGCACATGCGTGTTTCTTGGGGCCCAACGCTTTTGCCAGCGTGGGCGCGGCTGGTGCGTTGGTGTCGGACATGCCATGGCCCGTTTCCGCACTGCACATGGTGCGCACCTGGGTTGTCCGCTCTGCAATGAGCAGACGTTGCAAGCTTGCTGGTTGGCGGCAACAGCGCCGTTTATTTTTCCTTGCTCTGTGTCGGCAACAGCGCGCCCTGCTGCCCAACTTTCTTTGCCATGCTGCCTGTGCTCACAACCGCTGCAGCAAGGAGGACCTCGATGCGGCGCTGGCGGCGGCATACAGCAGCAGGGACGCGGCGGCGCAGCAGGAGACGCGGGACAAGGCGGCGCGGGCGCGCGGCGAGGTGGCGGAGGCGCAGAAGGAGGTGAGAAATTGTGTTGTCATGTGTGCGATGTGCTGTGTCGAGCCATGCTGTGTTTGCTCGCGGCAAGCTGGCGGATGCGCAGAAGGAGGTGGGTGGTGGATTTTCTGTGCTGCGTTGTGGCTCGATGGGCTCCTTACACTGTGCTCTGTCCATGGCCTGGCCTGGCGAGTGTGGCAGTGTGCCTTGCAGGTGAGCTGGCAGCAGTGCCGGCGTGAGCATGCAAGGTGCACACAATGCACAGCACCGAGCCTCTGCCCCTGCCCCTCCCATACCCGCCGCCTGCAGGTGGAGGCGGCCAAGTCGGACCGGGAGCGCAAGGCGGCGCAGCGCAAGGCGGACCAGGCGCAGCAGCGGGTGGCCAAGTACGAGCAGCGGCTGCAGGAGGCGGCCAGCCACCAGGTGGGTGCGGGGGCTGAAGTGCGACGTGGGCTCAGTTTACTGCGAGGGCGGGGCATTGGGGCAGGGCGGTCGCAGCGCGGGCTCAATTCACTGCGAGCTGCACAGTTTGAGAGCTAGGGGTGTGCCCACCTGTATACAGTGAGCAGCAGTGGCGATGCAAGCGGGTTTGGCTGCATCTCGGCATGCCAAGGCCATGTGTTCCTGGCAACGACTTAACAGTCTCTGCGCTGTGCCATTGCCGCCCTGCCTGCAGAAGCTGCCGCGCGTGGATGTCGGGTCGTTGGAAGAGGTGAGCAGGCAGACTGCTTGAAGCAGCACCGCTTGCATGCCAGCCGCCAGTGCCAGCCGCGGCTGCACTCTGCTCTCTCCAGTCAGGCAGCCCCTCAAACGTGCAGCAGGTTATGAACGACTGGCGCCTGCTCCGTGTTTGTTAACAACCGCTTGAGTGCCGCCGCCTCTTGACCCTCATTATTCATATCTTGCAGGTGATTGGGCGCATGGAGGCGGATGAGAAGGGCGAGTGGTCGGACGTCGTGTTTGTGCCCGCCCGCGCCGTGGCGGCGGCGGCGGAGCCAGCCCAGAAGAAGAAGAAGTGATGAGCAGGGGACTGGATTGGATATCAGTGGCCCAGCCTGCTGCATCTGCTCATCGCCCCCTCCAACTTTCTTACTCTGAGCGCGGCGTGCCTTGGCTGGCTGCCCCCTTACTTGTTTTGGTGCACGACGCGGCCCTGAGGGCTTCATGTGCCCCACCCTGACTGCTTGACCCGACACAGTTTTGCATGTTGTTCACACGTCCTCTTGCCACACAGTTGACCAGTTACAATTGCAGAGCGTACATGTGTTGACAATGTCAATTGCGGAACAAGAAGTACATCTGCGGCCAGCAGGGGCGATCAGCATGCGCAGCAAACTGGTCCTCTTTCCGCCCCTTGATCTGCTCTGCTACCAGGCCAGGGTGGGCTGCGCTGCCGCTGCCCGCGCCTTCTCAGCCAGCCCTGCCTTCACATCCTGCACCAAACGGCAGGCCGGGTGGGTGGGAGAAGTAAGATCGATCCAGCTACAGGTTGGCAGTGGTTGATCACTTGTGGGTCGGCCCATCCCCACCACCACCACAATTGTGATCACGACCGCATGGTTGGAGCAGCCGCAGCAGCCAGTCAGGCAAGGGAGGCCAGAGCAGCCCGGATGGGTGGGTGAGCACGCCTTGCCTGCTGCAGCGCGTCCAGGAAGCAGAGGCGAAACGTGTCCACCGCCGCCGCCATGTCGGTCGCTCGCCACGGCTCCTCGCCCTGCAAAGTGGGGGCGGGGTGGGGCTGGTTAGTAAGAGGTTGGTTGCACGTGGTCGCTTCAGGCGGCGCCAGGCGAGGCAACTAGCCAGGGGGCAGGTCAGTGGGAGCAGCGTGGGAGCACACACGCAATCAGAAGCGGAGAGGCCAACAGGATGCAGCACAGCAGCACATGTCCTACGCCAGCGTAGCATGCAGCCCACCTGTGCTGCCGCCGCGCTGCCGCTGTTCAGTTGGTTGAGCAGGCCGCCCACGGTGCACACCGTGTCTGCAATGGGTGCACAAAATAGCACGGAAGGCGGCAGGTGAGCAGTACGCCATCAGGGCTGGCCCTATTGTCGTGAGGCGCCCTGCGGGGTGCAGCAGCTGGACCAGGGCAGACGCTGCTGTTGCTCAGCCAGGCCAACCGCACCGCGCAGCCGCGCTTGATTAATACAGTTGCTGTGTAGCATTGTTGCGGGGTAGCTTCGCTCACCTGGGTCGAACTCCCAGGCCGCGTCCGGGTCAATGGGCACGCACACCTTGCCCGTCTTGGGGTGCACGCAGAAGGGCGCCTGGGCAAGGGCGGTAGAGAAACAGTAAGAGTTGTGAGCTGGGCGCTGGCGGATAGGCATGTGGGAGCGGAGACGCTAGTGACTAGCCCGCAAGGTGCATACACAGCAATAATTGATGGAGCCCAAGCTAATCGAGCCCCAAGCTAGAGCAGCCCGCCCACCTTGAGCAAGTGGTTCATCTTCTTGGACACCTCCATGTCCAGCCGCGGGTACGCGTACGCGCACACAATGTCCTTGATCGACTTGCGCATCACCTTGGCGGCGCGCGCGTCGCCGCCCTGCCGCCGCGAGCCGTCCAGCGCCTGCAGGGGGACAGGCAGCGGGGGGCAGGGGCAGGCAAGCAGAGGGGGTTGGGTCGCGCGGGGCAGCCAAAACTTGGGTGGCCGGTGCTTTACACTCACACCAGTGGCAGCACGGCTGTCCACGCAGCGGACAGAAGCTGACTTCAACTGTCACCATCTGACCAACCCACCTTGGCCTCCTCTTCAACAATCTCCTTCAGCACCTCCCACCGCTGCTCGCTGCCGTGCACGCGCTGCCAACGCTGCTGCACCGCGTTGCGGACTGCAGGAAAGATGAAGTGCGGCAGACAACAGTGCACTGGCATGAGCACGCTGCTTTCAATGAAAACACGCAAGCACACCTGCACTTAAATGCCCAGCAGCTTGAGCACGCAACTGCCCTGGCTGTTGGTGCCCGCCCATGCCAGCAGCAGCACAGCACGCAAGCCCCTCATCAGCAGAAGCAGCAGTTGCTCACTGGCGTCGTTGGGCAGGTAGGCCAGCACGTTCTGGCACTGCTGCTCGTCGTCCAGCAGCTGCTGCTCCGGCAGCAGGCGCTGCGGGTTGGAAGGGGCACCGGCCAGTGGGCTGTGAGAGCCAATGCACTGCCACGTGTACCACTAACCCTCCATGTGGCAACAGAACAAAAATCGAAAAAGCGGCATTGCACCAGCAGTAACGAAGCACTTTCTTCTCCCAAGCATGACTAGACTCGCCCCCCACTTCGCCCCCACCTGCTCAAATGCGTCCTGCAGCAGGTCGTAGGCGCGCTTGATGGCGGGGTGGTCGTCCAGCGAGGTGGCCAGCTTGGCGATGCCCTTCTCCTGCAACCCCCGGGGACCGTCGGAAGCACCAGATGGTGGCAAGGCGCAGCAGGTGACATGGCAAGGCGGCAAACTGGAGCGACATGCGCAGAGCTGCATGTAAGTTGGTTGCCTGGGCGCCAGCTGCACGCGGCTGTGACACGATGCATCTAAAACACTCCCAGCCCGGCTCGCCTGCCCCTTGTACACTGCAAAGTAAGCCGCGATGGCGCTGCGCTGCTCATCCGTCAGCTTGCGCGCCCTGCGAGGCAGGCGGGCGGCAGTTGGTGGCACAGATATTTAGCCAGCAGCAGCGCAGCCACGTGCAGGATCAACTTGCTGCTGCTGCTGCTGCTGGCGGTTGCTGCTGCTGTACATTGCCGCGTTTGCTTGACACATCCACACCAGCCAGCCAGGCGCCGCAGCTGGCGCAGGCACGCACCGCTCGTCGCAGACCCAGCAGTGCACGCCGCGGCGGCCGGAGTAGACGAAGAAGACGTGTTGGAAGCCAAAGTCCTGGCGCAGGCCCGCGTCCAGGATCTGGGGCGGGGAAAGGGAGGGGAGGGGATGGGTGGAGGGTGCAGGATCGTGCAGCAGGCAGG
>VFQQ010002996.1_pt1 | contig 17409 bp, 33 predicted proteins | sample 3512341 | NCBI WGS metagenome assembly VFQQ01 (sample SAMN10412373, study PRJNA504923) | tailings metagenome | isolation source: Relicate 2 Philex TSF1 revegetated site | place: Philippines: Tuba, Benguet | collected 2017-08-29 | reverse complement strand
GAGTGGTCCACGGCACCCAGCCCAATGTACTCCACAATCGAGGGGTGCTGGCGCATGGGACGCAAGTGGGTGCAGACGGGGGTGTATCAACTGCAGCAAAGGAGAGTCCATTCTGGTACCACGCTGCTGGCCCTGCTCCAGCATGGACGTCGCAACACCGCTCAAGGGGAACTAGGGCAGGGACCCCAGTGAAGACTTGCACTGTTCACAGGCGCCTTCACAGCAGGCGCGCACTCACCCTCAGGTTGACCAGCAGGCGGGCTTCCTGAATGAAGCAGAGCACATCATCTTCGCTCTCCAGCACGTGCGGCTTCAGGCGCTTGACCGCCACCGTCTGTGCGTTCGTTGGTGAGCCGGTAGCCGGCCAGCGCTCGCTGCTGCCGCCGCCGCTGGGTGGCCATACTAGCTGCGCTGTGTCCACAACTGCGGAAGTGGCGTTGAGGTGAGCGAACTGGAGTTTTTGTCTTGCTGGACCGCCATAGGGGAATTTGTGGTCTCTGTGGCGCCAGCTGGATTCTGCAGTACCGCCGCGAACGGCAGACGGTCCTGGAGTAACTCTTGCCGCCGCCCGCGCACCCGGCGAGCATGCTCACCTGCAAATGCGCCTTCCCCCAGCAGCTTGGGCCTGTGCAGGCTGTCCGGAGGTATGTAGCTGCCGCCGCACAGCGCCTCGAATGAGAGCCCCTGCGAGGCAGCACTCTCGGTCACGGCGGTAGAGGCCCGCCACAGGGCGGAGCCCGCCGGCGGCTTGCACTGCTCAAGAGTGGCCGGATGTCTGCTGACGTTGATGCTCTTGCGTCGCCGCTGACCGTCCAGGCCCAGGCTGCTCTCAGCGGACAGGCTGGGGCAGGCTCCGCTGCTGGGGCTGGGCGGCGAGTGTCGGGCGCCGTCCCATGGCAGATCGCCGCTTCCGCTGGGTAATGCGAAGGCCGATGGGGGACGGCGGGGCGTGGAAGGTTGCAGCACCTCCACCGCCTCCATATCTGCTGGCAGCGCTCCCCGGCGGGCTGCCGTAGCTGCAGAGCGACTAGGCAAGCTGCATAGATGATCAGGACGCTGTACGCAGCTTGAGCACAGCGGCTCTGAGCAGGGGCCACCTGACCCTTGCGCGAGCAAGGCGGCAGCGGGACGCAGCGTTGGGTGGTAGGTAGGTACTGCGCAGCCCGCCATGCCCATAACAAGGCAATGTTTGTTGCCATGTCTACATGCGCAGTGCAGATGCACACATCCAGCACACATTTGATGCAATCAAGCAAATCTGGCCAGTCCATGCGCTGCCCAGCCCCTCGGTCGGCCGCGCTGCGCTGGCTGCCTGCGTTCGGCGGTAACGACCGGTGCCGCTGGTGTGCTGCCCTGCTCACACGTGACCATCTGGCCAATGTTCTCCGCGGTCGCGAACTTCTTCATGCTCGACATCACAGGGCCGCCAGCAGGCCGTGCAGCTCCACGACAGCGTCCCGCAGGCGCCGCTGGAACAGGGAGTCCAGGGCCTGTGCCGCCTCCAGCCACTGGGCGCACTGCCGCATGATGCGCCACCTGTGTGGGGCGGGGGCGGGGGAGCGGGCAAGGTAAAGGAAGGTTTCCCAGGGCGTGGTGTGCGAGGGCAGGGTGGCACAGCGCAGGGCAGGTACCTTGTGCTGCTGGGCGTGCCCATCTAGCGCAGCAGGTGCACCCACAGCGGGCAAGGCATGGCAACGCGTGCTGCTCCCACACCAGCAGCACACGCGCACCTGAGCAGGCGGAAGTGGGAGCGGACCGCCTCCTCAAACCCGGGGCGCGGGCGGCGCAGCTGGTCAATCATGGCGTAGCGGATGCTGTTCAGCCAGATCTCTGCATGGGGATGCAAGAAACGGCTCGCTCAGCAGTCTTGGCGACACGGTTGCATGCATCGTTACATGGCAGGCCCTCATGCGCGCCCTCACAGCCCCCATCCCGCCACCCAGCGCAGCCATAATCAAGCCTTGAGCCGCCCCTCTCCCCCCAGCCTTGAACCCGCCCACCCGAGTTGTACTTGAGGGAGGAGGCGGACCCCTCTGATGTGCCGCGCATGCCCTCGTAGGCGGGCTCGTTGAAATAGGGGTCGCTGATGAACACCATGGACTGCGGGCAGAGGAGAGACGAGATGGCGGCATGGCGCCCTCACTGCCCCGCCCCCAGGAGACAGCTGTGCAAGGCGTGCCTGCCTGCATCATCACCTTAAATGGACATCAGCACTTCTTAGCCGGCTGCTGCTGGCTACCACATGCCAGCCAGCCCACCCAGCTTCACACCTGGAGCGACAGCAGGACTTGGAAGAGGTTGGAGGCGCCTGGCCGCCATTTCTCGCTCTCGTCGCCGCCGTGCCAGGTGCCCAGCAGCGACAGGCACACCTTGCCGTCGGCATACAAGTCTGGATGGCGGGGGCGGGGTGGGGAAGGGCAGGAGTTGTGTAAGTGCATAACAAGGCTGTGCGCAGGGAGGGCCACAAAAGGGCTGCATGCATGGTGCATGCGTGGCGGCAGTACGCCTGCCGTTGGCCGGCACAGCCAGCATACACCAGCTTGACAAACCAGTGCTCACTTGGGTTGAAGCGGGCCACGCCGCCTCCCGTCGTCTCCAGCTCCATCAGAGGGGGCACGTTGGGGTAGTCGTCTGTGGCAGGGAACGGCGCGTGGAGGAAAGCCAAGGAACCCCAACTCGTCAGCATTGGGACAGTGCAAGCACGATCAAGGCAACAGGTTCCGTGCAGCGCCACTCTACTGCCAGCGGAAGCATCCAGGTGGCAGTGCTGAAGCCAGCACACGCCCCCTGCACCCACCCGGGAAGTAGACGTCGAAGATGAAGCAGCCGCCGTAGTAGGGCGTGCCCTCTGGCCCCGTGATCAGCGCCCGCATCTTGTCCATGCGGTCTGCGGTTGACGGGGAAAGCGGGAGGGCGGGTGCAAGCATACGTTGGGACCGGGGTGGTGCAGTCATGCGGTACTTTTAACAGGATAAAATGCAAACCAAACCAGGGAGGCGGCATTCACAATAGCACAACTATGCTGCCGAAGATCACTACACCAACATGCACCTGGGCGGGCCGCGCACCTGGGTCGTAGCGCAGGCAGATGGCGGAGGCGGCGTACACGGGCAGGCGGGTGCGCCCGCTGAATCCGCGCACCTCGCGGGCCAGCGCCTTCATCTTGCCTGCTCGGCCATGAAAGGGGGCGGGAGGCAGCAGCAGTGGTGGCAGCAGCAGTGGATATGCTTGGAAAACCAGCAGCAGGGCACGCGATTGGATTCGATGGTTTGTTGTTGCAGCCACAGATGTCACTTTTGAAGGGCATGGATGAGTGGAGTGACGGCCAAGCAGTAGCATGCCAGCCGACCTAACCCCAGACCAGCCATTGCCCAGCCCCTCACCTGTCCTGTCGCCCTCCTGCCGCTCAGCCTTGGCGCCAAACGAGCGGTTGTAAGCGCGCTCTGCGGCGGAGTCAAAGTCGCCGACCTGCAGGGCGGGGCAGCAGAAGCCGTGTGATGGCAGTGCAATTGAGCGAGGCAAGTTGAAACATGCAGGTGCACTTACGTTGTGCACTACTCCAGTGCCGCTATGGCAGCGCATCTTCAACACATGCCAAGCCATGTTGGCGCAGCACACCAAATCCAAATGTTCGAGTGCATACTGCTCACCGACAGCTCCTCCAGGGCTCCCACATAAGCCTCCTCCACGTCAGCTGGCTCCTCCTGGCCGAAGCTGAGGTCTGGTGGCGCCCCCGCACCCTGCTCTGCTGCTGCAGCACCGCCTGACTCGCCCCGCAGCTGGCGCACGGCTGCGGGAGGCAGGGGCAGAAGGGAATGGGTGAACTTGAGTGTGACAGATAGGACGGCAGAATGCGCGGGAGCAAGGGGAGTGCTTGAGAAAATTCAAATGGCAAAGACCGCCTGGGTTAAACCAGCACACATGCTGGGGGTACGAGCAAAAGCCTGCCACCCCAGCATGCAAGGCCCCGGATACTCCACCCACCCGCCGCCAGGGCCTCCAGCCGCTGCCTGTGCGCGTACTCTCCCAGCTGCTTGGAGGCCAGAGCCTGCACCGCCCGCTGGATGATGGATTCATCATAGTCCGGCACCTGGCAGTCGTAGGGAGCAGCAATTGCACAGGGCTTGGTCAGGGAGACCAATGTGTGTGTGAGTTGTTGTCGTAGCCCCCGTTGTCGTGTCCCCGGTCCAGCTCTTGAGCATGTGCCAGGCACCCCTTTCAAATCCTCACATGTCCTGCCGCAACTTGGAGCAATTTTGGCAAGTCCACAACATCGCCTTGGGAGCGCAGCAAAGCACAATCATGAACCACCTCCACCCCACCCGGTCTCACCGCACTGACGGCTGCCACAAAGGCGGGCTGGTCGGCCAGGCGGACCAGGAAGTGCACCATGGACACCAGCAGCTGATCGGCTGCACACAAGGTGGACAGTAAGGGACAAATGGCACTCGGCAAGGCATGCCTTGGGAAGGCATGACACGGCTTGGCATGACACCAGCAGTGGTCGGCTGCACTAGAGACCGTGAGGGGTGCACATCAGTGGACAAATGGCGGAGGGGCGTGCTCAGGCCTGAGATGGCATGGCCTGACTGCGCAAAGGCATGGCATGCCCCAGTGCAGCATGATGGCAACATGGCATGGTGCAACTGTTCCATGGCATGGCATGTCTTTTGCATGGCCGGATGCAACCCACTCACGGCATGGCATGGCATGGCATTGGATTGCATGCTGCAGGTAATGCAACCAAGGCCAGCATGCAAAATCATCCCACTGCAAAATCATCCCACTGCAAAATCATCCCACTGCAAAATCACCCCACTGCAAAATCATCCCAGCCCAGCAGCGCTCACGGTCAAAGTAGTACTGCTGCGGCCGCTCCACCGTCAGCTCGGTGCATTTGGGCCCCACCAGGATCTCCACAAAGTGCAGCGCCTGTGATGAAGGTGCAGGAATTGTGAGCGCAAAACAAGTGGGCAGCCAGTAGCAGATTGCGCAAGCAGGAAGTGCACAATGGCAGCCGGAAAGGCATGGCAGCCTGCGCAGTGCATGCGTCCCCGCCCCAAGCTCACCGCAGCTGCCGCCCGTGGCGCGATTCGCTCCGCCATGAAGCCCGCCCGCACTGCACCGTTCTCCACCTGTGAACAGGCACAAACTGGTGTGATCCACAGTGCAGGCGTGCATGCAGGCTGCCGCGCCAGGTCACAGCGAGGAGGCGCATGTATCGTCCCGCAGGCCCCTGCAAGCGGCATGGGTTCCAATGTTCAGTGAAAGCCAGCCTCACCAGGGTGTTGAGCATGGCCAGGGTGGAGACAGCCATGCGCATGAAGCCGCGGGTGGTGGCCTGCTGGCTCTCGTAAAAGGCCTGCGCAGCAACCACACGGCAGCAGAGTGGGGGGCGCAGCGCAGGAAGGGGACTTCAGCAGCATGCCCCGGACTTGCAGTACCTCTTAAGAGCACATGCCAACACTCCATGCACGACCCCCGATTGCACTGCATGCGCTAGTCATTTCCTGGGGTGACTGCATACTCAATGCCCGACCCGCCGCTAAACTCACGTCCTCCCCCACAGAGCAGCAGCCCCCAGGCCCCACCTGCTTCTCCTCTCGCTCCCGCGGCGGCACCTGCTCCCAGCGCGCCTTGTCCGCCTTGCTGACCTCCAGGGCGTGTATGTCCTCCAGCCTCTGTGTGGGAGAATAAGACATTGGAGATCGCACAGGGTGAGGGCGAGGGGAATGAGCTTGCCTGGTCGGCATTCAGAGTAAGGGTGCCTGGCACTGGCGTGGCGTAGAGCAGCAGGACACGCCCACCGTACAATGAGGGGACAACTGTACAAGACTGCACAGGACTGTTTGGAGGTGCAGGCCCACCCAGGCCTCCCGCCCACCTGCAGCGAGTCCTTCAGCAGGTACATCAGGTCGTTCAGCACCGCGCCCACAAAGTCCGCAAACAGCGCTGCGGCAGGTAACAGAGCGAGTAGGGAGGCGGTGTCAGGGATTGGGCTGATGCAACTGTGGCCCCCGAGCATTCGAGGGCAGGCCAGGTTGGTGGGCTCACCTCCTTACCACCATGCCCGCAGACTTGGGGCAGTTCATGCGCCCTCCTCCCCCTACCACCACATACAAGCCACACAAGCAAAGCGCGCTTCTACGCAGCCCCGCTCACCCCCGCGTGACTGTGCCGCCGCGGTCAGGCTCTGTCCGCAGGTGGGGTCCCGCCACAGCTCCATGAGCAGCGCGTCGATGCAGCCGCGCAGGTGGAACTTGTCGTACTGCAAAGCGTGGATTTGTAGACAGCTGTTAGATGTTGGCCCACTGAATGCAGGTTGGTCACACACAGCACGTGCCCGGGTGCTCCTTGACTGTGTTTGCACGAGCGCGCCTGCGGCGCCGCAGCCCTGCTAGTGAACCCGGCCTAATGGCCACCTGCAAGCCCTAACAGATTTCGCACCTGGTCTCGGTCCACATCCAGGCCCACAACGTGGTCGGCATGAGCATATGCGGCCATCAGCGCCGGCAGCAGGTCCGTCTGCACTCGTGGTGGTGTGCAGGAAGCAGCGGTGCTGGGGTTGGAAGAGCGCACGTGCTGCAGCAGTGCGCCTCAATGCCATCATGTGATGTGCAAATCATTTGCAAGCAGTGCAGGTGACAGCACCACGTTAGCGTGCCACTATATGTCACTGTGCAAGGCAACCGACAACCCCAAGCAGACCTGCGCGGCTCCTGTGCCTAGCACCGCGGTGACGAGCGCTGATTCAGCAGGGGATACGCGGCGGGGCCCCAGAGCGCCACCCCGCGCCATGGAGCGATAGTCCAGCTGAGGACAGGAAAAATGGAAGGGTGATTACTCACAGCCGGACCAGAAAAACGGGCTGCAGCTGCCTGCATGCCAAACCCACACATCGCCACCCACCTGGGGTGACAGCATGGCCAGCAGCAGCTGCACGATGGAGGCGTGCACGGGCGGGCTGGTGACCAGGTGCGTGTGCTTCAGCAGGCCGGTGAGGCAGGCCACCAGCACGCCAATGTCCATGCCGCCCAGCAGCTCGGTGGACTGGTTGTAGATGAGGAAGCTGTGTGGTGGTAGGGGAGAGGAGGGGAGGTGGAGGGGAGGTGAGGGGAGCGTTAGGGTGGTGGGGAGGCTGAGCAGCCGAGGCTCCGGCCGGGAATGAGAAGCTTGCAACCTGTGCCCCTGCCTAAAGCCGGACGGTCATGTTCCATTGAACGGCGCAGGCACACCGCACCAACCGTACACTGCAGGCGCACCTGAGCCAGGCGGTCATATCTCGCACCACCGATTCGGGGATCAGCGAGAAGGCCTCCTTAGCGGCATCTGGGCCGCGCTGCATCAGCAACACCAGCCAGCGCGCCTGTGTGGTGGGAGGGTGGGTGGGAGAGGGCGCAGAGAGTGGGCTAATGGGGCTGGGTGGGGAGGGGTAGCGCAAGCCCCAGCAAAATGAAAGTGTAGACGGGCTAGCGCGCTGCATGGCACAACAGCTTGCTATCCCAACTGAGGCGATTTATCAGTAGCATGATAGCACCTGCAGCTCCATGAGGTGCACGGTGTCGTTGGCAAACTCGGGGTCCAGCAGCTGCGCCCGCATGCCGTCGTACAGCAGCCACTGCTCCTCGCTCGCACTGCGGGTGAGGGGAAGGAATCACGGTGGGTTGGGCCACGACTTGTGGTAGATTGAGGGGCTGTGCGCTGAATGCTGCCCTACAGGGTCACTGGTTGCTGGCAATATCTATTTATCATGCGCTGAAATGAATGCAGAAGGGACGAGCACACCCAGCACATAGCACTCACGCCTGCCCCTCCAGGTCGTCATCACCGTCGTCCTCGCTGCCGCTGCTGCGCTTGAGCAGCTTGGCCAGGGCCTGCAGCGTGGGGACAGAAAGGCACCATGATTGCCTTGGGCCTTGAGGGGTGGCACAGCTTGATACATGCATGTGGTTGGCAAGCTTGCAAGATGCAAGGTGCAAGTGGGGCCATCGACACTCCCTTGGGCCATTTCCTGCCTCCTGCCAACCATACCTGGTAGCGGTACATGGCGGGCACCAGGCCGGTGTGCACCAGGCGCTGCAATGCAGGGGACAAGGGGGTTGTACAGGTTTGCGCAATGATTGTTGGAAACATGCCTCTGCTCAATGATCGCTTGTGCCGGGGCTCATGCCCGTCCTGCTATCCAGGCGAATCCAGCAGGAACGGATTTGGCCACACATCCAACCAAGCCCACGCCCACATTTCCAGCTGAACCTACAAGTACAGTACCGCACCTGGGTGAGGCAGAGATCTCGGCCCCAAACCCGTAGAAACCTGTGCCACGAGCCACGGCACACTGACCTGGGTGAGGAAGAACATCTCGGCCACAAAGTGCGGCGCCTCGCTGTCCGGCCGGTCGGGGCTGACAAATGGATAGTCCGCCGCTGAGGGCTCCGGCGGCATGACACCTGCAGGCGGGCGCAAAAGGAAGGCAAGCGCTTGCCCTTGGGGCTGCTTTCCATGTGATGCATCCTGCTGCTGGTACAGCCCACAAATAATCTGCACGCCTGCCTAGCATGGCACCCGCCCAGCACTGCAGATGGCAGGCAGGCAGCTGCATGACTGCCACAGCAAGGCGCCCAGTGGCACAGCCCCACCTGCCAGGCTGCGCTCTCGCGAGCCGCCCGCCAGCCGGTGGTGCTGCTTCAGATAGAAGGAGGGGTCCAGGTGCTGCACAGGGGGCAGGGGGGAGCAGGGCTTGTAACAGGGCTGGGTCAAACAAACGTTGGTGCAGATTCGCATAGCTGTGGCAATCCATACAGAGGTTCCTCAGGACGAGTTGCTGCAGTGGAGTGCCACATGCACAAACCAGCCGCCACCACATAACATAGCACATGCACCTCTGCTGCCTCCTCCTGCCCCACACCCCTACCTGCAGTGCGCCCTGCTTCTTGTCGGGCTTGTCCAGGAATGGGCGGCAGAAGCGCAGGCCCACCTCCAGCGCTCCCACCATGAAGCCGTCGCTGTACACAGGATAGGATGCATGTGGCGCAAACTGGTGGAATCCAGGCACCCAGGGGCGGGCTGGAATGAAGCAGCACCAACAGCATTTCAATTGCAGGTGGTCCCACCAAGCGTGCAGGCACACACACAATATGCACGCAAGCACTTGCAGCTCCCAGGCAACTGGCTGTAGTGGCACCAACCGGGCGCAGCGCTCACCTGGCTGAGTAGAATGTGGCCTGCCGGTGGCTCAGCACGCGGTCGATGTAGCTGCCCGCCTCTGCACGCCCCGCATTGGAGCCGGCGGCGGCCGCCAGCCAGGCTGGAATGACTTCGCGACCTCGCAACGGGCTGTCGCCGGGCTTCATAGTGGCCAGCCGCTTGCAGATCTCATGGGCGGCTGCAGTGGGGTGGGGTGAGAGCGGGCAGAAAGTCAGGGGAAGGACACCAGCATGCTGTCGCAGTACAACAGGGCACGCCCACCCACGGCCATTCAGGACAGCAAGTGGCTGGGTGTCTCAAGAGTGGCACAGCCTGAGCACGCCTCGCCTCGTCCATTCCCACAAAGGATGGCCGCACATGCAGGCTGAACAACCAAACACGCACCGCAGGCCTTGCGCCGGCCCACCTGTGTACACGCGCGCCAGGCTGCGGCGGATGGATGCATACTCAGACTCCACCTGGGCGCCCCGGTTGCGGGGGTAGTTCCTGCGAGGCGCAAACCAAGCAGCAGATGTGAACGGGCAAGGCGAGTAAAAAGGGCCGTGGCAGGCAGCGGGCAAGCAGGCGTACGGCCGGCATGGTGAGGAATCAGCGAAGCACAGCATGCCGTCCTGCCCAAAGAAGCACCGAAAGCGCGCTGCACTGGCTGCCCGCAGCCCCGCCCGCCAGCGCCCGCACCTCAGCTGCTGGAAGCACGGCTTGGCGGGGAAGTTGAGGCGGCGCAGGTCCAGGCCATAGCTGGGCAGTGTGGACACCGCAAGCAGGGGGCCCAGCACGGAGCGTGTCTCAAAGTCCTTGCCGGGCATGCCGGCCGCTGCCACAGCCTCGCGCACCTGTAAAGGCAGGAAGCAAGGGAGGGCAGGCAGGGACAGCAGCAGGCGGTAAGGCAGAATGTGCATGGCGATGGAAGCGGACAGACACCCCAGCCACATGGCAAAGCGAGACGTGTTCCCTCCCTGCCCACGCACCAGCAGCGCGGCCAGGCAGCGCTTGAGGCCTGGGCACTGGGTTACGATGTCCAGCCTGCAGCAGGCAGATGGCATGGAGGGCCGGCCCCGGGTACTTGGCAACAAACCCAAGCAAGCCCAGCATGGCCAGTGCCAAAGAGCGCAAGAAAGGATACATCAAGCCACCTTACAGCATCCCTACTTAGGCTGCGAAGCCTTGACACATTGTGTGCACGGCTCCCCCTCACCGCTTCATCATGCCCTCCGCCTTGTCGGCATCCAGGAAGGAGAAGCTCTTGAGCGCGGCAAAGCTGTCGCGCACCACGCACTCCCACATCTTGACCTCCGCGGGGGTGGACGCCTACGTGGGTGCAGCGCATGTATAGCAGTACTGAGTGCGAAATTTATGGAGGGAAGAGACAGGAAACGACTGGAAACCCTGAGAGCAGGGCACAGCGCATGCTGCTGACACTTGTTGCACCCAGATGCCCCTCTCAGCACAGCCGAACAAAGCCAGCCTTGAAGATACAGCCGCCGCCAAAGCTTACCAGGGATACCATGGCGTCCAGGAAGGCGGGGGCTACGGTGGCAGCCTCCTGCAGGCAGGGACACAGGCAGTGCCAGGCAGCTGTAAGCAGCTGAGCTCTAAAATCTCTTTCACCAAAACCACAGGGAGCCAAGCGAGGCAGCCAGAGCAACTCGGAGCAGCAACAAAAAGCGTCGTGAATATCCTCCAACACCCTGCCGCCACTGGTCAGTCCTCCGTGCTCCCCGCTGCCACCTGCCGCTCCACCACTCGTAACTCACCAGGGCCTGTTGGAAGGCGCCCCGCTGGCGCCCGCCCGCAAAAAACAGGTCATCATCTTCGTCTGTGGCCAGCGCCTCTGCCGCCTTGTGTGCCAGCCGAGCCTGCCACAGGCGCAGCACCGCAGCTGCCTCCTCAGGCGGCGCCTCGGCAGCAGCCAGGGCCTCTGCTGCACGCAGCCAGGCGCCCTGCAGGGCCAGCACCAGGCTGTTGCCGGCCGGGATGCGGCCAATGGCGGTGTCAACCGCTGATGCCGTCAGCTTGAGCGCGCCGGCTGGCTCGGCGACTGGCGCCAGCAGGAGGTGCACCGCTGCGCCGCCGCCGGGTGCTGTGCCCAGCGTGACGGTCTGGCCCAGCACCTTGCTGCACGCTTGCTGCACAGGGCTGCCCTCCGCGGCAGCTGCTGCCGAGGGCAGGATGGCGTAGGCCGGCGGCGAGGCAGGCACTGTCCAGCTGTCGGCCGCTTTGGTCCAGCTGGGTGCTGGCGAGGTGGGCCGTGGCGTGGTGGCATACTTGTTCGCACCAGCTGCGGCAGCGCGGGGGGATGCCACGGCGGCCTGCTGCTGCTGCGGCTGCTGCGGCGGCGGCTGAGCTGCTGGTTGGGCCATGCCGGGGACTGCCCCGCCCATGATTTGCTGCAGCGCTTGCAGCAGGGCAGCGCCTGACACGGCGGCACCTGGCGCAGCAGGCGGCGCTGCTACAGGCGGAGCAGCCATGGGCGGAGGGGCAGCCGGTGGCGGGGCGGCCGGCTGTGGAACAGGAGCGGCACCTGGCGCAGCTCCACCTGCCATGACGGACTGCAGGGCCTGCAGCAGCGCACCGCCAGACACACCCGCTGCGCCTTGCTGCCCCTGGGCTGGCACTGCACAGGTGGCACGCACAAGCGTCGCGAGTCAGCAGCCGGAACCAGGATGGAACGCAACTCAGAGGCGGCGGTGGCGGCGGCGGCAAGCAAGTGGCGGACAGGCGTGGCGATCGCTCACCTGGCTGCTGCATAGGTGGGGGAGCCCCTGGCTGGACCTGCAGGGCATGGCAAAGCAGGGAGCCGACGGTCAGCGGTGGCGCGGCGCGTAGGCGTGACGGGTCTGCGATCGGCAGCACGGAATCGCATGTCTGCATTCAGATCAGGCCGACCGCAGCGCAGCAACCGCACTGCGCACTGTAGGCCCACAAGGCCGCTTGCCTCCATCATACTGGCCATCAGAGCTTGTTGGAGCATTTCATCGTCCGAGTCATACATGTCTTCGTCCTCGTGGGGCGGCCCAGCCCCTCCCTGGTCCGCCATACCGCCGACTAGAAACCCTGCTGCTCGGCTGGGGCCTTTTGCTTGCTCTGGGTGAGCTTAGGGTGACAAGGGGATGATCACAATGGGGTGGAAGCACGAGATTGCGGCCAATGGGGCCGGCAGCAATGCCGCCGCCGCCGCCAAGCAAAGCAGGCTGGGCGCAGCGTTCATGCCTGGTTCATGTGGGAGACTGGAAGAGGGGAGGGCGAGCGGATGGCAAGTTCGGCAAAAGATGATAGGAATTTGGACAGAGAATAGCACAGGGAACACCAAAGCAGTTCGGTGAAACAACAGCCGCACGCGGTTGGGTTGGTGGGGCCCGGGCGGCATGGCTGGGTGGGCAGTGTGCAACTGCTGTTTGGTGAGCCACTGCTCAGCAGCGGCTGCCGCAGCTGGCTGCTGGCAGCTGCCGGGCCGCACTCTCAGGGGCTGGGAGCCTCGTAGGCAGTGGCTCCCAGGCTCTGCGCCCGGCGGTGCGCGATGCGCATGCGCCCCCGGTCGATGCTGTCCTTCACGCCGCCGCCAATGGTGCTGGTCAGCGCCTGCAGGTGGGACACCCAGCGCACGCCGCTGCCGCTGGCGCTGCGCGCCGGCGACGCGTGCTGCGTGCTGTCTGCCGTTTCGCCGCCGGTGCGCCGCTGCAGCAGCACCGCCTCCGACTTCTGAACCACAAAGCCCTGCTCCCGCACCGCCGCCTGTAGGTTGACCTGCAGGGGCAGACTGATGAGGCGGCTGTTTGCAAGCGGCATCCAATGGCCTGTTGTCACGACAACCGTGTGTGCATGGCGGCATCTCCTGCTGCACATGCACTCATCTCCCACAAGCCTCAAGCCAGCCCTCCCCCCAGCCCAACACAGGCGTCCCAGGCCAGAAGGCAGAGACCCCAAGTGCGGCGCCCCAGCCAGCCCCACGCACCCGCGTCTCGCGCGCCGCCATCTCTCGGTCCACCTCCCGCTGCTTGCGGGCGCGGTAGCTGTTGATGCGCTCCATGGGCATGGAGCCCACCCCCTCAAAAGCCACCTGCACTGGGAGTGCGGCGGTTCACATGCAGTTTGCGCACAGCAGGCAACCCACTCAAAGGCTACATGGTGTGTGGGCTTCAGCTTGGCAGCCCGCAGCCCTGCTGGTGAGCCAGCAGGAGCAGGCCACAAGGCAGGTCGTGAGCCACATGCGCGCCATCCCAGCAGCGGCAGCCGCGCTTGCGTGCTTGTACTTGCTTGCCTTCATAAGCGTGTCCCGATCGTACGCCTCGGCAGCCACTGCCCGTGCCGCCCGCAGCAGCTCGCCAGGGTTGTCCTGCACACCGACGGCAATCAAGATGGGCCAGTTAACCCACCGCTACTGGCAAGCTGCCCGCACAAATCAGCTTAAAAAGTGCCGGCAATCTCACCATACTAGCCATCAAACTAAGCAGCGCACCTGCGCCAGCAGCAGCGGCTCGTGCAGCTTGAGCAGCGCCAGTGCCACCCGGAACAGAACCTGCAAGGAGGCCAGGGGGAGGCATGCGCAGCTTCGTCTTTGCTTCTGCGAGCTTTGGCTACCACGTAGGCTCACTTGGCCACCCTGCAACCTTGCCAGGTTTGTCGCAGGTGCAGGTGCCAGTGCAGCCCTGGCCAGCCAGCGCCCTTGCACACCTTGGTTCCCTCGTGCAGCAGCGCATCCCAGACGCGTGCCGCCGTCTCCGCCGGCAGGCTCGTGCAGAACAGGCACAGGAACCAGTCTGCATGGGGAGGGCGATCCCAGCACGCACGGTCAGTTCAAGAGCAGCATGCAAGCTGCCCTGAAGCACCACAGCTATCCAAATGCCCCACCGCCACTCTGCGGCTCCCACTGCAATCGCTGCTGCAGCTCTACACCATGCCCAGCAGCAACAGCAGCCATCGCAGCAGCAGCAGTGCAGCCACCTGTGGCCAGGATGGACATGTCACAGGCCAGGGCGTCCATGTGGGCCGCCAGGCGCGGCAGCTTGTGCTGCACCAGCTCCCGCAGGCACCGCATCTCCACGTGGGTGCCGCTCAGGTCGCGGGCGTACATGTCGCGGTACAGAATGCCTGCGGGGCGAGGCGGGGCAGCAAAGGATCTGGCGCTGTGCATAGCTGGGCAGTCGGTTGGTGACTTGCAAGCACACTCTGGCACACCCTGGAACCCGTGCATGCAGCCGGCCTCTTGTGCCAGCCCGCAGCATGAGCACACAGGCGCCCGTGTCAGCTAGCAATACAGCTGTTTATCGCTCTCCTCCAGCCCACACACGCACCCTCGTCCTGGTCGTCGATGAGGCAGGCCAGCACCCAGAAGGCGTTCTCCTCGTCCCTCCCCAGCACCAGCAGCAGCATGGCGGCGAGGTAGTTCATGGATTGGCAGCTGCGGGCAGGGCAGCGGGCACAGACACGCATGGTTGGGGATGCTGCATTCTTAAAGGTCAGCTGCACCGCTGGCTGGCTCCGTGCAGGTCAGCAGATTCCGCCCAAGCACAAAAGCACCCACGGTCCAAGCACTCACTAGCCCACGCGCGGGTTGTGGTGCGCAAAGGCGTACAGCACGTGGCGCAGCGCATTCTGCCCCGCCTCGCTCTGCACCCAGCTGTTGTTGGGGAACGTGCGCGGCACGTCCTGCACAGCGGGGAGGGATTCGAGGGTGTTCACCTGGAGTAAGCCGCATCACAGCCAGACCAAGGCCAAACGCATGCAGAATTGGCTTAGCAGCGCTGCCGCTCTGGGCAGCGCCACACTGCCACCGCACACCCACCCACCAGCTCTATCTGGTGTGCAAACTGTGACTCAGCGCCCTGCATCGCGGCATCCGCGTAGTAAGCCGGCTGGTGCTGCTCTCGCTTTTGATTGGCGCCGCACAGCTGCAGCCACACGGCCTGCCGCAGCTCGGGAGGTATGCCCTGCGGGGAAGTTGGGGAACATGTCATGCAGTGAGCAGCACGGGCGTTTGTGTGAAGAGCGCCTGTCCATCATCAGCACACAAACACGACACACCAGTCCGCCTTCTGAGTATGCTGCTCATTCCCTCTAACCTTTCTGCACAGCTTCTTGAGCTGCTGGTGATCCGCCGCCAGCTCGCCGCCGCTGCTGCCGCCGCCACTGGTGCTGCCCTGCATGTACTGCTGCCACCGCTGCCGCTGGCGCTCCTGCTTGGAGTGGCAGCGCTCCAGGATGGCGGCCTGCTCGGCGGTCAGCTCCAGCGCAAAGCCATACACATCTTCGCCGTCCAGCGGCTGACGAGGCCCCTCCACATGCTGCCCATCGGCCGCTGCCGGTGCCGCCTCGCCGTCAGCCGGCACTATCAGCTGCCGCACCTCCTTGCCCGTTGCCGCCTGCGCGGATGAGTGAGTATATCATTTGCTTGCTGTGAACCAGCGCGGAAGCAGGCACAGGCTGCTTACCGAGGCTGTTGCGGCATGCATCGCTGCCGCAGCCAACAGGCACACACGGGCGGCTGGTCCATCCCCGCAGCGCTCACCACGGCCTTGCTGAGCGTGGTTGTGACGGCCCTGGCCTTGCCGGCGCTCTGGCCCGCCAGCTCCTTGGCTGAGGTCGCCAGCTGCTGCCAGCCGGACCCCGCCATGGCAGCGCGACTGCCGCCACACCCGTCTCGCCGCCGCCAACCGCAGCCGTCGCCGGCCTGGCGCCTGCGCCTCTCCGCAACGCTGCTGGCGCTGCCCACGGCTCAGGAGGCTGCTGCACTCGCTGCAGGGCACGCTGCAGTGGGCGCAGAGGGTGCGCTGCCTGCGGAACGGTCGGCGCTGCTGCCAGGTTTGCCCGGCGGGCCTGCGCAGCGACACTGGGATGCCAGATGCAAGTGGCAGTGCGCGATGGGTGGGCAAGGAGAGCGGCAGGCGGAGGCCCATGCACGCTGACACGGTGGAGCGACGGCTGGCACCCAGGCCCAGTCTGAAGCATTGTGCACATCAAGCAGTCTGATCAGACAGCACGCAGCTCTGTTAGCACCCCTTTTCCGCCTGACCGCTCCTGGACTTGCCCCTCCGGCCTCCCAGCGCCCGCGGCCTCCTAGAACACCCTGGCACCACCCGCCTGGATGTTCAAGCGGCTCTTTGGCGGCGGCGGCGACGGGGCGGGGGGCGCCAAGCCCCAGGCCCCCGCCGTCGCCCCCAGGACCACCACATCCACGGTGGATGCGATCCAGAAGCTGGCCGAGGTGGGTGGGCGCCGCGCCCGCCATGGGCGCCGCCTGGCAGCGGCCGCCGCTGCCGCCGCTCGCGCCGCGGTGCCCCTGCCCACCGCCTCCAGCTGGGCCTGTCTGCTGCAGTCGGAGGACCTGCTGAACAAGCGGCGAGACCTGCTGGAGAAGAAGATTGCGGCAGAGCTGAATAAAGCGAAAGAGTACCAGAAGAAGAACAACAAGAAGGGTGCGTATGCGGCGGCTGCACACCGGGTGTCCCACGGCTTGCTTGCAGGCGCAGCAACAACTGAAGGCCGGCTGCTGTTGTTTGTGGCTGCTGCTTCAGCATTGAGATGTACAATTCACCTTGCCCCGTGCATTACTGCCCTGCAGGAGCACTAGCAGCACTGCGGCAGAAGAAGATGTACGAGGGGCAGCTGGAGCAGGTGCGGACGGCGCCGGCTGCTGTTGTGTTACGCTGTGTGCTGCCGCCCGCAGTGTGCTGTGCCCTTGCAGATGCACATGCAGCAGGGTGTGCCGGTATGTACCCCCAATGCTGCTGACCCAGCACAGCCATGAGAGCCTGGCAGTCACGCTTTGCCACGCTGCTCTCGCTCCCGCGGCGGCTGCAGATTGACAACAGCCTGGCGCGGCTGGGGGAGCAGCGGGCGGCGCTGGAGAACCTGAGCGCGCAGGCGGAGGTCATCAATGCGCTCAAGGTTGGAGCAGACGCCTCCAAGGGCGCCATGAAGGTGCGAGGCGGCAGCGGCAGCGACTGCTGGCGAGTCGTGTGCTGTGCTCGCAGCACTGATGGCAGTCGATGCATGCTGGGGGCTGCCGCTACTTGCCCGGCTTGTTGGCTTTGCCTGCTGTGCGACGTGTGCACTCTGAATCCTGTCTTGAGCTGCTGAAATTTTCATGCTGGCGTGGCAGCTGCTGCCGCTTCCGAACCCCCTCTGCACCCGCATTTTTCCGCCCCACTGCACAGGCCATGAAGATTGAGAGCGTGGACAGGTGCTGACCTTCCTGCTGTTTTCGTC
>VFQQ010002995.1_pt1 | contig 17413 bp, 16 predicted proteins | sample 3512341 | NCBI WGS metagenome assembly VFQQ01 (sample SAMN10412373, study PRJNA504923) | tailings metagenome | isolation source: Relicate 2 Philex TSF1 revegetated site | place: Philippines: Tuba, Benguet | collected 2017-08-29 | reverse complement strand
GTCCTCGCCGCCGAAGGCGAAGACGCCAGCGCCGCTGACCCGAAGGCCGAAGCGCCGAAACCCGAAGCAAAGCCGCAGCTTTCCTCCCCCGTGAACGGGGGAGGTGGCGGCGAAGCCGACGGAGGGGGGAAGGCCACCGCCCCCAAACCGGAAGCGCCCAAACCTTCAGCCGCACCGTCCTCCGGCACACGCCTCTTCGCCTCGCCGCTCGCCAAGCGCATCGCCGCCGACGCGAAATTCGATCTCGCAAACGTCACCGGCACCGGCCCAGGCGGCCGCATCGTCAAGGCCGACGTCGAGAAAGCCATCGCCGAAGGCCCGCGCCCGGCTGCCAAGCTCGAAGCCGCCAAAGGAGCCGCTTCCGCCGCCCAGCCCGCACCTGCCGGCTCGCTCCCCGATGCGCGCCTCTTCTACAAGGAAGGCACCTACAAGGCCGTCCCGCACGATTCCATGCGCAAAACGGTCGCCAAGCGCCTCACCGTGGCGAAGCGCGACATCCCGCATTTCTATCTCACCGCCGATATCCGCATCGAAGCGTTGATGGCGGCGCGCGAGGCGATCAACGCCAAGTCGCCGAAAGACGGCGAGGGCGCCTACAAGGTCTCCGTCAACGACTTCATCGTGAAGGCCGCCGCTGCCGCACTGATGAAAGTGCCCGAGGTCAACGCCTCGTGGACCGAGACCGAGATGCTGCTGCATGAACATGCCGATGTCGGCATCGCCGTCGCGCTCCCCGGCAACGGCCTCATCACGCCGATCATCTTCGCCGCCGAGACCAAGGGCCTCATCCAGATCTCGCGCGAAACGAAGGAACTGGCCGCCAAGGCCAAGGCCAAGAAGCTCAAACCCTCCGACTATGAGGGCGGCAGCTTCTCCATCTCCAATCTCGGCATGTTCGGCATGCGCGACTTCACCGGCGTCATCAATCCGCCCCAGGCCTCGATCCTCGCGGTCGGCGCGGGCGAGCTGCGCCCGGTGGTCGAGAACGGCCAGATCGTCGTCGGCAATGTCATGACGGTGCGCATGTCGTGCGACCATCGCGGCATCGACGGCGCGCTCGGCGCCACCTGGCTCGCCGCGCTCAAGGGCTTCCTGGAAGACCCCGTCACGATGCTGGCGTAAGCCGCGATGCTAAAGCCGCTTCGCCTTGTTGACGGCCGCATCCAGCGCGGAAAGAAACCGCGAACGGTCCGCTTGGGAGAACGGCTTCGGCCCGCCGCCGCCTTCACCCATCGAGCGGAGATGCTCCATGATCCCGCGCGTCGCCAGCGCCCCGCCGATCATGTCGACGGTGAACGCCTTGCCGGTCGCGCCGATCGCCAGCCCGCCGGCTTTCAGCGTGCGGTCGGCGAGCGGGATATCGTTGGTCACCACGATATCGCCCGGCTGCACGCGATCGGCGATCCAGTCATCGGCGATGTCCGGCCCGGCATCGACCATCACGAATTCCACGTCCGGCGGCACGCGAATGCCCGCATTCGCCACCACCTTCACCGGGCAGCCATAGCGCCGCGCGACCTTGTAGGTCTCTTCCTTCACGGGGCACGCATCGGCATCGACGAAAATCGTGGGAATAGGCAAGGCGGCTCCGTGTTACGCGGGCCGCTAACCTACCAAATGCTATAGTAGAACAGCCATCTTTGTTGCCGTCCCGCCCTGTCGCCGACCAGCGCCGTTCCTTCGTAGATTGTCTCGCCGGGCGCAGGCGTTTGTTGCGGGCGGCTGACGTTTCCGAGGCTGAACGCCACCACGGAGGGATTCTCGACCTCCAGTACGTCGATCCTTTCAGGCACGGAGCCGGGGCCTTCATAATCTCGATAGATGTCCCTCAGCAGATAGACGTGCCGATGGTCCCGGGCGTCACGCAGCGAAACGATTTGCCCATCCACGGCTCCATCGGCCAGGTCCGAAATGGTCAACGTGTCATACCGCGCGCGATAGCCGCCAGACGCGCGAATAGCCGTTTCAGATACATTCTTGAGCATGCTTGCGCGGCGGTGCGCCTCTCGATCCGCTGGCCACCCGGCCCCGGAATCGCTGGCCGCCCATTTGGCGAACCTGCTAAAAATGCGGTTGAAAATCGTCACTCTGCTGCGATGCCGCCTCTGGATCGATATCTAAGTATCTCGCGCCGCATGATACTGGGGCGCTCAAGCGACAAATGACAATCGTCGAAAGTTTGCCATGACTGATACCTACGACGTCATCGTTATCGGCGCTGGCCCTGGCGGCTATGTCGCCGCCATCCGCGCCAGCCAACTCGGGCTCAGGACCGCCATTGTCGAGCGCGAGCACCTCGGCGGCATCTGCCTCAACTGGGGCTGCATTCCCACCAAGGCGCTGCTGCGCTCGGCCGATGTCTGGCACACGCTCCAGCATCTAAAGGATTTCGGCTTCGCGGCCGACAATCCCCGCTTCGACATCGAGGCCATCGTCAGGCGCTCGCGCGGCGTCGCGACCCAGCTTTCGAACGGCGTCAAGTTTCTCATGAAGAAAAACAAGATCCCGGTCATCGACGGGACGGCCACGCTGAAGGGGCAGGGCGTCGTCGCCGTCACCGCCAAGGACGGCAAGGCGACCGACTACACGGCCAAGAACATCATTCTCGCCACCGGCGCGCGTGCGCGTCAACTGCCGGGGCTTGAGGCCGACGGCAAGCTGATCTGGTCCTACAAGGAGGCGATGGTCCCGCCCGCCATGCCGAAATCGTTGCTGGTCATCGGCTCCGGCGCGATCGGCATCGAGTTCGCCAGCTTCTACCGCACGCTCGGCGCCGAGGTGACGGTCGTCGAAGTCATGGACCGCGTGCTTCCGGTGGAGGACGAGGAGATCGCCGCCTTCGCCGCCAAGCAGTTCAAGAAGCAGGGGATGACCCTCATCACCGGCGCCTCGGTGACCAAGCTCGACAAGGGCAAGGACAACGTCACCTGCACGGTGAAGACGAAGGACGGCAAGGAACAGCAGATCACGGTCGACCGCGTCATCTCCGCCGTCGGTATCGTCGGCAACACCGAAAATCTCGGGCTGGAAGCGCTCGGCGTGAAGATCGAAAAGACCCACGTCGTCGTCGACAAATGGGGCGCCACCAGCGTGCCCGGCCTCTGGGCCATCGGCGATCTCGCCGGCGCGCCTTGGCTGGCGCACAAGGCGAGCCATGAAGGCATCATCGCCGTCGAACGCATCGCCGGCGTGAAGGGCGTCCACCCGCTCGATGTCACCAAGATCCCCGGCTGCACCTACTGCACGCCCCAGGTCGCCAGCGTCGGCCTCACCGAAGCTGCAGCCAAAGCCAAGGGCTATGAGGTCAAGGTCGGCCGCTTCCCCTTCATCGGCAACGGCAAGGCCATCGCGCTCGGCGAAACCGACGGGCTCGCAAAAACCGTGTTCGACGCGAAAACGGGCGAACTCCTCGGCGCCCACATGGTCGGCCCAGAAGTCACCGAACTGATCCAGGGCTACACCATCGCCCGCACGCTGGAAGCGACCGAAGCCGACCTGATGACCACCATCTTCCCGCACCCAACCATCTCCGAAGTCATGGGCGAAGCGGTGCTCGACGCCTATGGCCGCGTGATCCACGTTTAGATTGATCCTCCCCTGCGAAGCGGGGGAGGGGGACCGCGCGCAGCGTGGTGGAGGGGGCAACCGCGAACGCGATGCCAAGCGTTCGCTTCAACCAAACGATTTGGGCAAATTGCCCCTGAACGGATGGATTGGTCATGGGCACCTGGGGCATCGGCACCTTCGAGAACGACAGCGCCGCCGACTTCGTCTGGGCGGTCGGCGACAAGCCCGCCATCGCCACCATCATGGTCCCCATCGAAGCCCTGCTGGAGGCCGTAAAGGCCGGCGACGATCTCGACTCCGGCCTCTGCGAGGAGGCCGACGCCGCCGCCGAACTCCTGGCCGCGCTGCGTCATGGCGACAAGTCGGCCCTCTCGCCCTCGGCTCTCGAAGTCATCGCCAAGATCAGCGGCAAGCCCACCGACGCCCAGATGCATCAGGCCCGCGCCATCGTCGATCGCATCGCGCGCGACAGCGAACTCAGCGTAGCGTTCGCCGAATCCGACAGTTACGAAAACTGGCAGGCCGCGATGGCGAGCCTGCGCGACCGGCTCGGCTAGGCCGCCTTCGGCTCGATATCCGCGTCCACGATCTTCTGCACGGCGACATAGTTCGTCTTGCCCGTGCCGAGCAGAGGCACCTCGTCCACATGCATAATCTTGCGCGGCACGGCCAACTCCGGCACGCCGTGATTATGCGCCCAGCTGTGCAGATCGGCGCGGTTGGCTTCCTTGCTGTCGGTCACCAGCACGATCTGCTCGCCCTTGCGCGCATCGGGAATGGCGACCGCCGCATGCATATTGTCGGGCCACAGAGCCGTCGCGCAGTTCTCCACGACCGTCAGCGACACCATCTCGCCGCCGATCTTGGCGAATCGCTTCAGGCGGCCCTTGATCGCGATATGGCCGTGCTTGTCGATGTTCACGACGTCGCCCGTGTCGTGCCAGCCATCCTTCAACGGCTGCACCACGCCCGGCTGATCGGGCTTCAGGTACCCCGCCATGATGTTCGGGCCCTTCACGAACAGCCGGCCGGCATTCGGAATGCCCTCCACCGGCTCCAGCCGGCTTTCCATCATCGGCATCAGCTTGCCGACCGTGCCGGGCACGTTCGCCTCGATCTGGTTGGCCGCGACCACGGGCGAAGCCTCGGTCACGCCGTAACCTTCCAGGATCTCGATATTGTATTTCTTGCGCACCAGCTGCCGCGTTTCGTCGCGCACGCGCTCGGCGCCGCAGACGGCCAGCCGCACGGAATTGAGGTCGCCCTGATCGCCCTGGCGCGCGTAGTGGCCGATAAAGGTGTCGGTCGCGAGCAGGATCGTCGCGCCGCTGTCGCGGATCTTCTTGGGGATGATCGAAACGTGCAGCGGCGAGGGGTAGAGGATTTCCTTCACTCCGATCAGCATCGGCAGCAGCGCGCCGACCGTCAGGCCGAAGCAATGGAAGGTCGGCAGCGGGTTGAACACGATATCCGTGTCGAACAGCTCGATGTGACAGCGCACCTGCTCGACATTGGCGAGGATGTTCTTGTTCGAGAGCACCACGCCCTTCGGGTCGCCCTCGGTGCCGGAGGTGAAGAGGATCACGCCTGTATCGCTGGCCTTCTTCCGCGCCTTGAACAGGCCCGGCATCATCGAGCCGAACAGCGCCGTCATCTTGTCGCCCAGCGTCAGCTGCTCGCGCACGTCGTCCAGATGGACGATGGTCGCGTTCCGGCTGAGTTCGTCGACCAGCTCTTCCAGCTTGCCGATCTCGATGAACCGCTTGGCGGTCAGCACCGTTTTGATGTTGCCGAGCTTCAGCGCCGCGACCAGCGCGCGCTCGCCTGCTGTGAAGTTCAGCATCGCCGGCACCCGGCCAAAGGCGTGCAGCGCGAAGAAGGCGATCACCGCCGCCGCGCCCGTCGGCAGCATGATAGCCACCGTTTCACCCTTGGCCGTCATGCGGGTCAGGGCGTGGCCCAGGGCAAAGGCGCCACGGACGATTTCGTTATAGGTCAGCTTCCGGTCGTCGTTCGCATCCCACAGGATTTCCTTGTCCTTGCCATAATCGGCCCGCGCCTTCAGCAGCGCGTCGAACATGGACATCTCGGTGCGAGCGGCCTCGTAGGTCGGCAAAGCCATCAGGGTCGTTTCCTTAAGTCGCGGAACTTGTTGAACTTTGCCGCGATCTCGAGCGCCCAATATAGAATTGGACTCACCCAACGGAAAGGCCGGAAATCAGGCGTGGCAAGCCGCCGATTTCGGCCTATATCTCCCCTCATGGCCGTCCTTTTCGACAGCAATGGCGACGCCCGCCAGGCGTTCCGCCACCCGGAAAAGCGCAAGCGCGAGGAAACCCCGCTGCAGCGCAAGCCTGACTGGATTCGGGTGAAGGCGCCGACCTCGCCGGTCTACACCGAGACCCAGCGCCTCATGCGCGACAACAAGCTGACGACGGTGTGCGAAGAGGCCGCCTGTCCGAACATTGGCGAGTGCTGGAGCCAGAAGCACGCCACCATGATGATCATGGGCGAGACGTGCACCCGCGCCTGCTCGTTCTGCAACGTGAAGACGGGCGTGCCGCTCCCGCTCGATGCTGACGAGCCGAACCGCGTCGCCGACGCCGTTGCCAAGCTGGGCCTCGCCCATGTCGTCATCACCTCGGTCGACCGCGACGATCTCAAGGATGGCGGGGCAGAGCACTTCGCCCAGGTCATCCGCGCCATCCGCAAGGCCGCGCCCGAAACGACCATCGAGGTCCTGACGCCCGACTTTCTGCGCAAGCCGGGCGCTCTCGAAGTCGTCGTCGAAGCTCGCCCCGACGTCTTCAACCACAATCTCGAAACCGTGCCGCGGCTCTATCTCTCGATCCGCCCCGGTGCCCGCTATTTCCACTCGCTCCGCATCCTGCAACAGGCGAAAGAACTCGACCCGACCATCTTCACCAAGTCGGGCCTCATGGCCGGCCTCGGCGAAAGCCGGGAAGAGGTCATGCAGGTGATGGACGATCTCCGCGCCGCCAATGTCGATTTCCTCACGGTTGGCCAGTACCTCCAGCCGACCCGCCGGCACGCGGCCGTCGATCGCTTCTGGACGCCTGACGAGTTCAAGTCGCTGGAAACGATCGCCTGGGCCAAGGGCTTCCTGATGGTCTCGGCCAGCCCGCTGACGCGCTCGTCCTATCACGCCGACAGCGACTTCGCCCGGATGCGCGACGCCCGCCAGAAGGGCAAGTAATGCCGCAGGCGCACGACACGCGGATCGTGCCGCATGGCGCGGCGCAGATGTTCGATCTCGTGGCCGATATCCGCCGCTATCCGGAGTTCCTCCCCTGGTGCAAGGCGCTCCGCGTTCGTGCCGAAGAGACGGACGAACAGGGAAGGGGTCTCATCACCGCCGACATGGTCGCGCGCTTCAAGGGCTTCGAGGAGCGCTTCACCACTCGCGTGACGCTCGACCGGCCGAACCTCGCTATCGACGTCGCCTATATCGACGGACCGTTCAAACGCCTCATCAACGCGTGGCGCTTCACGCCGCTGGAAAACGGCAGCCGCGTGCAGTTCGACATCGATTTCGAATTCCGCAGCCGCGTGCTGCAACTGCTGGCGAAGACGATGATGGAAAAGGCGCTGCTGAAGCTGTCAGACGCCTTCGTCCTGCGCGCGGACGCGCTGTACGGCGCTACTTACAGCGCGACGTCTTCTCCTCCTCAGCCACCGTCCACTTGAACCCCTTGGTCTTGTCGACGGCGTCGACGGGCGAGCAGATGAGGCGGAGGTTCGGCGACACGCAGACCTGCGAGTCTTCGCTGTAGAGCTTGCTGTCCAGCACGCAGAACGACTTGGCGATCAGGGTAGGATCCTGCAGGTCGATCAGGACCTGAAGGCCCGCCGTATCGTCGGCGAGAGCTGCGGGGGTGAGAACCAGAACCGACAGGACGGCAGAAAGCCGGGCGCTACGCATTTCCGGGGCAACCTCTAATGTGGAACGAACGCGCTCTAACACGTTGAAAAGGCGACGGCAAATCAACCTCGCGCCAGCCTTAACAGCAGATCCATCGCCGTATCGACCGCCATAAGACGGATCGCCGAGCGGCCGGGGTCGCCGAAACGGTGCGCCTCGTGCAGGATCGGACGCCCCCGCCGGACCGCACCGAAATGGACGAGCCCTACGGGCTTCATGGCGCTGCCGCCGCCCGGACCTGCAACGCCGGTGATCGAGGCAGCGAGATCGACGCCCGCCACGTTGAGGCAGCCTTCCGCCATCGCCCGGGCGACCGGCTCGCTGACCGCGCCATAGTCGGCCAGCAAGTCACGCGGCACGCCAAGGAGATCGTGCTTGGCATCGTTGGAATAGGTCACGAAGCCACGATCGAAAGCGTCCGACGAACCCGCAAGTTCGGTCAACAGCCCGGCGAGCAGGCCGCCGGTGCAGCTCTCGGCGACGGCGATCTTCAGACCACCCGCACGGCAGAGGCCATGTAGCTCTTCAGCCTTGGCAAGAAGGGCGGCGGAGAAGGTCACGTCAGCCATCCGAATTGAACTGCTGCGTAGATAACCAGCATTGCGTATAGCCCGGCCATCATGTCGTCGGCCATCGCGCCAAGCCCGCCACCGAGTTCGCGATCAACGTAGGACGCCGGCCAGATTTTTGTGAGGTCGAAGAAGCGGAACGCGACAAAGGCCGCGAGATAGGCGGGCCATGTCAGCGGGGCGAAGACGAGCGTGAGCAACTGGCCCGCGACCTCATCGATCACGATCACGGACGGGTCGTCCGTTTCGATCTGCCGGATCACCTGCTCCGACGCCCAACTGCCGATGGCGAACACCAACAGCGAGGCCACGACCAATCCCCAGGGTCCTGATTGCATGGCAATCAGCCAGCCTGCCGGCAGTGTCGCGGCCGAGGCCCAGGTCCCCGGCGCCGAAGGCAGCAAGCCGATACCGGCGATGCTGGCGATCCAACCGGACGGCTTGCTCATCACCTCGCGCTGACGGTCACTCTTCTTGATGCGCCTCATGCCGGCAGCCTGACGGTTGCTGTGGCATAAGCCGCGATCCCTTCGCGCCGCCCGGTGAAGCCGAGGCCTTCCGTCGTCGTCGCCTTCACGGACACACGGTCCGCTGCAAGTCCGAGAATGTCAGCCAGCCGCGACACCATCGCGGCACGATGCGGGCCGACCTTCGGCGCCTCGCAGACCAGCGTCACATCGACATGCGCGACGATCCCGCCCTTGGCCGCCACGAGCGATACGGCATGGCGCAGGAAGGCGTCCGACGACGCCCCGCGCCATTGCAGATCGCTCGGAGGGAAGTGCGCGCCAATGTCCGCCGCACCGATCGTCCCAAGAACGGCATCGGTGAGCGCATGCAGTCCGACATCGGCGTCGGAATGCCCGGCTAGCGCGAAAGTGTATGGGACGCGCACACCGCACAGCATAACATGATCGCCCGGCCCGAAGGCGTGGACATCGTACCCGTGGCCCGTTCGCGCATCGGCAAGAGCGGCAAGAACAGTCGTTTCGGCCTGGTCGAAGTCGGCCTGTGTGGTGATCTTGAACGCCCGAGGGTCACCCGGAATGAGCGTCACAGAGAGCCCTGCGGCCTCGGCGACGCTGAGATCGTCGGTGAGAGCCTGGCCCGCCGCTTTGCGGTGAGCCGCCAGGATCTCCGCGTAGAGGAATGCCTGAGGCGTCTGAACCCGCCATACGCCGTCGCGCATCATAGGCTGAAACGCCCCGCCTTCAGCGCGCCGCAACGTGTCCGGAACTTCAAGCGCCGGCGCGACCCCGCCGCCCTTACCCGCACGGGCGACAAGGTCGGCTGCGACGGTTTCGACCCCAAACGGCCGGGCCGCGTCGTGGATCAGGACGATATCTGGCGCCTCCTCCACGAGGGCTTCCAGCCCCTTCAGGACGCTCGCCTGACGGGTGTCACCTCCGAGAACAGCGGAAGGGCGGTCGCCGTCCGTTGATGCCTGATAGAGCGCCTCCGCGCCCTCTGCGATGACCGTGAGGATGCCGGCACCGGGCAAGGCGGCGCGGACACCATCAATCGCCCGCTGAAGCACGGAGCGGCCGAAGATCTGGCGATACTGCTTGGGCAGCCCGTCGCCCAGCCGCGTGCCGCGACCGGCCGCGACGAGGATGACGGAGACCTTCGGCGAATTCATGCCGCGTCTTTGCATCCGGGCTTGGGCCGAAACAAGGGCGCTGATATGGAGTTGCCTCAATTCTAGGCAACTTCCCCGCCGCACCAGCGATGAGCACCTCCGTTTCCAGCCTTTTCGCCGACAAGGTGCCCGTCATCGTCGCGCCCATGTCGGGTGTGACCGACGCGCCGTTTCGCCGGGTGGCGCGGCGTTTCGGGGCCAGCCTCACCGTAACCGAGATGGTGGCGAGCGACCGCCTGGCAAGCGGCGAGGACGACGCGTTCGAGAAGCTGGCCTGCGACGAGATCGGCGCGGTGTACGCGGTCCAACTGGCAGGATGCCGCCCGGAATGGATGGTAGAGGCGGCTCGGATCGCGGCTGATCGGGGTGCCGCGCTGATCGACATCAATATGGGATGCCCAGCGAAGCGTGTGGTCGGTGGCTATGCCGGTTCTGCGCTGATGCGTGAACTTGACGTGGCCGAGAGCCTGATCGCCGCGACGATTGGCGCTGTGACCGTTCCCGTCTCGGTGAAGATGCGGCTCGGCTGGGATCGCGCCTCCCTTAACGCTCCGGAGTTGGCGCAGCGCGCGGCGCGACTGGGCGCGGTTTTCGTGTCGGTCCACGGCCGGACGCGGTGTGATTTCTACAAGGGGCAGGCGGACTGGGCCGCGATTTCGGCGACCAAACAGGCTGTGAAGATCCCCGTCTTCGCCAATGGCGATATCGGGTCGGTCGAGGATGCGAGACGAGCGCTGGCGCTGTCCGGCTGTGACGGTGTGCTGATCGGGCGGGCCGCAGTCGGACGGCCCTGGTTGCTCGGTGAAGTCGCGGCGGCATTGAACGGACGGGCCTGGACAGCGCCGGGACTAGAAGAAAGGTTGGACGCCGCGCGCAGCCAGTTGGCGGGTAGCCTGGCCTGCTATGGCGCCAAGCGTGGCCTACTGACCTTCCGCAAGCATCTGGCAGCCTATCTGGCTTACGAGGGCGTGGCGCGCGAGATAGTCGCAGCCCTCTGCCGTATCGATCAACCGGCTGAACTCGATGCCGCTTTGGCATCGGTCTGGCCGCAGCGGACGCTGGAAGCGGCATGAGCGCGGCGCCCGACACGTTTTCGGACCTGCTTCTGAATGCGATCCCCCACGCGGTGATCGTGACGGGCGAGGGCAATCGGATCGTCTTCGCCAATCTGGCGGCCGAGAGTTTCTTTGGCTCCAGTGCGGCCAGCCTCAAGCGCCAGCGTCTCAACGATATCGTACCGGTGAGCAGCCCGATCCTCGCGCTCATCGATCAGGCCCGTGCCATGAGCGCGCCGGTCAGCGAGTACGAAGTCGATCTCGGCACGCCCAAAACCGGTCAGCATATCGGCGACGTGCAGATTGCTCCGCTTGGCGAAGGCGACCCCCGCTGCCTGGTACACATCCAGGAGCGCACGATGGCGCAGAAGATGGACCGGCAGCTTGTCCATCGCGGCGCCGCGCGTTCGGTCTCGGCGATGTCCGCGATTCTCGCGCACGAGATCAAGAATCCCTTGGCCGGCATTCGCGGCGCCGCGCAGCTGATCGAGCAGAATGCGGCGCCCGCAGACCGGGCGCTGACCCAGCTCATCTGCGAAGAGACCGAACGCATCCGAAAACTGGTCGACCGGATGGAGGTGTTCGGCGAGGTGCGCCAGCTTGAGCGCACTCCGGTGAATATTCACCAGGTCCTGGACCATGTGCGGCGCATCGCCGAAGCGAGCTTCGCTAAGACCATTCGCATCGTCGAAACCTACGACCCTTCATTGCCGCCGATCCCCGGCAATCGCGACCAGTTGATCCAGGTGTTTCTCAACCTGGCAAAAAACGCCGCCGACGCGATCGAGGAAGGCCCGAACCCGCAGGACGGCGAAATCGTGTTTTCCACAGCCTATCGCCCGGGCGTGCGCCTTTCCATGCCCGGCAGCGGCGAGCGTATCGGCCTGCCGCTGGAGGTGCGCGTGAAGGACAACGGCATCGGCGTTTCACGCGACATCGAGCCCTATCTGTTCGACCCGTTCGTCACGACCAAGCGGAACGGGCAGGGCCTTGGCCTCGCGCTCGTCGCCAAGATTGTTGGCGATCATGGCGGCGTCATCGAATGCCTCAGCGAAGGCCGCCGCACCGTATTCAGCGTTCTGCTGCCCTGGCAGTCAGACCATGTCGCGTAGGATGAGTTGATGGCCACACGCACCATTCTGATCGCCGACGACGACGCCGCCATCCGCACGGTTTTGAGCCAGGCACTGGGACGAGCCGGCTTCGACGTCCGGACCTGCGGCAACGCCGCGACGCTGTGGCAATGGGTCACGCGAGGCGATGGCGATCTGGTGCTGACCGACGTGGTGATGCCGGATGAGAGCGGCTTCGAACTTCTTCCCCGAATCCAGAAAATCCGGCCCGACCTGCCGGTTGTTGTGATGAGCGCGCAGAACACCTTGCTGACCGCGATCACCGCGACGGAGCGGGGCGCGTATGAGTATCTGCCGAAGCCCTTCGACCTCAACGAACTGGTCGCCATCGTCAACCGCGCACTGTCGCAGCCGCGGAACGCCGCGCCACAGACGGTGACGGAAGACGACCAGAAACTGCCTCTGATCGGCCGCTCGCCGGCCATGCAAGACGTCTATCGCGTCATGGCGCGCCTGATGGGAACAGACCTGACAGTGCTGATCACTGGCGAGAGCGGCACCGGCAAGGAACTGGTCGCCCGCGCACTGCATGATTACGGCAAGAGGAAGCGCGGCCCGTTCGTAGCCGTGAACATGGCGGCCATTCCGCGCGAGCTGATCGAAAGCGATCTCTTCGGCCACGAGAAGGGCGCCTTCACCGGCGCGAGCGCTCGTTCCATCGGCCGCTTCGAGCAAGCCGAAGGCGGCACCCTGTTCCTCGACGAAATCGGCGACATGCCGCTGGAGGCTCAGACCCGGCTGTTGCGGGTTCTGCAACAAGGCGAATACACGGTCGTCGGCGGCCGTCACGTCATCAAGACGAATGTCCGCATCGTCGCGGCGACCAACAAGGACCTTCGCCAGCTGGTCGCGCAGGGGCTGTTTCGCGAGGATCTGTACTACCGCCTGAACGTCGTGCCGCTACGCATCCCGCCGCTGCGCGAGCGCATCGAGGACGTACCCGATCTGATCCGCCACTTCCTCAGCCTCGCGGCCGCCCAAGGTCTGCCGCGCAAGATGATCGACGCTGACGGGCTGGACCGCCTCCGCCGGCACAACTGGCCGGGCAATGTGCGCGAGCTGGAAAACCTCGCGCAGCGGCTGGCCGCGCTTTATGCCGAGGACACAATCAACGGCCGTCTGGTGTCGCTGGAGCTGGACCCGCCCGGCCGCCGCGAAGATACGCCGCGCCCGGAAGCCGGGTCGTCTCTTTCAGGCTCGGTAGAAGTGTATCTCCAACGCCACTTCGGCGAGCACCAGGGCTTGCCTCCCGACGGCCTCTATGACCGTGTGCTAGAGCAGGTGGAGCGGCCGCTTCTGGTGGCCGCGCTGGTCGCCACAAAAGGCAATCAGATCAAGGCAGCCAAGCTGTTGGGGCTGAACCGGAATACACTGCGCAAGAAAATCAAGGCGTTGAACGTTTCGCTTGTGCGCTGAACGAACTGATGCAATGAAGCAACGGCCGTGTTTTCACGGCAACGAGCCTGCCCAAGCCGTCAGCCAGAGTTTCTGAAGACGTGACAGCCGCAGACCTCTCGCCCCTCGAGGGCGTGCAGAGCGACGCTCTCGAACGCCCATCCGGCATCCGTCAATGGATGCTGGAAGTGGTGGTGGGTGTGATTGCGCTCGGGACTGCGGCCGCATCCTACATCGTCCTCAGCGGGGCAGGGCCGATCAACCCGGACGCCGACAATGTCGGCATCCTGTTGACCGTAAACATTCTGCTGGCAGTGGTGCTGGTCGCGGCGATCGCGTGGCGGCTCTACAACCTGTCACGCACACGTGGCGCCGGTGTAGCAGGGGCGCAGCTCCACGTCCGAATGGTGATGATCTTCGCGGCCATCGCGATCATCCCGACCGTACTGGTCGCGCTGTTCTCGGCGGTGATGCTGAATCTCGGCATCAACTCTTGGTTCTCTGACCGCGTGCGGACCTCGATCGAGAACGCTGCGAGCGTGGCACAGGCCTATGTCTCTGAACACAAACAGTCGATCCGGTCCGACGTGCTGGCGCTGGCGGCCGACGTCAATCTGAACCTCGTGATGGCGGTCAGCGATCCCAACGCATTTCAGCAATATCTGCTGCAAAAAACCGAAGACCGGAACCTGTCAGCCGCCGTGATCTTCGACGGGTCGGGGCGTTTCGTCACGGGCGCGCGCCGGACACTCATGGTGGAGATTGCTGCCCCGGAGTTGGCCGAATTCCAGCGCGCCAGCACGGGCGACGTCGTGATCCTAGCCGACAGCTATGACGACCGTGTCCAGGCTCTTGTGAAGCTCGACCGCTACATTGATCGCTACCTGCTTGCGATCCGCTATGTCGACACCAAGGTTCTGGTCAGCCAACGCGAGGCCGTCGCGGCGGCCCGCGAATATGAGGTTCTCGAGAAGAACCGAAGTTCGGTCCAGTTCGCCTTTGCGGCCGTTTATGCCGTCGTCGGCTTGCTGATGCTTCTGGCCGCAGTGTCGCTTGGGCTCAACGCAGCGAACCGGATCGTGCAGCCGATCGGCCGGCTGATCGGGGCATCGGAGCGCGTCAGCGCCGGCGACCTTACGGCACGGGTGAGGACTCAAGGCGTGGATGGCGAGCTGGCCAATTTGTCGAACGCTTTCAATCGAATGACCTCGGAGCTGCAGAGTCAGCAGGACGAACTCGTTGAGACCAACAGGATCGCCGAAGACCGACGCCTGTTCGCGGAGGCCGTTTTGTCGGGCGTTTCGGCGGGAGTCATCGGTCTGGATGCCTTGGGCCGGATCGACGCGGTCAACCCTACAGCGGCCGCATTCTTCGGCTACATGTCCGCCGAACTGACCGGCCGCCCTATTGATGAAATCGCCCCGGAAATCTCGGGCATTCTCGCCGAAGCCCGGGTGAATGCCGATGGCCGCGCCTCGGGTCAGCTCGACATCGCGCGCGGCGGGCGCACCCGTAATCTTTCGGTGCGCGTCACATCGGAACGGTCCGATGGCCGCCGCACCGGCTTCGTCATCACCTTCGACGACATGACGGACCTTGTCGCTGCGCAACGCAGCGCAGCATGGGGCGACGTGGCCCGGCGGATCGCGCACGAAATCAAGAACCCGCTGACGCCGATCCAACTTTCGGCCGAACGGCTGCGCCGCAAATACGGGAAGGAAATCTCCTCCGACCCGGACGTGTTTGAGCAATGCACGCAGACCATCATCCGCCAGGTCGGCGATATCGGACGTATGGTGGACGAGTTCTCATCCTTCGCGCGGATGCCGGTGCCGATCGTGCGCGAGGAAGATGCGGGCGAACTGGTGAAGCAGGCCGTGTTCCTGCAGAGCGTTGGCAACGCCGCGATTGCATATGCAGTCGACGCGCCTGACGGTGCAGTGCCGCTGGTTTGCGATGGCCGACTGGTAGCGCAGGCATTGACCAATGTACTCAAAAACGCCGCCGAGGCCGTGACGGCCAAGTTCGATCCGGAGGCCGCCGAGAAGGGCATGACCGCCAAGCCGACGGGCGGGCGGATCGAGATTGCGTTGAAGGAAGAGCCGGGCTTCGTGACGGTCGCTGTTTCCGACAACGGAATCGGCCTGCCGGCAGCGGAACGCAATCGCCTGACGGAGCCTTACGTGACGACGCGCGGCAAAGGCACCGGCCTCGGTCTCGCGATCGTCAAGAAAATCATGGAAGAGCACGGCGGCAGCGTCGCACTTTCCGATTCCGACACGCTGGGGGGCGCGCAGGTGACGCTGCGCTTCCCGGCCCCAGAAATCCAATCGACAACCCCATCGATCCAGCAGCACGGTCTCCATGAGCAAGACGGCCAACTGGCATAAGGCGCCGGAAATTCTCGTCGTCGACGACGAGGTTGATATCCGCGAACTGATCGCGGGTATCCTGAACGATGAGGGCTATGAAACGCGGCTCGCCAAGGACGCGGACGGCGCTCTGAGCGCCGCGCGTGCGCGCCAGCCGGCGCTTGTGGTCCTCGACATCTGGCTCCAGGGCAGCCGGATCGACGGACTGCAGGTGCTGGAAGAATTGAAGCGCGACTTCCCCGATCTGCCAGTCATCGTCATTTCCGGTCACGGTACGATTGAAACCGCCGTCGCGGCGATCAAACGCGGCGCCTATGACTTCCTCGAAAAACCATTCAAGTCGGACAAGCTGCTGATCCTCGTGGAGCGGGCGCTCGAGTCCGCCAAGCTTCGCCGTGAGAACGAGGAGCTGCGCCAGCGCGCCAGTGAAGACTTCGATCTCGTTGGTCGCTCCAGCGTGATTTCGCAACTGCGCCAGACCATCGAGAAGGTCGCGCCGACCGGCAGCCGCGTGCTGATCAGCGGGCCTGCTGGCTCGGGCAAGGAAGTCGTCGCGCGCCTGCTGCACCAGCGCTCGCGCCGGGCGCGAAATCCGTTCGTCGCGCTCAATTGCGCGATCATGGCGCCTGACCGTATGGAGCAGGAACTGTTCGGTGTCGAAGGCACCGAGACCGGCGGCCGCAAGGTCGGCCTGTTGGAGCAGGCGCACGGCGGCACGCTGTATCTCGATGAAGTGGCAGACATGCCGCTGGAGACGCAGGGTAAGATTCTGCGCGTTCTGCTAGACCAGACCTTCACGCGTCTCGGCGGGACGCAGCGCGTTCAAGTCGACGTGCGGATCATCTCGTCGTCCAGCCGCGATCTCCGTCGCGAAATCGGCGACGGCAATCTCCGTGAGGATTTGTTTCACCGCCTTGGCGTCGTGCCGATCCGCGTCCCGGCTCTGTCCGAACGCCGCGACGACATTCCGTTCCTCGTAGAGCACTTCCTCAACCGTTTCAGCCGTATGTATGGCGGCTCGGTCTGTCGCGTGGCCGACGACGCCATGGCAGCGCTGCAGGCGCATGATTGGCCAGGCAATGTCCGCCAGCTGCGCAACAATATCGAACGGCTGGTCATCCTCACCTCCGATCAAGCCAATGCGCAGGTCAACGCCGATATGCTCCCCATCGAAGTGTCGTCCTCGGCGCCGGCGGTGACGCAAGGTCCGTCGGGCGAGCATATCATCTCGCTGCCTCTGCGCGAGGCGCGCGAGATGTTCGAGCGGGAATACCTGGTGGCTCAGATCAACCGCTTTGGCGGCAACATCTCGCGCACCGCGTCGTTCATCGGAATGGAGCGCTCGGCGCTGCACCGCAAGCTGAAGACACTGGGCGTCGGTTCGCGCCCGGAAGACGGCTTGGGCTAAACCGCAGCCATGTCACGCATCGCCTATGTCAACGGACGCTATGTGCCGTTCGCCGAAGCCGCCGTGCATGTCGAGGATCGCGGGCTGCAGTTCGCGGATTCGATTTACGAAGTCTTCGCTGTGCGCGATGGCCGCGCGCTCGATGCCGAGGGGCATTGGGCGCGGCTGGAGCGATCACTGAAAGAACTGGGGCAGGGGATGCCGCAGTCCCGCGTGGCGCTCAGCCGTCATGTCGATGAGACAATCCGGCGCAACCGCGTCCGGAATGGCCTCGCCTATCTGCAGATCACCCGCGGCGTCGCAAAGCGCGATCATCCGGTCCCGCCGGCCGA
>VFQQ010002993.1_pt1 | contig 17422 bp, 34 predicted proteins | sample 3512341 | NCBI WGS metagenome assembly VFQQ01 (sample SAMN10412373, study PRJNA504923) | tailings metagenome | isolation source: Relicate 2 Philex TSF1 revegetated site | place: Philippines: Tuba, Benguet | collected 2017-08-29 | reverse complement strand
GGAGGAGGAGGAGGAGGAGGAGGAGGAGGAGGAGGAGGAGGAGGAGGAGGAGGAGGAGCCCAAGCCAAAGGCAAAGGCCAAGAAGGGCGGCCGCGGCAAGAAGGCGGCGGCGGGCGCCAAAAAGCCGGCCGCAGGTGGCGCCAAAAAGCCGGCGGCGCGCAAGCGCAGCGCCAAGGCGTGAGCGATGGGCACTGGGGACCACAGCGGCACAGCTCAGTGCCAGCGCAGCGCCAAGGCGTGAGCGGCAGGGAGGGGGAAGGCAGACTGCCATGCGGCTGCAAGGATCAGAGCATGCGCAGCGGCAGCCGCTTGAGCAGCAGGGAGTGTGAAGTGCAGCGGCACAGATCAGTAGATCAGTGCCGGCGCGGCGCCATGGCGGCCACCTGAGCAGCGTGGGGTGGGGAGTCGCGCATAATTTTGCAGCAGCAGTGATCGATGCATGCGCAGCAGCAGCCTGCGCTAGCAGCTGGGCACATTTTGGGGCAGCTGCTGCAACACTCGGCCTGCAGCTGATTTCAATTTGGGGCAGTTCATGTACAGCTATGTAACGCTCCTGCTGTCACTGCACCGCTGCCTGCCACATCCCAATGTAAATGCACAGGCTGCTCCCTGCACCAACTGCTCAGCATGCAAGCTGTCCTGCCACCTGAAAACTGGCAGTGCAGCACACAGTGAGCTCTATCTGGGTTACATGGGGGTGAGCACAGGCATGGGAAAAAGGGCTCACGCGCGCATCAGTGATACATCAGTGCGTGTGTATGGCGGGCGGGCGGCTTCGTTGGGTTTTCGAGCGAGCGTGTTTGTGCGCGCCGCGGCCGGCGAAGAGTACAGGAAAAGAGGGCACAGTGGTGGGTACGCATGGGGGCTGTCTAATCTACAGGAGCCCATTCGCCGCAAGCACGGAGGAGCAGTCTCAAGAAGGGAGATGAGCAGGGGCGCTGGGGCACGGCCGGTGCGGACGGCAGTCAGCAGAGACTTGGTACAGCGTTAGGCCACAACAGGACGGTCGACAGGGGTGGGGCGGGACGACAGAACTTGGGACAGATTGAACACAGCAGGAGAGCGGAGCGGCGAGACAGAAAGGCGCCTCTCAGAGGCCCCTGCTCGCTTCACGGGTGTGTGCTGCACAGGCGTGCTTGGTGGGCGGGGGCGCAAGGCAAGCGGCCCAGCACCGCCGCGGGCGGAAATGACAGTCTCAAGACTTAGTCGGGAGAGAAATTGGGGCGGCGGGCTGGGCGGGCGAGGGGGTGGGGGCGCTACTGCGCCCGAGGGCAATGGATGCGCATGGGGAATGAAACCACAGAAAGCGGTTGGCGCGCAGGCCCGGGGAAGCCGGCGGCAAGCTGGGCCGGCCGCACTAGTAAAGCCTCCCTGGGCATGGTGCGAATGAAAGGCGGGCGCCGGCGGGCGCCGCGCGGCAGCCGCTGGGACAGCGGCGGCGCAGGCGGCGGGCCGGCAAAGGCTTCAGCTGCCTGCCTAGGACTTGACGGCTTGATATCAGCCGCTTAGTAGGTGCCCTGGATGTACTCCTCCATGCGCTGCACCTCCTCCCTGCAAACAGAGGCAACAATCGCAGGCAGTCTGTCAGCCAAGTGTACAGCACACCCAGCCAGTAGTGCAATCTGCTGCAGAGCAGCGGGTCTACAACGAGCAAGCCCCTGTCAACACTAACAATGTGCAACAAAAAGCGTAACAACCGGCAGCGCAAGCCTGCAAAAAGAGCGCGCCTGTGCTCCTTGAGCATGACGTGCACAACTTGATGCACTGGCAACCACGTTTCTGTGAGGAAAGAACAGCCAGGAAAATGGCGCACACCTGTGCTCCTTGAGCATGACGTGCACGACGTCCTTGATGGAAATCATGCCCACCATGTTGCCCTCGTCAATCTGCCAGGGGGGTAAAATTTGGAACAGCATGAGGCAGGTGAGGTTTGCTTGCCAGGAGAGCTGGCAGATGCTGCTTAGGACGGTGGCCAGCGCAAGGACAGGTGCAGGCATGTGCGCTGTTTGCGCGCTGTTGCTCAGCGCGTTGCGCAACAGTAAACAGTGCTGTAGCAAGCTCAGCAGGGGCAGGTGCCGCGTGTGGGCTGCGCACATACCAAGCAACCCAGGTTTGCTTTGTTGAGCACAGTTGAGCACATCAACAGAGAGCAGCGCTTACCACGGGCAGGTGCCGCACGTTCTTCTCCACCATCATCTCCATCAGGTCCAGCACGCTGCGATTGAAAACAAAGTTACTAAGAGTTAGTGGTTGCAAGCCACTTGCGCATTGAAAGGCGCTGAAGGAGCTCCATCAGGTCCAGCACGCTGCGAATAATAATCAGGGGAAGAGCGAGCGCAAGAATGAGATGCTTCAAGGATTAAAACTGCAAGGCTGCTCTGGCCACCAGCCACCATCAGCTGCATCACAGGTCCGGCACGCTGCGGTCAGGAAAGGAGAGAGTGCGAGCAATAACGATGCAAAGCTTGACGCAAAGCAGGTTTGTGAAGGCGCACTGCGCGCCGCCACTCAGCGCAGGCATGCAAGCAAAACAGCAGCAGCCCTTGCTCAGCAGCAGCCATGGCATGCACAGCAACCACAGCAGGCACAGCAACCACAGCAGGCACAGCAGCAGCCCTGCGCACATGTGCTGCGGCGTGACGGTGAGCAGCACCTCGCTGGGCACTCCTGACCCAGCCACCTTGCAACAACCAGCATTCAATCAAGCAACCCTTGCGCACCTGTGCTGCGGCGTGACGGTGAGCAGCACCTCGCTGGGCGTCATGATGTCGCTGACCTTGGTGTTGCTCGACTGCTTGCCCTTCACCACCACCTTGTTCAGGTAGTCTGCAGTTGGGACAAAGCAGTGGAGGTGGAATGTGGGTGCAGGCATGGAGGTGCCCAGGTGCACGTGTGGGAGGCCCGCCGCCCACCCCACAACCGCTTTGCTTGTTCTCTTGGCCTCTGCCGCTGCAGCAGCCGCCGCTGCGGTCATGCCGTACGGCGTGCTGCATGCGGACAGCGAAACGCTACACATCCCAGTCCCAAATAAGAACCGAAAGAAGTGTCCCTTGCCCACTCACCGCGCTCCGTGATGATGCCCACGACCGCGTCCTTGCTGGCGTTGCACACCTGGTCAACGCCGCACTTGACCTGCGCATACAGGAGGGCAGCAATGCAGGGCAGTGAAGAGATGCTTCACGGGGTGCACGGGGATGGCTGAGACGCACAGGTGAGTGCAGGCGGGAGCGGCGGCGCAGGCAGTTCGCGCAGCAGCACGAATCAAGCCTGCGGCGCTCCAGGCGCCCGCCTCACCAGGTGCAGCTTGGAGGGGTCGAACACCAGCAGGCTGCCCACGTTGGCGTGCGTCATCTGCGGGCAGGGGCGATGCCAAATGCAGAGGCGGGGTGAGGGCGTCGCCCCATCTGCGGGCAGGGTACGAGCGGCAGCGGCGCGGCGGGGGTGGGGGGGGGGGGTGGGGGGTGCTGATCGCTCCGCAAACCCGCGATCGGGCCTTCTTCATGCTCCCACGGCTCGCCCAACCCCTCCCCCACCTTGCGGACTGCGTCAATGACCATGTCGTCGGCCGCGCACCAGAGCCAGGCGCCGCTGTCCTCGGCCTGCAGGCGGGAGCCATCAGCAGCGAGGTCACAAACCCAGGCAGCGCGGCATCGGGTCGCGGGGCGGCCTGGGCGCTGCCCCAGGCCCACGATGCACAACCCTAGGTGCAAGCACCGCGCGCCCCGCTCGCGCTTGCCTTGGCCTTCAGCAGGTGTCCCACGAGCGTGGAGCCCCAGCCCGAGGTCTCGGGCAGCTTCTTCTCGCGGTCCGCCACGGCCTCGGCCGAAACACCGCGCGCAAGCAGGCTTGCGGCGCTGCCAGGGGCCCAGCCGGTGGTCACGGCGTTGCAGGCGGCTGCCAGGGGCGAGAGCCGCAGGGTGCTGCTCGCTGCCAGCCCCCGCCGGGTCAGGGTGCTCAGGGCCTGCCGGAGAGCCATGCTGCTGACGATCTGGGCGGCGGGAAGGAGATCGTCAGTGGCTCCGAGGCGAATGGTGCGCTGCGCAGGCCCTCCAGCCCTCTGCAGCCTTGCCGACCCATGCTGAGGTCAGAAGAACTCACGATGTGACGTGAGCACTGCCGCCCCGCGTGCCCCGCGCGCTCTCCGACCCGTTTGCAAGCGCGCGGCGCCCCTTGCAAGCGGGAGGCGGGGCCCCAGCCCGCGGCCCTGCCGCGGCCACCGCCCGCGGCCCCGGCAGAAGAGTATCATCCCACAGCAGGACGGCTTCAAGGCGTGACCAGCAGCTGACCAGCGCAGGGCAGCGCTGAGGTGCAGGGAGGAGAGCAGAGAAGCGGTACCAGCAACAACCGGTGAGCAAGCGCCTGCAGCCGTGGGGTTGCCTGGCGGCGCCCGGCGGCGCCCGGGCGGCGATGGCTTATGCGGGTCATTCCATGCAGGCAGGCACACCTCTGTGCCCAATTGTTTAGGATGCAGCCCTGGTTCTGCTGTCCACAACGATTGCTGTCGTCTGTGTGACGGCAGCAGCGCTCCACCGCAGTATGCCGCACAGATCGCGGGTCAACTCGGTGTTATGTCTGTGCATTGCTGACTTGCTCACACTACGACGCATATTCCATCACACTAAAATGGAAAAGCAAACCGAGCAAATGCAATGGGCATGGTCATCAAGATGGCCCCCGACTGTGCAGCTGTGCATGAGCAAGCCCACGGGCAGCCCATGGGCAGCCCGGCTGCCCGAGCCCTCGGGCGCCGCCGCCCCAGCCTCCAGCCGCCGCCGCTGCCCGCTCCTCGAGCTCCTCTGCTCCTTCCTCCTCCGCCGCCGCCTGCTGCAGGGCGGCACACTCCTGCCGGTGCCCGCCCACCGTCCAGTGCTGTGCATGGCAGAGCTCAGAGCAGTAGCGAGCCTGCAAGGGAGAACACTGGATGGGCGCAAGTTCAAGACAGCAGCATGCAAGCCGCACTGCTGCTGCCTCAGCTGATGGGCTGCTTTTAGCCACTCACATCACCAGAATGCTGGGGCAGCAGATACATGGAACCAGCTGCAGCAGTCATACCACCCAAACACCACCACCCCTGCCGCAGAAGGGAGCATGCAACCCACCTGCTGGCAGGCCGCACACTTCTTGAAGCGCACGCCTGCTGGTGCCTCCACCCCGCACCAGCTGCAGACATGCGGGGCTCGGCGGCTGGTTCGGTGGGGGGTGGCTGGGGCTGCTGTTGCGGCAGAAGCTGCTGCCTGGCTGGCGCCGCTGGAACTGGCGCTGCCGCTGCCTGGTGTGCCTGCTGCACTGTGCTGGCGCTGCTCCTGGGCCTGCTGTGCCTGCTGGGCAGCGGTCAGCAAGTCCCGCAGATGCTGCGCGCGCCGGCGTGTCTCCAGGCTGTGAGGGTGCACCTCTACAGCAGCTTGTAAAGCAGGGATGGCGCCTTCAGCGATCGCAGCGGCTTGCACCGCGGGAGCATCGGCTAGCATGCACTCCAGAGCCTCCACAGCAGCATCTGCCCCGCTGAGCCTGCCGTGCTGCAGCAGGTGCACCAGCGCTCGCAGGCCGCCGCGGCGGGCCACAGCCAGCCCGCGCGCCTCGCTGCCGCTGGCCAGATCGCCCAGCGTTAAGGCGCCTGTGCGCTGCGCCTGCTCGTCTGCTGTGCTGGTCAGCAGCAGGTGCGCCAGCGCTTCGGCCACTCCGTCCTGCAGCAAACTGCCCGCCACTTGCGTTGTCTGGGCCAGGGAGCACAGCGCAAACACGACTGCCTTCTGAATGCATGCATCCCAGGGGCGCCGCACCGCCGCAACCAGCAGTGGCGCTGCGCCGTGCTGCACAGCAGCTGCTGTTGCCTGGCGGTTTTCGCGGCACACATCTGCCAGCATGTAGGCAGCCGCGTGCTTCGATGACACGCAGCTGCCATCAAGGTGCTGCACCAGGATGGGCACTGCTCCGGCAGCCAGCATGGCCGCTTGCCACTCCTGCGACAGCTGGCTGCCATTGCCCTCGTTCAGATGCATCAGCGCTGCGAGCGCCTGCTCTGCCACTGTATTGCTGCCCAGAATGCTGTTGCTGCCGCCGCTGCTGCTGGCGTAGCCCAGCAGGGCTGGCACGCCCCCAGCGGCAATCACAGCCTAGCGGCCGGCTGCCGTCCTGGCAAAGTGCTCCAGGTTTTGAAGCAAGGTGTGCTGCTCGGAGCGGCGGGCGACGCGCAGCCGCGCCAGGATGCGCTGCACTTGTGCTGCTGTTGGAGGCATGGAGCCAGCTTCTGCAGCACTGGGAGTGAGGGTCATGACAGTAAAGCTCAAGACATATGAGCGAGGGTTAATGCTGAGCCCAGCAGCGGCAGCGCAGGCGGCGGCCGGCGGCTAGCTGCAGGCAGTCGAGCAGGCACCTGGCGGCTCACCCTAACGCCCGCCAGCTGCTGTCCTTTCTGTGGTCCGCGAGGTCTCTTAGGCGCTGTGGGTCAGGGCGCGGTGTCCACGCTAGGTGCCTCGGGAAGGGCTGCCCAGCTTCCAGATAGTGCAGCAAGCTGAAGGGAGGTATACCTCCCTTCTACGTAGCGTACAAACAGGTTTGAGCAGTGGCTGCTGCCCATGCAGCGCTAGTGTGGCAGGCGCCGCCGCGATGCTGACCGGGCTGCCGCGGCAGCAGCGGTGCCCCTGTCTTTTGCTTATCCACAGTGGCGCCACCTGGATGCTGCAAAACTGCAGGTTGCTCAGCCATCTACCCAACAGCATTGATCTGTGCCTGTGCAGCAGCACTCGTGCCGCTCCTCGCTCTCTCCAGGACTTGGCCTTGCTAAGCTTGGGCGGAGGCAAGGCAGAGTGAAGGAGTGCAACGCCGCAAGGCGCTTGGTGGAGTTGCTTCTTTCATGACATGGATGCAGGTGGCAAATAGCAGAGCGCACAGCATGAGATGAGAGCTGAGGGGTGCGTGGGCAGCAAAGCACAACAAGAGTGGAGAGCGTAGCGCACGGTCTGGTTGATGACAGGAACGATAAACCAATACAGTCAAGGCCAAGGTTCCCCCAGCAGCTTGGAGACAGCGCTGACCAGGCCGCCCGCCGCCGCTCCGCCCGCCATGCCTCCCAGGAAGGGCACCCACGCATAGTGCCACTCCGAGCAGCCCCTGCCGTGAGGGAGGACAGGTTGGCAAGCGGTGAGGGCATGTTGAGGTGGCATGATGAGGCTGGGCTGGGTTCGTCAGCAGCACATGGCAGCATGCTGCGCAGCTGGGCATGAGGTGTGAGATAAGGCCTTGCACAGAGCAGCACCCGTGCTGAGCCCCCACACAATTTGCAGGCAGCTTGCATACAGCAGAAGGGCTCCATCACTCGTTGGGATGGGTAGAGCATGCAACGCAAGGCGCGCCCCGACTCTCACTTTCCAGGGATGGGAAGGATGTGGAAGGCGAGGCGGGGGCCCAGGTCCCTGGCGGGGTTGATGGCCGGCCCCGTGGCTCCGCCCAGCGACAGAATCATGGCGGTGTTGAGCAGGCCTGCACATGGGTGGTTGGGTTGCGACGATGGTTATAGCCCACTTCCCTACAAGCACGTCCATGCAGTGGGGAACCAACAAGTGTGAGGCGACCGTTGGAAGCGAGAAGCATGTTCAGAGCGGGCTGCGCCGCTCACCAATCAGCAGCCCCAGCTGCGTGGGCCACAGCCCGCCTGTGTCCTGCCCCTGGAACCGGCTCGACTCGAACAGCAGCAGTGCAGCGGTGGCCCTGCGGTGAAGCAAGTGTTCACATGTGTGGGTTTGAGAGGGTTCCTCGGGGTGCCCAACCAGTGGGCAGACGCGTCTGGGCAGGCAGGCGCATGGGTTTGCCTGCTGGCTGGAATGGTGTAGCAGCCGTGGATTGCAAGCTGGTGCAGCTTCCCAGTGCCTGCTCTCATGAGCCATGCTACAGCACACTGCTGCGCACGCTGGAAAGCAATGCTGTCTCACAAGCATGTCTGTTTACTGTCATCACACGCATTCCAAGCCAGCTCACATGATTGTCATGGCCACAAACTCCTGCACAAAGTTGAGCAGGGGGCTCCACACCGCGGGGCGCGTCACAAACACAGACAGCAGCACCTGCATGGTTAAAGCAAAGGGAGAGAGACTGGTTGTTTTAGGCAGTTGCTTGGGAAAGTGCGGCACGAATGGTGGGCCGCCACAAACACCGACAGCAGCACCTGCACGGGGGGCAATGAACGATTGAGAGGGGAGGAAAGGTTGGCTCGGCGGCAAGCGAGCGGCATCGCTGCTTCAAACGCAACTGGCGGCATGAGGCACATCTGCAGCTGCACCGCACTGAGTGACGTTGCCAACATCTGGTGCCCTCCTCTGCCAACAATGGTTCCAAACTTTCAAATTTCGACTCACGTCCTGCCGAGCCTTGCAGAGCGCCGCCGCCAGGTGTCCACGGCTGCGCAGCGGCCCTGGATCCGCTTGCAACCGCTCGGCAAATGTGCGCGCGGTGGCTTGGGAGGGTATGCCTGCCTCGTCCTCGCTCCCCGCTGGGCTCAGCCCGCCCCACGCCTGCTTGAGACCGCCCTCTTCTGCTGCTGCTGCCGCCTGCAAGCCTTGGGCTTTGACTGCGCCGCCGCCGTCGGCTGCCCCACTCCAAGCTGCCGCCTGCTGCTGCTGCGGTGGCTGCGGCGGCGGGCCGGCGGCGGTTGTGCCCAGCTGCTGCAGCTGCGCATGGGAGCCTCGGCGGCTCAGGGAGGCTCCCGCTGTGTCGCAGGCTGCGTCCAGCTCTTTTGGGCATGTGCGGAAGGGATCTGTGTGCACGGGGCCAGGAGGGGTGACGCATTCAACATGCTGGCGGGGTGCTACAACCCCCGCAGCGTGCTTAGCAACAGTGTGGGAACGAGAGGGCAGCAGAACAGGCCTGCAACAACCCTGTGCTGGTAGCAGCCGAACACCAATCCAGAAAGCGGAACACATTTGTTGCACCCACCTGCCACCTTGCGGGCCCCATACGCCCTGCCCAGCTCCTCCTTTAGGTCTTGCAGCGCAAAGCGCCAGAACGACTGCTGGCTGGTCACGTGCGGCGCTTGCAGGGTGTAGCTGGCGTTCATCAGGGCTGTGTCGCTGCGGGGAGCAAGCAGGGAGTGGGCAAGCATTTGGCGAACGAAGCTCGCAGGCAATTGCTCAGGGCGCAAGGTGGCTGTGACCCATCCCATTGCAAGGCAGAGCTCACAACACTCGCCATGGGACGCTCAAACAACGGGCAATGAAAATTAGTGCTCACTGAAGGATTGCTGGGTCCCGCAGCAGGCGGTCGATTTCACCCACCAACTGAAAATCAAAGCATTCCAATTTGTTTCCAACTAGCACTCACTTAAGGACGGCTGGGTCCCGCAGCAGGCGATCGATTTCGTCTGCGGGCGGCAGCTGCACCGCGGCGTTTAGGTGCGGCAGGTAGAAGGCCCACAGCACCACGGCGCCTGTGCAAGCATGTGGTTGGGGTGGGACGGCAAAGCAAGTGGGGAGGGCAGTGCACATGTATGGAGCTATGTTTGATGAGCTAGGTGCTGAAAACCCTAGAAAACAAAACAAGCCCTTTGTCCACACTTAACCCACCCATGCAACCCACCCCCGCCAGCACAATGCCCCACTGTGCAACCCACACAACAGCCGCCCACCTGCAAAGTACCCGACAATCTCGGCAGCCAGCAGCGCAAAGAAATCGCCTGCTGGCATGCCGCCACGGACGGTCACCGCCATAAGGATGCCGGGGTTGAAAAACGCGCTCTGCAGGCATGCATTGGGTGCGCTGCAATCAGCACATAACACTGCTCCGCCCAGTGGCTGCTTTTGAAGATGCCAAAACCAAAGCAGGCTCTGTGCGAGTGTGCCCCAACATGCCATCTTCACACATTCAACAGGCAGCCTGGGTCCTGACCGCGAATGGAACTCACGGTTCGGAAGAAGATGCCGATGGGCAGGCCGATGCCCAGCCCCACCGACAGGGCGATGGGCAGCAGCCCCATGCCCTCTCCCTTGGTTCGGGGCAGCAGCGCGTTGGCCACGCTGCCCACTGCCAGGCACATGGTCATGAGGCTGCGGAGGAAGGGAAACATCAGGAGCATTTGCACGGATTGGGACCATCAGCCGTGTTCATATCAGTACTGAAGCAGCGCACTGGCCACGCTGCCCACAGCCAGGCACATGGTCATCAGGCTGCAGGAAAGGACGAGGACAGCCACACAACTGCACAGCACAGCCACAGCCTTTGCACTAGGGCAGCCTTGCCATACAAGCACCGACCGCCTGCCCGTGCCCCTGCCGCCGACCAACGTCCACAGCATCCAGCTCGTTGGGGCGGCCTTGCAGGCGAACTGACCTGCCCAGCATCTCGACACCGACCCTTGCGGCCAGGGAGGCCGGCATGGCTGCTGCTCCTGCTGAGCCTCAAGGGCTGAGCGCCAAGAGCGGCGGCACCAGGCGCCGGCAGTGGTCGGAAGGCGCCAGGCCAGCAGCGTGCAAGGTCGGCGCGATCTGGCGATGTTGAGTTGTTGAGTGCGACCTTCCGAGGCTGCTGGGACGCAGTGGGCGGCCTAAAGGTGCACGCAGCAGTGGGCCGCACCAGAGGTCCTTTGGTAGGCCGGCGGCGAGCCCTCAATACCTCAATACCGCATATTGGTGGTGATATGGATGCAGGCTGCGCTGAGCGCACATGGCAGGGCGCCGGGGATGATGTCAACACCGCCCGGAGTGAGGGCGGCAAAGCGGCCGCCGGCAGCTCCGCTTTGGTCTGGGGCGCATTTGCAGGCCCTCCTTCAGCCCGCCCGCTCTTTCAGCAGCAGACTGTTCAGTTCACAAATTTGCGTGGTGCATACGACGATTGCAAATTTCCAACATTGGGCGGCGGAGGATCGGAGACAGGGGCGCAGGCTAAAGGGTACAAGGCCGCCGGCTGCGCCGCTAAAGAATGTGAGAGCAAGTTGCTCCGCTTGCGTGCATCAGACGGGGGCAGCAGCTGAGGGGTGCGAGGGCGGGCAGCATTCAGAGGCAGCGCCGAAGGGGGTGTGTGGGAGGAAAAGCAGTGGGGTGGTTGGGGGGATCTTCTCATGCGGACGAGATAAAGCAGGCCCACAGGGCAGGCAGGCGACGAGTGGCCTCAGGAGGCCGCACGATCGTGCAAGCACCTGTGGGCTAAGACGCGGGTAGCGACTAGGTAGCGGTGCACAATTCAGCAGGGAGCAGGGGGGCAAGCGTGCAAGTGGGGCAGCTCAGTATGGGTGTTCCGTGCGCGGGCTAAGTGCGTCAAAATCGTTCGTTGGAGCAGTGTCGGGTGGGAGGGCGGGGGAGGGAGAGGGGCCGCTTGCCCCACGAGGGGCAGAGCGGCGGTGGGGGGGGGGGGGCAGTGCTGTGGATGCATATCTTTTTTCAAGCTCGTGTATATGCATGCAAGCCAGTTGCCGGCGGGGGAGGGTGGTGGTGGGGTGGGGAGTGCGGCTGGGAGGGGTGGGAGGGAGGAGTGGGGACGGGGTGCGACACGGTTAAGGCGAGACAGTGCTGCAACGAGGGGCGGCTTATGCTCATTGCGGAAGGGGAGATTGAAGGAAGCGTCTTGTGCTGTTCACTGTTGACTGGTGCTGGCAGGAAAAGACACAGGTGCACAGACACGGTCAGAACGGGGGGGTGCTGTGTGTGGAAGAAAGTCGGACACTGGGAGACACGAGTACGAGGGGCAGCAGCAGGGGAGGGAGGCAGGAGGAGTGGAGGGAGGGATAGGAGGGAGGGATACCGGGCAGGTGGAGTGGCAGCCCAACTGAATTTGCGCTTGGCAGGAAGCAGCGGGGCTGATCCTGCTGGCTGGCCAGCCAAAGTCGGCCTGGCGGCAGCTGGCTGCGCTGATGCGGGCAGGCCGGGGCTGAGGGGCAGACGGCCAGACGCCCTGCCCCCTTCACACCAGCACCGCCATTTCCTCCAGCTCAGCAACAGCATTGGGCGCCAGGCCCAGGGCTGCGTTGGACACCACCCACAGCTTTTGAAGCAGGGTGTAGAGGCGTCCCCGCCACGACGCGCCCGCCGCGGCGGCCGTGTCGGCAGCGGCAGCCGCCTGCGCGGCCGCCTGTGCCGCCGCCTGCGCCGCCAGGCTGGCGCCGGTCACACCTGCCAGGCAGGCAAGGTCCACCAAGCTGCCAATGGGGTGGCTGCGCAGGCCGCCAGGGCGGGGCGCCAGCGCGGCGGCGCGGCTGCGCCCGGCGGGCGATCGGGTGGCCGCGCCAGACGTGCTGCAGCTGCTGCTGCTGTCTTCGTACAGCACAGAGGAGGGGTCCTCTTCGGTAGCAAACAGCTTGGCTGCCAGGCGGGCGGCAGCTGCAGCGGCAGCGGCACCCGCGCTCTCCTCGGAAGCGGAGGGGGCCTCGGCAATCTCCTTGCGGGCCACCTGCAAGTGGGGAGCAGGGTAGGTGGCAGCTGTGGAGTGAGAAGGCAGGTGGGAGCTGGGGAGTGGGAGTGCGAGCGATTGGGGTGCCTCGAGGGAAGGCAACAGTGCAGACGGCAGTCCAACAAGGTCACACAGGCAGGAGACGATGGACATGTTGCAGCCACCCGCTCCTTTGGTACATGCACATGCACCCCTCTGCCCAACAATCCAACCATCCACACCCACCTGGGCGTACGGCGCCAGCGAGGGCCGCCCCTCGTTGATGCACAGCACCCACCTCAGCGTTTTGGTATGAACATCACTGCTAAAACAGTCCACAGCACAAACCCCTGGCCAGAAAACGCACCTGGGCATAGGGCGCCAGCGAGGGCCGCCCCTCGTTGATGCGCACAGCCTCGGCGTACAAGTCCTCAAAGGTCTTGCGGACCTGCGGCAGGGCGATAAACGTGACCCTTGGAGAACAGTTCATGCTGGCAGCCTACATGTGGCATGTGTCAGCAGCGCCTCAGCACACAACTTTTCAAATGGATTGCAGACTGCAGACGGACCGAGCAAACCACTACATGCAAGCCAGCGCACCTGCAGCGCCGCCATGGCGCGGAAGGCGTTGTGGGAGGCGAACACCGACCCAACAGACCCAAGCACAACTGGTATAAGGGTTCTCAAACGCACCTGCAGCGCCGCCATGGCGCGGAAGGCGTTGTGGAAGAAGGGGGGCAGGCCCTTGGGGTGCACCTCCTGCTCCAGGGTCACGCGGCAGCTGCAGGGGCTGGAGCCTGCACAAAAACAATTGGGCACACGGGTCGGGTGAGGCGAGGGGCTGGGAGGCTTTCGACCAGTGCAGTGCGGCAGCTGCAGGGGCTGGAGCCTGCACAACAGCAGTTGGGCACACGGGTCGAGTGAGGCAGGGAGGCTTTAGAACAGTGCATTGCGGCAGCTGCAGGGGCTGGAGCCTGCATGTATGCCACCCACCCATCCCACTCCGCCTCCCGCCCAGCCCTGCCCTGCCACCCACCCTGGTCGAAGCGCCACTTGGCGTTGAGGTGCTGCAGCGGGGCATTGCCGCCTGAGGGAGCCAGCCGCACGTGGATGGTGCCTGCGCAGGGAGGCTAGACAACGTTTTGCCTTTCAGTAAGTGGGACATCCATCCATGGGAGGCATGGAACTCAGCTTGCCAGATGCTGGCGAGCTGCACATGATCCCCGAGGAGAGCGGCAACCAAGGCGCAGCTTCTGCTCTAGGCCCAGCTTGCCACATGCCCCGCTTTCTAGCCCAAGCTGGCGCATGCCGCACAGACCAAGCAGCACCTAGCCACCAGCAAGCAAGCACAGGTGCACGCACCAGCGGTGGGGTCCTCATGCACCAGCATGCGGGTGCGAATGGAGCCCTTGATGAACAGGAACTGCCAGTCTGCAGCACAGGGGCAGCAATGGAAGGCAGCAGCGGCGCGGCAGGTTAGGGTTTGGGGTGCGGCAGCGCTAGGCGGGTTTGGGTTTCGGGGGTGGGCAGCATGACAGGCTCAGGAAGCACCGGCAACTGCACCGTGCGGGAACCGCATGTACAGGGTGCACTCTGTGCTGCCGCTCGTGCTACATACATTCTGATACAGCAGCCCAGTGCCTGGCAAGCAAGCAGCAGACCAGCAGGCCAAACTGGCGGCTGTGCATGAAAGCACACCACCAGTTTGGCTGGTGGCTGTCCCGCACAACCGGGCAGGCGGGGTACGGCGGCCACTCTCTCCAACAGCACTGCTGCATCCCTGGGGCTGTGATGTCAAAGGAAAGCAGTGCAGCAACATGTTCCAACAGCAGCACTGCGCACCCGACTCGTTCTCGACTTCGATCGTCTGGCGGCCGTCGCCCGACAGAGAATCAGCGGCGGCCCACAGGATGCGGCGGTATGTGCAGCGCTCGATGCCGCGGAAGATCACGGCATTGTCTGGGTGCGCAAACAGCTGCAGCAAAATAGCAGACGGTTGCTGGGGGCGTGAGATGGCAGGCAGTGCAGCTGCAGGGGGCTGGATGCAGTCGGCGCGTGCGGCGCGTGCAAGGCCGCGGGCGGGCCGGGGCGGCGGGGGGTTGCAAATCCCCAACGCGCGCTGCGGGGTTGCGGCGTTTGCCCAACCGTCTTCCCGTGCAATGCATCGCACCTCGAAGGCGTCGGAGGGACAGAGGGGAAGCTCGCAGGCCGCCCGCACGACTGCCGCGCAGCCCTTGCCGGCCTTCGCAGTGACCTCCAGGCCATTCTTATGCCGCGCCCACTCCTTGGGGTCCATGGCGGTGGGCGCGGCGGCGAAGGTGAGTAATGCCGCCTCTTGCTGCTCCTCAACTGAGCGAGGGCAGAGGCGGGGGGATGCCAGAATGTGCAACACGGTGGTAGGCAGCGGGAGAGGGGTTGCAAGTATGTCGGAAGTGTGCCACGGCGTTCTCCGACGCTGCCTTGTGTGGCGCCCGGCGTCCCATGGCGCGCTGCAGCCGCCCTGCCACGATCCGTGGTTTCCCATCGTCGGAGCAAGGCATGTCCTAATTGATCCCAAGCGTTGAGGCGCGCCCGACACCCGTCCAGGCCGCGGCGACCCGCCCGCCCGCGGAGGGGCACTTGCCGGCCACGCCGCCGTCACCGCGCCACAACCCTTGCATGACCATGCCAAGGCACCAGCTGCCACCAGGCGGAACGTGTCCAGCAGTGTGGCTGGCAGCTGCAGCACACCGGCAGCAGTGGCGAACGCTGCGCATTGCCACGCCGACCGCTCGGCATGCCCTCAGCTGCACCAGGTGCCAGCAGTCGCAAACCTGCACCTGCATGCACTCCCCCCATGGGCTGCAGGCAAGCCAGCGCACGGGTGCAGCAGCTGCAGGCAGCAGGTCAGAGTCGGCATGCATGCACGGGCTGCGGCGGGAAGCGGCTTCAAACAGCGAGTTGACCCGCCGCCATTGCCGCCACCACGCCAGTTTGACCGAGCCTGGCCGTCTGCTTATGCATCAATGCAGCTTGCGGCAGATGGCAGACACGAGCAAAGCTGCAGCTGCATGCAGTTGGGGCCACCCTGATGCCAATGGCCCACTGCCAGAACAATCGAACGGCGCCGCAAATTGATTTGCAATCAGCGGGGTTGACGCAGGCGGCCCTCGCCGCAGACCGCCGCTGCGCCAGTTTGTGCGCCAGCGCATCAGAACCACACAATTGCCCCAGATCCACCCATCACGCGTGCATCCATGCCGCCGCACGCTCGCCGGCGTTTGGGTTGGAATTCAACTTGCGGAGGTGCGCCCAGGCTCGAGATCCCGCGGGGTTTCTAGCCTCTGCAGGTCGCGATGGCCTCGGGACGAGCGGCATTGAGCCATGCACTCACCCGACAGGGCATGCTGCGCTGGGCGGGCGGTGCGGTGCCGGCCGCCTCTGCGCAACGCATGTGGGGCATGCACACCGCCTGCAGCGAGGCAATGCCCGACTGACAGGCCCTGCTGCAGCGAGGCATTGAGTTTCAAGTGTTCAGTACAGGCCCGGCCAGACGTATGAGCTGTTCCAGCCACGCCTGTTCTCGTCTGCCAACCCGTTGTGTATTTACATCGCAAGAGCAAGTCACGTGCTGCAACTGGCGTGATGGCAGCATTGCAGACCGGCGTAGGCGTTATTGAGATGCAAGGAAGGAGGCGATAGGACATGGTGATATGTCAGCTGGGGGGTGCTGTGCACTGTGCACGTGAGATGGATGGTGGCTGTCACAAAATGACAGGATGAGCCAGAGGGACAGTTAGGGAAGAGGAGGCATGCAGTGGGCACTCAAAAGAATCGCGCACCCAGGCGCAGAGCGAGCGCGCATAAAATGCGGCAGTGCGGGACCACGAAAGGCAGGGCTGTGTGCAACCAGACACGGGTGGCGGGGCGGGGCGCCGCCACCCCAAGAATGGCAAGTAGGGTCAGGTGTCAAGTCGAGTGAGTCATTCAAAGCGTCAGGGTGAGGGAGTCATCAATTGGGAGGAGTATGCGCATCACAACCTTAGCGAGCTGGTCAGTCAGTGGTCGGTCAGTTAAGTCAGGGGGTGAGTGCGTCAGGCATGAACATGTTTGGTGGGCTTAAGAGGGGAAAGAACACAAACACGTGAGGCTTGGACAGGACTGGCAGGCTCGCCTAATTTTGGAAGAATGGAGAGAAAAGAGCCGCCCAAGTCGCAGGGCAGCGATGCATGGATGGCAAGCAGCGAGCTGCGCATAGCAAAGTGCCCGGTGCTTTACTGTGCAGGCCGACCGCGCAGCAGCTTGCGGCCCGTGGCACGGATGGCCGTTGCCTTGGGGGCAGTGGCGGCAGGGCTGGGTGCTGCAGCCGGCAGCACCACCGGCTGCTGTGCCTGCTGCTGCTGCGCCTGCTGGGCTGCCTGCTGAGCTGTCTGCTGCGCGGCCGCCACCTGGCTGGCCTGAGGGGCAGTGGCTGCAGCCGGCTGCTGAGCAGCAGCTGCGGTGGTGGCAGCTTGTGGCACGGCAGCCGCCACTGGCTGCTGGGCGGTGGGCTGACTGGTGGGCACTGGCTGCTGTGCTGCCTGCTCAGGCTGGGTGGTGCTGGGCAAGGGAGCAGCAGCAGCAGCGGGCACCGGCTGCTGTTGAGTGGTGGGCTGGGGCGCAACAGCAGCAGCTGTCGCCGCAGGCTGAGGCTGTGCCGCCTGTTGGGTGCTGGGCTGGGGCAGCGGCGCTGGGGCTGCCACTGCCGGCTGCCCCTCAACAGGCTCAGGCGCGGGCAGGCCAGCGGTGGCTGGCACAGCCTCAGGCGCAGCGGGGCCTGCGGCTGGGGCGGCGGCAGCCGCCGCAGGATCGGCGGCGCCGCCGGCGCCGGCGCCAGCACCCGCCTGCAGTGCGGCGTCCGCCTGGGCTGCCAGCTCATCAAGGCTGAGGGGGCGCTCGCCCTGCCAGCTGCCGTCGGCGCTCACGGTGTCGTCCTCAGAGTCGAGCGGCGCGCAGTGCTTGCCGTCGGGGGTGAGGCAGCAGGAGGCCCAGTCCATGGTCATGCACTGCAGAGGAAGGGAGGGGCGGGAAGGGGGTGATTGTGAGGGCGAAAGTG
>VFQQ010002992.1_pt1 | contig 17434 bp, 18 predicted proteins | sample 3512341 | NCBI WGS metagenome assembly VFQQ01 (sample SAMN10412373, study PRJNA504923) | tailings metagenome | isolation source: Relicate 2 Philex TSF1 revegetated site | place: Philippines: Tuba, Benguet | collected 2017-08-29 | reverse complement strand
GGATGTTCTCTTCCTTGTAGACATCCGAGGCCGGGATCGACGAGCCCGAGCAGAAGTGGCCGAACACGACGGCGACCTTTTCCTGCACAGCGCGGTTGGCAACCGCCACCGCCTGCTTGGGATCGCACTGATCGTCACCGATCACGAGCTGCAGCTTCTGACCGTTCACGCCGCCAGCAGCGTTGATGTCGGCAACGGCCATTTCGGCGCCGCGCTTCATCTGTTCACCGAAGCTGGCGAGCTGGCCGGTGATCGGGCCATTGAGGGCAACCTTGATCTGCGCCGAAGCAGTGCCGGCGAACAGGCCGACAGCCGCGACAACAGCCAAACCGGTGGTAAATTTAAGCATGACATCCTCTCCCTGTTATAAGACGTTGAACGAAGTCTAATGCAGTCCGGCCAGCCTCGGCAACAACCTAAGGTGTCCCCTGCTTCTCCCGCCAGCCGAGCAGACTGGATCGTTCGTAGAGCCACGGATACTGGTGGACCATCTGATCGACGCGGGTCAGCCGGAAGCCGAATGTGGCAAACGCCCAGACAACCAGAATGGATATCAGATACGGCACCACGGCCAGCAACTGCTCCTTGAACAGCGCAAAGGACAGGAAGCGGTTGGCCGCCGCCATGATCAGGCTGTAGGGCAGAATCTGCCAATAGGGCCGCCAGGTTCCGGCAATTGCCTGCCCCATCAGAAAAGCGCAACCGCCCACAAGGATGACGGTCAGCCCGAAGAATACCAGGATACTCTCACCCAGGACGGCATGTATCATCAGTGGCCTCCTTCCAGGTAAGCCGCGCGGATCTGCTCATTGCTCAGCAGTTCGTTGCCCGTACCGCTCATCGTTATGCGCCCGTTCACCAGCACATAGCCACGATGGGCAAGCTTCAGCGCGTGATAAGCATTCTGCTCGACCAGCAGAACGGTGACTCCATCGGTGCGGTTGATCTCCTCGATGATCGAGAAAATCTGCTTCACGACCAAAGGCGCCAGACCAAGTGATGGCTCGTCCAGCAGCAGCAGTTTCGGCCGGCTCATCAGCGCCCGCGCGATGGCCAGCATCTGCTGTTCGCCGCCCGACAAGGTGCCCCCGCGCTGCTCGCTGCGCTCTTTCAGCCGTGGGAACAGGCCATAGACGCGTTCAAGATCTGACTCGAAATGCGTGGGGTCTGCCGCCACCGCGCCCATGCGCAGATTCTCCAGCACTGTCATGCGCGGGAAGATGCGACGGCCTTCCGGTGCATGCGCCAGGCCGCGACGAACCAGATGATGTGTCGGGATGCCGGTAATATCTTCGCCGGCCAATTTTACATGACCATGCCGCGGCTTGGGACTGCCGCAGATGCTCATCAGCAGGGTAGATTTCCCGGCGCCATTGGCGCCGATCAGCGCAACGATCTCGCCCTGCTTCACGTCGACATCAACGCCCTTGAGCGCATGCACTGCGCCGTAATAGGCATGAAGACCGCTGATCGAGAGCATCAGACAGCCCCCTGCGCCACGGCGGAGTCTTCCGGCTCGCCGAGATAGGCGGCAATCACCTTCGGATCGTTGCGCACGGCGTCCGGCGACCCGTCAGCAATCTTGCGGCCGTAATCCAGCACGATGACATGATCGGAAATCTGCATCACCACGCTCATGTCATGTTCGATCAGCAGCACGCCGCATTTATGTTCGTCGCGGATGAAACGCAGCAGCGTGTTCAGATCGGCCGACTCACGCGGATTGAGGCCGGCGGCGGGTTCGTCCAGGCACAACAGCACCGGCTCGGTACACATGGCGCGTGCGATTTCGAGGCGACGCTGACCGCCATATGGCAGGCTGCCGGCGACTTCATCGGCGACATCGGTCAGGTTGGTGCGGTCGAGCCAGTATCTGGCAAGCTCGACGGCTTTGGCCTCCGCCTTGCTGTATCCCGGCCAGCCGAACAGGCCGAGCAGCGTGAAACCGGACGCGCGCATCAGCTTGTTATGCTGCGCGACGATCAGATTCTCCAGTACCGTCATCTTCGGAAACAGGCGGATATTCTGGAAGGTGCGTGCCACGCGTGCCTTGCCGGCGATATCATTGCCCGACATGCGTTCCAGCAGATACGGCGTGCCTTCACGAGTCAGCTTCAGGCTGCCGACCGTCGGTTTGTAAAAACCTGCGATGCAATTGAACACGGTCGTCTTGCCGGCACCGTTCGGACCGATCACGGCGGTGATCTGACCTTCATGCGCATCGAAGGAAACGTCATTCACCGCCACCAGACCGCCGAAGCGCATGGTGAGATGCTCGACCCTGAGCAGAGGTTGCGTCATGGCTTGCCTCCGCCGGGCTTCGCCCCTGCAGGATGCAGCCGCATGGTCGGTTCGCGATGCGCCAGCAGACCCTGCGGACGCCAGACCATGATCAGCACCATGGCCGCACCGAAGGCAAGCATGCGGAACAGCGAGAATTCACGCGCCACTTCGGGCAGCAGCGTGAGGAAGGCTGCGGCCAGCACGATGCCCGCCTGGCTGCCCATACCGCCCAGCACCACGATGGCCAGGATCACGGCAGACTCGATGAAGCTGAAACTTTCCGGGCTGATGAAGCCCTGGCGTGCGGCGAAGAAACTGCCGGCGAAGCCGCCGAACATCGCGCCGATGGCAAAGGCGGTCAGCTTGGTGTTGGTCGGATTGATGCCGAGCGCTGTGCAGGCGATCTCGTCTTCACGCAACGCTTCCCAGGCGCGGCCCACGGGCAGCTTGCGGATGCGCATGGTGAAGAGATTGGTAATCAGCGCCAGTACGAGGATCAGGTAATAGAGGAAAGTGATCCGGTGCAGCGAGGCGAATTCCAGCCCGAATAGCTGATGGAACGCCGTCGTGCCGGCCGGCGGATCGGCCGAGAACGGGAAGCCGAAAAAGGACGGCCGCGGAATGCCCGAGATACCGGCCGGGCCGCCAGTAACCGGCTGCCAGTTCAGCAGGATGACGCGGATTATCTCGCCGAAACCGAGGGTGACGATGGCAAGGTAATCACCGCGCAGGCGCAGCACCGGGAAGCCCAGGATGACGCCGAACATGGCGGCGAACAGACCCGCGAGCGGCAGGGTTTGCCAGAAGCCAAAGCCGAAATGCGCGGAGAGCAGCGCGAAGGTATAGGCACCAACTGCGTAAAACGCGACGTAACCGAGATCGAGCAGGCCGGCCAGACCGACGACGATATTGAGACCCCAGCCCAGCATCACGTAAATCAGCACCACGGTGCCAAGGTCGATGACGGTACGGTTGGCGAATGGCAGGAACGGCATGATGATGGCAAAGCCGATCAGCACCGGCATCAGCCATTTGTCGGCCTTCTGACCGAGCACGGTCAGAAGTTCCTTGCGATCCACCTTCGTGGGTTCGGCCTGCATGACGCGTTCGCGGTAGTTGCGACGCCAGTCCAGAGCGAGCCGCATGCCGAGCCGGCCGAGGAAGACGGCAATCGCGGCATAAGCGATATAGTCGAAGCGGGTTTTGATACCGAGCGGGCCGCCGGTATCGACGGTTTCGAAACCGATCAGCGGCAGCGCCAGCAGGGCCGCCACGCCGGCAGCCAGAATTGCGTCCTTGAGACGTTCAGCCGCCGTCATCACACCTTCTCCACTTCAGGCCGGCCCAGCAGGCCGGTCGGACGGAAGATCAGCACCACCACCAGGATGGTGAAGACGGCGACGTCCTTGTACTCGATGCTGAAATAGGCTGACCAGAAAGCCTCGATCAGGCCGATCAGCAAACCGCCGAGCATGGCGCCCGGCAGGCTGCCGATGCCGCCGAGCACTGCGGCCGTGAAGGCCTTCAGTCCGGCGAGGAAGCCGATATAGAAGTCCACCACGCCGTAATAGAGCGAGACCATCACACCGGCGACCGCGGCCAGCACGGCGCCTAGCACGAAGGTGAGCGAGATAGTGCGGTCGGCATTCACGCCGAGCAGCGAAGCCATCATGCGGTCCTGCTCGCAGGCACGCTGCGCACGCCCGAGCGGCGTGGCGGAGATCAGGTAGGAGAAGCCTGCCATCAGCGCCAGCGTCATCGCCATGATGATCAACTGCAGATACGAAACCGTGACCGAGAAGGTTTCGCCCTTCATCAGCTCGATGCCGCCGCGGATCATCGGCTGCAACGGCTTGATCTTGGCGCCCTGGGCGATCTGCACATAATTCTGCAGGAAGATCGACATGCCGATGGCGGAGATCAGAGGTGCGAGACGGAAGGATCCGCGCAAAGGCCGGTAGGCGATGCGCTCGACCGTCCAGCCATACAGGCCTGTGATGATCATCGAGACGATCAGCACGATCAATAAAGCGAGCGGCACCCAGGTGACGCCGACGAGCCCGAGAATTGAGAAGGTGATCACGGCGATGAAGGCGCCGATCATGTAGATTTCGCCATGGGCGAAATTGATCATCCCGATGATGCCGTAGACCATCGTGTAACCGATGGCGATCAGCGCATAGACGGCGCCCAGCGTCAGGCCATTGATCAACTGCTGAAGAAAATACTCCATTCGCCCCCGATCAGCCGTTCGACTGGTCCGCGTGCCGGTTCAGCACATAGCGGAGTTTTTGCGCCGCGAGCCGTCCGAGTTCGTGTCGCGACAGGCGCGGATCGCCCACCATCGACACTTCCCGCCCCGTCTGCGGATCAATAGCAATCACCTGTAACGCCGTACCGATGCGGCGAAACTCGATGATCGCTTCCCAGTCCCCGTCATCGCTCCCTGTCGCGTCTGACATGAATCGTCTGTACATTTAATTGTCATTATCCTCAAGGCTTAACGCAGTTTTGCACAGCTTCCGACGTCATGCTGCGCGACTCCGCTGACGGGGGAAATTTAATTGCCGCTCTACGCGCGCCCTTGCCGATTCCAGAATAGTATTTTATATATAAAATAAATCTTGTTGAGGTGTCCGATGCAGATTCTCAATCCCGCCGAGTGGATCAAGCCGAAAGGCTATGCGAATGGCATCGCCGTCGAAGGCCGTCAGGTTTTCATAGCGGGTCAGATTGGCTGGAATGCCGAGGCAAGCTTCGACAGCGACGATCTCGTCGACCAGACGCGCCAGGCTCTGCGCAATATCGTTCGTGTACTAGCAGAAGCCGGCGCTCGCCCCGAGCATATCGTGCGCCTGACATGGTATGTCGTGGATAAGCGCGATTACATGGCCCGCAATGCAGATCTCGGCAAAGTCTATCGCGAGATTCTGGGGCGACATTATCCGGCGATGACCCTCGTTCAGGTCGCCGCTTTGCTGGAAGACCGCGCCAAGGTCGAGATCGAAGCAACCGCGGTCATTCCGTCCGCCCCCTGACCTGCCGGCTTTTTGTCACAGGTAAATCACGGATTCCACACTCGTCACGACCGGAACCGGCCCGAGCCATTTACGTTTGATTTACGAATGCCGCAGCCAGACGGCGTTCTTCAAACGGAGGTGGGTCATGCGCGAACTGATACTGATCCTGGGGGCCGCCTGCATCGCGAGCTTACCCTTTGTCGCTTTCAGCGGTTTCCTGCAAACCACCCCGCGCCAGTCAAACGTGACGATGTGGGGCGACGATCTGCGTCAGAGCGGAACAAGCTACAGCATGCCACAGATGCCGAAGGCAGTGGCCGTGAGCATGTCGAGCGAGCGCAAATGATGCGCAAGGGACTCATCGCCGGTCTTGTCACGCTCGCAGCATCGGCCGCCCTCGCCCAGGCTCCCCAGCAGGAAGACCCTACACCGCGTCAACCACGCGCCGCGGTTCCTGGCCCCAATGCGGAGCCAGGCGTACCGCTCGGAGAAAAATCCAAAACCCCGGATTTTGCTGTCGATGAGCATATGCCGCGTCTGAGCAGCGATCAGGTCGCGGCCGTCGGCGCCAAATTGCACAGCGAGAACGGTGATACCATCGGCACCGTCGAGAACATTATTCTCGATCGCGATGGTCGGACGGTCGGCCTCGTGATCGGTGTTGAGAAAATGCTCGGCCTTGCTGAAGACCACGTGGAAGTCGAGTGGAAACAGGTCCGTTTTGAACGGAAGGATTCCGTGGTCAGCTTTATCACGCCGCTGACCAAGGACGAACTGCGGGGTCTGGCCAAATTCACGGAACCTAAGCGAAAGCCGAGTTAACGTGACGCCTAGCCTAGTTCGCGGATCATTTTAATGATGCCCGAATAATCGAGTGGGCCGTTGCCGCTGTTGACGTACTCAGCGTAAAGCGCGGTGGCTTCCGCGCCCAGCGGCGTCTGCACTTTCGCTGACCGCGCAGCTTCCTGCGAAAGTTTCAGATCCTTTAGCATCAGCTCGGCGGCAAAGCCGGGCTTATAGTCGCGGTTGGCTGCCGAGGTCGGCACTGGACCCGGCACCGGGCAATGGTTGAGCAGCGCCCAGCACGAACCCGACGAGCTGCCCACAATATCGAACATCGCCTGCGCGGACAGGCCAAGCTTCTCGGCCATGATGAAGGCTTCCGAGATGCCAATCATGGTAATGCCAAGTACCATGTTGTTGCAGACCTTCGCTGTCTGGCCGTTCCCGGCGCCGCCGGCATGCACGATCTTCTTGCCCATGGCTTCCAGGATCGGCTTGGCCTTGGCGAAAGCCGCATCGCTGCCACCGACCATGAAGGTCAGTGCTGCATTCTCGGCGCCAGCAATGCCGCCTGACACCGGCGCATCCAGCATCAGCATGCCCTTGGCTTCAGCGGCGGCGATCACTTCCCGTGCCGTCTTCACGTCGATGGTCGAGCTGTCGATGAACACGGTGCCCGGCCGGGCCACCGAGAGAATGCCCTTGTCGCCGGTATAGACGCTGGAGACATGCTTGCCAGCCGGCAGCATGGTGACCACGGCATCCACGTCGCGCGCGGCATCAACAGCAGAGGCCGCCTTGCTGCCGCCGGCATCGACCACCTTCTGCACGGCCTCGGCCGCAAGGTCGAAGGCCTTCACGGTATGCCCGGCCTTGAGCAGGTTGCGCGCCATCGGGCCGCCCATATTGCCGACGCCGATAAAGCCGATATTCGCCATGGTCGTTTCTCCCGCTTGTGCTTTTTCTGCTCAGTCGATTGTTCAGTCGAACTTCAGTTCGCCGTCCGCGACCGGCGTGAAATACTTTTCGATCTCAGCGTCGGTCACGTCTTCAAGCCGCGCCGGCTGCCATTTCGGCTTGTGATCCTTGTCGATGATCACGGCCCTAACGCCTTCATAGAAGTCGTGGCCGAGCGCGATGTGATTGCAGATGCGCCATTCCAGCTTCATGCAATCGCGCAAACCAAGGCTGCGACCGCGACGCAGCTGGGCAAAGGTCAGCTTCACCGAGGTCGGCGACTTGGCGCGGATGATGCCGGCCTGCTCGATCGAGAACGGCGACGGGTCGGCTTCCAGCGCGGCCATCACGGCCGCCACGCTGTCGCCGCCGAAACGTTGGTCGATCTCGGCCTTGCGTTCGGCCAGCTGCGACGGGCCGGGATCGGCTGTGAATTTCGCGACGATGGCGTCGATGCTCGCCTTATCGCCGGGCGCCGCGTCGATCAGCGCCTGCTCCAGTGCCGCCATGCTGGCGCGCGGCACGAAATGCGTGGCGACGCCGGCCGTGAGGATATCGGCGCCTTTCAGACGCGCGCCGGTCAGGCCGAGATACACGCCGAGTTCACCCGGGCAGCGCGGCAGGAAATACGTGCCCCCCACATCGGGGAACAGGCCGATGCCGGTTTCCGGCATGGCGAAATGCGCGAACTCGCTGATGATGCGGTGGCTGCCATGCACCGATAGGCCGACGCCACCGCCCATGAAGATGCCATCAATCAGCGCGATGAACGGCTTCGGATATTCACCGATCAGGGTGTTGCAGCGGTATTCGTCATACCAGAAGGATTTGCGGTACTGCACGCCTTCCGGGCTGCGGTCGGCCAGTTTGCGAATGTCTCCGCCGGCGCAGAAGGCCTTCTCGCCGGAACCCTTGATGATGACGGCCTTGACAGCGGCATCCGTCGCCCAGCGGAGCAGATGCTGCTCCAGCGGAATGCACATATCGTGCGTCAGCGCGTTGAGCGCCTGCGGCCGATTGAGCTGAATGATGCCGATGCCGTTCTGAACTGAAAACAGGATATCGTTGGTCAAGATTTACTCCAAAGAAACTTAGTCGTGGAACGAACCGGATGTCAGGGCGCGCGCAATGATCACACGCATGATCTCGTTGGTGCCTTCCAGGATCTGATGCACGCGCGCATCGCGCAGATAGCGTTCGACCGGATAATCCTTCAGATAACCGTAACCGCCATGCAGCTGCAATGCCTCGTTGCAGATGGCAAAGCCGGCATCGGTGGCAAAGCGCTTGGCCATGGCGCAGTACATTGTCGCCTCGGCATGTTTCGCATCCAGCATGGCGGCAGCCTGACGGATCATCAGCCGGGCGGCGGCAAGATCGGTCGCCATATCCGCCAGTTTGAACTGGGTGGCCTGGAAGTTGCCAATCGCGTTGCCGAACTGCTTACGACCGGCAACATATTCACGCGCCACGGTCAAACAGGCTTTCGCAGCTCCCAGTGAGCAGGCTCCTATGTTGATGCGACCGCCATCCAATCCGGCCATGGCAATCCGGAAGCCCTCGCCTTCGGCGCCGATACGGTTGGCCTTCGGCACCTTGCAGTCATCGAAATTCACCATCGCAGTCGGCTGACTGTTCCAGCCAAGCTTGCGCTCCTGCGCACCGAACGAAAGCCCGGGCGTGCCGTTCTCAACGACCAGGCATGTCACGCCGCGTGCGCCGGCCTCGCCGGTGCGCACCATGCAGACATAGATATCCGAGCGCCCGCCGCCCGAAATGAAGGCCTTACTGCCGTTCAGCACATAATGATCGCCGGCATCTGTTGCGCGGGTCTGCAGCGAGGCGGCATCCGAGCCAGCATTCGGTTCGGTCAGGCAGTAAGAGGCAAATGTCCGCATGCTGCAGAGATCGGGCAAAAAACGTTGCCGCTGTTCATCGCCGCCATAGCGGTCGATCATCCAGGCCGCCATGTTATGGATCGAGATATAAGCCGCCGTAGAGGTACAGCCTGAGGCCAATTCCTCGAAGATGATTGAGGCATCAAGGCGACTGAGCGCCGAACCGCCGACATCGTCCTGCACATAGATGCCGCCGAAACCAAGTGCGGCTGCTTCGCGCAGTTCGTCGACCGGGAAGTGCTTTTTCTCATCCCAGGCTGCGGCATTCGGGGACATCCGATCCAGCGCGAAACGCCGGGCCGTCTCCTGGATAGCCCGCTGGTCATCGGACAACTCGAACAGCATGGTGTTTTCTCCCTTATTGCGGGTCTTAATGGCCCGCCGATCAGCCGTCAACGGCTGACCTAGTCCGGAGGAACTACATATGAACAGGGTCGCATGGGCTAGCGCTGCATGCTAGCCTTACACATTCCATCAGGTCCATTGCCCCGCCCATGCTGCCTCTCAGTGCCCACCGACAACTGGATCCCGAGAGTGGGATCGGCTGGCCGTTGCGCGGCTTGTCTTACGGTCTTGCCGGGATCCTGATCGGCCTGACTTCACTGCTCGCAGCTGCGCCATTATTCGCCGGCACCATGACCATCGGCTGGCTGCCTGGTATGCCCCCCTTTCACGCCGATGTTGCGGCTGTGGCATTGCTAGCTGGTGTTGCTTTACTGCTGCGCGATACCGGGCCACCGGTTTCGCGCTTACTCGCCCTCGCCCTCGCCTGCCTGAGCATCGCAGGACTCGTCAACTATGCCCTACATGGCAGCCTGCAACTCGCGACTGAGGTTCCGTCAGAGCTGACGCTACCCATGCTCTGGCGGGGGCATATGGGACCAGTGCTCTGTATTGGCGCCCTGCTCACCGCCGCACGGCTCTATGCGCCTGCCTCACGTCGCGCCACAGTTGGCAACGTGCCGCTCGGCTGGTCGATCGCCATGACACTGGTGGCGCTGTCGATCACATTGTCGATTGGCGCCCTCGACCTGCTGCCGCAGACCGACGCCTGGACCGCGCATTCAGCCGCTTTGCCTGATGGCGCCATCGTGTTGCTGCTCTTGGGTGCGGCCTGCGCCGCGCGCACGTTCCATTCTTCGCCGCAGATCGCGCCGCTGCCACTGCTCATCGGCCAGGCTGTCGTGCTGATCGGCGGCATCGTTGCATCCTTTATCCTGTGGCAGGCCACCAGCGCGAGCACGACGCTGCCCCTGGTCGCCGTACTGTCTTTCATGGCCTGCCTGATCGCCACCTACATGATCGCCGGCCTAATCGCATTGGCAGTTCGCGTGATAGTACAGCGGCGCGACATGGCGTCGGCCCGCGCCGCCCTGCAGGCGAGCAACGATCTGTTTGAGGCTGCCGCGCGCAGCAGCCGCCTGGGTATCTGGGACTGGGACCTGTTGACCGGTGAACTACTGATCGTTGCAAATTACCTGCAGGATCGCGACGACACCAAACTGCTCTCGTCGCGCACCACCATCGAAGCTTTTACTCAGTTGATGCATCCAGACGACCGCGAGATGGTGACGCGCCGCGTCAATATGGCGCTCAAGCAGCGTCGCATGTATGAGGCCGAATTTCGCATCCGGCGCAGCGACGGAGTATATATATGGGTTCTGGCCCGCGCTGAGCCGAGCTATACGACGAGCGGTCGCGCGTCACGGCTGATCGGGAGCCTGGAAGATGTAGACCAGATTCGCCGCCAGATGAACGAACTGGAACTGCAGCGCCATATGCTGGAAGAACAGTCGGTCAAGCTGGCAGAAACCGCACAGGCACTGGCGGCCGCGAGGGATGCCGCCGAAACCGCACACAAAACCAAATCCAATTTTCTCGCCATGATGAGTCATGAGATCCGCACGCCCATGAACGGTGTTCTGGGCATGCTCAGCCTGCTGAACCGCAGCGATATCGAACCGGCCCTGAAGCGCTATTCAGAGGTCGCGCATCAGTCGGCGCGCGATCTGCTCGGACTGATCGACGACATTCTCGACGTCTCCAAGCTGGAAGCTGGCAAGCTGAAGATCGAAGCCGTCGATTTCGATCTGCGTCCGACCATCGACAGTGTCATCGCTCTTCTCACGCCACGCGCCCGCGAGAGTGGCAATCAGCTGATCCTTGATGTGGCGGAAAGCGTTCCCGACCACGTGATCGGCGATCCACTGCGCCTAAGGCAGATTCTCACCAACCTCATCGGCAATGCCGTGAAGTTCACCGAGAAAGGCACTGTGGCGATTACCATCACCGCGACGGGGCTGCAGAATGGCGACTTCATGCTGCATTGTGCAATCCGCGATACCGGCATTGGAATTGCCGCCGAGCAGCAACTCACCCTGTTCGAGCCCTTCACACAGGCCGATATCTCAATGACCCGTCGCTATGGCGGCACGGGACTGGGCCTGACCATCTGCAAACATCTGGTCCATCTGATGGGCGGCGAGATCGGCGTGATCAGCGCGCCCGGCGAAGGTTCCACCTTCTGGTTTACCGTACGCTGCCGCGAAGACCTGGAACTGACGGCAAAGCTGGCGCTGCAGGAGCCCGAACGACCCACCGCACAGCCGCCGGCCAACGACGCGGAGACTATCCTTCCGCCACGCCCGATCGATGCCGACATTGCCGATCTAGTGAAGCAATTCGACCGCCTCGCCGGTCGCAAGCCGCAAGAGAAATAGCCCGAAGGGGCGTTACGAGGCATTAACCACTGCCGCGTGAGAATCGAACGACAACAGTTCGACGCGAGGTGATGCGATGCTGCCGATCCATCCTGGCATTCTGCTCGAGCGGGCGATCGTCGCCCGTGGCAGTGACCCCGAGCATTTCACCCGTGAAGCCCATATCCCGCGCAAGCTGCTGCGGCAGGTTCTGGCCGGCGAGCGGCCGATATCCTCAGGCCTGGCCATGCGGCTGGGCAGAATTCTGGGCACTTCTCCCTGGGTCTGGATTGCGTTTCAGGAGCGGTTTGATAAAGCTTTCTGAATGACCGACAACGCTGTACCGCCCCTGCCGCAATTTCCCCATGTGCGTCCGCGCCGCCTGCGCCGTGCCGACTGGACCCGTCGCCTCGTCGCCGAGAACAGCCTCAGCGTCAACGACCTGATCTGGCCGATCTTCGTGCATGATGCCGCGACGAATGCGCCGATCCCGTCCATGCCGGGCGTCGAACGCCTGAGCATCGATGCCGCGGTGGCGGCCGCCCGCGAGGCCGAGCAACTTGGCATTCCTGCCATAGCCTTGTTTCCGGCCACCGATCCTAAACTGAAGACCGACGACGGCCGCGAAGCGTTCAATCCCGACAACACGGTCTGCCGCACCGTGCGCGCCGTGAAAGCCGCAACTAAGAACCTCGGCATTCTGTGCGATGTTGCGCTCGATCCCTATACCAGCCATGGCCATGACGGCCTGCTGAAGGACGGCGAGATCCTGAACGACGAAACCGTCGAGATGCTGGTGCAGCAGGCGTTGGTACAAGTGCGCGCCGGCTGCGACATCACAGCACCTTCCGACATGATGGATGGCCGTATCGGCGCGATCCGTCAGGCCTTCGAGCGCGAAGGCCTCCGGCATGCGCAGATCATGGCCTATGCCGCGAAATATGCCTCTGCCTTCTACGGCCCGTTCCGCGATGCCGTCGGTTCGTCGGTCAATCTGGGGCTGGGCGACAAGCGCACTTATCAGATGAACCCGGCCAATGGCGATGAAGCCCTGCGCGAAGTGGCGCTGGACATCGCCGAGGGCGCGGACATGGTGATGGTCAAGCCAGGCATGCCCTATCTCGACATCTGCTGGCGCGTCAAAAGTACTTTCGGCCTGCCGACCTACGCCTATCAGGTGTCGGGCGAGTATTCGATGCTGGCGGGTGCCGCAGAACGTGGTTGGCTGGATCGTGCCAAGGTGGCGCAGGAAAGCCTGCTGTCCTTCAAACGCGCCGGCTGCGATGGCGTGCTGACGTATTTCGCACGCGACATCGCCCGCATGATCGCCGAAGGCAAGTAAGCCGGGGCAGCAATCGCCCCGGCTTTGACTTCAATCAGATACCCTTGGTCTTCTTCGCTTCAAGGCGTGCGATCAGGCTGGACGTATCCCAGCGGTTGCCGCCCATCTGCTGCACTTCGGCATAGAACTGGTCGACCAGCGCCGCTACCGGCAGGCTGGCGCCGTTGCGGCGCGCTTCGGCGAGGCAGATGCTGAGATCCTTGCGCATCCAGTCGACGGCGAAGCCGTAATCGAACTTGCCTTCGATCATCGTCTTGTGACGATTGTCCATCTGCCACGAACCGGCGGCGCCCTTCGAGATCACTTCGACCGCCTTCGTCAGGTCGAGGCCCGAGGCACGACCGAAAGCCAGCGCTTCCGCCAGGCCCTGCACCAGGCCGGCGATGCAGATCTGGTTCATCATCTTGGTGAGCTGGCCGCTGCCGGTCGGGCCCATCAGGTTTTGCATCTTGGCATAGGCCTGGATCACCGGCTTGACCTTCTCGTAGGTCGCCGCGTCGCCGCCGCACATGATGGTGAGCTGGCCGTTCTCGGCACCGGCCTGACCGCCTGACACAGGTGCATCGATGAAGCCCTGGCCGTTCGCCTTGGCTTTTTCACCGATCTCACGCGCCACGTCCGCCGAAGCCGTGGTGTGATCAACGAAGATCGCGCCCTTGGCCAGGCCGGCCAGGATACCGGTATCACCGTAGGTTACCGACCGCAGATCGTCATCGTTGCCCACGCAGGCCATGACCAGCTCGGCGCCAGAGGCCGCCTCCTTGGGGGTCGCAGCCTTCTGGCCCTTATGCTGGTCAACCCACTTGCCGGCCTTGTCGGCCGAACGGTTCCACACCGTCACGGCGTGACCCGCTTTGACCAGATGCCCGGCCATTGGATAGCCCATGACGCCCAGTCCGATGAATGCAACCTTCGCCATCGTTTCCCCTCAAAGTCCAAGAATTAGAAGTAGTTATGGTTAATACCCATAATGGCTGGCAGTTTGCACTACAGGGAACTTCCCGGCAATCGCCCCGTTAACGCTCTTATAGCGTTTGGCGTGCTGCAAAACACAATTACTGCTTGCAAGCCCAAGAAAAACAAGGTAAATAAATCCTGACGTTGCTGTATCTGGCGTGGGAGAAACCCATCATGCCGCTCGACATCCTCGGCACTTTTGCCGCGTCGGGCAGTAGCGGCGCAAATGTCCGCAATACTGCTCGAGTTAATGATCAGACCTTTGCAGCTGCCCCCCAGGGAGCGGCTGTAGCGTCTCATTCTGAAAACGGACCACGGGAAGAGGTCGAAGTTTCCTCTTCGTCTTCAAACGTGGCTGTCTTCGTCAGCCCCTTCATCCGTTTCGACATCACGGCGCGCCTTGCCATCGTTGAAATTCGCAACAGCGAAACCGGTGAAGTGCAGCAGCAGTATCCCAGCCCGCGTGCCGTGCGCGAGTATCAACAGAACCTGCCTGAAACTTCGGACCTGCGTCCGCAGGAGAGCCAGGCACCAAAGCCTCGCATCATCGGAAGCGCCGAAGATCGCGCCGCCAACACGCCTCTGCCGAACGCTTCTTCCCCGGCTCCACAAGCGCCTGCGGCATCGGCGGCTGCATTCAGCAGTCTGCAGGGCGTGCCCGCCGGCAGCAAACAGGTTGCTGAAGCCTAAGCCATTGGCGGCCTGATCGCCTTTCGTCACCGCGCTTGCGGTTTGTGGTGATTCGAACCTGCAAATCATTGTCGAATCTGTTAAGCCTGATCGCCGTTACAGGTTGATCGGGATCGCATGCGCTGGATTTTCAGGTTAATCGTTCTTCTGTTCGTACTTCTGGGCCTTGCCGCTGGCGGCAGCTATATTGTTGCTCGCCTCTCTCTGCCAGTCATCAACGGTGAAGTGAAAGTCGGACAGACCTTGTCCGGCCCTGTCGAAATTCTGCGCGACCGCAATGCTGTGGCCCATATCCGGGGTAGCAGCCGCAACGACGTCGCCTTCGGTCTCGGTTATGCCCACGCCCAGGATCGGCTTTGGCAGATGGAAGTGCAGCGACGCATCGCTGCCGGCCGTCTGTCCGAACTTTTTGGTGCCGCAGCCCTCAATACCGACAAGTTCATCCGCACGCTTGGCGTCCGGCGCAAGGCCGTCGCCGCCTTCGCACATCTGAAACCCGACACACAGACAACGCTGCAGGCCTATGCCGACGGCGTGAACGCTTTTCTTGCCAGCCGCAGCGGCCCGCTACCGCCGGAATTCCTGATCTTCGATGTCACCCCCGAACCCTGGACACCGGCGGACTCACTGGGCTGGCTGAAAATGATGTCCTGGGATCTGGGCGGCAACTGGGGCCGCGAGCTTGCCACGCTCGGCCTCGCCAAGCGGCTGAGCAAACAGCAGATCGAGGAGTTTTATCCGCCTTATCCGGGCGACGGCCCTGTGGCACTGGCGGATATGTCGGAGCTCTATCGCAAAGTGGCGACTGCCGTCGATGTCGAGCGCCTGTTCGAAGTCCTGCCGCCCGAGCGGCCTGAAGGCATTGGTTCGAACAACTGGGTCATAAACGGCAAGCGCACGGTGACCGGCCAGCCGCTGCTGGCCAATGATCCGCATCTTGGTCTTGCAACGCCGGCGCTGTGGTATTTCGCGCATATGGCCTCGCCTGCCGGAGCAGCGATCGGCGCGACTCTGCCCGGTGTACCCGGCGTGGTGCTGGGCCATAATGGCCGGGTTGCCTGGGGCTTCACCAATACCGGTCCGGATACGCAGGATCTCTATATCGAGAAAATCGATCCCGCCGATGCGACGCAGTATGTCACGCCCAACGGCACGGCCGCATTCGTGACGCGGCAGGAAACCATCAAGCAGCGTAGTGGCGAGGATATCGTTATCACCGTGCGTGAAACCCGCCATGGTCCGGTGATTTCTGACGTGCTCGACAGCGCGCGCCAGCAGCTTGAGACTGGGTATGTCCTCGCCTTTGCGTGGACCGCCCTGCTGGACGAAGACACCACGGCCGATGCGCTGCTCGGCCTCGATACTGCCACCGACTGGAACGGCTTCAACGACAATCTGCGCCGCTTCGTGGCTCCGCAGCAAAACATTGTCTACGCTGATCGCGAGGGCAATATCGGCTTCGTCGCACCAGGCCAGATCCCGGTCCGTCGTGCTGACAATGACCTAAAGGGCATGGCGCCGGCGCCAGGCTGGGACGCGCGCTACGACTGGAATGGCTTTATCCCGTTCGACCAGTTGCCACGCAGCTATAATCCCCCGCGCGGCACCATCGTCACAGCCAACAACAAGATCGTGCCCGACAGCTATCCTCATTTCATTACTGCCGACTGGGCGGAACCGTATCGTGCGCATCGCATCGAACAGTTGCTGCAGGAACGCAACGTCCACTCGGTCGAAAGCTTCAAGCAGATGCAGGGCGATACATTGTCGCCGATGGTGGGCGAAATCCTGCCGCTGCTGCTGGCGGTGCCGCCGAAGAATCTGCCACGCAACAGCGAGCTACCTGGCAGCCATGCCCTGCTCGCCTCGTGGGACGGCAACATGTCTGGCAATCGCGCCGAGCCGCTGATCTTCCAGGCCTGGTATCGCGAACTCACCCGCCTGATCCTGGCCGACGAATTGGGGGATACCTTTCAGCCGCTCTGGCGTTTCCGGCCAATCCTGATCAAGAACATCCTGACCAATCAAAACGGCCAGAGCCGTTGGTGTGCCAACCAGGCCACTGGCGCGACCACGGCCTGCTCCGAACTTGTCGCCGAAGCGTTGGACCGAGCACTCGACGATCTCAAGACACGCTACGGGTCTGACATGGCGCGCTGGCGCTGGGGCGAGGCACATGCCGCGCGCGGCACGCACCGCCCCTTCAGCAACATTGCCGTGCTGAAGCGTTTCTTCGAGGTCAGCGTCCCGACTGGGGGTGACGCCTTCACGGTGAATGTCGGACGCAACGACCTCGCCAATGACAAGGACCCGTTCGGAAACCGCCATGCCGCGTCGCTGCGGGCGATCTATGACCTGGCCGACCTGAACCGGTCGCAGTTCATGCACTCTACCGGTCAGTCCGGCCATGTCCTCTCACCCCACTACCGGGACTATGCGGCACCATGGGCGGCAGTCGACTATATTCCCATGTCGATGCGGCCTGCCGATTTCGAGACCGGGGCGCTGGGTCGGCTGCGACTCACCGCTCGATAGCCCTAAAAAGTGATCAAACCAGCCCTTTCCGACGTAAGCCATTACCCCTTTTCAATATTCTCTTTACCCCCCGCATACGATAAGAAGGGTCAGGTTACGCGCCCCTGCCGGATTCGCGTCAGTGAGTCATGGCGGCGTGGGTATGGAGATTTGGAATGCTGATCATTATCGGCTCTATCGTCGGTCTGGGCTGCGTGCTGGGCGGCTATGTCGCCATGGGCGGCAAGCTCATGGTGCTGTGGCAGCCGTTCGAGCTGGTGATCATCGGCG